>WBZU01000172.1_pt1 | contig 62252 bp, 44 predicted proteins | sample 5204311 | NCBI WGS metagenome assembly WBZU01 (sample SAMN12344359, study PRJNA552823) | activated sludge metagenome | biome: Activated sludge suspended growth; feature: Nitrification reactor; material: Wastewater; isolation source: activated sludge from nitrification reactor of wastewater...
CGAGACCAAGGAGCAGTTGCTCGGCTTCTACGTGGTCGATTGCGCCTCGCTTGAGGAAGTCATCGAACTGATGCGGCCGCTGGTGGTGTCGCCGGGGGCGCTCGAGATTCGGCCGATCACCTACTTCAACCCCGGCGTCGGCGTGCAGGGCAACGGGTGAGCGATCTCGGCTGGCTCGATGCTGCGTTCGCGGCTGCACGGCCGCAGGCGATGGCGGCGCTGCTGCGCTACTTCCGCGACCTCGACACGGCCGAGGAGGCCTTTCAGGAAGCCTGTCTGCGGGCGCTGCAGCGCTGGCCGCAGACCGGGCCGCCGCGCGATCCGGCCGCCTGGCTGATTCTCGTGGGACGCAACGCAGCCCTCGACGAGGTGCGCCAGCGCAGTCGGCATGTGGAACTGCCTCCCGACGACCTGATCTCCGACCTCGAGGATACCGAATCCGATCTGGTCGAGCGGCTGGATGCCTCGCACTACCGCGACGACATCCTGCGCCTGCTGTTCATCTGCTGCCATCCGGCGCTGCCGGTGGTGCAACAAATCGCACTTGCGCTGCGCGTGGTGTCGGGCCTGTCGGTGAAGGAAATCGCGCGCGCGTTCCTTGTCAGTGAAAGTGCGATGGAGCAGCGCATCACGCGCGCCAAGCGGCGCATCGCTGCGGCCGACCTTCCGTTCGAGACGCCCGGCGCACCTGAGCGCGCAGCGCGGCTCGGCACCGTTGCCGCGATGGTCTATCTTTTGTTCAATGAAGGTTATTCCGCGAGCGGCGGCGACGCCCATGTGCGCGGCACCCTGTGTGACGAGGCGATCCGGCTGGTGCGGCTGCTGCTGCGGCTGTTTCCGGCCGAGCCGGAGTTGTTGGGGCTGGCAGCCCTGATGCTGCTGCAGCATGCGCGCACCGGCGCCAGACTGGATGAAGCCGGCGCCATCGTGCTGCTGGAGAATCAGGATCGCGCGCGTTGGAGCCGCGCGATGATCGCCGAGGGCCTGGCGTTGCTCGACAAGGCGCTGCGTCACCGCCAGCCGGGTGCGTATCAGGTGCAGGCCGCGCTCGCGGCGGCACATGCGCGTGCGGCGTGCTTCGAGGATACCGATTGGGGCGAGATCGACCGGCTCTACGCGGTACTCGAGGCGTTGCAGCCATCACCGGTCGTGACGCTGAACCGCGCCGTGGCGGTGTACCGGCTGCACGGTGCGACCGCCGCGCTGGAAATGATCGAACCGCTGGGCGATGCACTGGCGGGGTATTTCAACTTCTTCGGCGTGCGCGGCTGGCTGCTGATGCAGGCGGGGCGCAGCGACGAGGCGCGCGAGGCCTTCGGTCGTGCGATCGCATTCGCAAACACGCCGGCCGAAGCGGCGCACATCCGCCAGCAACTCGATGCGCTTGCGGCAGCAGCAGGCGGCCGCACGTAAGCAAATCTTCCGGGCGCTGTCGGAACGGCGGTGCGTCATCCGTCCTTGAGCAGAACAACAGGCGAAAGGAGATTCACCATGGCCGGACTTCGCAGGATCACACCCTGTCTCTGGTTCGACGACCAGGCCGAGCAGGCGGCGGCGCGCTACACGAACATCTTCCCGAACTCGCGCATCACGGCGATTGCCCGCTACGGCAAGGCCGGTATCGAGCATCACGGCAAGCCGCCCGGCAGTGTGATGACGGTGGCGTTCGAACTCGAGGGCCAGTCCTTCACCGCCCTGAATGGCGGGCCGCTGTTCCGTTTCAACGAGGCGATTTCCTTCCAGGTTCATTGCGACACGCAGGCCGAGATCGATCACTACTGGCACGAACTGGTTCAAGGTGGCAACCCGGAAGCGCAGCAATGCGGCTGGCTGAAGGACGCGTTCGGCGTTTCCTGGCAGATCATTCCGTCGATCCTGCCCGAGATGATGACGGACCCGGACCCCGAACGCTCGCAACGCGTGATGCAGGTGTTGTTGCAGATGAAGAAGCTGGATATCGCCGCGCTCGAGGCCGCGTTCGGCGCCGGACCGGCCCCGTCAGGCAGCTAGCAGGTCGCCGTCATCCCCCCGAACTTATGGAGAACATCATGTCGATCCAACCTTATCTCTATTTCGATGGCCGCGCGGACGAAGCGATCGAGTTCTACCAGCGGGCGCTCGGCGCCGAAGTGGAAATGCTCATGCGCTTCAAGGACAACCCTGAACCGGAGAAGTGTCCGGTCGCAGCGGGGCTGGAACAGAAGGTGATGCATGCGAGCCTGAAGATCGGTGATGGGCATGTGATGCTCTCCGACGGCATGTGCGAGGGCAGGGCGGAGTTCAAGGGCATTTCCCTCTCTATCTCGGTGGCGGATGCCGTAACTGCAGACCGGTATTTCGAAGCGCTGGGTGAAGGCGGCCAGGTGCAGATGCCGATCGGCCCGACCTTCTTTTCGCCGCGATTCGGCATGGTGGCCGATCGATTCGGCGTCTCGTGGATGATCGTGGTCGCAACCTGAATATCGCCCGCCACATACATTGCATCACTCGTACGGCGCGACGCTGCTTCAAAGACGATGATCCCGGGCTACGCTACGATGTAAGGGAACCGTCACTCCACATAAATGGCGACGTAATCGACGGGCCGTAGCGTCTTGGCTTCGAGGAACATTGCAGTCGAGGCAAGGATGCGCAAGCGTGTATCAGCGGTGATCATCACCAAGAATGAAGCGTCGCGCATCGCGGAATGCCTCGCGAGCGTCGCGTTCTGCGACGAGATCGTCGTTGTCGATTCCGGAAGCTCGGATGGAACCCAGGGAATCTGCGTCGCACGAGGAGCCAGGGTGGTAGAGCACCACTGGCAGGGCTTTGGCCTGCAGAAGCGGTTCGCCGTCTCGCAGGCAGCTTACGACTGGGTGCTGTGCATCGACGCCGACGAAGTGGTGACGGACCCATTGCGCAGGAGCATCGAGCATGCTTTGGAGCACGGTCCGGCACGCGCCTATTCGCTCGCGCGGCGCAACCGGTTCATGGGGCGCTGGCTGCGCTTCGGGGAAGGTTATCCGGACCTTTGCCTGCGATTGTTCGATCGCCGGGTCGCGCAATGGACCGATGACGACGTGCACGAACGCGTCGAGACGACAGTCGACGTCGCAGTGCTTAAGGGCGACCTGCTTCACGATTCCGCCTCCTCGATGCATCAGTACCTCGTCAAGCAGAATCAGTACACCACGCTACAGGCCGAGTCGATGATCGCCGCCGGCAAGCGGGTCGGGCCGCTGAAGGTCGTATTGAGTCCGCTGCTCCGCTTCTTCAAGTTCTATGTCGTTCGCCAGGGATTTCGCGACGGCCTTCCCGGGCTGGTTCATATCTCGATCGGATGCTTCAACAGTTTCTGCAAGTACGCCAAGGTTGCCGGAAGCGGGGCGGCGATCCCGGAAGGTTTTTCCGGACAAGCAAGCGTCGCCGGTCAATAGGCACCGCTCCGCGCAATCAGGATCGCGGTGCGGCGTCGGGTCGCGGGTCCGGCTTCATGCCTCTTGCCCTGATCCGGGTTCGCGCGTGGAAGCGAGATCGAGAATCTGCGCGGCTCGCCTGGACCACTCCAGTTCCGACCGGCGTGCAATGCTTCGCGCCGTTGCTGATGCGTAGGCCTGTGGGTCGTCCAGCAATGTCGTGATCTGCATTGCCAGAGAGTCGGGATCCGGCGTGCAGTAGTGTCCCGCACCCTGCAGGAGTTCGCGCACACCGGGAAGGTCTGTTGCGACGACCGGCAGTCCGTGGGCGAGACTGTCGAGTGCCTTGACCGGGCACGTCAGATAGCGGTTGTAGAAAGTGTCCGACAAAGGAACCAGGCCGATGCTGGCCGTGCTGCTCAGCGTTTCGTGGAGTTTGCACGGGCTCAGGAAGGGCACGAAACGCATGGTCCGCTCGAGCCCTGCAGAGGCAGCACGAGCATTGAAGGTCTCGACTTGTGCAGGCGAACCACCGTAGCACGTCAGACTGACCGCATTGCGGTGCAGGCGATCGGCCAATTCGACAATCAGGCTCGAGCCTTTGGATTCATGCAGATGGCCGACGTACGCGACGCAGCGGCGCCGACGACGCGCTTCCCAATCGGCGGGTGTAAAACTCAGGGTGCCAAGCGGCAGCGCGCGCATGCGCAACTGTGGGAACCACTGTTGATACAGTGCCCGCTGGTAGTCCGTCAGGAGAACGAGGCCGTCGCATTTCGGCAGGAGCATGCGTTCGGCCCAGCGTCTCCGCCATGCGGACCAGCCTGGTTCCTGGCGCGGGCCGAGTGCCAGGAAGTAGTCGTGGGCTTCGTGCAGGATCCGCAATCCCGGGAACCGTCTGCGAATGCGGAACAGAGCCGGCAGGCAACCCAGTTCGCGAGTCAGGACGACTACATTCTCTCCAACCGAGCACAGCGCGGTGATATGCGCCATTGCCGATGCATACACGCCGCGCGTGTGGCGACGGTGTTCTGGTACCCGGTGTACCGTCAGGAGCGGATCGGTTGCAAGTCCATAGAACTCGCGGATGTCTCGAACAGTGTCGCTTGGCTCGCCCTGGGTGACGAAGAAGTCAGTGCGGACACCTGACCATGCCATGGACATCGCATTGAGCAGACCCATGTAGACGATCGGCCCGGGCTTTTTCCACGGACTCTTGTTGATCCATACGACGCGCATCGTCATTGGCACCTACGGGCTTGGCTGCATTCGTCCAGCAACACGCTGACTCGCTGCGCGGCTGCGAGCAGATGTGCCCGGTCCGGCGATTTCCAGCTACCCGCAACGCAGTAGCGGGAGCGCAGGTAATGATGGAACGCATTCACCAGCTTGCGATCGACCTCCCTGCCGGGGAGGCCGACCAGCCAGTGCGCGAGTTCTGCAGCGGACCGACCCTGGTCCGCGAGCCCTGGCATTGCATAGAACGCATCGCCGAGCGCGATGACAGGCTTGTACATGAGGAGTGCCTCGAGTCCTGCCGTCGAATTGATGGTGATCACGCCGGCAGCCTGGTGAATCAACTTGTCCGTTCTCTCCGAATTCACGATGCGCAGGGTCGCCGACTGCCGTCGGTGCAGATCGGGGTACTTGACTGTGCTGGACGGGTGTTCCTTGCAGACGAATACGAGGCCGAGAGCCGCTGCCAGTGGAGACAGCGATTCAAGCACGGCGAAGAGCGCCCGCATGTTCGCGATCCATGGCGAATGACGGATGATCTGGCTGTCACTGTCGATCTGGAATGGCACCCATATGTATCGCGGAGGAAGCGGTACATTGTGTTCCGTCGTTCCCGGTGCGCTCGGCGGAAGTGTGAGCGGGATGTCGTCGCCCGGCCAGAGAGCGCGAAACGTTTCGGGGTTGCGGGGAATGCTGTTCAGGGCATTGACGCCGGCCGCATCGATGGTCGTCGTGCCGGGCAGCAAACCGTTCTCGAAGTGAATTACCGGCTTGTCGCTCGCGCGGGCCGCGATGACTGCACAACGTGCGACCCACCCGAACCCGTTCCATACGGCGATGGCGTCCGTGTCCCGACTCGCGGCGAGTCGCCGGAAATGTCGCAGGTGCGACCGTGCGGCCATGCTCACCAGAAGGCGTTTCGAGGCCCGGGCGACACGCGTGAATTTCTGGTTGCGCGCGACCTTGCGGTTCATGTGGTCATCGACCAACTGCCGAATATCCAGGTCTGTGGCTGGCTGCGAAGGCAGAAGGGAATCGAACGGAAGCCTCGGGTAGCGCTCGACACGTGAATCCATGGAAAGGTGCCGGGAGAGGGACTCGAAGTAGTCGACATGATGGGGACGCGTCGCGATGAAGACGATCATCGATCTGTGCTTTCCAGATCGCGTCGTTCAGCGGCGCGCTTCAATGCCTCGTCCAGACTCAGTCGCGGAATCGACTCCGCCGGCAGGCGACTGACGGCGGAAAGGTTATAGACGCGAAAGTCCGGCGCTTCGCGGCAGACCTGCGCCAGTACCGCAAACGAGGGAAGAATGTACTTGTCCAGATCGCGATCCATGCGCGATGGCCTTGCCGATCCGGCGCGCTCGTAGAAGCGCACTTGCGCGCCTGTGCTGCCGAGGTCGACTCCCAGCAGATAGACCTCGGAAAATCCCATGTAGCTCGCGATCTGGATCGGGTAGTAGGCGACGGTATGGGCGGAAAACAGTCCGAGCTCGATGTCACGCGAGAATCCGATGCGCCATGAGGATGCATGCAGGGTGTCGTGCATGGCAACGAGCCGTTCGATCTCGTGCGGTTCGAGCCTCGGTTCGCCGTACCGGCAGAAGTGCGTCTCGATCAACGAAACGGGTGAGCGGGAGAGCAGTGAAGGGTTGCGCTCGCAGATCGCACTGATCGCCGCGGCGGAGAGAAAGAAGAACGGCCTGGTGGCGAATGCCGCTTCGACGAGATGGAAGCGGTGTTCGATGAAATCAGGGTCGGTGATCACATAGTGGGACGGGCCTTTGTGTAGCCCCGCATACCGCGCGATTGCACCGTTTACCGCGAAACAGGCATGGTCGTCGAGTTTCGTCAGGTCGACGTCGGCGAGCGAAGGGCCGCTGGCTATCACGAAGCAGCTGCGCCCCAACCCTTGGTCTCTGTTGCGGGCCAGCGGCACAAGCTCGGCGATCCGGCAGCCCCGCCATTTGATCGAGCCGGCGGCGTGCGACCGTGGAACCTCCAGCTCCAATGCCGGATTCAGTTCGGTCATGTGGCGAAGTCGTCTTGGCGTGCGCAGTCGCCGCCAGCGCTCGATCAGTGTGGTCATGCCGGTTGCGGGCGAGTTTGGCGCAGCGCCAGACAGCAGGCTGCCGGCACCCACAGCAGCAACCACTCGTAATTCGGCCGGGACAGCGGAAACGTGCCGTTGGTCAACTGGCATCCGAAGCCATACACCAGCCAGGGGAGAAATGCACTGCGTTCCCAGAGCGGCAAGCGGGCCGCTTCGCGGATCAGTGCCAGGAAGGCAAGGGCGAACAGCCCGGCGCCCACGGCGCCCGAATGGCGGAACACGGAAAGCAAATGACTGTGCTCGTGCGGGAACACCATTCCGCCGATGTCAACCTGTCTTTCAGCACGCAGGCCCTGGCCGATGATCCAGTCGTCTGCGGTTTCTTCGATCACGGCGCGCCAAATCCGATCCCGATGGCTGGGCTCGAATCCGCGCTGGGCGGCGTGATCGACCAAGTCGGGCATGGAGGCGGCGATGCCGGCGGCAACGGCGAGGCAGGCGAGCGGGGCAAGATGGCGTAAAGCGTGTGCACGCGACGAGAATGCGACGAGAGGCAAGGCTGCCAGAAGCGCCAGAATCGGGCCGCGGCTCAGGGTGCCAAATATCGCGACGAGCAAGGGAACGCAGGCAGCGAGCCAGATTGCCGACGCGCCGGCAGAAGGACTGCGGTAGTACCGAACGGCGGTGAGCACGAGCGAGACGCCCAGAATCGACGCAAGCACGAGTTCATTGCGCAGGATGCCAGGGCCTGTGAGACGTATCGGTGCGTGCGGTGTGCCGTGGTGCAGAGTCGCCAGGTAGTGCATTGCCAGGGAAATCATGGCGACGATGCAACCAAGCGTGGCAACCACGGCGTCGAGGTCTCGTACAAGCCACGGCGCGTGTCGGACGACCGAAACGGTCGCCAGCAGCAAGCCGGCGATCATGAACACGTTCGCCGCTTCGTGGAACGGGAATGCGATTCCGGCCGATGGCCCCCAGGCTGTACTCAGGCAAAACCAGCACAGGCAGGCGAAGATTGCGCCGGTCGCGACGCGCGGAATGCGTAGCGAAGGAATGATCCATGGCAGGCTGGCTGCCACGGGCAGAAGGACCAGCCAATTGAACACCAGCCGCAGTTCGTGTCGATCCGGTGCGACAAAGAAGGCTGAGATGAACGTCAGCCATCCGGTCGCGACCGTGAGGGCGACAACACGCGACATGCCCGGTCTGCCGGTGTCACCGGTGGCGGATGGGTTCAACGGACGATCGTGACGACGGAAATGGCAGCACGCACGGGGCGGATTCGAGCAGACCGGTGGCCGCGCGCCAGACATCGTCGAGCTGGATATCGGTCATGCAGTCGCTGCGCAGGCTGTCTCCACATCCTCGCAGTTGACAGGGCTGGCAGCTCGCGCCGCTGCTCACGATGCGATGCGGCACCAGCCATGGTCCCCACACGCCCTGGTTCGTGGGGCCGAACAAGGCAAGCACCGGCACGCCGAGAGCCGATGCCATGTGCATGGGAGCCGAATCGACACCGATGAACAGTTTGGCTGCACGTATGCATTCGGCCAATTCATTGAGCGAAAGCGTGCCTGCAAGGCTTACTGGCGCAAAGCGGCATGCAGCGACGATCTGCTCGACGGAAACGCACTCGTCGAGGTTCGGCGCGCAGGTGATTACGACTCGTTCGCCCGCCGCGTGAAGCCTGTCGATCAACTCGGCCATGCCTTGCGTGGTCCACGCCTTGTAGGCGAACCGCGATGTCGGATGGATCACGACGTGTCCTGCGGCAGCAGCGCCTCGGGCAGCAAGCTTCGACTGCAGCGATTCAATCGCGGCTGCGTCGATTCCGAGAACCAGGCGCTTCTGGTCTGCCGTCCTGGGGTGGACGCCGATCCGGCGCAGAGCGTCGAGGTGGCTTTCCGCCTTGTGTCGAGGGGCGGTCGGTACCGGATAGAAATGCGTGAAGCTCGCGCGCCAAAATCGACTGCTCCGCCGCCGGTAGTTCGCCGTGACCGCCCACGGAATGCCAAGCAGCCGTTTGAGTACCGGTCCGCGCCAGTGTTCGGTGAGGTGAATCAGCAGGTCGTAATCACGTGCACGTAGGCGGCGATGGAGCGCCAACTCGGCTCGGAGTCGGCCGACCGTGCCGTCATGTTCGTCACGCTTGTCGATGCAGTGGACGGTATCGACAGCGGGATGAAATGCCAGCATCGGCGCTGTTTCGCGATAGACCAGCGCATCGATCTCGAGGTGGGGGTAGTTGGCCTTCAGAACGGTAAACACGGGCGATGTCAGCAGGACATCCCCGTGGTACCTGAGCTTCGTGACGAGGACCCGCCTGATGCGCGAAAAGTCCAGCGCGTCGTCGGGAGCGGGCGGATCGTGTTGGTACGGCTGTGCGGACATCGGAGGCTGGATTGATCGTGGGCGTGTTCGAAGACACGGCGCGATACACCCGGCATCTTCCACGCCGCATGTTACGGTGCGATGACGGGGCGGTCGAGCAGTGTCCGGTACAGGGACAATAGCTGTGCGGTCATCGCCTCGATCGAATACGGGGCGACCCTGCGTGCCGCTGCTGCGCCAATGCGCCTTGAATTGTCGGGGCGCTCGAGCGTGCGGATTGCCCGTGTCATGCCGGCGAAGTCCTGCGTGTCGCAGACGAATCCCTCGATCCCTTCGCGCAGCAGCTCCGCGCCGCCGCACCTGTCGCTGGTGATGACGCCGAGACCGCACGCCATCGCTTCGAGCACGACGTTGGGGAAGGGGTCGTACAAGGTGGGCAGGAGAAGTCCGTCGCTTGCGCCATACCAGGGGCCGACATCCTCCTGCATGCCGACGAAGTGCACGCGTCCTCTCAGGCCGAGGCGCGTCGCCAGGCGGACGAAATGCGCTTCGTCCTTGTCGCGCCCGACCACGGCAAGGTGTGCGTGGTGACATTCACTCAACGCGTGCAGGGCGGGTTTCAAGCCCTTTCTGTCGAAGCCCGAACCGACGAATGCGAGCATCGGTACCGTGTCGGGGATGGCAAGTTGCCTGCGGATCCGCCCTCGGTGCGCGCGCAATCCCGGATGAAACCTGGCGGGATCCACACCGTTGTAGATCACGTGCAGTTTCTCGGGCGGAAGGTGGAATTCGCTGAGGATTTCGTTTCGCACCATCTCGGAATTACAGATTACGGCCCGCAAAGCGGGATGCAGAAACAAGCGTCTCTCGGTTTTGCGCCGGTAGCGGTGAAAGGGACTGAGGGAAAGCCATAGCCGACCGAGGGCGCCGGACGTCTTTCGCCTCTCTGCGAGCCAGGAGCAGTGCAAACCGTCACCCGCGCGGTAGATGTCGCAGCCAGGGATGCGTTCGTGCGTCTGGATCAGGTCCGGCCGTTGCCGGACGACGGCTTTCATTGCGGCCCGCGCGAAGCTCTCCTCGCGCCCGATCCGCGTGATCCACCAGGGGTCGCATTTCAGGTGGTCGACCTGGGGCGGTCTGCTTCCGTCGGCGGAACGCCAATTTCGGCTGATCAACGTGATTTCGGTGCCCTCGGCTGCGAGCGCCGAGATCGCGTGATCCAGGATTCGCTCGCCACCACCGTCCGGCCGATAGCGTTGCCGAACCAGGGCGATCCGAATCGGGCTGCGCGCGTCGCCGACGCATGTATCGCCGCTGCCGACCGCCTGCGGCCCAAGTTGCCGGCTCCCGGGTGGGGCGTCCGAGGCTTCGAAGGCGGCGCGGGCCGCATACGGCGAATTAGCGATGATCCTGGTCCCTGGTCGATCCGTGGTCCGGCTTTCGGCCAGCGCCGGAAGGTGGGCGATGCGTGCGCGGCCTGGAGGCTTCCCGAAAGTGCGACGAGCTGCGCAACCGCAGAAGCCGAAACGCCAATCTTGATACTTCGACGATACGCCAGCGAGTCTATCCGGCAAATATGACAATCGTGTTTCGGGGCGTGTCGCAACGAAGGTGTCAGGTCCATGTAATCGAATCATCAAGAAACTGATGTATTTCTGGTGCCGGGTATGTGAATCATTCATTTCAGGAGGATCGTATGGCCGGCTTCTTTCGGGCGCTTGAAGAGCAGCGTTGGGATGACCATCGCTACTATCACCAGAGCCGCATCAACCAGTCGCTCCACCTGGTGAGCGCAATCAGCTTCCTTTGCGCCTACTTGCTGCTTCTGTCGGATCCGGCGCTCGCGGCCCTGATCGGCTGGCTGGTGGCGATGGTTTCGCGACAGGTCGGCCATTTCTTTTTCGAGCCGGACGGGTATGACAAAGTCAATCAGGCGACCAATGAATTCAAGGAGGCTGTGAAGGTCGGGTACAACCTGCGGCGCAAAGTGGTGTTGATTGCGATCTGGGCCGTAAGTCCGCTCCTGCTCCTGATTGATCCGACTTTCCTGGGATTCTTCGAAGCGCATGACGGCTACGCGGAGTTCGTGCGCCATACGGCGATGATCTGGCTCTGGCTCGGCGTGGCCGGCCTACTGTTCCGGACGATCCATCTGTTCCATCTGCGAGATGTCCAGACCGGCATGGTGTGGCTGACGAAGATCCTGACCGATCCGTTTCACGACGTGGTGCTGTACTACCGCTCACCCCTTTATCTGTTGCGCGGGGAACTCATCGACCCGATGACGCACGTCGCGAGCGAGTCGGCAGGTCGAACGCATGCCTGATTCCGGGGGCTGCCCGGCCCGGGGTTACCGGGTCGGGCGTCGCGGATGCCATGGAAGCATCTCCCAAAGAATCTTGCGCTTGATCGTTTTGTTGGTCGTGCCGGGTTCGTGCCACCACCAGCCGTCCCGATCCATCGCATGAGCAGCGGCGGTGAACCGGTTGGCGACCGCCTCGAAATCGGATTCGGAGTAGTCGAGGCTGAAGATGAACCGCCCTGTGCCGACCCAGCTCAGCGCCAGCCCCTCGACGCGAAGATAATACTGGAACATCCAGTTGTATCGGGACGGCCGCGTGTAGAGGACCGTCCAGATGGAGTGCAGGTTGGCAACCCGGACGGGGAGGCCATCTGCCTCGAGGCGCCTGTTGAGGGCGTCCGCGCGGTCATTCCACTCGCCGTCCGCGCGTGCGTAGATCGAAGCGATCTCCGGGGTGTCGATCCTGCGCAGAAACTCGTTCATCGCAGCCATCACGTAGGGGTGCGAGTTGAACGTGCCCCGGGCGAAGCAGATATCTGCCGGTCGGTCGTCCCGGAAGCGCTTCATCAGGTCGGACCGTCCGCAAACGACGCCGATCGGCAGTCCGCCGCCGAGCGTCTTGCCGTAGGTCACGAGATCCGCCTGCACGCCGAAGTATTCCTGCGCACCGCCCTTGGCGAGGCGGAATCCGACGAAGACTTCATCGAAGATCAGGACGATTCCGCGCTGCGTGCAGACCGAGCGCAGTTCCCTGAGCCACTGCGCGTAGGCGGCACGGTCGTACGATGCCGTGCGGCTGCCGTCGACCAGCGACGAATCGGATGGCGCGCCGGCATTGGGGTGCAAGGCCTGCAGCGGATTTACCAACACGCAAGCGATATCGCGCCGGGTCCGCAGCACGCGGAGCGTGTCGCCGTCCATCTCCTTCAGCGTGTAGGTATCGCGCGCCGGCAGCGGATTGCCCACGCCGGGCTGCACGTCGCCCCACCAGCCATGGTAGGCACCGCAGAAGCGCACGATGCGGTTGCGACGGGTGTGGTAGCGCGCGAGGCGTACCGCCTGCATCACGGCTTCGGTACCGGACATGTGGAACGAAACGTCGTCCAGCCCGGAGATCGCCCGGAGGCGTTGGACGTTGTCGGCGACGACAGGGTGCAGAAACCCGAGTACAGGGCCGAGGTTGCGCATGCGCTCGGACGCGCGGGTGAGACACAGCTTGTAGAAATCGTAACCGAACACATTGACACCGTAAGACCCCGCGAGGTCGTAGGCGGCATTGCCATCGAGATCGATCAGCCGCACGCCGTTCGAGGATTCGACGAAAGATCCGGCGCCGAGACGTGCGCGAACGTAGCGGCTGAACTGGAACGGCACGCGATAGGCGCCGGTGAATTGCAGATCGGGAATGGCAGCGGCCGCTTCACGCGTCATCGAAGACGATCGCGCATACTTCTGTCGATAGATTTCGGAGAGGCGGTCAAAACCGGTTCGGCGCGCGTCGAGAATGTCGCCGGGTGGACTGTCGACGGCGAAGATCTCGCTCTCGCCGTACTCGTAATAGGGAATCAGGCGTGCCATGCGACGCGCCATGCGCGAGTGGCCGGCAAGAGACGGATGCTTGGCGCGCGAAAGATCGAGTCGGGTCTTGATCTTCCACGCCAGATAGGCAGCAGCCGATGCACCGGCTGCGTAGAGGGGCAAGGTGGTATCCATTGCCCACCGATTTACCGAAACCTCATTACATGCACATGACTGTCCGTCGCGCCATGATGCGCTTCCTGATGCAGGAGGATCTGAATTTCCTCCTCACCAACCGGATTCCCCGTCACGCGCTGACGCGTTTTATGGGTTGGTTCAGCAAGATCGAGCATCCGCTGGTGCGCGACGCGTCGATTGCGATCTGGCGGCAGTTCTGCAAGCTGGATCTGGGCGATGCGGAAAAGTCCCGGTTCGCGAGCATGCATGACTGCTTCACCCGGGCGCTGAAGCCGGGCGCGAGGCCGGTCGTCACCGACCCCGACATTCTGGTGAGCCCCTGCGACGCGATCGTCGGGGCGAGCGGACGTGTAAACGGAGATCGGGTGATTCAGGCCAAGGGTTTCGACTACACGCTCGAAGAACTCCTGGGCGATGGCCGCCAGGTCGCGCGCTATCGTGATGGCAGCTTTGTCACGTTGCGGATCACGGCAGCGATGTACCACCGGTTTCACGCACCCCACGACCTGAAGGTCGAACGTGTGAACTACATCAGCGGTGATACCTGGAACGTCAATCCGATCGCGTTGCGGAGGGTGGAACGCCTGTTCTGCAAGAACGAACGTGCGGTGATCCAGACACGGCTACGCGGCTGCGGAACGCCGATTGCGCTGGTGCCGGTTGCGGCGATCCTCGTGGCGGGCATCCGGTTGCATTTCCTCGATGTCCTGCTTCATCTGCGGTACCGCGGGCCGAACGAGATTCCCTGCGATGCCGCGTTCCTGAAGGGGCAGGAAATGGGCTGGTTCGAGCACGGCTCGACCATCATCGTGTTCGCACCGCCGGGTGTGGAACTGGTATCGACGGTTCGCGAGGGCGAAGCGATTCGTGCGGGACAGGCGTTGCTGAAACTCGCTTCGTAACGCGCGTCGGTTCCGGATGCCGGATAATGCGGACGAAGTAGATCAGACCACGTACGCAGTGGCGGCGTGGTTACAGCGGCAGGTTCAGAACGAGGCTCGCAACCAGCGTGCCGATGGCTGCACCGGCGAGCACGTCGGTGGGATAGTGGAGGCCCAGGATAGGGCGCGAGGCGGCGATCATCGCGGCGAGCAGCATGACGGCCGGTGCGAGTTCGCGAAACCCGTTGCCGACTACCAGCGCCATCGAAAAGGCATGGAGGGTGTGGCCGGACGGAAAGCTGAAACGGTCGAGCGGGGCTGCTGCAGCGAAGATTCCCGGGTGGTTCTCGAAAGGCCGCGTCCGCAAGGTCTTGCGCTTGAGCGTTTTGTACAGGATCAATCCGAGCGTGCCCGCCAGTAGCATCTGCAGCACCGTTCGCAGGGCGGGTGCGCCGTAGACGAGCGGCAGGGCGACCATCAATGCGTACCACACGATTCCGTCGCCGATGCGGCTGACCAGGCGAAACACCAGCCGCACCACGGCGATACGCGTGGCGCGATTGCAGCGCACGGCGAGCGCGAGGTCGAGGTCGCTAATCCTGCGCCAGGACGATTCGGCTATCGACAAGGGACGCTCCCTGATGACAGTGGATGACGCGTTCGAACCGCTCGACCAGGCGGGCGACGATGGCATCCCATTCGAGATGCGCCACGCTGCCGGCTGCCTGAGGCTTGAGGCGCGAGAGCACTGCGGCCTCGGATGCCGTGACCGCGCCGGTGATGAATGCGTTGGAATCGGCGAACGGGGCCAGTAGTCCGTTGTGGCCGTGCCGAACCAGTTCGGACGCCGCCGCGTAATCGTAGGAAACGACCGGCAAGCCACTCGCCAGCGCCTCGGCCGTGACGTTCCCGAACGTTTCGGTTTCGCTCGGGAACAGGAAGAGATCGGCCGACGCATAGTGTCGTGACAGATCCTCGCCGGTACGCATGCCTGCGAGGACGATACCGTCTGCGCGTATGGAGGCGATTTGCGCGCGCGACGGACCGTCGCCAACGAGGACGAGCCGGGCGTCGGCACGAAACTCGCGGATCGCCGAAAACGCCTTGATCAGCAATTCGAGATTCTTCTCTGGCGCGAGTCGTCCCACATAGGCAACCACGAGATCCCCGTCGTGGGCGCCCCAGGTTCTGCGCAAGGCCGTGTCCCTCTTGGCGGGATTGAACAGGCGCGTATCCACGCCACGTGCGACCACGTCGACCGACCGGAACCCGGACGCTATCAGGTTGGTGCGTAGCGCTTGAGTCGGAACCAGCGTGAGGTCACTGCGGTTGTGGAACCGGCGCAGGTACGCGGATACCGGGTACCGCAGCCATCCCAGGCCGTAGTGCGCGCTGTATGAATCGAACTGCGTGTGAAACTCGCTGACGACCGGAAGCCGCAGTCGCCTGGCGGCCGATAGCGCGGACCAGCCGAGGGGCCCCTCGGTGACGATCTGCACGATGTCGGGCCGTTCCTGCTTCCACTGCTTCAGCAGGACGCTTCGCGCCGGCAAGCCCATCTTGAGACTGTCATAGCGGGGGATCGGCACGCCGCGGGCCAGCGTCTCGCGCAGGTTGACCCGACTGGCGGTGTCCTGCTCACGGGACTGGCGCGGGCGGACAAGTTGAATCTGGTGCCCAAGCCGCAACAGCCCTTCGACGAAGCGGCCAGTCGTCATTGCGACGCCGTTTACCTCGGGAGGGTAGGTTTCAGTGACGACAGCAATCCTGAGCTGTCGGCGCTCCTTCACGAGTTTCTCCACCGAGACATCCATCCATTCCATGGAGGCATGGTCTCAGGCATGCGCGACCGGAGCATGACGGCGAGGTTTCGAATCTGTGAAGATGCCGCGGACCCGGTTCGAAAACGTGGCGCAACGAATTCGTAACGTGGCGAACACAGAATGCTGTGCCAGGGTTGTTGGCTTTCGGGCTGTGGGCCGGCCAAGGGCCCGGGCACGGACCGGCGCAGATTCCGCATGCTGACCGAAAGTCGCGGCTGATTCCTGGAGGGGCATCTGCGCCACACCAGAGTGATTGGGGCAGCATGAACGTACTGATGATTTCGGACGTCGCGGTTCCGCGCGTCAACGGCGTGTCGACGGCGATCTCCACATACATGGACCGGCTGGACGCGCACGGCGTCCGTGTGAGTCTGATTGCACCCAGGTATGGCAACGAGCCGGATGGTGCAAGGGTGACGCGGCTGGCAGGCTGGAAGGTGCCATTCGATCCGGAAGACCGCCTTGTCCCGCTGTCGAAGATGCGCGCCGCAGCGCTCGTGGCTGCGAAAGAGGCCGATCTGGTCCACATACACACACCGTTCTCGGCGCACTTCGCCGGGTTGGCGGCCGCCCGGCACTACGGCATTTCTGTGATCGCCACCTATCACACCTTGTTCGAGGAATACCTTCAGCATTACGCGCGCTTCCTGCCGGCCGGCGCGGTGCGGGCTCTTGCACGCTCGATTTCCCGCATGCAGTGCAATGCGTTGACGGCAACCATCGTGCCCTCGAACGCGATGGCGGAGCGTCTCCGGGCATATCGCGTGACGACCCCGATGCATGTGCTCCCGACTGGCGTGTCCTGCGAGCGCTTCGCCAGCCCGGATCGGGCGGCAAGTCGCGCGAGGTTCCGTGCCCGGCACGGAATTCCGGATGGCGTTCCACTGGCACTTTTCGTCGGACGCGTGGCGCACGAGAAGAACATCGGCTTCCTGATCGATGCCCTGGTGCACGCGCATGCCCGCGAACCCGGGCTGATATTGCTGATCGCCGGCGAGGGGCCGGCTGCTGCGAGCCTGCGCGAGAAGGCGCTTGCATCGGGATGCGCAGATCGCATCCGCTTTCTCGGCTACCTGGATCGCGGGTCGGAGTTGCCTGATTGCTACGCCGCGGCTGATTTCTTCGTGTTCTCGTCACGCACCGAAACCCAGGGGCTCGTGCTGATCGAGGCCATGGCGTCCGGTCTGCCGGTCGTCGCGCTTGCCGAGATGGGCACGCGCGACCTGCTTGCTTCTCGGCGGGGTGCGATCGTGCCGGCGGACGACGCCGCAGCGTTTGGCGCCGCGATGGCACACTTTGCAGCCAACCCCGAGATCAGGGAGCGCCTCGGGGAAGAGGCACGACTGCTTGCGTCAGAATGGTCGGATGCGACGCTGACCGCGAAACTCGCTGCGCTCTATCGGGATATCGCCGCGGCAAATCGGGGATGCCGCCCGGCGTCAAGTCCGCACGAGCGAGCGGTGTAGGGCCTGCCTCGCCACAAGTGCCGCGCAATATGCCGGCAAGCGGCAAGTCGCCCGAGCAGCGCGATTCGGTCGCTAACCGATCCGTGCTTGCCCGGTCACTGCGCCGAGAAGGCGCGCATCACATTGCTTGAGGCGCTTCGCCATGACACGCATTACGTCGAGCGCAAAGCGCGGCGATTCATCGACCAGAAACTGGAATCGCTTCTTGTCGATTTCGGCGAACTCGCAGTCGCTTATGGCAACCACCGTGGCCGATCTGATCGAATCGTCGATGACGGCCATCTCGCCGAGCATGTCCCCCGCCCGGCAAACTTCGATCGACAGGCCGCCCATGGTGATCTCGGCTTCGCCACGTATCAGGACGTACATGACGTCACCTCGATCGCCTTCGCTGAAGAGGCGGTCGCCGGCGGCTACCTTGATGAAGGTCGGGTCGTTACGAAACAGATCGAAGAAGAGCATGGTGACCTCCCTGACAAACGCGCGTTCTGCGGCAGAAGAATTGATTGCGCAGTCTATCCAATCCCGCTTCGTGAAATGTTACGGAGTGATTGCAGCGGTTGGAGCGGAAACGCCGGCGGTGTCACGCACGCGGCGGAGACAAAGGGCCGCGACGAAACGCACGTCGCTTTGCCGAAGTGCGTGCAGGAATGTCATCGAACTGAAATATGGGTGAGGGAGAATCCGCGATCAGTCTTGGCTGCCTCGCAGGCCGTGTGAGCTGCAACTGCCCGCCGGTCGGTCAGAAAATGGTGAGGGCCACTCTGTTCCACGCAACCCGTTCCATCGATGGCGACGTAGAGCCATTCTCCACGACCTTCCTGCATCAGGTCACGCCCGTCTTCCAGCCCATCGCCAACCTGCTCGATGCCTCTTTGTACGGGTTCGAGGCGCTGGCTCGCGGGCCGGCCAGCACGGCATTGCACGATCCCGAAAACCTGTTCGCCGCTGCACGCGCCGCGGGCTGCGACGTGGAGTTCGAGCTCCGGTGCTGTCTGCTGTCGATTCGCGAATTTGCGAGAACGCCGAGGACGGGGAAGCTGCTGCTCAACATGAGTGCGGGCGCTATTCTCGCTTCGGCCAGTTCGTCGACATGCGTGGTCGATTGGGCAAAGCGTTTCGGACTCCTTCCCAGCAGGCTCGTCATCGAACTGACGGAACATGACCGCGTCCGCCAGATAGGGGCAATGAAGTCGGCGCTCGGCGAACTCCGGGCTGCGGGGGTTGGTTTCGCCCTCGACGATTTCGGCGACGGGAGGTCGAGCCTGCGCATGTGGACGGAGTTGCGCCCGGACCTGGTCAAGATCGACAAGTACTTCGTCTGCGACGTGCATCGCGACAACGAAAAGTTCGAGGTTCTCCGCGTATTCCGCCATATCGCAGAGACGTTTGGCGGCATCCTGGTTGCCGAGGGCATCGAGAGCTCTGCCGATCTCGCCGTACTGCGCGACATGGGGGTCGGGTACGGGCAGGGATTCTTGCTGGGTCGCCCGGCCGCGTCACCCGTTGCGGACCTGCCGCAGGAGGTGGTTTCGGTGCTCCGTTCGCGGAAGGTGGCCGTGTTTCCGGAGATCAAGGAGACGACACGCGGCGGCGCGACGACGGCCTCACTCGTCATCGAGGCACCATCGGTCAGTCCCGAAACCACCAACGACGATCTGATCCAGCGCTTCCGTCGTCATCCGAACCTGCATGCCTTTGCTGTCGTGAGCGGAGGGAAGCCGGTCGGGCTGGTCAACCGGCAGGCCTTCATGGACCGCTATGCGCAGACCTACTTCAAGGAACTCTACGGACGGCGCGGTTGCAGCATGTTCATGAATCCGTCGCCCCTGATCGTCGAGCGCGATACCTCGTTGCTCGACCTGATCGACGTGCTGCGCGGGGACGACCAGCGTTACCTCGTGGACGGATTCGTGATCTGCAACGAGGGCTACTACGTGGGGCTCGGAACCGGTGATCGACTGGTGCGTGCGGTGTCGGAACTGCGGATCGAGGCGGCGCGGCATGCGAATCCGCTGACGGCGCTACCCGGGAACATTCCCATCAGCCAGCACATCGCGAGATTGCTGGAGCGGCAGGTCGAGTTCGTTGCCTGCTATTGCGATCTGAGCAACTTCAAGCCGTTCAACGACTGCTATGGATACTGGCGGGGCGACGAGGTGATCCGGCTGGCCGCGGGGCTGCTGGTCGCCAATTGCGATCCACTGCACGATTTCGTCGGCCACGTCGGTGGTGATGATTTCGTGCTGCTGATGCAGTCGGAAGACTGGAAAGATCGCTGCCAACGGATCATCGAAGAGTTCAACGGGCGCGCACTGGGCTACTACGATGAAGTCGCGCGCCGGCGCGGCGGAATCGATTCGGAGGACCGTCACGGCAATGCCTGTTTCTTTCCGCTCACGACCATGGCGGTCGGGGCCGTGTGCATCCAGCCCGGAGATTATTCCCGCCACGAGGACGTTGCCAGCGCGGCCGCTGCTGCCAAAAGGCGTGCGAAGCACGATGCAGCAGGGTTTATTTTTTGTGAATGCAAGCCGGGAACGTCTGAAAGGGCGTCGCGTGCGTTTCCGGACGAAGGGGGAGACGCTGGTCAGAATGCGGCACCGCAAATGGGAACCGGCATTGCGTTCAGCGAGCAAGATTGCGCGAATACTAGCGAGGTGAAGTCGTGACGACCGGCAACCCCAAGGACGACGAGGAAATCTACCGCCGCATTCACCGCGAACTGATCGACGCCTACGACGAAGAGCTCGAGATGGAGGTCGAGGATCGGATGATCACCGAGCCCGGCGCGGGAACCCACGAGGACTCGGCGGGGCGCGAGGAGCGTCGAACCTACTTCCGCGAACTGTTCCGCCTTCAGGGCGAACTCGTGAAGCTGCAGGACTGGGTCGTCGAGCGCGGGCACAAGGTCGTCATCCTTTTCGAAGGTCGCGATGCGGCAGGCAAGGGAGGCGTGATCAAGAGGATCACGCAGCGTCTCAATCCCCGGGTGTGCCGGGTTGCGGCGTTGCCGGCACCGACCGAGCGCGAGCGGTCGCAATGGTACTTCCAGCGCTACGTCGCCCATCTGCCAGCCGCAGGTGAGATCGTCCTCTTCGACAGGAGCTGGTACAACCGGGCGGGGGTCGAGCGGGTCATGGGGTTCTGCAGCGATGCCGAGTACGAGGAATTCTTTCGCACCGTACCGGAGTTCGAGAAGATGCTGATCCGCTCTGGCATCCAGCTCATCAAGTACTGGTTCTCGATATCCGACGACGAGCAGAACCTGCGCTTTCTCGCTCGCATGCACGACCCCCTCAAGCAATGGAAGCTCAGCCCCATGGATCTGGAGTCCCGCCGCCGCTGGGAAGACTACACGCGCGCGAAGGAAACCATGCTCGAGCGCAGCCACATTGAGGAAGCGCCCTGGTGGGTCGTTCAGGCGGTCGACAAGAAGAAGGCCAGGCTCAACTGCATCCATCACCTCCTTTCCCTTATTCCGTACGAGGAGATTCCGCGGGCGCCCGTTGTTCTGCCGGCGCGCGTCCATAGTCCGGAATACTTGAGGCATCCGGTGCCGTCCGAGATGATGGTGCCCAACAAGTATTGATTTCAACACGGCTGAGGTGAGGCGTCGCGGCCCGTCCGTTCGGGATGGTTCCGCCGTCGGCGAACTGCAATCCCGGTCGTGAATACTTTCTTCCTGATCTGACGGATTCCGGCGCGCAGCGACCCTTGGGGCGTGCGTGCGTTTGCGGGAGGAAGAAGGTTGGGCGAAACGATGTGCTGGCTTGCGTTGAGGGACCGGGATCTGGATTCCGTACTCGGCGAACTCAAATATCGGCGGACCGGTCGACATGTGATTCCCGCCGAGCACCCCGTCGTCGCACGCCAGGACGGCCGTGGCTGGACCTTCGTGATTGCCAGCGACTGGGAAGATCCGATCGTTGCGCCAGCGAGTCTCGCACGGTTGTCGCGTAGCAGTGACGTGCTCGCTTGCCAGATGGATGCTCCGCTCCTGTCCTGCAGTGTTTCGGCCTGGCGGCATGGCGAGCGGCACTGGTGGATCGAGCACGACGCGAACCGGGGGCTCGAGCACCTTGACGTTGGTGGCGAGATTCCGGAGATGGCCGAGGCATGGATGGTGCGCGATCGTCCTGCAGGCGCGGCCGGGAATCCCGACGAGCCTGCCCGCCGCGTTCCACTGCGAATGGCCGCTGCCATCGTCGGCCTCGGAGATGACGCTCTTCCCGGCAGTGGCGGTGCGGCAGCGTTCGAAGCGCTGGTTGCCGCCGAAGATGTCACGCCTGCCTGCCCCGTGCGGCCCTGGTGGCGTGTCTGGTGACGGGCCGACATGCACCCGTTCGGGAACACCACACCAGCTTCGCCCATGGTCCGGCCTTTCCTCAAACGGCAACACTCGGATGGCAATCTGAAAGCGAATCGTCACACCACGGGGAGAAGCGCACCATGAACAGCAGGATTCCGTTCTCGATCGCAAGATTGACGTCTATGGTTACCGCAGCGCTGATGTGCCCGGTGATCGGTCACGCCTCGGCGGTGACTTGCGAGGGCAAGGTCACGATCGGCGAGGGTGAAGCAATGATCACGACCAGCATTGGCAATCGCGATGTCGGCGAGCGTTGCCTCAACGATCTGATCGTGGATACCGAATCCGAAGGTGCGAACTACGGCAGCCACGGAGAGTTCGTCGGCGATGTTGCGAAGCTCGGTGCGAAGCTGGTCCGGCGCGGCGAAATCAGCGCTCGCGAGTTCGTCGAACTGGTTCGCAGTGCGACGCGCTCGGACGTCGGCAACACGCTGCGCGTGCGCGTGATCGCGTTCAACGATTTTCACGGCAACGTCGACGGCGCGGGGCTCACGCTGCGCAGCGACGCGGACAACCTGTTCATCACCAATCCGGCCACCGGAGCACGCAGTGGCGTACCCGCCGGCGGCGTGGATTACATGGCAGGTCTCGTTGCGCAACTGAAGTCGGCGTCGCCCAACAATGTCGTCGTTTCGGCCGGAGACCTGATCGGTGCCAGTCCGCTGAACTCGGCGCTGTTCCATGACGAACCGACGATCGAGACCATGAATCGCCTTGGGCTCGAATTCAATGCCGTGGGGAACCACGAGTTCGACGAGGGGCGCGACGAGTTGCTGCGCATGCAGCAGGGAGGGTGTCATCCAACCGACGCCAACTCCTGTCGCGGCAATCAGGTCGGCACGCCGTATCCGTTCGAGGGCGCGAAATTCGACTTCCTCGCCGCCAACGTGGTCGACGCTGCCAGCGGAAAGACGCTGTTCCGCCCCTACGGCATCAAGAACTTCAAGGGCAATCGTGTCGCTTTCATCGGCATGACGCTCGAGTCGACGCCGTCGATCGTCACGCCGTCCGGCGTTGCCGGCTTGAGCTTCAGGGACGAGGCCGATTCGGCCAACGCGCTGATCGCCGAACTCAAGCGGCGTGGTATCCATTCGGTCGTGATCCTGCTGCACGAGGGCGGCGTGGTGGCCACCGGCAGCGTCAATGCCTGCGCAGGCGTCAGCGGACCGATCGTCGATATCGTGAGCCGCCTCGACGATGCGGTGGATCTGGTGGTGACCGGACACACGCATCAGGCATACAACTGTCAGCTTTCCAACGGCGCCGGACGCCAGGTGCCGGTCACCAGCGCTGGTTCATTCAGCCGTTTGGTCACCAGCATCGACCTGACGATCGATACGCGCACGCGCGACGTGGTTGCCGTTTCGGCGAAGAACGAACTGGTCGACCGCACCAACTTCCAGCAGTCCTCGACACCGATCGAACCGAATGCCGGGATCGCGACGATCGTCGCCAACTACAACGCCCTGGCGGCACCCATCGCCAGCCGCGTGATCGGCAGCGTCACGGCGGCGATCACCCGCACGCAGAACGGCGCAGGTGAGTCGGCCCTCGGCGATGTCATCGCCGACGCCCAACTCGCATCGACCGCACCCGCAGCCAAGGGCGGTGCGGTTGTGGCCTTCATGAATCCGGGCGGTATCCGCGCGGATCTCACGTTCGCATCGAGCGCGGCCGGCGAGGGCGACGGTAACGTCACTTACGGCGAGTCGTTTACGGTTCAGCCCTTTGGCAACAGCCTGGTTGTGAAGACCCTGAGCGGGCAGCAGATCTATGACCTGCTCGAGCAGCAGTGGGGAAGCGCACAGCCCTTTGCGCGAATCCTCGAGGTGTCGGGAGGCTTCTCCTATGCGCACACCTTCGATACGACTGCTGCGAACTTTGCGGCGCAGAAGGGCGGGCGCTTCGTCTGCGACGGTTCGGTCGCGATCGGCGGTACGCCGATCGACAAGGCGGCCAGCTACCGCGTGACGATGAATTCCTTCCTCGCATCCGGCGGCGACAACTTCGGTGTGTTCAACGCGGGTATTGACCAGCTCGGCGGAGACCTCGATCTCGATGCGCTCGAAGCCTACTTCGTCGCTGCCGGTGCGCCTGTTGCGCCAGGACCGCAGAACCGAATTCGTAAGGGCTGCAACTGACGCTCGGTAACGTTCTTCATCTCGTGTGTTGTTCCGGCCGGCCCGGCGGGGTCGGCCTTTTTTTGGCAGCTCGTTTCATTCCATTCTCCGGTTCGGTTGCGGCATAGGACGGTCGGTTGCCTTGCAGGTGCGTGCCTCCATGAATCTGGTTCTTCGACCGATGCACTTGAGTCGGCCTGCGAGCCGCACGGCAAGGCGCCGTTCGAGGCGGCCATGCCAGGCGGCGCATGGAAAGGCGATCGTGGCGTGGCATGCCGCGAGAGCGCCACGCCATGCGGCTCGCGGGCAGGCAGCGGAAGCGGCTGGCCATGTCAGTGGCCGGCACGGCCAGGCGACTGCCAAGCCAACCAAGCGCTGGTGATATCGCCGGACCCGGTGGGCGGCAGATGGAAAAAGCCCGCCGCGCGAGAACCGCAGGGCGGGCCAAGGGGATTACCGTATGCGGGCCGGCGTCAGCGCACGCGACGCCGAACCATCTGGCCGACCAGCATCAGACCGCCGATCAGCAGGGCATAGCTCGAGGGCTCGGGTACGGGCGCCGAGAATGTCAGGCTGTCCATGACGAACGATCCGTCCGCAATGCCGAAACCGTAGATATCGGCCGAGGCGCGCTTGAAACCATAGAAGGAACCGGCGTTGTAGCTGTCGTAGGGGGTGTCGATGCTCACGCGATACGACTCGAGATCGTTGCCGTATTGATCGTAGGCGATCAGCAGCAGCGAATTGTTGGTCTGGCCCGGAGCCTGGTACTGGTTGAGGATCGCGCCAACGGCGGAAACCGGGTTCGCGAAGCTGAAGCCGAACTCGCCGCGGTTGGTGATGAATGCGCTCGAGACATACGGCGAGCCGCCGAAGCCTTCGATGTAGTCAGTCCATGCGCCGTTGTCACCGAGATCCGTGCCCATGCGCTGACCGACGATGGTGTAGGGGACCGAGCTCAGCACGACATCCTCGCCGACTTCGGTGCCGACCTGCAGAACCGGGTTCGATGCGTTCGGAATCACGAGCCCGTCGAAGGCGTCGAAAGTGATGACCTTGGCGTTGCCGATCTCGGCCGCGCTGGAAATCGGATTCGCGCTCGCACTGCCCGCCGCTGCGGCGACGGCCGCAACGAGCGCTACCTGCTTGAACTTGAACATGCGTTTCTCCAGAGTTGATGGTTGACGGGGCAGGCAGTGCCCGCCCCGATACTCGACTAGATGGCGCCGATCACGCCGCCGTCATTGCGGGTGATGATGACCGTCGCCGACCTCGGCTTGACCGGCGGGTTGCTGCTGGCGGATGTCGGGCCGTTCACGCCGCTGTCGGGCCACGTGCTGCGGGCGGTGAAGCTGCCCGTCCAGTCCTCTCCCGGGTGCTGGATGTTCACGAACATCGTCTTGCCGTCCGGCGTGGTGACGACGCCGGTGACCTCGCAGTTCTTCGGGCTGGTGAGGAAGCGGCGAACCTTCTTCGTCGCCGGGTCGGCGCAGAGCATGGCGTTGCCGCCGATGTTGACCCAGTCGCCGCTTGCGTCGCCCGGCTGGTCCGTCTGGATCCAGAGGCGACCGTCCTTGTCGAACCACAGTCCGTCCGGCGCGCCGAAATCGTCACCGTCGATGTTGCCGCGCTGCGTGGGTTCGCTGTCGTGGCGGTCGCCGCACTCGACGAAGATGTCCCAGTTGAAGCTCGTCGCCGCGACATCGCCATTGCTTTCGTTCCAGCGGATGATGTGGCCGTAGAGGTTGATCGGACGCGGGTTGGCCGGATCGACCGGCGGACGCGCGCTGGCGGCCGTGGTCGTGCCGTCGGCAGCGTTGCTCGATGCCGGCGACGAGCCGCGACGGTTGTTGTTCGTCAGAGTCAGGTACACCTCGCGCGTGACCGGATGGACGGCCACCCATTCCGGGCGGTCCATCATGGTCGCGCCGAGGCGGTCAGCTGCCTGGCGCGCGCGGATGACGACATCGCCCTGGTCGGCAAAGCCGTTGGCAGCCGTGAGTCCGCCCTGCCCCCAGATCAGCGGCAGCCAGGAGCCCGTGCCGTCGGCATTGAACTTCGCGACATACAGCGTGCCGCTGTCTAGCAGGTTCCGGTTTGCGGCCCGGCTCGCGGGGTCGAACTTGTTCGCGCAGACGAACTTGTACATGTAGTCGTTGCGCTCGTCGTCACCCATGTAAACGGCAACCGTGTTGTCGCTGCTGAGCGCGACGGTTGCGCCTTCATGCTTGAGCCGCCCGAGGGCAGTGCGCTTGACGGGCGTGCTGCCCGGCGTCCAGGGGTCGATCTCGACCACCCAGCCGAAGCGGTTCTGTTCGTTCGGATTGGCGCGGAAGTCGAAACGCGGATCCACTTCGTGCCAGCGGTAGCCGAAACCCGCCTGCGCCATGCCGTAACGGCGTTCCGCTGCGGTGAGCGGCGTGGCGGCGAGTGCGGCGGCGGTCGTGCCGAAGTAGCCGTTCCAGTTCTCCTCGCACGTGAGGTAGGTGCCCCACGGCGTATAGCCGTGCGCGCAGTTGTTGAGCGTGCCGAGAACCAGCATGCCGGTCGGGTCGGCGCTCGTCTTCAGCGCGGCATGCCCGGCGGCCGGGCCGCTTACGGCGATCGGCGTATTGCCGGTGATGCGACGCGCATAGGGCGAGGGGCGCGCAACCTGCATCGTGCCGTTCACCTTGCGCAGCTCGACAACTGAAACGCCATGGGCCGCCTGGGCCGCACGGGCACGCGGGAGCGTCATCGCGTCGCTCGTGAAGGTCGTAGTGTGGGCGATGATGCCCGGGTCAACATACTCGTGATTGGAGACCAGCAGGCCACGCTCGCTGGTCGGTTTGCCGCCGACGACGAAGGGGAAGAAGTGCATCCCGTCGTTGTGCATGCCCCACTGCCGGTTCTGATCGGCTTCGGTCATTTCGGCGTTCGGGTTCCACGCCGGGCCGCTGGAGATGGGATCGCCCCATGCGATCAGGATGCGTGCCGTATAGCCGGACGGCACGGTGATGCCGTCAAACATCGGGGCCGTGTTGGGCGGGACGTTCGTGAAACCGATGCCGCCGGCAGGCGACGGCGATGCGGCCGCCGCTTCGTTGGTCAGAGTGTCGAATGCGAAGCCGCCGAATGCAGCCAGCGTGGCGGCACCGAACGAACCTTGCAGGAAGGAGCGGCGCGAGCCGCTGAACTTCTCGATGATGTCGCGGATGGATTCGTTGGTAGACGGGTTGATCGTCAGGTCATTGTCCGGATGGGCCATGTGAGCTCCTGGTTGGGTTGTGGGCCGAGTCTCGTCTGTCTGGGCTTCATGGACACGGGACGACGAAACCACTGCCAGGGGAGTCGTGGCAATCCCATGTACCTGCATGGAATTCTGCGCACCGGGCGTGAACAGAAATTGGGGGCGGCGTGCAGCCAACAAGTGCCGTTGGAACCATCCAGCCTGCGGGCGGCGTCATCATGTCGAACGCATCGCAGGTGCGTGACAGCCTTCCTGGCGGAGCCTGTCACCTGCATGACTCGGCCGGCCCATGCCTGCGTGTCGCCGATGCACATTGGCGGTAATCGCGCCTGCCTAAGCTCCGCTGATCTTCTTGCCCCGGGGAGGCAACGTGAGTTCGATCACTGTCCGGCTGATGGCAGCGCTTGGCCTGTCGAGTGCCATGACGCTCGCAAACGCGCAAACGGTCTTCATCAACGAGATTCACTACGACAATGCCGGAACGGATGCTGGCGAGGCCGTCGAGATTGCGGGGCCGGCGGGCACCAGTCTGACGGGGTGGTCGATTGTCCGTTACAACGGCAACAGTCCGGCCGCCGCGGTGGTATACAGCACGCCCGCCGGTCCTGCTCTCTCCGGAACCATTCCGGATCAGGGCAACGGCTACGGCACCCTTTCGTTTTCCTTTCCGCAGGACGGCTTGCAGAACGGCGCGAACGACGGAATCGCGCTGGTCAATCCCTCCAACCTCGTCGTCCAGCTGATCAGCTACGAGGGCGTCTTTACTGCTTCCGGCGGACCGGCAGCCGGCACGACCAGCGTGGACATCGGCGTTGCCGAAACCTCGACCACGCCAGCGGGGTTCTCGCTGCAGTTGAGCGGCAGCGGCACGCAGTACGGCGATTTCAACTGGGTTGCCGCGTCGGCATCATCGTTCGGCAGCGTCAATGCCGGACAATCGTTTGCCGGCTTGCCGCCACCGCCGCCGCCGTTCGCGTGCGGCGACACGCACACGCGGATTCATGCGATCCAGGGTGCCGGCAGCACGAGTCCGATGGTCGGCGTGGTGGCTGACGTGGAAGGCATCGTCGTTGGCGACTTCCAGGGCACGGCCTACCTGAGCGGGTTCTATCTGCAGCAGGCCGACGGTGAAGAGGATGGAAATCCGGCCACGTCGGAAGGCATCTTCGTGTTCGACAATGGCGGCTCGGTGGACGTCGCCCCGGGCGACCGTGTGCGCGTGCGCGGCACGGTCGCGGAGTTCGGCACCAGCGGCGCCACGCTGACCGAGATCGCGAGCGTCTCCAACGTGGCCGTGTGCAGCACGGGCAACGTAGTCAACCTCACGCCCGTCAGCCTGCCTGTTGCCACGCTCGATGACTGGGAGCGCTACGAGGGCATGCACGTCTTCTTCACGCAGCCCCTGACCGTGACCGGCAATTTCACGCTTGGACGCTTCGGTGAAGTCGACCTCGCTTCGTCGCGCCTCATGACGCCGACCAACGTCGTTCTGCCCGGCACCGACGCGATCCTTCTGCAGAACCAGAACGATCGCAGCCGCATCGTCCTGGACGACGCGAATACGCAGCAGAACCGCGACCCGGTTGCCTACCCCGAAGGCGGTGGCCTGAACACCTCGCCGCTGCGCAACGTTCGCGTCGGCGATGTCGTCGGCGGTGCGGCGACACCCGTGGTCGGCGTGCTCGACCAGCGCTTCGGCATCTACCGCGTGCAGCCGACACAGGCAGTCGTTTTTGGCCCGAGCGAGAATCCGCGTGCATTGGCGCCGGCACCAGTCGGCGGAACGGTTCGCGTCGCCAGCTTCAACGTCCTCAACTACTTCACGACCATCGACAGCGGATCGCCCGTATGCGGGCCGGCAGGCGGAATGGACTGCCGCGGCGCCGACAGCACGGGCGAGTTCGTGCGCCAGCGCGCCAAGATCATCGCCGCGCTGGCCGCGATGGATGCGCACGTCGTGGGCCTGATCGAACTCGAGAACAATCCAACGGCCTCGCTTGACGATCTGGTAGCCGGCCTGAATGCGGCGACGTCGCCGGGCAGGTATGCGTACGTCAATGCCGGTACGATTGGTTCGGATGCGATCAAGGTCGGCCTGATCTACCAGCCCGGCGTGGTACAGCCGGTCGGAGCGCACGCCATTCTCGACAATGGCGTCGATCCCTCTGCGATTACCACGCTTAATCGTCCGGCCCTCGCCCAGACCTTTGCGCGCAGCGGTAGTCGCAGCGACTTGCAGCAGTTCGTCGTGGCGGTGAATCACTTCAAGTCGAAGGGCTCTTCATGTGCCACGCCGGCAAACGCCGGCGAGATCGCGGACCCGGATACGGGGGACGGGCAGGGCAACTGCAACCTGACGCGGTTGTCGATGGCCAACGCCCTTTCCGCGTGGCTCGCGACGAATCCGACCGGCGACCCGACACCGGCCGCATCGCGCAAGGTGATCATCGTCGGCGACCTCAACGCGTATGCAAAGGAAGACCCGATACGCGCACTGGAAGGCGCCGGGTATGCCAACCTGATCGCGCGCCATGTCGGCGCCGACGCCTACTCCTACCAGTTCTCCGGTCAGTCGGGCTATCTCGATCACGCGCTGGGCAATGCCGGCGCGCGCCGGCAGGTAGCCGGCGTGACGGAGTGGCACATCAACGCCGACGAACCGATCGTGTTCGACTACAACGTCGAGTTCAAGTCGGCTGGGCAGGTGACCTCGTTCTATGCCGCCGACCCCTACCGCTCGTCGGACCACGATCCGGTCATTGTCGGATTCAATCCGCTCTGCGGCGACCTGAACGACGACGGGCAGGTCGGCAGCACCGATCAGGCGATCCTGCGCGGCCAGTTCGGCCAGCCGGTCAGCAATGCCAATCGCCGGCTCGACCTCGACGAGGACAACCGCATTTCGCTCAACGACTACCGTGTGTGGTACGGCTGCTACCGCGCATTCGTCACGCCCTGAAACTTGCGCTTCGAACCGAACAGGAAACAGAAATGAACCTACTGCGCAATCTCGCCATGACCGCCCTCGCTTCCGGCTGCCTGGCGTCCACATCCGCACAGGCGCTCTCCGTCGAGTTTCTCGGGCCGTCCCAGGTGCTGGCCGGAAACAGCTTTTCGCTCGAGGTGGTCGTCAGCGGTGTGTTCGACACCGATCCGTACGAGGAACTGCTCGCCTTCGGATTCAACGTTGCGGTCGGCGATTCGAATCTGGCGACGCTGACCGGAGCAAGCGTCTCGGCGCCGTTCGACGACGACTCTGCGATGTTTCCCGAGACGGGCGTGGCCGGTTCGACTTTCGTGGGCATTGCGTCCGGTACGTCGGAGCCGATACGGCTTGCGCGGCTGGACTTCGCTGCCGGCCCTTCGGCAGGCTTGCTGAGCATATCCGCGACCGGACTCGCCAGCGACCCCAACCAGGGCCTGTTCCTCGTTTCGGCCGGGCAGGTTGGATTCTCGGCCTCGACCCAGGTCGAAATCCTTGCCGTTCCCGAACCGGAAACCTATGCGATGCTGCTCGCCGGTCTTGGCATTCTTGCGGCATCGGTCCGCCGCCGCATGTCCTGACGCGTATCGAGAGGCGCGGCCCCGGAAAAAAGGGGCCGCCGCAGCAAGGCCCATATGTGCGGCGGCCGAGGTGAAGCTGCTTGCACCGATCCGGGCCGATCAGCCCGAAGCGTTCATCGACATGAACGATCGGGCCCGATGCCGGGTTTGGACCCAACGTGCTTCGACCCGCCCGGTCGTCCGGGTGCGGGCCGCTGCACGCGAGAGTCGGTGCCGGTTCAACATGCGAGCACCGGCCATCCGGACCGCCGGACGGCCAAGGCGCGAGCGCAATGCTCTCGCGCTGAAAGGGATTGTGCGCCGATCGGGTTTCACCATTGGTACGGGGATCGACGCATGGCCTCCGTCGAACGGGCCATGGGCTGCTGCACCCGCATGGACTTTCCAGGGGTCAACCTGTTCTCATGGGCTGCTCACCGGCCGGTGGTGCATCGCGCTGGCGGGAGATCCTGCTGTCACGTCGGTCCATTTTTGAACGGCAGCGCCGGGCATGTTGCAGAAGTGTTGCGTCGAGGCAGTCCCGATCGGGGCGAAGGGCGGGAATTGCCGTTAGTCAATCCTTAACACCGCTGCGCTAGAGTCCGCTGCCTGCGCATGCCGGAGACGGCCGGAGAGTTCCGGTCGCAGGTGTGAACGCTGCTGGCCAGGTCAATGACGAGGACCACGATTCTCATAGGGTCTTCGCGCTTGCAAGGTCGCCATCGTCATGCATGCACATCCACCGGTTGCTCCTCGGGAGGAATGCAGATGGAATGTGCATGCACGTTGGCTGCAGGCTTGAAAGGGGAGTGAATGAGGTGTGAACACCTGGTGGTGACACGCATGTTGTTGCCCACCGCTTTGATCTTTGCTGTCGCCATGGGCGCAAGTGCACCGGTTCGTGCGCTCGACGCCCCCGACCTCGACTGGATCGGCGACGTGCGTCGCATTGCGGCGGAGCCTGCGGCTGCTGGAGCCGACGACAAACAGCGCGCACGTCCGACCGACCTGCAGTTTGCCGCGGTACGCAGTACGCCGAATGACTTTCTGCCCGAGCAACCCGGTGCGGCCGAGGCGGCGCTGATGGCGGCATTGGCGGGCAACGACGTGGAAGCCGTCAGGCGGATGCTCGCCCTGCCGGCGAGGCTCAACGCTGCCGACGGACAGGGCCGGACGCCGCTTGCGGTTGCCGTCGAAAGCGGCCAATCGGAGATGGTCCGCCTGTTGCTCGATGCGGGTGCCAATCCCGACGTGCGCGGCGCCGACGGGTTCACGCCGCTAGGGCTGGCCTCGGTGCGAGGCTACTGCCGCGCGGTGCGCATGCTGGTTCGCGCGGGTGCCGATCCCGACCGGCGCAGCGGCAATGGCAGGACGCCGCTGCACGATGCCGTGGCTTTCGGCCACGACGCCTGTGTCGGCGACCTCATTGCGGGCGGCGCCGATCTGTCCGTGCCCAACCGCGACGGACTGGCGCCGCTCGATGTCGCAATCTCCGCGGGGCGACTGCAACTCGCCGCGCGATTGCTCGAAGCCGGGGCGCAGTCGGCGACCCTCGATGCCGTGGGCATGGCCGCGATCAAGAGCGCGCTGCCGCCGGTCCGCGGCGCCGTCCGGGGCGGGCAGGCGCGATGATGGCGAACGCAGGGGTTCCCTTGTCGTGCAACCGCCAGTCCCGGGCAGGACGATGAACGCTCTCGACCCGATCGTCCTCGATCCCATCGATCTCGAGCGGCTCCTGTTCACGCTCGAGTCATCGGTATCCATCGACAAGCGCGTCCAGTTCTTCCTGTGGTCGCAAGGCGCGCTACAGAGCTTCCTTCCCCACGAGACCTTGCTGTGCGTCCATGGCGACCTCGGCAATCGGCGATACGGCTACGAGGTCTTCTCGCGCGCGGTGTTGTCCGAGGATTTCAATCGCGCCGCGAGTGACGCCATCGACGGGCTGATCCCAGAACTGCTCGACGTCTGGTATGCCAATTCGCAGATGCCGCTGGGGTTCGGGCCGGCGAAGTCCGAATCGGGCGGTTCCGCGCGTGCCGGTTCCCCGCGCCACCTGCGGCGACTCGGACTGCTGCCCGCCTTCGTGCATGGATCGCGCCAGGTGGACGGCCAGCATGCCACCCTGTTCATCATGCTGCGCACGCCGGCCAGCCCCGACCGCCGCACGCGCTACATGGCCGAGTTGCTGATGCCGCACCTGCACCTGGCCTGGCATCGCGTGCTCTGCGCGGACCGCGATCCCGAGGTGGTTCGCGCCAATGTCAGCGAAAGCCCGCTGACCGATCGTGAACTCGAGGTGCTCAACTGGGTGCGCGAGGGCAAGACCAACGCCGAAATCGCCGCGATCCTCGGTCTCAGTCCGCTTACGGTCAAGAACCACGTGCGCAAGATCCTGCAGAAGCTCAAGGTCAGCAATCGCGCCCAGGCCGTGGCGCGCGGCCTCTCGGCACGGCTGTTCCGGCGCCAGCTCGAACAGGCAGCGCCGGATGCGGGCCGGGGTGCCCTGCGCCGCGATTCATCCGCGTAGTTCCATGGGCCTATGCAGCCCGCCACGATCCCGTCACGGACGTTCACCTTGTCCTCTTAGAGTCTGGGCCACGTGAGAGATATCACGGACGTAGCGCAAAGGGCTCAGGCGAAACATGCCCCGGGCATGCGCCGGGTTAATGCAGCGCAGCGATAGTGACAGCGTCTCCGAAAAGGGGGGCGCAAGCAGTCCAACACGCAGTATTACTTGCTCAAGGAGAGTTAATCCATGAAGATGAAACTGATCGCTCTGGCCGTCGCGGGTCTCGCCGCAGTCGGCAATGCGAACGCCACTTGGAACGGAACGGGAAGTTTCGACGACGGCGACAGCGAACTGTTCATGTTCGTTTATGACGGCAACGCCAACCTGCAGGCCTTCTTCGACCTCGGTGTGAATATCAGCCAATTCACCGCCGATCAGAAGTCTGCCCCCGGTACCAGCAACGTCTGGAACCTCGCCGGCAACACGACGACCGGCCTCGGCGGCGTCAGCGGCAGCTGGTCCAACTCGTGGAACACCTATGTCGCCGGCGCCTCGATGTCCAACTCGCTGTGGATGGTGGGCGCGATGGAATTCGACGCGCTCGCGATCGCAATGACGACGTCGAACACCGATCCGGCGATCATCGCCGGGCAGGATGACACGGTCCTGCAGAACTTCCCGGCCGGTATCGCTCCGGCTGCCAACGCGAGTCTGCCCGGACACAGCGTCGCCAATGGTTCCAACACCGCGGCGACCTCCGGCAATCCGGTCGGTGTCATCGGTTCGGGCTTTGCACCGAGCTGGAACTCCAACTTCGTCGGCAACTCGTGGGCATCGGTCGGTACGGCGCAGAACGCCTACTTCCTGCAGGCGAACTTTTTGGGTGGTGCGGCGACCGTTACGCCGTATGCCGGCCAGTTCAACCTGACCAGCGCGGGCGTGTTGTCCTACACCGCTCCGGTTCCGGAGCCCGAGACCTACGCGCTGATGCTGGCCGGCCTCGGCATGGTCGGCCTGATCGCGCGCCGCCGCCGCCCGGTCTAAGCACGTCCGTTTCATCCAACAGTTGCATCCTCCCCGGCGGAATCGCTTCCGCCGGGGCAGGGAAAGCCTTGCCTACAGAAAGGATACTTGCATGAAACTCCGTCTGATCTCTTCCGCCGTACTGTGCGCGCTGGCTGCGCCGAGCGCCTTTGCCGCGCTGAACGCTGCCGACGCCGCCGACGTGGCCGCCATCCAGGGCACCGAGCGCGAGCTGGTCCTGACCGGCGCCTCCGCCATCCAGAACAACCTGCTCAACGGCCTCACCAGCATCTGCACCGGTGGTCTGGTCCGCATGGACCGTGACGGCAACATCCGCGCCTACCTGTGCCGCAGCGCCGCCGCGACGACCGCGTATGCCGGCCAGAACCTGCTGATCCACCACAACGTGGTCGGCGGTTCGCTCAACTCGGTGCTCGCCACCAACACCGACCCGGCCAGCACGCAGCGCCAGCTGATCATCACCGATTTCAGCAACTGCACCTTCGACGCCGTCAACAACCGCTACAACACCTGCGGCACGATCGCCGGCCAGACGGCGACCGCCCAGTCGATGGGTGGCGTTTCCGACGTCGATCCGGTGGCTTTCGCGGAAACCAACGTCTACACCCCGGGTGCTGCCTACCCGGTTACCGTGTCGGCCGGTGCCGGTGCGCAGGTGTTCAGCGTGGTCGCCAACACCATTCTGTATCGCCACATGCAGCGTCAGCAGGGCGTGACCAACGAGCTGGGCCCGGTCCTGCCGTCCTCCTGCTACGACGGCAATGCCTTCGATGCCGCGACGGGTGTCTACTCGCTCGAAACCCCGGCCAACGACCTCTCCGGCGACGACTTCGCCCCGGCCTGCCAGCCCAGCATCACCAAGGAAGCGTACGCCTCCCTTGCCAGCTCGGCGACCGGCGCGCTGAAGAACGGCTGGGCGGCCCTGCTGGGCGCCGGCATCACCGGCCCGGGCAACAACCTGGTCAAGCTCTGCCGCCGCGTCGCGACCTCGGGCACCCAGGCTGCGTCGAACATTTTCTTCCTTGCCAACCCGTCCAGCTCCGCGGGCAAACTCGTACCGGCCGGCGGCTTCACGCAGACGGCTGCTGCCAACGGCAACGTGGTCGGTGCGACCAAGTTCTGGTGGTGGGCCAACAGCGGCACGGGTGACGTGCTCGACTGCCTCGGCAACGCCAACAACGGTGCCGGCCCGGATCTGGCTCCGCCCGCTGCGCTTGGCGGCGCTGCCTCCGCCGGCCGTCACTATGCGCTCGGCGTGGTGTCCGCCGAGAACGACTGGCGTACCCAGACCAACGCGCTGCGCCAGAACTTCCGCTTCCTGAAGATCGACGGCAACAGCCCCGAGGAAATCGGTGCCTACAGCGCGGCGCGTGAGCCCTTCGGCCGCGTGATCGATTCCGACGTGCGCGACCAGTGCGCCCGCGAGGCCTACAGCGAAGGCCGTTACCCGTTCGGCTACGAGTTCGTCATCGTGCGCCGCACCGGCCTGACCGCCGCGCAGACCGACTTCATCGGCGACATCCTTGGCGAAGGCCTGTTCTCGCCGCTGTCCGCTGCTGCCGTCGCGCCGTCGGCCAACTGCAACACGATCGCCGACAACCCGCCGCGCGGCATCATCGCCAAGCCGACCACGGCGGCCGGCGTAAACCACGCTGCCAACCCGACCCGTGTTTCCAAGGGCACCAGCGCAGGTTCGCCGTACAAGGCGATCACCTTCGGTGCGCAGGGCGCGGAGAACTGATCCCATACTCCTCCAAGCGTAGGTCTCTTCACGCTGCGGCAACCCTTCGGGGTTGCCGTTTTTTTTTGGATAGCACTTGGATCAGACAGTAGAAACCAGAATGAAATGCCAAGAGGGTAGGATAAGGTCATTCAATCATCAGCAGACGGACGAGACAATGAGAGCACATCATCGCGTACTGTTCGCCGCCTTTCTGGCAATCCGCCTGTCGGACGGCTCCGCTGCGCTGAGCCCGGACGATTTGCTGGATGTGAGTGCCGTGCAAGGAACGGAGCGAGAATTGGTGCTGACTGGGTCGTCGTCTTCCCAGGATGCTCTTCCGGTGCTTCTGTCCAACGTCTGTTCCGGAGGGATCGTCCGGATGGACCGAGACGCCAATATTCGCACCTATCTTTGCCGCAATGCCCGTTCTTGGACTTCCTACGCTTTCCAGAATTTGTTGATTCACCACAACGTGACAGGTGGCTCGTTGTACTCAGTGCTTGCCACCAACACTGACTCAGCAAGTTCAGAGCGGCAACTGATCATTTCTGATTTTAGCTATTGTCATTTCGATGATGCGAAGCAACATTACATCGGCTGTGGTAGCGGTGGAGGCCACACTCGGACCGCCCAGTCTATGGGAGGGATGTCGGATGTCGATCCGGACGCATTTGCGGAAAGTGGCGTTTACACGCCGGGCGCCGCCTACCCGGTTACCGTGTCGGCCGGTGCCGGTGCGCAGGTGTTCGGCGTGGTCGCCAACACCATCCTGTATCGCCACATGCAGCGTCAGCAGGGCGTGACCAACGAGCTGGGTCCGGTCCTGCCGTCTTCCTGCTACGACGGCAATGCCTTCGATGCCGCAACGGGTGTCTACTCGCTCGAAACCCCGGCCAGCGACCTCGCCGGCGACGACTTCGCCCCGGCCTGCCAGCCCAACATCACCAAGGAAGCGTACGCGTCGATCGCCAACGGCACGGCCAGCGCGCTGAAGAACGGCTGGGCGGCCCTGCTGGGCGCCGGCATCACCGGCCCGGGCAACAACCTGGTCAAGCTCTGCCGCCGTGTCGCCACCTCGGGCACGCAGGCGGCCTCAAACTTGTACTTCTTAGCAAATCCCTCATCCCCGAAGGGAAAGTTGGCGCCCGCGGGGCACTGGTATAAGTACGGCGGCCCCAACGGGCTCACTGTTGGATCGTCCAAGCACTGGTGGTGGATCAACAGTACGACGGGTGACGTGTTTGACTGCTTGGGTCATGCCAACAATGGTACCGGCCCGGACCTGATACCGCCCACAGGCCTTGGCGGTGCCGCTTCTGCTGGGCGGCATTTCGCGTTGGGCGTGGTTTCTGTTGAGAAGGACTGGCGTACTCAGGAGCCGATTCTGCGTAAGAACTTCCGCTTCCTGAAACTTGACGGCGTTAGTCCTGAGGAAATCGGTGCGTCCAGGACGGCACGCGATCCCGTCGGCCGCGTGACCAATTCGGACGTCCGGGACCAGTGCGCCCGCGAGTCGTATAGCGAAGGCCGTTATCTGTTCGGCTACGAGTTTGTCGTGGTGCTGCGGCAAGGATTGCAGCAGGCGCAGAATGGTTTCATCCGCGGCATCTTCGGTTCGGTGGCGATGCTGGACGCCGCTGCCGTCGCGCCGTCGGCCAACTGCAACACGATCGCCGACAACCCGCCGCGCGGCATCATCGCCAAGCCGACCACGGCTGCCGGTGTGAACCACGCTGCCAACCCGACCCGTGTTTCCAAGGGCACCAGCGCAGGTTCGCCGTACAAGCCGATCACCTTCCCGGCGCAGGGCGCGGAGAACTGATCCCATACTCCTCCAAGCGTAGGTCTCTTCACGCTGCGGCAACCCTTCGGGGTTGCCGTTTTTTTTCCTGCGACACGAAGTTTTGCATGCCGCCGCGAAGCGCGTGGATGGGCGCATCCAGGACCGGCATGGCTGCGAGGCGCACGGATAGGCGCGCTTCGGGCAGCCTGCTTCGGGAGCGCCGCTCCATGCGGCATCCAGCCTGGCTCGCCGGCTGCGCTTCGCGTCGATTGACAGTTCGATTGCAATTCAAGTGGCCCGTTCGGGCCGTATTGCGGTGAGGAACCGCCCTTTGCGTGAAAACTGCGGGTGCCAGAATTCGCGCTCGCCAGAAGACGCCCCCGCGAATGACGAAGTTCCCCACCTATCCGCTCATCATCCTGCTGACTGCCGCACTGTCTGTTTCGAAGGCTGTCGCGCAACCGGCGGGCGAGGCGCCGGCTGGGGCCGAGGCCCGGCAGAACGCAGCCGGCGCGGCGCAGCAGTCGAAGGCCGGCGCCGGCTTCGACATCCTCGAATACGTGGTCGAGGGCAACAGCACGCTGAGCGCACTGGAGATCGAGCGCGCGGTGTATCCGCATCTCGGGCCGGGCAAGCGCATCGAGGACGTCGAGGCCGCCAAGACCGCGCTCGAAAAGGCTTACCACGAGTCGGGCTTCCTCAGCGTCTTCGTCGACATCCCGGAGCAGAAGGTCGCGGGCGGCATCGTCAGACTGCGCGTGCTCGAGAGCCGCATCGAGCGGCTCAAGGTCAGCGGCAACCGCTATTTCTCGCAGGGCGACATCAAGGCCGCCGTGCCCTCGTTGACGCCCGGCGAGGTGCCGTACTTCCCGGAAATGCAATCCGAGCTGGCGCAGGTGTCGCGCGCCGCCGACCGCCAGATCACGCCGCTGCTGCGGCCCGGCAGGAATCCGGGGACGATGGAGGTCGAACTCGCGGTCGAGGATCGCCTGCCACTGCACGGCAGCATCGAGCTCAACAACAAGCAGAGCCCCGATACCAGCAACCGGCGCATCGAGGCCGCCCTGCGCTACGACAACCTGTGGCAGGCGATGCACAGCTTGGGACTGCGCTACATCACGGCGCCGCTCGAGCGCGACCAGGTCAACGTGCTGGTGGCCAACTACGGCATGCCGGTCGGCAAGGCGGGTGCGCAGCTCGTCACCTACGCCATCTTTTCCGACAGCGACGTGGCCACCCAGCAGGACATCGGCCAGCTCGGCAAGGGCACCACGCTCGGCCTGCGCTACGTGCTGCCGCTGCGCGCGCCGCGCGGCCAGTTCCATTCGGTTTCTCTCGGTTTCGACTACAAGGATCTCGACGAAGCCACGGTGACGGCGGGCGCCGATACCAGCAAGCGTCCGATCCGCTATCTGCCGCTGTCGCTTCAATACACCGGTGGGGCGATCGACGACGGCGGCACCTGGCAGTTCGGCCTGTTGACCACGCTCGGCATTCGCGGGCTGCTGCGGCGCACGGTGGACTGCGACGGCTTCGAGGTGGATCAGTTCGAGTGCAAGCGCGCCGGTGCGGATGGCGGCTTCGCAGTCCTGCGTGGCGAGATCGAGCGTACGCAGAAGCTCGGCGCCGGCTTCACGCTGTCCGTCCAGCTCGACGGCCAGATCGCGACCAAGCCGCTGATCTCGAACGAGCAGTACTCGATCGGCGGCTACGATTCGCTCGCCGGCTACCTCGAGTCGGAGCAGTCGGGCGACAGCGGCCTGCGCCTGCGCACCGACCTCACCACGCCGAACCTTGCCGGCTGGCTGACCGAGGCGCTCGATCTGCGCCTCCTCGCCTTCTACCACTGGGGGCAGGTGAGGCTGGTCGATCCGCTGCCGGCGCAGGCGCAACGCTTCACCCTGGCCAGCAGCGGCGCCGGCCTGCGCCTCACGGCATTCAAGGGTCTGAAGCTGCGCGCCGACGTCGCGCGCACCCAGCATGGCGCCTCGCGCACGCCCGAGGGCAAGACGCGCTTCCACCTCGGCGTTGCCTACGAGTTCTGAGCGCCATGTCGACTTCCCCACACTGCCGGCTCCGCGCATGAACCGCAACTGCCATCGACTCGTATTCAGCGCGTTGCACGGCCGTCTCGTGCCGGTGTGCGAGGGCACGCGCGGCCGCCGCAAGGGTGGCGGTGCGGCACGCGGCGCGACGCTGGCTGCGTGCCTGCTAATGGCAGTCGAGGCGGTCTCGGCGGCCGGTACGTTGCCGGGCAGCACGCTGCCCAAGCCGCTGGGTGGCGTGCTGTCGCCCAACGACGGCGGACGTGCAAGCGTCAGCGGCAACACGATGACGGTCAGCCAGATCCTGCCGAAGGCCATCTTCAACTGGCAGCAGTTCAACGTGTCGAAGGATGCGACCGTCAGGTTCGTGCAGCCGGCGAAGACATCGGTGGCGCTTAACCGCATCTTCGACGCCAACCCGACCGTCATCCAGGGGCGCATCGATGCCAACGGGCAGGTCTATCTGATCAACAGCAACGGCATCCTGTTCGACCGTGGCGCGCAGATCAACGTCGGCGGGCTGGTTGCCTCGGCGCTCGACATCGGCGACCAGACCTTCCTCGACGGTTTCGCGAATATCACCGACGGCAGTCCGGCATTCGCTTTCACCGGCGATGCCACGGCTTTCGAACGCAGCCTGGTGCGTGTCGAGAACGGCGCGTCGATCAAGACATCGAGTGGCGGTTCGGTGTTCATGTTCGCGAAGAAGGTCGAGAACGCCGGCCGCATCGAAACGCCGCAGGGGCAGACGATGCTCGCGGCCGGGGCGAAGGTCTATCTCGCGGCGAGCGATGATCCGCTGTTGCGCGGCTTTCTGGTCGAGGTCGATCCTTTCCTCAAACGCAATCCGGCGAGAGATCCTGCGGAAAAGCCGCTGGGCTTCGACAGCGTGCCCGATTCGGTCGTCACCAACGAGCGCAGCGCCCAGGGGCAGGGCGAGATCATCGCAGACCGCGGCAACGTGACGCTGATCGGTCACGCTGTGAACCAGAACGGCCGGGTGTCCGCCACCACCAGCGTGAACGCCAACGGATCGGTCTATCTGATCGCACGGGAGAGCACCGGGACTCAGGCGCGACCGGACGGCAGCATTCGACGCTTCGCGACCATCACGGGCACGGTGACGCTCGGAAGCGGCAGTGTCACGGAGATACTGCCGGTCAGCGGAGGCGCGGCGAGCGGTGCGAGCGAAACCTCGGTCGACTCGCAGGGCTTCAATCCGTCACAGGTGCTGGCCTATGGCGAAAAGATCCTGATGAAATCGGGGTCGCTGATCCACGCGCCGGCGGGCAACGTCAGCCTGCTCGCGCGCGAGGCCGGCGATCCGTCGCTCGCAGGCATCATCCCGGCGAAGTCGACGCGCAGCCGCATCGTGCTGGCAGACGACAGCACGATCGATGTCTCGGGCCTCGACAACGTCGAACTGGCGATGGAGCGCAACACCGTGTCGGCTGGGCTGTTCGGTGTCGAACTGGCCGATTCGCCGCTGCAGCGCAGCGGGGTGCTGTCGCGCAAGACCGTCAAGTTCGACCTGCGCAAGGGGCTGCCTACGATCGCCAACGTGCAGGGGGCGGTGGACGGCATCGCACGCGGCATCGACGAGCGCTCGACCGTCGGGGGCACGGTCAACGTTTCGTCCGACGGCGCGCTGGTGGTGCGCGAGGGCGCGACCGTCGACGTGTCGGGCGGGTCGCTGCGCTACCGCGACGGCTATGTCGAGAGCACCATGCTGATCTCGGACGGACGCGCCTTCGACATCAGCACGGCATCGGCCGACCGCATCTATTCGACCATCGCAACTGCGAAGCGCTTCGAGGCCGGTTATGTCGAGGGGCGCAGTGCCGGCACGGTGAACCTGTTCGCCCGCGGCATGGCGGTCGACGGCACCTTGCTCGGCGGCACCCTCACCGGGCCGCTGCAGCGCAACGGGGGCGCCACGGGCGGCAAGCTGGTGATCGGCAACAGCGCTTCCCTGGGCAGCACGCCGGATTTCGTCGTGTCGGACGTCGTGTTCGCCGACGGGTTCGGCAGCCTCGATGCCGGCTTCGACGCGTTTCCGCTGACCAGTTCGCTGGGCGATCGGCTCGCGGTCACGCGGCTGTCGACGCAGTCGCTCAAGTCCGGCGGCTTCGGTTCGCTTGCGGTGTATGCGAACGACACCATCACGATTCCCGAATCGGTCGATCTGTCGCTCGCGCCGCGCACCACCGTCGAGCTGACTGCGCACGAGGTGGATGTCGCCGGGAACATCCGCTCGGCGGGCGGCACGGTGGCCCTGATCGGCCAGGCGACGATCGAGCACGCGACGCCGGGCAAGGCTTCGATCGAAGTGCATTCGGGCACGCAGGTCGACCTGGCCGGCATGTGGGTCAACGACGTGCTCGCACCCGGCGCGACCGATCCGTTCTCGATCAAGGGCGGCAGTTTCAGCGCGCGCGCGCTGGGCACGGTGGAAGTCGGCGCAGGTGCCGCGATCGACGTGTCGGGCGGCGGGTGGCTCAAAGGCTCGCCGCAGAAACCATCGCGGTCGAGCGGCGATGCCGGCTCGATCAGGCTGCAGGCCGCCTCGCCCGCGGTGAATCCGAATGCATTGGTCGTGGCCCCCGAGGACAACCCGCTGCGGGTGGCGGGCGACCTGTTCGGCTTCGCACTCGGCGAGGCGAAGGGCGGAAAGCTCACGCTGGGAACCTCGCGCGTGGTGATCGGCGCCACCGCGGGTGACGATGCGCTGGGCATCACGAGCGGGTTTTTCACCCGAGGTGGTTTTGCCGACTATTCGATCGTCGCACCCAACGGCATCGGGATCGCGCCCGGCACGACGATCGCGCCGCGACGCTATTCCTGGCTGCTCGACGGGCGCGAGGCGAACCAGCCTTCAGGGCATTTGCGCGACTTCGCGCAGCGGACGTTGCTGACCCCCGACCTGCGCCAGGCAACCCACCTTGCGCTGACTGCCGACAACGTGTTCGCCGGAACCGTCGAACTCGGGCGCGGCAGCCGCATCGATGCCGACATCGGTGCCACGGTCAAGGTCGTCGCGGGGCACCAGCTCGCAGTCGGCGGCGCGATCAGCGCGCCAGGCGGCACCATCGATCTGGCGATCGAGAACGCAACGACCGGCAAGCCGACGGAGGACCCGTTCGGAAGCAACACCGACCTGGCAGGTTTTCTCCCTGATCAAACGATCTGGTTGCAGCAGGGCGCGATGTTGAACGCAGCCGGGGCGGCGAAGATCACGCTCGATGCCAACGGCGACCGCAAGGGGGTGCTTTTCGACGGCGGCACCATCTCGTTGCGCGCCACGAAGGGCTATGTGGTCGCCGAACAGGGCTCGACGATCGACGTCAGCGGCAGTTCGATGGAGATCGACCTGCGCCAGATCGAGGGCAACGATGCGGTGCGTTCGGTGCCGGTCACGCTCTTCGGTGACGGGGGCACGATTTCGATTTCGGCGCGTGAAGGCGCCTTCGTCGATGCTGCGCTGAAGGCGGCTGGCGGCGGCGGATCAGCCCGCGGCGGACGTTTCGAACTCAAGCTCGATCGCGACAACGTGTTCAATGCGGGCGTTGTAGACGCGTTCCCGTATCCCAATGTCGACCGCCGCATCGTCGTCACAGAGGATGCACGCGGCGTACCGTGGAACTACCGGCCCGGCAGCGACATTCCGTTTTCGCTGTTCGGCACCGCGCCTGTCTCGTCCGCGAAACTGCGCGAGTCCGGCGCGGACGAGATCGCGTTGAGCAGCGATTCGCGCATCGTGTTCTCGGGTGACGTCACGCTGTCCGCGCGGCGTTCGATCACGCTCGATGCGCCGGTCATCTCGGTCGCGAGCGAGCCGCTCCTGTTCCTGCCGGGAAGCACGGGCGGCGGCGATGCCAGGGTGGCAGCGCCATACGTCGCGATCGGCAACCGCAACACGCTGCCGCGCTATCAGACATCGCGCCAGGCAAGCGGCGGCGCTGGCCGCTTCACGGCCGAGGCGGATTTGCTGGATCTGGTCGGCAACCTTGCGTTGCAGGATATCGGCCGGACCCGCCTGGTGGGGCGTTCCGACCTCCGCCTGTCCGGCGTGGTAACCCAGGACAAGGATCTAGTTGCCGATGGCAGCCTGCGCGTGGCAGGAACACTGGATATCCAGGCAGGGCAACTCTACCCGACCACCCTGACGCAGTTCGGGATCTCGGCGGCGCCCTGGTCCGCTACGGGTAGCGCCAACGCTGTGGCGGCACAGGCTGCCGGCGGCGCCGGCGCGGCGGAATCGGGGATGTCGCTGGTCCGGTTCGCCCGTTTCGGCACCCCGGGGAGTCTGCCGCTTTCGGCAGGCGGCAAGCTCGAGGTCACGGCCGATCGCATCGAGCAGGGTGGCGTGATTCGCGCACCGCTCGGCACGATCGTGCTCAAGGCGAACGATTCGCTCGATGTGCAGGGCGGAAGCGAAACCTCGGTCACCGCGACGGGCCTGACGATTCCCTTCGGCCGCACCGAGAACGGGCTCAACTGGGTCTATGACATTGCAACCGGCAAACCGGTGCAGATCGAGGCGCCGCCCGAAAAGCGCATCTTGCTGGAAAGCGAAACCGTGGCAGTCGCCAAGGGGGCCACGATAGACCTCGGCGGTGGCGGCGACCTTTATGGCTACGAGTTCGTGGCCGGCCTCGGCGGATCGAAGGACGTGCTTGCGGCTACCGGCACCTTCGCGGTGATGCCGGGCTATTCGCCGGCCTTTGCGCCCTTCGACCCGCAGTACAGCACCGGCTACGCGGGCCTCAAGGCGGGCGACCAGGTCACGCTGAGCGGCGGCGCCGGACTGCCGGCCGGTACGTATACGCTGTTGCCTGCCCACTACGCATTGTTGCCGGGTGCCTACGCGGTGACGCCGGTGTCGGGCTACCAGGACTTGCTGCCGGGGCGCGCACCCGCGCGCAAGGATGGCGCGGCAGTCGTGTCGGGGCACCTGGCGGTCGCCAGCCTCGGCCAGCGAGAGGCACGCAGCCAGGGCTTCCTGGTCGAGCCGAAGGCGACGATACGCAAGCGATCCGAATACCGCGACGAGTATGCCAACGATTTCTTCGTCGAGGATGCCGAGCGCAACGACAGCGTGGCGCCGCGCCTGCCCCAGGATGGCGGCCGCCTGCAGTTCGTCGCGCAGGTGAGCCGCGACCTGGTCGGCCAGATCCTGATGAGCGCTGCTGGATCGGCCAAGGACGCCCTCGGCGGACAGCTCGATATCGATGCGCCAGGCATATTCGTGAGCGAGACCGCCCGAACCTCGGGCGGGATGATGGTCCTCAAGCCCGGCATGCTGAGCGGCCTCGGCGCACAGAGCATCCTGCTCGGGGGGCTGCGCGGCGAGATGGTCGACGGCAAGCAGGCGATCGAGGTCGGCGCGGACCGGGTGATCGTCGCGGGCGGCGGGCCGGAGCTGCGGGCGGGGGAGGTCCTTCTGGTCGCTCGCGACGACATCGTCGTCGGCGGTGGCGCAGTAATCCGCAGTGCGACCGCGGACAGCGACGTCGGCAAAGCGGCCGATACCTACGCGGTGTCGGGCGATGCTGCAGTGCTGCGCGTTGCGCAGGGTGGTCAGGCCAACATCGAGCGCAGCGGTTTCGCGCGCGAGAGCGGTTCGATCCTGATCGGCAGCGGTGCGGCCTTGTCGGGCGATGCGGTGTTGCTCGATGCCAGCAAGGACATCGATACCCAGGGTGCGCTCTCGCTTGGCGCAGGGGCGGTCGGCATTGCAGCCGGCCGCATGGCCTTCGGCGATGTGCCTGCGGGAACCGATGGTCTGGTCGTCGGACAGCCACTGCTCGGGCAGCTTCGCCAGGCGAAGGAACTGTCTTTCAAGAGCTACAGCGATCTTGCGTTCTTCGGCGATGTCGCGTTGGGCAGCGCCTTGCTCGAGAAGCTGACGATCGATGCGCCGGCACTGGCCGGTTTCGGTGCCGGCACCACCACGCTCGCGGCCGGGACGGTGGTGCTGCAGAACAGCTCGGGTAGTGCCGGGAACAGCGTGCCTCGCCGGAACGATGCGACGCTCGTCGTGAGCGGACGCCGGCGCAGCGGTGACAGCGACAGCGGCGATGTCGTGATCGGCACCGGCGACCTGACCATCGCGGGGTACGGATCGACCACGCTCAACGCCGACCGTACCATCACTACCGAGGGCGATGGGTCGGCCCGCTTCTCCGGCAGCCTTGCGATGGATGCGGGCATGGTCAGTGCGGGCACAGGCACACGGCATTCGATCCTTGCGGCGGGCACGGTCGAGATCTCGCGCCGAACCGGGGCCACGGTCCAGAAGCCGGCGGGTTTCGGGGCGTCGCTCGAGATCGCCGGGGCGAACATCGTTCAGGAGGGCACGATCGATCTACCCTCGGGCGTGCTGACGCTGAGTGCGACGGGTTCCGGCGCGGGCGACGGCATCACGCTGGGGACGGGGTCGGTCACGCGGGCAACGGGCTATACCAAGGTCTTCCAGGCCAACACGCCGTACGAGGAAGTGGCCACGGCGGATGCGGGCTCGATCCACCTGATCGCAGGGCTGGATGGAAGCGGCGAGGCCACCCATGACATCCGGATCGAATCTGGGGCGACGGTCGATGTGTCCGGAGCCCCGGCAGGCGGCAACGCCGGTACGCTTGACATCGTGGCGCCGAGCGGCGCCGTAACCATCGCCGGCACGATAGCGGGCGGTGCGGAGAGCAAGTTCGAGGGCGGGCGCCTGCTGATCGACGCCGGCAGCGTGGGCAGCCTGGCGTCGATCGCCGGGGCCGCGACGAAGGGACGTTTTACCGGTGCGTTCGACCTCCGCGCGCGCGCAGGGGATCTCGTGCTCGGCGAGGGCGACACAATCCGTGCGGGCAGCGTTTCGATGAGCGCGGATGCGGGCGATATCGACATCGCGGGGCGGATCGATGCCAGCGGCGCCGCGAGTGGCCGCATTCGCCTGCTTGCAGGCGGCGACCTGACCCTGCGGGGAACCGGGGAGGGCGGCCGCGGTGGCCGGCTGTCCGCCAGCGCATTCGGTGGCGGAGAAGACGGCGGCAGCATATTGCTTGGCAGCAGCGATGGCGAGGTCAACCTCGAAGCCGGGTCGACCATCGCGCTCGCCGGCGGCAGCAAGGGGCGCGGCGGAAGCCTGATCGTGCGCGCAGCGCAGATCGCCGGCCAGGGCGACGTGCGAATCGCGCATCTCGAATCGACCGTGACCGGCGCCCGCGAGCAGGTGATCGAGGCGGTGCGCGTCTATGACGGCATCGAGAGCATCGCGGCCGGCGGCTCCGCGGGAGCGGTGCTCGGTACGGATAGCGTGCAGGCGGATGCAGACGCCTTCATGGGCAACCGTGACACGATACTCGGCCGGCTCGGTGCGACCGCGGGTTTCATCCTGCGCCCGGGTGTCGAGGTGCGCGCAGCGGGCGACCTGAGTCTCGATTCGCCGTGGAACCTGGCGGCGCTGCGGCCGGGCGGCGAGGCGGGCTACCTGAGCCTGCGCGCAGCGGGAAACCTGCTCCTGCGCAACACGCTGAACGACGGGTTCGCATCCGAGGTGCGCGCGGCCGATCCCGACGGTACAGGCCTGCTGCTGCCATCGCAGTTGCTCGACGACGCGAGCTGGTCCTACCGCCTTGCGGGCGGTGCCGACCTCGCGGCGGCCGATCCGGTGCGCACGGTGCCGGCCGCCGGTGCATTCGGATCGGGCGACGTTGTGGTCGGTGCGCAGGCGATGGTGCGAACCGGCACTGGCACCATCGAAATCGCGGCGGGACGCGACCTGCGGCTGGAAAGCGATTTCGCCGGCAGCGGCGAATCGGCCGTCATCTACACGGCCGGCCGCCCGTCCGCGTTGCTGGCGAACTTCGTGGATATCCTGTCACCCGAACTCGGAGGCTATCCGGGTTTGTCGAACTACGCACACGATGGCGGCAGCATCGACATCCGCGCCGGCAGAGACGTGATCGGCGCTGCCACGCCTTATCTCGCGTCGAACTGGCTGTGGCGCCTCGGCAATGGGGTTCTGGACCCACAGACCGGCGAATATCAAGCCTTCCTTGCCGGGCAACCGGCATGGTTCCCGCGGCCGGACAAGTTCCGGCAGAACCTTGGCACGCTCGCCGGCGGCGACATATCGATCGAAGCGAAGCGCGACGTGGTCGACCTGTCCGCCATGCTCCCGACTACGGGTCGCATGAACAGTCTTGTGCCGGATGCATCGAGGCTGGTGGTCGAAGGCGGCGGGGATCTGAAGGTCGCTGCGGGCCGCGACATCGCCGGCGGGCAATTTCTCGTCTCCAGGGGAACCGGTCAGCTGACCGCCGGCGGGGACATCGCTGACGGCAGTCCCTGGCTGACGCTTACGGGTGAGAGCGTTCGATCCGCACCGGTGCTGCTGGTGGGCGATGCCAAGATGGCACTGAGTGCGACCGGCGATGTTTCAGTGCAACAGACGTTCGATCCGTTGATTCTGCCAGTCAGCCAAACCTTCATGGACTTCCTTGGGGACGTGAAGAACAGCATGTTCAGCTACGGAACCGACAGCACACTGAACCTCTCGTCGACGACCGGCTCGGTCGTTCTGCGCAATGACTACGATGTGCTAGACGCCGTTACCCAGAGCGCCATGTTCGATCCGCTCGATACTCAATCCAAATTCAGTTCGTTGGCGACCAAGAACCTCCTCCCCCCATCGATGCGCGCCAGCGCGCTGAACGGCGATATTTTGTTGAAGGGGGTAAAGCTCTTTCCGTCGTCGCAGGGACAGTTCCGCATGCTCGCTGCGGGCTCGATTCTGGCGAACGGCGAGATCCAGATGCCCGACTACGAGCCGCGATTGCTCCCGAATACGGTCGTGCCAGGACCGTATCTCGGCGGCGATTCGTCTTCCGGGGGCGCCAGTTTCGAACGGATTGTCTCGCAGTCGTCCTTTGCGGACATCGAACATGCCGATACCCCGTTGCATCTGGACGACCGGTTACCCGTTGTGCTCATCGCAGAAGAAGGTGACATCATCGGGAACGTTCCCTATAGCGGCGTGTTCCCCAAGGCCGCAACGATCGTTGCAGGCCGAGATGTCCGCAACTTCCATGTTCAGGCCCAGAATCTGACGGCGGACGACACGACATCGGTTGTAGCTGGGCGTGACATCGTCTTTGATGAAACGCGCACGCCGGCCGGTGTTATCGACACGAACGTTCGGTCCATCGAGGTCGGCGGTCCGGGACGCCTCGAGGTTTCGGCCGGCCGCAACATCACGCTGGGCAACTCGGCCGGCATCGTGACCCGGGGCAATGTCGGCAATTCGGCCTTACCGGACGAAGGGGCGTCGATTGCCGTCACTGTCGGGGCGGCCGCGACGCTGGATGCAAGCAAGTTCGCCAAGCAGTGGCTGGACGCGGGCAAGTCGGTGAATTACCTAGCGCAGCTCGCCGAATTCATGCGCGCTGAAAGCGGCGCTACGAGCCTGACGCAAGCGCAGGCGAAGGCGGCGTTCTCGTCGCTCGACAACGACGACCAGGTGCGCTTCGCGCGCAGCGTGCTGCGGCTGGAGTTTGCGAAGGCCTATCTGCAGCCCAAGGGGGCGCCGGGCGTCAAGACCAGCTACCGAGCCGAGTGGTTGAAGTTCGCCGCGGCCCAGGGCGGCAATCCGGATGCGCCGGATGCCGAGTTGCTGGACAGCTTCGCAACCATCGTGCTGTGGAACGAGCTGAAGGCGACCGGCCGCGACGCGCAGCCGGACGGCGCGACGCCGGGCGTCTATTCGCGCGGTTACGACGCACTGGCACTGCTGGGGTACGCAGACCCGTTCTCGTACAGCGGCAACCTGAGCCTGTTCCTCAGCCAGATCAAGACGCAGCGCGGCGGCAGTATCGACATCTTCGCGCCCGGTGGCCTGGTGAATGGCGGAGCGACGAACCTGCCGGCCGGGTTCAACAAGGGATCGGGCGATCTCGGCATCATCACCGAGCGCGGCGGCAGCATCCGCGCGCTGGTGCAGAACGACTTCCTGGTCAATTCGTCGCGTGTGTTCACTCTCGGCGGCGGAGACATCCTGATCTGGTCATCGAAAGGCAACATCGACGCGGGTCGAGGCTCGCGTACCGCGATCAGCGCGCCGCCGCCGGTGATACGGCTGGTCGATGGCCAGTTCGTCGTCGAGTATCCGGGCGCGGCGCAGGGCAGCGGCATCGGCGTGTTGTTGACCCAGCCGGGCACGGTGCCGGGCGACGTGGACCTGATTGCGCCGGTCGGCGAAGTGAATGCCGGCGATGCGGGCATCCGCTCTGCCGGCCGCATCAACATCGCGGCCCAGCGGGTGGTGGGTGCGGACGTGATTCAGGCCGGTGGCGGCGTTTCAGGCGTTCCGGCGCTCGCACCGCCTGCGCCGCCGGCTCCGCCGCCGCCCCCCGCCGCAGACAAGGGCGCCGGAGGCGAAGAATCGGCCCGGGCGCTGGGCGGCACCTCCGACAAGCAGAAATCGGTGTCGTCGATCCTTACCGTCGAGGTGCTCGGCGTCGGCGGCGAGGAAGAGGACGAAGAAGAGAAGAAGCGCAAGCGGCAGGCGCAATAGCCTCCTGCGCCCGGCCGGCCACAGTCGGCCGGTCCGGATCACATTCATGCAATCTGCGATGACCACAATGACGCATTCGACCGAAGCAGTGGAGAGAACACTCATGCGCCTGCGCGCCGTACTTGCCGTATTGATCATGGCGCTGATCCCGTGCGCGGTGCAGGCCAAGTGGAACGCCGAATGGAAGCACCGGCAGAAAGTCGAACTGGTCACCAGCGCCGAGGGCGTCGAGACGAAAGAGACGCTGACCGGCGTGGCCGTTGCAGTGCGATTGCATACCGGCAATTTCGCGTTCGCCGAGGCCAAGCCGGACGGTTCGGACATCCGCTTCGTCGCGGCCGACGACAAGACGGTGCTGAAGCACAGCATCGAGCGCTACGACGCGACGAACGAGCTGGCGGTGATCTGGGTGCTGGTGCCGACGCTTGCACCGGGCAATCCCGCGCAGTCGATCTGGCTTTACCACGGGAACCCCAATGCGCCCGCCGCAGGCGACGAGGCGAAGGCGGTGTTCGGGGCTGCCAATACTGTCTTCAATTTTTCCGAGACCGACGGTTTGCCAAAGGACTCGGGGGGCAATGCCGTGACGCCGGTCAGTGGTCCGGCGCGAATCGATGCAACCGGTCTTCTCGGTGGTGCGGCCGCCTTCACCGGGCAGGCGATGGCATTGCCCGATTCTCCGGCACTGAAGCGGGCAGCGGGGGCAGGATTCGCGGTCTCGATGTGGCTGAAGCCGGCACCGGGTGCGACCAGGGCGTCGCTGTTCCGGCAGGGAGGGCCGAAGGGGCTCGACTTCGGCATCGATGGCACGGCCTTGCGAGCAAGCATGCCAGGCGCGCCGGCTGTTACCGGCGGCAGTTTGCGGCCGGATGTCTGGCAGCATGTCGCGCTGGTTGCCGGCGGCGGCAAGCTGATGCTCTACCTCGACGGGAAGGAGGTTGCGAATGCGCCAGCCAACCTACCGGAACTGGCCGGGGAGGTGCGCATAGGTGACGCATTGCAGGGGCACATCGACGTGCTGCAGATCGTTTCCGGGACGCCCGCGACGGACGCAATCCGACTGACCGCGCTTGCTCAGGGGCCCGATGCCACGTTCGCCGATGTCGTGCCGGAAGGAGAAGGCGGCGAGGAGGCGGGTGGCCACTCGTACATGGGCATCCTGGTCGACAACCTGACAACTGACGCGTGGGTGGTGATCATCATTCTCGGCATCATGTTCGCGATTGCCGTGTTCGTGATGATCACCAAGGCGTTCTTCGTGTCTCGCATGGACAGCGCAAATCGCCGCTTCCTGAAGCAGTTCCGCGACGCCGGGGACAACTTTGCGGGCATCGAGACCAGTCCCGCGTTTGCCAGAAGCTCCCTGTTTCATCTTTACCAGTCGGGCGTGCGCGAGTTGCGCAAGCGCTTTGCGGGCAATTCGGTAGGCAGTGCCGCCGCCGCAATCTCATCCGCGTCGATCGACGCGATCAAGGCGTCGATCGATGCGGACATGGTGCGGGAATCGCACCGCTTGAACGCCCAGATGGTGATGCTGACGATCGCGATCTCCGGCGGGCCGTTTCTGGGCCTGCTCGGTACGGTGGTCGGCGTGATGATCACCTTCGCGGCGATTGCGGCGGCAGGCGACGTCAACGTCAATGCCATCGCGCCAGGCATCGCTGCCGCGCTCCTCGCAACCGTGGCAGGTCTCGGCGTCGCGATCCCAGCGCTGTTTGGCTACAACTACCTCGCCTCCCGCATCAAGAACATCAGCGCCGACATGCAGATCTTCGTCGACGAGTTCGTGACGCGTCTGGCCGAGACTTACGGCGCTCGCTGAGCGGAGGCGAAGTGGCCGGCGACGTCAAACAGGAGAACCAGCCCTACGACGATATCAACGTCACGCCGATGCTGGATCTGGCTTATGTGCTGCTGGTCGTGTTCATCATCCTCACGACGGCATCCGTGCAAGGCATCAAGGTGAACGTTCCGCAGACGGTTGCCGCGCAGAACCTGGCGAAGCCGCAGACGCGGGCCGTAACCGTTACGCGCGATGGTGCAGTCTATCTCGACGCCTATCCGGTGACGATGGAACAACTCGAGGTTCGTATGGCCCAGTACAAGGCCAGCAATCCGGCGCTGCCCGTCGTGTTCAAGGGCGATGCGGAAGCGCAGTACGACAAGGTGATGGAAGTGCTGGAAACGCTGAAGCGGCTCGACATTACCGAGATCGGTCTGGCGACCAAGCGAATCCAGTAACGATACAGGCCATGCAGGTCCAGAACGAAACCAAACCCTACGACACGATCAACGTGACGCCGATGCTTGACTTGGCTTACGTGCTGCTGGTCGTGTTCATCATCATGACGACCGCGTCGGTCCAGGGAATGACGATGTCACTGCCGAAGCCGAGCAACAAGCCCAGTACGGACAAGAAACACGAGATCAAGATTGTCCAGATAACGCCGGAAGGCAACGTCGTTCTGAACGGCGCGGCGGTGTCGTTCTCTGAACTGGAGTCATTGCTTGCCGGCGCGCGCGCGCGCGATCCCGAAATGTCCGTGCTGATCAAGGGAGACCCGCGCACGCAGTACCAGCGCGTCATGGCCGTCGTGGATCTGTGCAATCGCGTGCAGGTCAATATGGGCCTCGTGACCGCGAAGATCGGGACGTGAGATGAGCGGTCTGGCCGAAGAGGAAGTCGATGACTCGCCCGCGCAGCTCTGGCTGAAACGGATCGGCGGTGCGGTTCTGGTGCTGGCTGCGGTGGCCGGGGGGTGGTTTGTCGTCAAGGATCTGATCAAACCGACGAAGGCGCCTGCGCGCCAGGTGGCGCGGATCACGATCGTCCCGGACACGCCGCCACCGCCGCCACCACCGAAGGAGGAGAAGCGTCCCGAACCGCCGAAGGAAAGCCCGAAGGAAGTCAAGATCGAACAGCCGAAGCAGGAACAGCAGCCGCAGCCACAGCAGGCCGAGCAATTGAAGATGGAAGGCCAGGGGAGTGACAGCGGTCTGGCCGGGCTCGCTTCAGGAACGGTGAATCAGGAGTATGCGGGGCAGAAAATCGGTGGAGACGGCACGGTTGGCGGTGGGCCGAACCGGTTGCAGTACTCAGTATTCACGAACGCCCTGCAACGCCACCTTCAGGAGCAGCTCGCGAGAAATCGCAAATTGCGCGACGCCGACTACAGGATGGTGGTCAAGGTATGGCTGGGCAAGGGCGGGAACATCGAACGCGTCGAGATAGCCAATTCGACCGGCAACCCAGACATGGACGACACGATCCGGATGGCGCTGGCCGATGTGGCCGCCATACGCCAGTCACCGCCTGATGACCTGCCCCAGCCGGTGCGCGTACGGATCGCGAATCGTGGCGTCTGATCGGGCAGCAAGAAATTCCCATTTCCCCATAGTCAAGAACTCCGTCATGAACCAGCCTGTCTTGCTTCGGCGCCTTGCTTTCGCTGCGATGCTGTCGGCGGCGCTCTCAGTACCTGTTGCTCACGCCGACGAGCGCGGTGCGCTCGAACAACTGCGAGAAACCACGCTTGCGCTCATCGATGCGCTCGTGGACCAGGGCATCCTTACCCGCGAGAAAGCGGACCACCTGGTGCGCGAGGCCCAGCGCAAGGCGCAGGAGAAGGTTGCCGCGTCTCCGCCGACCGCGCCGGCGGCCCTTGCGGCGCCGTCCGATGGAACGGTCCGCGTACCCTACGTGCCTGAGATCGTGAAGAACGAGATCCGCGAGCAACTGAAGCAGGAAGTGCTGGCGCAGGCGAAGAATGAGCGCTGGGCGCAGCCCAATGCCATTCCGGAGTGGCTGGACCGGATCAAGCTCGAAGGCGACGTCCGGGTACGCTATCAGTATGACTGGCTGGCGGACGAGAATACGGCGCCCCAAGGGTATGTGTTCCCGGACGACGTTCCTCAGCCGGGGTTGGGATTGAGCGGTGCCGCGACGCGAGCCGCAGATTTGGCCGATGCACGCGCGCCGTTCTCGACCAATACGCAGCGCGAACGCGAGCGGCTACGCGCCAGGGCGCGCCTCGGTTTGCTTGCGAAAGTGTCGGACAGCTGGTCAGCGGGACTGAGGCTGGCAACCGGCAACACGACGGATCGCGTGTCGACGAACCAGACGCTCGGACAGAACTTCAACAAGTATCAATTCGTGGTCGATCGGGCATATCTTCGCTTTGAACCGTTCGAGTGGCTGTCGGCGACCGGCGGGCGTATTCCCAATCCTTGGTTCGGAACCGATCTGATGTGGGACGAGGATCTGAATTTCGAGGGTGTCGCGCTTACGTTGAAGCCGAAGATAACGGAATCGTTCTCGCCGTACCTTACGGCCGGCTACTTCCCTGTCAAGGAGCGCAATCCGCCAGCCGGGCAAAGTCGTGCGCTGGCCGGGGCGCAGTTCGGTTTGCAGTGGTCCTTGAATCCCCGCCATGGCGTGAAGCTTGGCGCAGCGGTCTTTGCCTTTAGCCGCTTCGAAGGAAGGCTCGAGCCTGACTCGTCGTTCGATGCGATTCTTCAGTTGCCCATCGCGCCGACCTACGGCAACAGTGTTTACGAGGCAGGTTTGCGGCAGAGGGGAAATACGCTGTTCCGGACCAATTCCCGCCTCGACAACAGTACGACCAATCTTTGGGGTCTGGCGTCGCGGTTCCGACCGCTCAACGTGACGTTCAGCTACGACTGGGCGAGTTTCGATCCGGTCCACGTGGTGATGACGGCTGACTGGGTCACGAACCTTGAGTTCGACCCGAAAGAGATTGAGCGGCGCAGTGGTCTCCGGCTCACCGATGCTAGGGACGACGGTTACCAGTTCAAGCTGACGGTCGGAATGCCCGTCGTGAAGGACATCCATGACTGGCAGGTCTTCGCCGCCTATCGATATCTCGGGAGCGATGCGACGATCGACGCCTTTACCGATTCGGATTTTGGTTTTGGTGGCACGAACCAGAAGGGCTACATCCTCGGGTTCTCGTATGGGCTGGACCGGAACGTCGGACTCAACGTCCGCTGGCTTTCGGCAAACTCGATCAGCTCGCCGAGCATGGCGAAGGGCGGCAAGTTTTCGAGCGATGTGCTGCAGGCCGACGTGAACCTGCGATTCTGAGGAGGGAACCATGTTGCGAGTACCCGTTGCAGCCGCAAGCATCGTCGTGACGCTTGGATTGCTTTGCCCCACAGTGACTTGTGCCCAGGACAAGAAGGCCGATGCAATGAGGGACCAGGTTCGCCGCATGCAGCAGGCGCAGAAGAAGAGCGAGGCCGAGCGCGCTTCTCTGGTTCAGGAGAAGGATGCGCTGGCCAAGGAGAAGCTCGCCGCCGAGGGGGCGTTGAAGAAATCGGCGGCCGAGAATGCCGGCATCCGGCGAGCGCTTTCGTTGGCGAGAGAGGAGCAAGAGAGCCTCCGGCAGGAGGCTGAGACTTCTCGCAAGGAAATCGCACAGCAGGGCGAACAGCTTGCCGTGGTGCAGAAGCGCCTCGCAGACACAGAGACCGCACTCCGATCGACAGAACAACGCTTGGCGTTGTCCGAAACCGAGCGTGCAGGGGTCGCGGCCGCGCTGGGCAGGCAACGCGAATCGACGCAATCCTGCGAGGCGAAGAACACCAGGCTCTACGTGTATGGGCGAGAGTTGCTCGAGCGATACCAGTCGAAAGGCTTCTGGTCATCTCTTGCGCAGAAGGAACCCTTCACGGGAATAAAGAGCGTCGAGATCGAGAACCTTCTCGAAGAGTACCGGGAAAAGCTGGATGAGCAAAAGCTGAGTTCGAACGGGATCGGGATGCCGCCGCCATAGTCAGCCTGCCTCCGATCGCACGCGCGGCAGTGCACGCCCGGAAAACACCGGGCAGGTATGCAAAGGATCTGCTGGACCAGGGGACGCCGCCAGTTTGGCTCAGGTGCCTACGGTCTTCGATTCGAGCACTCTTCGTATCGAGCGGCGCGATTCGACATCGAGATGGTCGAATGCGATTCCGAACAGGCGATCGCTGCAGTGTACGATCCTGCCGACGGCCACGATGTCCTCCCCATTACCTGACGTTCGTAGTGTCACTACGTCGCCTAGCCGCAGGTTTGCACCGGGGTCACCCGCTTCGAACAGTACCCCGCAGATTGACAGGTCAAGCACCGTGCCATGCGCGGCGGCCGATTCGGTTGCTATCGATGCCGGCGCGGAAAATCCTTCGCGACGGAATCGTCTTCGTTCCATGCGTTGCATTTCGTGACGCAAATTGATTTAGAACCCTCACATTGCGCCTGAATTACTACGGCTCTCTTACAGCGGCCGCATTTTGGTCGGTCTTGCCGGTGCGCTTGGTGCCCGAACGTGGGATTTCGATTCGTGCCGATGCATTTCCTGAAATGCATCGATGCGAAGCTGCGCAAGTCAGATTCCCAAAGGAAACAGAGCAATGAAAGCGTCAATGATCAGCGGACGAGCCGGGTTCGTGAATGTTCTTCCGGACCGGGGTCGGGAAACGCAGCTGCTTTACTGGTTCCGTGTATGTGTTGCCGAATGGAGCAACGACATCGATCCTCGCCGCGGCGTGAAGGCCGAGGAACTCCTGATCTGGGACAAGGGTCGCCACGCCTACGTGCTGGAGACCCATCGTTATGGTGTCGGTGTGAACCATTGCTGCGAGCGGACGGCAGTGGATGACCAGGCCTTGCGAAACTGGGTGTGGAGGCACGGCCCGGCGCTCCTTTGGCGAGACGATGCGGTCGAGTTCTATCCCGGTTTCGTCAGGCCGGAGCCCGACGTCGCATCCAATGAGGCGGTCGACCGTGGGTGTGAATAGGGCCAATCGGGCCACCCGGAAGACATCGTGCTTGTCCTGGGCCGAGTAGCTCGGACCCTGCACGCGTGCTTCGGGCCGCGCTCCGGAACGGGTAGAATTCGCGTGTCGGGTGATACGGTACGATTGAGTGGCTACTGAAATAGAACGAAAATTTCTGGTGGCTGATCTTTCGGTCCTCTCCGGGCTGAAAGGGGTTGCCGTGGTTCAAGGCTATTTGGCCAAGGAGTCGGTGTCCGTCAGGGTGCGTACGCTGGACGATCAGGCATTCCTGACGCTCAAAGGGCCATTTGTCGGTATTGCCCGAGATGAGTACGAATACCCGATTCCTGTTGGTGATGCGCACGAGATGCTTACTCGGTATTGCCAAGGGTGCATCGTTCGGAAAACGCGCTTCTATGTTCCCCACGCGTCCCATGTTTTCGAGGTTGATGTCTACTCCGGTAGATTGCGAGGGCTGGTGCTTGCCGAGGTTGAACTGGCAGCGGAGCATCAGCCGGTTTCGATTCCGGACTGGCTAGGACCCGAGGTGACGGGAGATCCGCGATTCGGCAATCGTTCGCTCGCACTCATGGACGCGCCGCCCGCGCTCGTCCCGGCTTCTTGACCCCGCTTCCTTGCCGATAATCCGCGTCTGTTTGTAAGACGACCAGTGCGTCGCTTGCCGCTACGGTGCCTCTTGACGTGACACTCAAGAACTGCCCAAAAATCGGGCAATCCACCTTGCTTGGCGTCCGTTAAGGATTTTTCGGAACTGTCCACAAACTTACCCACAGAAACTGTGGGTAACCTCTCCAATAGCAGTTGGATAAATCGCGCATAGATTCAAACGGTTTATACTGATTATTCAGTATCCAATTGATGTGAGGAGATGGACATGGTTGGCACGAAGGCGGCAGGGGCAGGAAAGCGTGGCGACACTGCCAAGCAAAATGTCGACACGAAACGGGTAAACCACGCGGTCGGTGCAAGATCAGCTCGAACCGGCAAGGGCTTGGCGCATGCAGCCGTCTCCGGCTCGAAAAGCCGATCTCCCAAGCCGCCGGTTGCGGCATGGAAGGCTGCATTGAATCCAGAGTCGGCCGGAAAGCCCAGATCCAGGAAAGCAAAGCTGGTTCGCGACAGCTTCACGTTCCCGGAACCGGATTACGCTTTGTTTGCGCAACTGAAAACGCGGGCGCTGTCAGCGGGGCGCGAGGTCAAGAAGAGCGAATTGCTGCGAGCCGGACTGGCAACGCTTGCCAGCATGACGGAGCGCAGTTTTCTTCGTGTGATCGACGCAGTGGAGCGAATCAAGACGGGGCGACCTTCGAAATAACCCGGACGCGGTCCGGATGCCACCGTCGGTCTGTGAATGCCCTCCTGCTCTCTCGCCTGCAGGGAGTGGGCGCTCTTGATTCGGCTGGCGCGGTTTCGACTTTGCTTCACGCCTCGTGGGAGCCGGCACCGTGCCGTCAATCGAACCGCACCATTTGCGCATGCGGAGTGGTGTTCCGGGCGCGATGGGAGCCGAAAAGCGAGCGACTGATGAAATACCCGGGTTAGAACGCCTGCCAGAGCATCCACCAGGGCTTCTCGCGCTCGAGGCCCAGGGTGTAGTACTCGCTGGTGGGGAAGTTCTTCTTCATCACGCGGTCGGCGTCGGCATGCAGGTCCTTGAGGCCGAGTGCCTCGTACCCCTTGACCATGATGAACATCGCTTCCTCGATGGCTGGCGCCTGGGGATAGGTCTGGATCGCAGTCTGGGCGCGCGAAACCGCAGCAACATAGGCGCCGCGCTTGTAGTAGTAACGCGCGACGTGGACTTCGTTGCGCGCGAGGTTGTTGATCAGAAAGGCCATGCGCTTCTCCGAATCGGCGGCATAGCGGCTTTCGGGGAAGCGATTGACGAGTTCGCGGAAGCTCTCGAAAGATTCGCGGGCTGCACGCGGATCGCGTTCCGACACGTCCTGGCGTGAAACCTCGCTCATGAAACCTTCACCATCGTTGAAGTTGATCAGACCTCGCAGATAGTGGGCGTAGTCGACGTTCGGGTGATTCGGATGGAGCTTGATGAATCGGTCGCAAGCGGCAAGCGCCTGCGCGGCATCGGCATTCTTGTAGTAGGCATAGGCGGTTTCGAGCTGTGCCTGCTGCGCGTAACGTCCGTAGGGATACTTAGCCTCGAGCTTCTCGTAATACTTGATCGCCTGCTCGTAGGAGCCGTCGGTCAGGGACGCCTTGGCTTCGGAATACAGCTTCTGGGCATTCCAGGTCGCGGTTTCGTCCGGTTTGTCGAGGCCGGCACAGCCGGCGAGCAGGCAGATCGAAACAACCGCTAAACTACGCTTGATGAACACCACGGCGCGCTTTCCCGTCGAAAATCAAGGCGCTGATTATAGCCCAAGCCCGAACGCCGCTCCCGCCGGCGTGCGTGCGCTGACCGTGCCAGCCGACCATGCAGGGCTGCGCCTCGACCAGTCGCTCGCCCGCCTGCTGCCGGAGCATTCCCGCAATCGCCTCCAGTCGTGGCTGCGCGAGGGACGAATCCGGATCGACGGAAACCTGCGCGACCCGAAGGACAAGGTTTGGGGCGGCGAGCGACTCATGGTTGCCGAGGCAGAGGCCGTGGTGCCGGACCAGGACCGCGCCGAGGCCATCGGGCTGTCCGTGGTCTACGAGGACGCCCATATCGTCGTCATCGACAAGCCGGCGGGGCTGGTGGTGCATCCGGGCAGCGGCGTGCCGTCCGGCACGCTGCTCAACGCGCTTTTGCACCACGCGCCCGAGGTGGCCGAAGTGCCGCGTGCCGGCATCGTGCATAGGCTCGACAAGGACACGAGCGGCTTGCTGGTCGTCGCCAAGACGCTCGAAGCACAGACCGACCTGGTGCGCCAGCTTCAGGCACGCAGCGTGAAGCGCCAGTACGTCGCGTTGGTGCACGGCGCCGTCGACCACGGTGGCAGCGTGGATGCGGCCATCGGCCGCCACCCGAGCCAGCGCACGAAGATGGCGGTGGTTGGGGCAGGGCGCCACGCGGTCACGCATTACACGCCGCTTGAAGCCTTTGATCGTGCGACCCTCGTCCAGTGCAACCTCGAAACCGGCCGCACGCACCAGATTCGCGTCCACATGGCGCACATCGGCCATCCGCTGGTGGGCGATCCGGTCTATGGCAGGCGCAAGTCCGGCTCGGCGCTGATGGACGGGTTCCCGCGCCAGGCTTTGCACGCCCTGCGACTCGGGTTGATCCACCCGGCCAGTCGCGAGCCGATGGAATGGGAGGCGCCATTGCCGCCCGATCTGGCGAATCTGCTCGATGCAATGCGCGGAGCGGGTGACAAGGCGATGCGCCGTGATTGACGTATCGATCGTGCCGGACTGGCCGGCGCCACCCAATGTGCGCGCACTCGTGACGACGCGCCACGGCGGCGTCAGCCTCGGTCCGTATTCCAGCATGAATCTCGCCACCCATGTCGGCGACGATGCGGCGGCTGTCGCAGCCAACCGCGCCATCCTGCGCCGGTGCCTGCCCGCCGAGCCGCGCTGGCTGGAGCAGGTGCACGGCGTCGATGTCGCCGTTGGAGAGGCCGTACGCAGCGTGCCGCAAGCCGATGCCAGCGTGGCGCGAACGCCCGGCGTGGTGCTCGCCGTGATGACGGCCGACTGCTTGCCGGTGCTGCTTTGCGACCGGGCCGGATCAGTGGTTGGCATCGCGCATGCCGGGTGGCGCGGGCTGGTCGGCGGCGTGATCGAAGCGACGTTGGCGGCGATGAAAGTCGAGCCCGGCGAGGTGCTTGCCTGGCTGGGGCCGGCCATCGGGCCGGCGAGTTTCGAGGTCGGCGGCGAGGTGCGCGATGCCGCCATCGCCGCGCAAACGTCCGCTGCGCGAGCCTTCGCGCCATGTTCGCCGGGAAAGTGGCTCGCTGACATCTATGCCCTTGCACGCTTGCGCCTCGAGCGGGCGGGGGTTTACAGGACGAATGGCGGAAAATTTTGTACCGTGCACGATGCCGAACGCTTCTATTCGTACCGCCGGGACCGGATCACCGGGCGCATGGCGTCCTTGATCTGGCTCGCCGGGCCGGTGATTTCATGATGGATTAAGCTGCGGCGACTAGATTTGGCGTACTCCATGTCGAAACGCAACCTGACACTGCTGCTGCTGGGATTCCTCGCGTGCCTGCAAGGGCTTGCGCCCCTGCTGCATGCGCACGCCGGCGGATCTGTCGGCGGTGTGCCTCACTTCCACGTCTCGGCCGGCGCCGCCGGTGACATCGGAACACATCTCGATGTGCCGGTGTTGCGTGCGCATGGCGAAGCCATTATCGACGCGGCGGAGGGGCTGTCGCGCGACGACAGCCTGGGTGCTTTCGAAGAGGCCGTCCTGCCGCAGCGTTCCCGACACCTTGTCACGTCCGGGTCGTCTGCGTCGATTGCGACGATGCGCGATTCGTCGCAACGACCGGCCCTTGGGCCGTGCGCGCCACCGCCCTCAAGGGCGCCCCCCTTGGCCTGACCGCCTTTACGGCCGCCGGGGCGGGTGTACGCTGAAACGCTGGCGTCCGCCCTGCTGTTCGGGAGCGGCCTTCTCGCTGGATATCCCATTTTTCAAGACCGCCAGTCGGTCGCGAGCGTATGCGGGCGCCATGCCCGCCTGCACAAGGAACAAACATGCGAAAGTTGTTTTCGGGCGGCTCGCCCTCCGTTCGACCCCGCCACATGGGTGTGGTAGCTCTGCTCATCCTTTGCCGGATAGCGGGGGCGGCGAGCGCGGCCGACCAGGTCGTGGAACTCAGCGCTGCCCAGGAAAAGGCGCTCGGCATCGAGACGGCCGTGCTGATTGCCGGTTCCGGTGGCGAAATCGGCGGGCTGGCGGCGCAGGTCGTCGTGCCCAACGCCCAGATGCATCTTGTCGCGGCACCGGTGGCGGGACTGGTCGAGCGCATTCCTGTGGCGGTCAATGGCAGCGTTCGCGCCGGCCAGGTGCTGGCACGCATCCTCAGTCCCGCACTCGCCGAACTTCAGCGCGGCTATGTCCAGGCCTCGGTTCAGGCGCAACTCGCTGACGACAACCTGCAGCGCGACGAAGCGCTGTACCGCGACGGCATCATCGCCGAAAGCCGCCTGCGCGCGACGCGTGGGCAGCATGCCGAGGCGAGCGCCGTCCTGACCGAGCGCAAACAGGCATTGCATCTGGCCGGTGTGCCGGAGGGCACCATTGCTCGTCTGGCGTCGGGGCAGGCGCAGGGCGCCGCGATCGAGGTGCGGGCGCCGGCCGACGGCGTGATACTGGAACAGATGGTGGCCATCGGGGCGCGCGTCGATGCCGCC
>WBZU01000174.1_pt1 | contig 61546 bp, 66 predicted proteins | sample 5204311 | NCBI WGS metagenome assembly WBZU01 (sample SAMN12344359, study PRJNA552823) | activated sludge metagenome | biome: Activated sludge suspended growth; feature: Nitrification reactor; material: Wastewater; isolation source: activated sludge from nitrification reactor of wastewater...
GATTCCTTGGGGTCGCGGAAGATCAGCGGCTTGACGGTCTTGCGTTGGCTGTCGGGGATTTGCGCGTAGGCGACGGCTTCGTCGATCTTGTGGTGGAAGGCGGATTTGTCGCACACCGGGTCGGCGTTGGTGGCGTCGCCGCTCAACATGTAGGCCTGGCAGCGGCAGCCGCCGAGGTCCTTTTCCTTCTCCGGGCAGGTGCGGCAGGGTTCCTTCATCCAGGCGTCGCCGCGGAAATGATTGAAGCCTTCCGATTCGAACCAGATGCTTTTGACATTCGTCTCGCGCACGTTGGGAAAGGTGAGTCCCGGCAGCATTTTCGCCGTGTGGCAGGGCAGGGCGGTGCCGTCGGGCGTGATGGTGAGGAACACGTTGCCCCAGCCGTTCATGCACTTCTTCGGGCGCTTTTCGTAGTAGTCCGGCACGACGAAGAACATGCGGATCTTGTCGCCGAGCTTGGCGCGATATTCGTTGGTGATGCGCTCGGCGCGTTCGAGCTGTTCGCGCGAGGGCAGCAACTGATCGCGATTGACCTGCGCCCATGAGTAGTACTGGTTGTTGGCGAGCTCGAGGTATTCGGCGCCGAGTTCGACCGCCATCTCGATGATCTTGTCGATGTAGTCGATGTTGAGGCGATGGATCACGCAGTTGAGCACCATCGGCCAGCCGTGCGACTTGATCAGGTGCGCGACCTTCTGCTTGAGTTCGAAGGTCTTGGTGTGCGAAAGGAAATCGTTGAGTTCCTTGGTCGAATCCTGGAACGAGAGCTGGATGTGGTCGAGCCCGGCTTCCTTGAGCTTGGCGATGCGCGTTTCGTTGAGGCCGACGCCGGAGGTGAGCAGGTTGGTGTAGAAGCCGAGCTTGTGCGCCTCGGCGACGAGGATTTCGAGGTCGTCGCGCAACAGCGGTTCGCCGCCCGAGAAGCCGCATTGCACGCTGCCGGCGGCGCGTGCCTCGCGCAACACGCGCAGCCAGTCGTCGGTGGAGAGTTCGTTCTCGACGGCGGTTTTGGCGAAGTCGGTCGGGTTGTAGCAGAACACGCAGTGCAGCGGGCAGCGGTAGGTGACTTCTGCCAGCAGCCACAGCGGCGGGCCGATCTGCGGGGCGGTCTGGGCTTTTTCGGGTGCGTTCATGGTGGAAACGTCTCCGTTGCGGTGCGTGCGCGATGGCCTGCGTGGCCGGGCGTCAAACCTCGATCCAGCGCTGCTTTTTCGCGACCTCGACGAAGCCGAGCACGTCTTTCGTCAGGCCATGTGCGTCGAAGCTGCTTTCCAGGTCGGCGACGATCTCCTTGAGCGTGGCCATGCCGGTGCAGCGCTTCATGATCTCACCGGCGCTGCCGTTGAGCTTGACCATGCCTTCCGGGTAGAGCAGCACCCAGGACTGCTGGGCTTCTTCCCACTGCAGGCGAAACTGCTTCGAGACGCGCGGCGTGGCGTCGAGGTTCGTGCTTGCGGTGTCCATGATCACTTCGGTCCCTTGATCTCGACGTTGCACTGCTGGAGCATGATCGCGTCGGCCAGCGCCCACAGCACGTCGAGCTTGAACTGGAGAATTTCCAGCGCGCGTTCCTGCAGCGCGCGGCTCTGGCTGAAGTAGTCGAGCGTGAATTTCAGGCCGTGCTGCACGTCGCGCCGCGCCTGCGTCAGGCGGTTCTTGAAGTACTGCAGACCTTCGGTCTTCACCCATGGATACTTTTCCGGCCAGGTGTCGATGCGCTGCTGGTGGATGTGCGGCGCGAACAGTTCGGTCAGGCTGGAGGCGATGGCTTCCTGCCACGGCTGGCGGCGCGCGAAGTTGATGTAGGCATCGACCGCGAAGCGCGCGGCCGGCGCGAGGTAGCGCAGCGAGGTGACGTCCTCGCGCGTGAGGCCGACCGCCTCGCCGAGGCGTATCCACGCTTCGATGCCGCCTTCGTCCCTGACGCCGCCGATCTCGAAGCCGTCGTGGTCGAGGATGCGCTGGATCCATTCGCGGCGGATCTCGCGGTCCGGGCAGTTGGACATGATCGCGGCATCCTTCACCGGAATCGCGATCTGGTAATAGAAGCGGTTGGCGACCCAGCCCTGCAGCTGCTTCTGCGTGAGCTTGCCCTCCGCCATCATGATGTGGAACGGATGGTAGATGTGGTAGCTGGTGCCCTTGTCGCGCAGCTTGGCCTCGAATTCGTCGGCCGGCATCGGGGGGCGCGGATCGTTCTGCATTGCAAGCAGTGTCATATCACCGCCTCCAGGCGGAAAGTGGTGTTCAAGAGTTCGTGTTGCCGGCGGCCGGCGCCGTTCGCCTTGCTCGCATCGCCGCTTCGCGGGTTTCCTGCTCGGTGGCTCACAGCGCGAGATCCATTCCGTCAAAGGAAACCTCGATGCCGTGCGCGGTCAGCTCGGCGCGCTGCGGGCTGTCTTCGTCGAGGATCGGGTTGGTGTTGTTGATGTGGATGAGGATCTTGCGCGTGGCGGCGGGCAGCTTGTCGAGCCATTCGATCATGCCGTCCGGGCCGCTCTGGGGCATGTGGCCCATGTCGCGCGAAGTCTTCTTCGAGGCGCCGAGTCGAATCATCTCGTCGTCGGTCCACAGCGTGCCATCGACCAGCACGCAGTCGGCCGCTTGCATCGCCGCCCAGACGTGGTCTTCCATGCGGCCCAGGCCCGGTGCGTAGAACAGCTTCTTGCCGCTCCGCGTGTCGGTGATCGTCACGCCGATGTTGTCGCCGGGCTGCGGGTTGTCGCGATGCGGCGAGTAGGGCGGCGCGTTCGAGATCAGCGGCAGGGCGGTGAAGTGCAGCCCGGCGATGCCGGGGATTTCGAACCCGTGGCCGCCGAGCGGAATGTCGTGCCAGTCGAGCCCGCTGTAGTGGCCCAGCACCTTGAACAGCGGATTGCCGGTGGTGAGGTCTTCGCGCACCAGGCCGGTACACCAGATCTCGTGCGGCTGGCGATGCTCGCGCAACATGTAGAGGCCGGTAGTGTGGTCGATCTGCGCGTCGATCAGCACGATGGCGCGGATCGCGGTGTCGCGCAGCGCGCGCGCCGGCTGCAGGGCGGGGAAGCTGCGCAACTGCTGCAGCACGTCCGGCGAGGCGTTGAACAGCAGCCAGTTTTCGCCGTCGCCGCTGACGGTGATCGACGACTGGGTGCGCGCGCTGGCGCGGACGATGCCCTTGCGATGGCCGTCGCACATCGGGCAGTTGCAATTCCACTGCGGGAAGCCGCCACCGGCACCGGAGCCGAGTACGCGTAGTTTCAAGGGCTTACCTCACGCATCACGAAGGCTGTACGAAAACGCGGGGTGAAAAAAATCGGGCCGCCCCGGTTGTCACGCTGTACCGGAACGCCCCGACCCTGTTTGATCCTGCCCGCAACCGGAGGAGGTGGCGCGGGCCAACGCCGGACTGGCCGGCGGTACTGCCGTCAACTCAGCGGTTGGCGATGTACATCGTGATTTCGAAGCCAAAGCGCATGTCGCAAGCGGTCGGTTGTTCCCATTTCATGATGACTCTCCTGTCAGGGTGGCCCTTGCGGACCGGTTTGGATCCAAGTGTCCGGATGAATCACTTGCCATGGATTGCAGTGTGCCCGTGCAAGACCTCGTGCGCCTCCACGATTCTTGGAACGTCACCTCATGATTTTCATGAGTGGCTTGCTGCGTCGCAGCGACAGGCCGGAGCCGCTAGTGAAATGCGCTAGCATTCGCCGCATGAACGCAGCCCTCGACGACTCCGCACTCTTCCCGCCGATCGAACCGTTCACGAGCGGCGTCCTCGATGTCGGTGACGGCCATGTCATGTATTTCGAGCAATGCGGCAACCCGGATGGCGTGCCGGTGGTGTTCCTTCACGGCGGGCCGGGGAGCGGCTGCGTGGCACGCCATCGGCGCTTTTTCGACCCGGCGCGCTACCGCATCGTGCTGTTCGACCAGCGCGGCTGCGGCCGCAGCACGCCGCGCGGGGAACTGCGCTACAACACGGCCGCACATCTGGTGGCGGACATCGAAAGGCTGCGTGCGCATCTGAACATCGGGCGCTGGCTGGTGTTCGGCGGATCGTGGGGTTCGAGCCTCGCGCTGGCCTATTGCGCCGCGCACAAGGCGGCCTGCAGCGGGGCGATCCTGCGCGGCGTGTTCCTCACCGGCAAACGCGACGTGGAATGGTTCTTTCAGGACATGAAGGCGCAACTGCCGGATGCCTGGGCGCGCCTTGCGGCACGGGCGCCCAAGCGCAGGCAGCACGACCTGCTGGCGTGGTACGCCGACTGCATCGGCGGCAATGATCGTGCGGCGGCGCTGTCGGCGGTGCGCGAGTGGATGCGCTGGGAGGATGCGCTGACCCAGCCCGGACGCAGCGTGGGCGAGGTGCCGGAGCCGGCCGGAGACGAAGTGCAGCGGCTGATCGACAAGTATCGTTTGCAGGCGCACTACCTGCTGCGCGAATGCTTCCTGGGCGAGAAGCGACTGCTCGACTGCGCAGCGCGCATGCACGGCCTGCCGACCGCTATCCTGCACGGGCGGCTCGACCTGATCTGCAAGCCGGAGGCGGCATGGCGTGTGCATCGCACGCTGCATGGCAGCCGCCTGCGGCTGGTGGATGGGGCCGGACATAGCCCCTTCGATGCGCCGATGGCGCAGGCGCTGGTGGGGGCGACGAGTCACTTCGCGGCGCACGGCGATTTCGCCGACTGGGGCGACAGCGTGCACGAGGGGGCGGGCGCATGAGCCTGCGCCTGCAGATCAACCTGCTGCTGACCGCGCTGATCGGCATTTTCGTGAGCGTGCTGGTATGGCAGCAGATCGACAGCACGCGCCGTAGCGTGCGCGAGGAGGTGGAAGCAGCCAGCCGCGTCGCCACGCAATTGCTGACGCGGGTGACGTGGATCTATGGGCAGAGCGGTTCGCAGGGCATGCAGGAGTTTCTCGAGCGCCTCGGTCGCGTGCGTGCCAACGACATCGAACTGTTCGACAAGGAAGGGGTGGCGATCTACCGCTCGCCGCCGTCGCCCTACAAGGCGGGACGCGACGCGCCCGACTGGTTTGCCTCGATCGTTTCGCCGCCGATGGAGCCGAAGCAGATCGACCTGCCGAGCGGCCGGCTGATCGTGCGTGCCGATCCGTCGCGCGCCACCCTCGATGGCTGGGACGATCTCGAGCGCCTGCTGTGGATCGCCGGCGCGGTGTTCGTGCTCGGCAACCTCCTAGCCTACTGGTTGGCGGGCCGCGCCCTGCGGCCGCTGCGCAAGGTCGTGGATGGCCTGCGCGAAATGGAGCGCGGCGCATTCCATACCCGTCTGCCCGAGCTGCCGGGGCGCGAAGCGCAGGTGATGAGCCATGCCTTCAACGCCATGGCGCAGGCGGTGGAGGACAACGTGGCGGCGCGCCGGGCGGCGGCCGAGGCGACCGAGAAGCTGGCCGAGAACCGCGAGCTGACGCAGATCATCCAGGCGCGCATCGAAGAGGAACGCCGCGCGATCGCACGCGAACTGCACGACGAACTCGGGCAGTCGGTGACGGCGATCAAGAGTGTAGGTCTGTCGATCGCGCAACGCGCCGCGGGGAAGGACGAAGCGATCGAGCAGGCGGCGCGCCTGGTGGTCGATACCGCCGGGCAGATCTACGACGTGGTGCATCACATGATCCCGAAGCTGCGCCCGCTGGCGCTGGATCGGTTCGGACTTGCCGACGCGCTGGACGATCTGCTCGGCGACTGGCGCTTGCAGCATCCCGGGATCGAGTTCTCGCTACGGCGCAACGACTTGCCGGAGAATCTCGGCGACACCCTGTCCACGACGGTGTACCGTATCGTGCAGGAGGCAGTGAACAATGCCCTGCGGCATGCGAACGCGACGCGCATCGCGATCGAGCTCGGAATGGGCGATGGTGATCTGACGATCACGGTCGAGGACAACGGCAAGGGGCTGCCGGCGAACTGGCGTACGCCCGGCCATTACGGCGTGATCGGCATGCGCGAGCGCGCATTCACGCTCGGCGGCATGCTGGAACTGCAGAAACCGGAAGGCGGCGGGCTGCGCGTATTTGCGCGCATTCCGTTGAACTAGCGAAGCGGAACGAAATGACGATCAAGACGAAGGTAATGCTGGTTGACGACCATGCGGTCGTCAGGATGGGGTTCAAGCTGCTGTTGCAGGCGACCGACGACATCGATGTCATCGCGGAGGCCGAAACCGGCGAGGCAGCCTACCAGCGCTATTCCGAGGTAGCGCCCGACGTGGTGGTGATGGATATCGCGATGCCGGGCATGGGGGGCATCGAGGCGGTGAAGCGCATCGTCGCGCGAGACAAGAACGCGCGCATCCTCGCGCTGTCGGCGCACGAGGACACCAGCCACCCGCGCCGTGTCCTGAAGGCCGGTGCGCTCGGCTATCTGTCGAAGCGTGGCGCCCCGGAGGCGCTGATCGACGCGATTCGCATGGTGGCGCGCGGGCGAATGTTCCTCGATCCGCAGATCGCGCAGCGCATGGCGGTGCAGGACCTGACCGGCGAGCAGAATCCGGTCGAGCAGCTTTCAGAGCGCGAGTTCGAAGTGTTCGTGCAACTGGCGCGCGGCCAGTCGGTCAATCAGATCGCCGACACGCTGAAGCTGTCGCCGTCCACGGTCGGTACGCATCTGTATAACATCAAGCAGAAGCTCGGCGTGTCCAACCAGGCCGAGATGACGCTGATTGCGGTGCGCCACGGCCTGATCGAGGCCTGAGCGGCTGCGGCACGCGCTGCGTTCATTCACACGCCGCGCACTTTTGCTGCGCCTACCTTCAGCAGCAAACCGCCGATCAGCAGCAGGGCCGCGACCGTGGCGAGCGTCGACATGGCCCAGAATCCGGCGGCGCCCATCGGGGCCACCGTGGTGCCCAGTCCGCGGAAGCACAGCCACCAGCCGCCCGACAGGCCGATGCCCCAGAAGCAGACGACGTGCACCAGCATCGGCAGAAAGCTCACCTTGTAGCCGCGCAGCGAGAATGAAGCGAGCGTGTGCGTGGCGTCGAAGAACAGGAACACTGCGGAGTAGCCGATCAGGCCGAGCGCAACGGTCTGTACTGCCGGGTCGGGCGTGTAGAGCGAGACGATGGATGCGCGTGCCAGCCACACGGCGAGGCCGAAGGCGATCGCCAGTGCCCCCGCGATCGCCACCCCGGTGAGGGCGGATAGGCGCGCCCGGCTCCAGTCCTGTGCGCCGGCGGCCTGCCCGACCAGCACCAACGTTGCGGTGCCGAGCGCGAGCGGCATCATGAACATCAGGCCGTGCATGTTGCCAACGACGCGATGGCCGGCGACCACTGCCGCGCCGAGTTCGCCGACGAACAGTGCGATCAGCGCGAACGAGGTGATCTCGACGAAGTTGGAGAATCCCATTGGCGCGCCGAGCCGGACCAGCGCGCGGATCGGCGCAAGTCGCGGCGTCTGCCAGTTCGCGAACAGCCGGAACGGTACATACGGCGTTGCGCGGCTGATCCAGGCAAGGCCGAGCGCGCACCCGGTCGCGTAGACGACCACGTTGGAAACCGCGCAACCGATCGCGCCGAGTTCCGGGAACGGCCCCGCGCCGTGGATCAGCGCCCAGGAAAGCGGCACGTGCAGGGTGGTGCCGATCAGCGAAATGACCATCATCGGGCGTGGTCGGCCGATCGCCTGGTTGAACATGAACACCGCGCGATAGACCATCGCCGCGGGGACGCCGAAGGCCAGCACCAGCAGGTAGGCTCGGGTGCGTGCCTCGACTTCGGGCGCCAGCCGCGTCAGAGAGAGCAGCGGATCGGGCATGCAGAGCAGGAGCACGCCGGGAATGGCGAGCAGCAGTGCGAGCCACACGCCCTGGTGGAATTCGGGCGCGATGTCGTCGAGGCGTCTGGCGCCGTAGAGGTGCGCGATGGTCGGCGCCAGCGCCGAGAGCACGCCGGCGAGCGAGAAGGTGATCGATACATAGATGCCGCTGCCGACGGCGACGGCGGCAAGGTCGACGGTCGAGTAACGCGCCACCAGCATGGTGTCGGAGACCATCATGCCCATCGCGGCAAGCTGGCCGATCAGGACGGGCCAGGCGAGGTGGAACAGGCGGGCAGGAACGGATGGCAAGTGGGGCGGCTGGAATGGCTGAAGGCGAATGGTAACCGAGTGGTTGCCGGGGGCGGGCCGGAGGCCGCCGCGCCGTCAGGCGAAGATGCCATGCACGAACCACGCTGTCTCGTCGCGCAGTTGGCGATACACCCACAGCAGCCGGCCCTGCGGGCCGAGGGCGAGGTGGTAGTCGCGGCCGATGTCGTGCCCGTCCCACCACCCTGATTCGATGCGTTCGGGGCCGGCGAGCAGTTGCAACCGGTCGCTGGCGGCGAGCGGCCGGGGCTCGGACAACAGCCAGACCGGGCGCGGTTGCGTTGCGCATGCGTCGTCGTGGCAGGCGGCCGCGTTGCGGGGGGCGACGGCCTGCCAGGCACGTTCCGGCCGATGGTCCGCCTGCCCGGCGATGCCGATCACCGCAGTGTCGCCGAGGCGCGCGCGCAGGCGTTCCACGAGCAGGCTGCGTGCCGCGGCTTGATCGCGCGGATTGCCGAGCTGCGCGCCAAACAGCGTCGCTGTCTCGCCCGGCAGGGGCAGGATCTGCGCGGCTTCCAGGCCGACCGCGATGGCAGGCGCGACGAACCGCAGGGCGGCGAGGTGTTCCTGCGCGAGCAGGTTGCAGCGTGCCTCGTCGCGCGATGCGACGCCGAGATGCACGGTCAGCGTGGTGGCAGGCAGGTTGTCGTGTTCGAGCCGCAGCCGGTAGTGCTCGATGCCTGCCTGGTGCGCAGCGAGATGGCCGGCCAGCGCGGCGAGCAGCCGCCGCACGGCGAAGGCGATCTGGCCGGTGTCGGCGCTCGGCTGCGGCAGTTCGATGCGCGAGCGGAAGATCTGTGGCGGCACGAAGGGCAGGCGCAGGTCGGGCAGGCGGCCGAATGCACGGTCGAGCGCACGCGTGATGCCTTGTGCCTCGCGCTTCGCCAGGCCGTCGCGTGGCAACTGCAGGCATTGGCCGAGAGTGCCGATGCCGATGGTTTCGAGCAGCTCGATCGATTCGCTGCGAACCGGATGCTTGTCGTCCGCCGTGCAGGCCAGTACGCCGACCGGCAGCGAGGCGAGGCGCGCCGGCAGGTCTTCGACGCGCTCGACGATGCGCCCGCCGCCGCTGACCGCAAGCCAGCGCGCAGCCAGCGGCGTGGGGGCAGCGGCCAGTGCCGGCTGCAGGCCGAGGGAGGCGACCCCGTGCGCGATGCGCGCCATCAACTCGTGCAGGCCGCCGAACAGCGTGAGGCTGGCGCCGACGTCGAGCACCACGCAGTCTGGCGGATCGAGCGCGAGTTGCGGCGAGAACTGTGCAGCCCAGCAGGCGAGCTCGGCGAGCAGCGCGGCTTCGCCGGCGGGATCGTGCAGCCGGACGACGAGGCCCGGCGCTAGAGCCAGTGCGCTGGCCAGGCCGAGGCCGGGACGGAGGCCGGCAGCCAGCGCACGAGCATTCGCTGCCACCAGGCGCGAGCGGGGTGCGGAGCTGAACACCGCGAGCGGTATTTCAGCGGCATGCTCGGCACGCGTGCAGACCTGCAGCGGCAGGGCGGGCAGATGGAGTGCCAGCCAGATCGTCATGGGCAAGCTCGGATGATGCGGGGTTTGAAGCAAGGTGCGAAGCAAGGTGCGGCAGCGCGCGGGCCGTGCATTGCAGTTGCGGCAACACGATCGGCGCGGCGAGCGGCGCGCCGCGGCGCTTGAGTATGCGCAGCGCAAGCCCGTCGAGCCGTGACGCCAATTGCAGCTTGAGCGCAGCGGGGGATGCCTGCCGGGCTTCGCTCGACGGGCGGAACAGCACGGCCATCACCGGCGAGGATTCAGCCGCCAGTTGCAGACGCCGCAGGCTCGGCATGTCGGCGCCGGCCAGCCAGCACAGCACGGCGCTGCAGGCCCGCGAGGCGATCGACTGGCGGGTGGCCCAGAGCGTTTCGGCGCGCGATCGCGTGCGCACGACCAGCAGGCGCGAAAGATCGATGCCGAGCGCGGCGAGTGCGGGTGCATAGGGCAGATGCGGCGGGGCGATGCAGGCGATCCATTTGTCGTCGATGGCGAGGCGTGCGAGCGCCGGCGCGAGCAGCGAGAACTCGCCGATGCCTTCCACCTCGGGATAGATTTCGGTCAGCGCACCGGCCGGCCAGCCGCCGCCCGGGAGTTCGGCGTCGAGCGCGGCGAATCCGCTGGCGATGCCGGGCAGCGATGGGGTCGCGATGCTGTCACCGCGCCAGATGTCGCTGCGCGGCGGAAGATCGGCAAGATGCAGGATGCCGGCCATGTTTCGCTATTCCGTTATCGATGTGCGGGCCATGCCGGCGGATTCGGGCCGCGCCGGACGGTGCGCATCGTGTCGTGCGATCAGCTTGCGTTCTGGTGCTTGCATTGCTTCAGAAACTGCGCCCGTCGACTGCGACGCGCTCGAGCGCGCCCAGGTCGATGTTCTCCAGGCAGCGCACGTTGATTGCCGCCGTGGCCTTGCCCGACGGATCGGCGCCTTCGCCGAACGGTGCGCAGCCGCAGACCGGGCAGAAGCGGTGCTTGATGACGTGCTTGTTGAAGGTGTAGGTGGCGAGATCGTTTTCCGGCGTGGCGAGGCGCAGCTTGTCGCGCGGCACGAACCACAGCAGATAGCCCTTGCGGCTGCAGTGCGAGCAGTTGCATTCGATCACCCGTTCGATGTCGCCTTCGACCTCGAAGGCGATGCGCCCGCAGTGGCAGCTTCCTTGGTAGGTCATGCCGGATCCTCCGATGTCAATGAAAAATCTCCCCCTGCGAGAGAAGGAGAGCAGGCGTTACGACAAGCGCCCGTTGCGGATCAATCCCACCGCCAGCCCTTCGATCACCAGTGGTTCGCTGCGCGTGTCGACGACGATCGGCGCGAACTCGGGGTTTTCGGGCAGCAATTCGACGATGCTGCCCTTGCGACGCAGGCGTTTGACTGTGACCTCGTCGTGCAGGCGGGCGACGACGATCTGGCCACTGCGCACTTCGGTGGTCTGATGCACGGCGAGCAGATCGCCGTCGAGGATGCCGGCGTCGCGCATGCTCATGCCGCGCACGCGCAGCAGGTAGTCGGCGCGCGGCTTGAACATCGCCGGGTCGACCTGGTAGCGCGCCTGCACGTGTTCGGTGGCGAGTATCGGACTGCCGGCGGCGACGCGGCCGATCAGCGGCAGGCCGAGGTCGACCAGCAGGCGGATGCCGCGCGCGCGGCCTTCCTCGAGCGCGATGACGCCTTTGCGCGCCAGCGCGCGCAGGTGCTCTTCGGCGGCATTGGGCGAGCGGAAGCCGAAGAACTTCGCGATCTCGGCGCGGGTGGGCGGGGCGCCGCTGGCCTCGACGCTGTCGCGGATCAGTTGCAGGATCTCGGCCTGGCGCGGGGTGAGTTTTTCGCTGTTTTCGCTCATCGGATTACTCGATCCAGAAATGCGGGTTGTGGGCAATTTCCCAGAGGAAGCCGTCGGGATCGGCGAAGTAGCCGGAGTAGCCGCCCCAGAATGTCTTGTGTGCAGGCTTGACCAGCGTGGCGCCGGCGCTGCAGGCCTGTGCGAGCAGGGCGTCGACCTCGGCTTCGCTGCGCAGGTTGTGCGCCAGCGTGAAGCCGCGGAAGCCGCTGCCTTCCGGGCTGGTCAGGGCATCCTCGGCCAGCGCGGCACGCGGGTAGAGCGCCAGCCAGACGCCGGCAAGGCCGAAGAAGGCAACGTCACCCGCGCTTTCCGGCCGCAGCGGCAGGCCCAGCCCGTCGCGGTAGAAGGCGATCGAGCGGGTGAGGTCGGCGACGCCGAGGGTGACGAGCGAGAGGCGGGCTTCCATGGCTCGGGTGTGGCGGATGCGTTCCGGCAGTAGTATGCAACGGCTGTAGTTTTGTACAGTTATCGGAAAAGTGCAAGCGTAATTTGCGTGCCGGCCCCGACATGCGAACCCGAGCCAAGTAGAATCCCGCAGCCGCCACGTCGAACCGAAACCGGCCAGAACGCGTGATCCTGCACCTGATGCCCGCACGCATGCGGGAATTCCTCGAACGCCACATCGCGAGCCGCCATTACGCCTCGTGGGTGGCACTGGTTTCGTTCGGGCTCACGCTGGTGCCCAGCGTGCCGTTCGGTGCCGTGCTGTGCAGCGCCGTGCTGCTCGACAACCGGCGTTGGGTGCGCATCTGGCTGCTTTCCAGCCTGGCGGCGGCGGCCGGCTCACTGATTCTCTTCGCGTTCTTCCACCATCTTGGTTGGGATCAGCTGGTGGTGCGCTTTCCCGGCATCGTGCAATCGGGCGTCTATGCGCGGGTCAGCGGCTGGGTGGCGGCGTGGGGGGTATGGGCGTTGTTCCTCGTGACGGTGATCCCGCTGCCGCAGACACCGGCTCTTGCGGTTTGTGCCGTCGTCGCGCAACCGCTGCCGCTGGCCTTTCTCGCCCTGCTCGGCGGCAAGGGCCTGCGTTATGGCGCCTATGCCTGGCTGGCGGCGAAGTCGCCGCAGAAGGCGCGCGCGATCGCAGCCCGCTACGGCATCTGATCCGCGCAGCTACCGCCGAGCGCCGCCTTCATCACGGAATCAGCACTGCCGCGCCCTGGATGTCGCCGCGGCGCAGCCGGTCGAGCGCGAGGTTGGCATCGGCGAGCGCGAAGCGTTCGATTTCCGTGCGGACCGGGATGCGCGGCGCGAGGGCGAGGAATTCTTCGCCGTCGCGGCGCGTGAGATTGGCCACCGAACGGATCTGGCGTTCGCCCCACAGGATGTCGTAGGGGAAAGCCGGGATCTCGCTCATGTGGATGCCGGCACAGACCACGATGCCGCCCTTGCGCAGCGCACGCAGTGCCGCCGGCACCAGCGCGCCCACCGGTGCGAAGATCAGTGCGGCGTCGAGCGGCTCGGGCGGTGCCTGCTGCGAATCGCCGGCCCATTGCGCGCCGAGGCTGCGCGCGAAAACCTGGCTCGCCGTGTCGCCGGACCGGGTGAAGGCAAGGACGCTGCGTCCCTGCCACAGCGCGATCTGGGTGACGATATGCGCCGCGGCGCCGAAGCCGTAAATGCCGAGACGTTCCGCCTCGCCTGCCATCACAAGCGCACGGTAGCCGATCAGCCCGGCGCACAGCAGCGGTGCGGCGTGAGCGGCATCGATCGATTCGTCGATCGGGAAGCAATAGCGGGCGTCGGCAACGGTGAACTCGGCGTAGCCGCCGTGGATGTGGCAGCCGGTGAAGCGCGCCTCGTCGCAGAGGTTCTCCTGTCCGTGCAGGCAGAAGCCGCAGTGCCCGCAGGTATGGCCAAGCCAGGGAATGCCGACCCGCCGTCCCGGCGCGAGTCCGGCGACACCCGGCCCGAATTTGACGACGCGGCCGACGATCTCGTGTCCGGGAACGATCGGCGTGCGCGGGTCGGGAAGTTCGCCGTCCATCAGGTGAAGGTCGGTGCGGCATACGCCACACGCTTCGACGCGCACCAACACCTGCGCCGTGCCCGGCCGCGGCACGTCTAGCGTCGCGGCGACGAGCGGTCCGCCGGTCCTTTCGAGCAGCATCGCGCGCATCGACGCAGGTACGATCGGTGTCATCTGACGAAAATAACTTGTGGCGGAGATTGCGCTAGTCTATTCAAAGAAGAGTGTTCGCGGAGATTGCAGTTGCGACACCGCTCGACGCAGTGAACGCAAGACCGACGATGGATTCGAGAGCCGAATTTTCTGGTGAGAGGCACATGGCGAGATCGCAACTGGAATCGATAGATGCCGGAGAGACGCACCTGATCCATGCCGGGCAGCCGGCGCCGGATTTTTCGCTGCCGGACGCGGACATGGACATGTTCGACTTGCGCGATCTGCTTGGCCGTCGGCCGTTCGTCCTCTACTTCTACATCAAGGACGGCACGCCGGGCTGCATCGCGGAGGCGACCGAGTTCAGCGACCTCGAGACCGAGTTCGCGCGGCTCAACTGCCCGGTCATCGGTGTCAGCCGGGACGACTGCATCACCCATGCCGAGTTCCGTGACCGGCACGGTTTGGCGGTACGCCTGCTTTCCGACTCGGAATGCGAGGTGAGCACGCAGTACGGCGCTTGGCAATTGCGCGAGATCGACGGCATCAGCCGGATGGGCATGGTACGCTCTACCTTCGTGGTGGATCGTCGGGGCGTGGTGCAGCATGCGCTCTATGGCGTCACGCCAAGAGGGCATGCGGCCCAGGTGCTGCAGCTCGTCAGAGAACTCGACAATTCAGGAATCGCTCATGCAAATCGCCAAGGACACCGTCGTCACGCTCAATTATCAGGTCACGGACCCGGACGGTAACATCATCGACGACGGCAAGAACCCGCTGGTTTATCTGCACGGCGGCTACGACGGCATTTTCAGCCGCATCGAAGAAGCGCTTCACGGCAAGAACGCCGGGGAGAATCTCGTCGTCAAACTCCAGCCCGAGGATGCGTTCGGCGACTACGACGCGGAGCTGGTCCGCATCGAACCGCTCGAGCTGTTCCCGGAGAACATCAAGGTCGGCATGCAGTTCGAGCGCGCCGGCGAGGGCGAGGACGCCGACGACATGCTCTACACCATCACCGACATTGCCGACGGCAAGGTTGTGGTCGATGGCAACCATCCGCTGGCCGGCGTCGCGCTGGTTTTCGACATGACGATCGCCGAGGTTCGCGCCGCAACGCGCGAGGAGCTGGCCCATGGCCACGTGCATGGCCCGGGCGGCCACCACCATCACTGACGCGGCACGCAGCGCCGTCGCGAGTATGTGAAAACGCGGCCGGCTGGCCGCGTTTTCGTTATTCGAGGGTGGGGGTCAGCGCAGCAGCTTGCCGTCTGCGCCTAGGATCGCGATATCGACGTAGCGCGACCCCGATCGGGTTTGTCCACCGAAACCGATGCTCATGCCGCCGATGTCGAGGTTGCGCAATCCCTGCAGCGCCGTCACCAGGCGCGCCCGCGTGGGTTCGGTGCCGGCCTGGCGCAAGCCTTCGACGAGTGTGCGCGCCGCGATGTAGCCCTCGAGCATGGTGGCCGAAGGTTCCACGCCGCTGGGGCCGTGCTTGGCGAAATCGTCGAGAAAACTGCGCACGATGGGCACGCCGCGGTCGCGCGGGTCGGGCACCACCTGCGAGACGGCAAAGCCGTGTGCCGCCTGCTTGCCGATTTTCTCGGCAACCTGGCCGGCCTCCGTCGGCGAGAGCGCGAACAACTGCGCGGTGCCGCCGGCCGCGCGGTACTGCTTGACGAACTCGGCGCTCGCCGCGGTGTTGGCGACCATCACGATGGCCTGGACATTCGACGCAGCCAGCGTCTTCACCGCGTTCTCGACCTGCGTCGTGTTCTTCGGATAACTGGCACGGGACAGCACTTCGACGACATGCCGCTTGGCCGAGGCATCGATGGCCGCCAGGCCGTCCGCGCCGAAGGCGTCGTCCTGGTGGAATGCCGCGATGCGCTTCTGGCCGGTGGTAGACAGGTGCATGACGATGCGATCGATTTCCTCGGCATAGCTGGCGCGGGTGAAGAACAGCAGGTTGTTCTCGGGACGCACGAGGGCTGTCGCGCCGGAGCGCAAACCGATCGCGGGTATGCCGGCTTCCCTGAGCACGTTCTCCTTCACGAGGGCTTCGACATTGCCGGTGCCGACGATGCCGAAGAAGGCGACCGGATTCGATTCGGCAAGCACGGCGCGGGCGAGGCGGACAGTTTCTTCGGCCTTGTAGCCGTCGTCGCGCGACACCAGCCGGATTTTCGAACCGCGTACGCCGCCCGCCGCGTTGACGGCTTCGAAATACGCCAGTGCGCCGACGCGCATGCCGTTGCCGGTTGGTGCCAGGGGGCCACTCAGCGGCGCAACTTGGGCAACGAGGATGTCGGATGCCGCAGCGATGCCCGCTGCCATGCACAGTGCGCCGGCAAATCCATGCAGTAGCCTGAAAAACTTTTTCACGATCTGATATTCCCCGAGCTGCACGAGGCAGCAATGCAGCGCAGCCTATCGCGCTGGCATAGAGAAAACTTGAGCTGGGTCAAGATTGATGCTGCGGGGCAGCACGATCCGCAGCCGACCGTGCCCGGCATCACGGGAGCCGCGGAGCAACCCGCCGCGAATCAGACTTTCAGCAGTCGCCGGAGATCGTAGAGCCGCTCCAGCGCCTCGCGCGGACTCAAGGAGTCGGGGTCGAGCTGTTCCAGTGCGGCGACTGCGGGATGCGGTGTGGCATCGGTGACGCTTTCGACCGCGGCAACGAACATGTCGCCCTGGGCGTCCGATCCGGCCTGGGCCGCAATCTCGCGGTTTTCCAGCGCGCGCAGCCGGCGCCGCGCTTCGCGCACTACGGTGCCGGGAATGCCTGCCAGCGCGGCGACTTCGATGCCATAGCTCTGGCTCGCCGGTCCGTCCTCGACCGCGTGCATGAAGACGATGGTGTGGCCGTGCTCGACCGCATCGAGATGCACGTTGGCGCATTCCGGATAGTCGTGCGCCAGCCGCGTCAGTTCGAAGTAGTGCGTGGCAAACAGCGTATGACAGCGATTCTTCTCGAGCAGGTGGCGTGCAATCGCGAAGGCCAGCGCGAGGCCGTCGAAGGTCGAGGTGCCGCGCCCGATTTCGTCCATCAATACCAGGCTGTATTCAGTGGCGCCGTGGAGGATGGCGGCAGCCTCGGTCATCTCGACCATGAAGGTCGAGCGGCCGGAGGCGAGGTCGTCCGAAGCGCCGATGCGCGTGAAGATGGCGTCGATCGGGCCGATGCGCACGCTGTCCGCCGGCACGAAGCTGCCGCAATGGGCGAGCAGCGCAATCAGGGCGACCTGGCGCATGTAGGTCGACTTGCCGCCCATGTTCGGACCGGTGATCAGCAACATGCGGCGAGTCGGCGCCAATGCGCAATCGTTGGCAATGAAGGTGTCGACCTGCCGTTCGACGATCGGGTGGCGGCCGCCGCGGATGTCGAGGCCCGGCGCGTCGGAGAAATCGGGCCGGCACCAGCCGTGGCGCAGGGCGCACTCGGCGAAGGCGCACAGTCCGTCGAGCAGCGCCAGCGCACGCGCGACGCGCTGCAACTGCGGAATGTGGGACGCGAGCGCATCGAGTACTTCTTCGTAGAGCAGCTTCTCGCGCGCCAATGCGCGTTCGTTGGCCGAGAGCGCCTTGTCCTCGAAGGCCTTGAGTTCCGGCGTGATGTAGCGCTCAGCGTTTTTCAGCGTCTGGCGGCGGCGGTAGTCGTCGGGCACACGACCCGCATTGGCATGGGAAACCTCGATATAGAAGCCGTGCACGCGGTTGTATTCGACGCGCAGGTTGGCGATACCGGTGCGTTCGCGTTCGCGCGCTTCCAGTTCCATCAGGAACGCGCCGCAGTTGGACTGGATGCCGCGCAGCTCGTCGAGGTCGGCATCGAAACCCTCGGCGATCACGCCGCCTTCGCGCAGCAGTGCAGATGGTTCCGGCTTGATTGCGCGAGCGAGCAGGTCGATCGCCTCTTGTGGCGGTGCGATGTCCCGTGCAATGCCGCCGAGCAGGGCGGCGGCCGGGCAGTAAAGCGCGGTTCGCAGCGGCGCCAGCGCGGCGAGCGAATCGCGCAGGCTGGCGAGGTCGCGCGGACGGGCGCTCTTCAGCGCGATGCGGGACGTGATGCGCTCGACGTCGGCGATCGTGCGCAGGCCGTCGCGCAGGGCACGCCACGGACCGTTGCCGGCGTCTCCGATCAGCTCTGCGACAGCCTCGTGGCGCAGGCCCGGCTCCATGCGCGCGGCGGTCGGGTGGTGCAGCGCATGGCGCAGCCAGCGCGAGCCCATGCTGGTCGCGCAGGTGTCGAGGAGCGAGAGCAGCGTCGGTGCCGGCTCGCCGCGCAGCGTTTCGGTGATTTCGAGATTGCGCCGCGTGTTGGCGTCGAGGCGCAGGAACTCGCCTTCGCGTTCGAGCCGGATGCCGGTGACGTGGCGCAACGCCTGCTGTTGCGTGGTGCGCGCATAGTCGATCAGCGCACCGGCGCAACCGAGTGCGAGCGGTGCATCCTCGATGCCGAATCCGGCCAGGTCGCGCGTGCCGAAATGCTGGACAAGCTGCCGCTCGCCAGATTCGCTGTCGAACTGCCAGTCGGCGAGGCGGCGTGCCGCCAGGCCCGGCGTTTCGAGCAGGGCGAGCGGCAGCGTGTCGGGCGCCAGCACCTCGGCCGGGCGCAGCCGCTCGAGCTGGGCGGGCAGCAGGGCGCTGTCGATTTCCATCAGACGCAGGTCGCCGTTGGCAAGATTGAGCCAGGCCAGCCCGGTGCGGCCGCGCTGGGCGTTGAGCGCCAGCAGCAGCGCGTCGCGCCGGTCGTCGAGCAGGGCGGAGTCGGTCAGCGTGCCGGGCGTGACGATGCGCGCGACCGCACGCTCGACCGGACCCTTGCTGGCCGCCGGATCGCCGATTTGCTCGCAGATGACGACCGACTCGCCGAGCTTCACCAGTTTGGCGAGGTACTGCTCGGCGGCATGGAACGGTACGCCGGCCATCGGAATCGGCTGGCCGGCCGACTGGCCGCGCGCGGTGAGCGTGATGTCGAGCAGGCGCGCAGCCTTCTGCGCGTCTTCGAAGAACAGCTCGTAGAAGTCGCCCATGCGGTAGAACAGCAGCAGGCCGGGATGCTGCGCCTTCAGTCGAAGGTACTGCTGCATCATCGGCGTGTGGCGGGCAAGTTCGGCTTCGGTGAGCATGCGCGGCGGACGGCGGAAAAGGCGTGATTGTACTTGCGCGTCGCGGTGCGGCGGGGTGGACATCGCGCCGCGCCTGTGGTCATATCTGGCCACCCCAAGGGGAGTAGTGCAGGCGGGTCGGGTCTGTCGAACGGCGCCGCTGCCGCGCAGGTCGTCATCACGGGCATTCGCTCCGGCCGCGCGGGCGCTTCGCATGATGCGCGCGCAAGACCTTGACCGTCGGTCGAGGTCCCGTTTCCCAGGTGCGCTTCGCTTCCGGCGTTTTTCGATCGCATGGGAGTCCGCCCGATATGGAAATTTTCTCGCCCGAATTCTTCTCGGCCCTGCTGGCCATCATCCTGATCGACCTGGTGCTCGCCGGTGACAACGCCATCGTCATCGGCCTCGCGGCGCGCGGCCTGCCCGCCCATCTGCAGAAGAAAGCCGTTTTCTGGGGCGCGGTCGGCGCCGTGGTGGTGCGGGCGGTGCTGACGATGGCGGTGGTGTGGCTGCTGCGCATCCCGGGTTTCCTGCTGGTCGGCGGCCTGGCGCTGATCTGGATCGCCTGGAAGCTGGCCGTGCCGTCGGGTGGGAGCGCAGAGGGGGCGTCCCATCCCGCCGCGACCACGCTGCGCGGGGCGCTGACCACCATCGTGATCGCCGATGCGGTGATGGGCGTGGACAACGTGCTTGCCGTGGCCGGTGCCGCACACGGCAGCTTCCTGCTGGTGGTGATCGGCCTGCTGGTGAGCATTCCGATCGTCATGCTGGGCAGCACCATGATCCTGCATTGGGTGGAGCGCTTCCCATCGATCATCCTGCTCGGGGCGGGGGTGCTCGGATGGACGGCCGCGAAGATGATTTCGGCGGAGCAGGCGTTTGGATCGTTCTTCCCCGAGCATCACGGCTGGCGCCTGGCGCTGACGGCGTTTTGCGTCGGCATCGTGCTGCTGCCGCCCCTGCTGGCGCGCGTGCGCACGCGGATCAATGCCGAAGCGGTGTGCCTCGGCTTCCTGATGGTGTGGCTGGCGGTTTTCAACTGGATCGAGGAATACGTCGACGCGCGCTACTACCCCGAGGGTGTCATCAGCATTCCGCACGAGTTGATCGATCTGGTGATGTGGCTCGGCTGGATTCCCTTCGTGCTGATGCTCTACACGCCGCTGGTAGGCCGCCATCCCCCGGTTTCGCGCGAGGTGCTCTGATCCGCCCTAAAATGGCGCGGTGTCCCGACTCCAGCTACTGATCAGCGCCATCGAATTTGCCGCGACCATCGCCTTCGCGGTGTCCGGCTGCATGGAGGCGGCGCGCAAACGCATGGACGTGGTCGGCGTGTTCGCCGTCGCGTTCATCACCGCGTTCGGCGGCGGTACGGTGCGCGACATCCTGCTCGACCGGCGACCCTTCTTCTGGGTCGAGCACCAGGCCTATGTGTGGCTGGTGTTCGGGCTGTCGCTGGTCGCGGTGCCGCTACTGCAAGCGCGACACCATCGCATCACCGAGCGCGCAATGCTGATTCCGGACGCGCTGGGACTCGGCCTGTTTTCGGCCACCGGCGTCGGCCTGGCGCACGACATGGGCATGCCGATGTTCGTTTCCGCGCTGATGGGCGTGATCACCGGCGTGTTCGGCGGCGTGCTGCGCGACGTGATCTGCAACGAGATTCCCTACGTGTTCCGCGACCACAGGCCGTATGCGCTGTGCGCCTTCGTCGGTGCGTGGGGGTACCTGCTGCTCGACGCGCTGGCGGCGCCGCCGGTGGTGGCGTTGTTCGCCTCCGCGGCGCTGGTGGCGGGATTGCGGCTGGTGGCAGTGTGGCGCGGCTGGTCGGTACCGAGCTGGCCGTAAGGTTGAATCGGCCTGGAAGGCGCGCAAACTGGACCTTCTGGCGACGCCACGCCGAAACGTCTTGATCCATGCGGCGTCCCGGCCGGCATGCCTGCAGGGCGCCGAACCATGCGCCCTCCGGGCCTGCTCAGGGTGGAAAATTCTCCAGTGCAGCAGCGGCTTCGGCGCTCAGGCTGCGCCCCGGCACGGGTAGGAAGGCCGGCACCTGCGCGCGATACCGGCGGTAGCTCTCGCCGTAGAGCGCGATGAGTTTGGCTTCCTCCAGGCGCGATCCGAGCACGAAGTAGAGGGTGATCGCCACGCTCGACACCAGCCAGGCCGCAGTCATGGTCTGTGTCCAGGCGAGGACGAGGCCGAATGCATACCACGGATGGCGCAGATGACGATGCAGGGCGCCGATATGGAACGGTGGCTCGCCGGTGCCGTGTGCATGTTCGCGCATCTGGCGCAGGCCCAGGAAGGCCGGGATGTCGTAGTCGCGCAGCGAAACCGCGAAGCCGATGGCTGCGGCGAGCATCAGCGCGCGGGCGACCCACGCGCCGGCGCCGGACCATTGCCACAGCACCGGGCCGGGTGTGGTGTAAGCCAGCGCCAGAACAGGCGCCAGGAGGATGAGCGCAATCAGGTTGTACGCCATCCTGTACCAGCGCGTGGCGCCGGGCAGCCGGCACTCGACGACATGCTTCACGCCGAGCGCGGCAAGCAGCGAATGCAGTGCCGCGTAGCCGATCCACGCCGCCGCCAGCGGCAGTTGCGCGATCAGCCAGTCCGGCATGGTTCTACCCGCGCAGCGCGGGTGTCAGGTGCGGCTCGATCGACTGCAGGATCTGGGCGAAGATCTTCGGATTGCCGGCGACCAGGTTGCCGCCGTGCAGCCAGTTGGCCTCGCCGCGCAAATCGCCGATCAGGCCGCCGGCCTCGGTGATCAGCAGTGCGCCGCCGGCCATGTCCCACGGCGACAGGCCGATCTCGAAGAAGCCGTCGAGCCGCCCGCAAGCGACGTACGCGAGGTCGAGCGCGGCAGCGCCGGGGCGGCGCAGGCCGGCCGTCTTCTGCATCAGGTCGCGGAACATCGCCAGGTAGGCGTCGACGTGGTCCCACACGCGGAACGGGAATCCGGTGCCGATCAGCGATTCCTCGAGCTTGGTGCGCTTCGAGACGCGGATGCGTTTTTCGTTGAGGAAGGCGCCGCGGCCCTTGCTGGCGGTGAACAGCTCGTTGCGCGAGGGGTCGAACACCACCGCCTGCTGGATCTGTCCCTTGTGGGCGAGCGCGATCGACACCGCAAATTGCGGAAAGCCGTGGATGAAGTTGGTGGTGCCGTCGAGCGGATCGATGATCCACTGGAATTCCGAGTCGCCGCGCCCGGCGGAGGCGCCGGACTCCTCTGCTAGAATCGCGTGATCCGGATACGCCTCGCGCAGCACGTCGATGATCGCGGCTTCCGCCGCTTTGTCGACCTCGGTGACGAAATCGTTCTGCCGCTTGCTGCTGACCTTGATCATGTCGATGTCGGTCGAGGCGCGATTGATGATGCTGCCGGCGCGGCGCGCGGCCTTGACCGCTATGGTGATGGCTGGGTGCATGGGATCGGATTCTTCAAGGAACGTTGCATCCGGTCCCGACGATCGGGTGGATGCGCTGGAAAGGGCGACATTCTAAAGGATGGATCACGGCTTGTCGCTCGACCCTCTCGAACGGGTGCGCGTGGTGCTGTCGCATACCAGCCATCCCGGCAACATCGGCGGCGCGGCGCGCGCAATGAAAACCATGGGGCTGTCGCGCCTGTGGCTCGTCAGTCCGCGACACTTTCCCAGCGACGAGGCGATCGCCCGCGCCTCCGGCGCGGAAGACGTCCTGGTCCATGCCTGCGTGACCGATTCCTTGGCGAAGGCGCTCGACGGCTGCGTGCTGGTGGCGGCCGTCACCGCGCGGCGCCGCGAATTGTCGACGCCCACCCGCTGGGCCCGCGACGCGGCGGCGGAGCTGGTCGCCGCGTCGCGTCAGGGTGAGGTGGCTCTGGTGTTCGGCAACGAAACCTCCGGCCTGTCCAACGACGAGGTGGCGCTGTGCCACATGCCGGTGATGATCCCGGCAAATCCGGCGTACTCCTCGCTCAATCTCGCGTCGGCGGTGCAGATCCTGGCCTATGAATTGCGCCAGGCGGCGGCTGCCCCGGGTGCGCCGCCGCCCGTGGCGGGCGAAGGCCAGCCCGCGCCGCACGAGGACGTCGAACGCCTCGTGGCGCATTTCGAGCGGGCCTCGATCGGCAGTGGATTCCTCGACCCGGCCTCGCCGAAGCGCCTGATACCGCGCCTGCGGCGCCTGTTTGCCCGGGCGCGCATCGAGCGGGAAGAGGTGGCGATCCTGCGCGGCATCCTCAGCGCGCTGGAACAGCCGCAGCGCAAACCGGACTAAAATAGTAGGAAATTCGGCCCGGCCGAAACGAACCCGAAAAGCTAGAGGAAACCGCATGTTCAGCCGTCTGCGTGAAGACATCTCCTGCGTATTCGAGCGCGACCCCGCCGCGCGTTCGACGTGGGAGGTGCTCACCTGTTATCCGGGCGTGCATGCGCTGATCCTGCACCGGTTTGCCCACGTGTGCTGGTCCGCCGGCCTGAAATGGCTGGGCCGGTTCGTGTCGCACTTCGCGCGCTGGCTGACCGGGATCGAGATCCATCCCGGCGCGACCATCGGCCGGCGCTTCTTCATCGATCACGGCATGGGGGTGGTGATCGGCGAAACCGCCGAGATCGGCGACGACTGCACGCTCTATCACGGCGTGACGCTGGGCGGCACCTCGTGGAACAAAGGCAAGCGCCATCCGACGCTGGAGCAGGGCGTCGTGATCGGGGCCGGGGCCAAGGTGCTCGGTCCGATCACCGTGGCCGCGGGCGCCAAGGTCGGCTCGAACGCGGTGGTGGTGCGGGATGTGCCGCCGCGCGCCACGGCGGTCGGCATCCCGGCGCGCATCATCGAGTCGGAGCGCGACCAGGTGCGCGAGGAGAAGGCCGAGAAGATGGGTTTTTCCGCCTACGCCGTCACGCGCAGCGACGACGATCCGTTATCGGTGGCGCTGCACGGCCTGCTCGACCACGCGGTCGAGACCGACCGCCGCATCGAGGCGCTGGTGCGGCGTCTGGAACAGTCCGGCGTTCCGTGCAGCGACGAACTCGCCACGGCGGACAAGTTCGACCCGAAGTACCTGTCGAAAATAGTTGACTGAATCGTTCGGGATTCGTATAGTTGAGCGAACAGCTAAGGTATTGGCTCGCTCGGCGTGATGCGGAGTTTCACCCGGGCTCGGAAGGGCAACTTTGATGGCGCAGGCCAGGCGAGGTGGGACATGAGACTGACGACCAAGGGGCGCTTCGCGGTGACCGCGATGATCGATCTGGCCTTGCGGCAGGGTGACGGACCGGTAACGCTTGCCGGCATCAGCGAACGCCAGCGCATTTCGCTTTCCTATCTGGAGCAACTTTTCGGAAAGCTGCGCCGGCACCGCATCGTCGGCAGCGTGCGCGGGCCGGGCGGCGGGTACTGCCTTGCCAAGCCGATGGGCACGATCACGGTGGCGGAGATCATCGTCGCGGTGGACGAACCGCTCGATGCGACATCCTGCGGCGGCAAGGAGAATTGCCAGGACGAGCACCGCTGCATGACGCACGAACTGTGGTCGACGCTCAACGAGAAGATGTTCGAATACCTCAACAGCGTATCGCTGGGCGACCTGGTCGTGCAGCAGAAGCAGCGCCTGGCGGCGGGGGGCGTCACGATCATGCACGATGGCCGCCGCCGGCGCGAAAGCGAGAGCGAACCGGCTGCTGCGTCCGCCTGAAATTCGGGATTTACTGGAGCACGAAATGCTGAAGTTTCCGATCTACCTCGACTATTCCGCGACGACGCCGGTCGATCCGCGCGTGGCCGGGAAGATGATTCCCTACCTGACCGAGCATTTCGGCAATCCGGCGAGCCGCTCGCATGCCTACGGCTGGGAGGCGGAAAAGGCGGTCGAGGACGCGCGCGAGCAGGTTGCGAGCCTGGTCGGTGCAGATCCGAAGGAAATCATCTGGACATCGGGCGCTACCGAGTCGAACAACCTCGCGATCAAGGGTGCGGCGCATTTCTATGCCGGAAAGGGCAAGCACCTGATTACCGTGAAGACCGAGCACAAGGCCGTGCTGGATACCTGCCGCGAACTCGAGCGCCACGGCTTCGAGGTGACGTATCTCGATCCGGAGCCCAACGGGCTGATCAGCATGGAGAAATTCAAGCAGGCACTGCGCCCCGACACGATTCTCGCCTCGGTGATGTTCGTGAACAACGAGATCGGCGTGATCCAGCCGATCGCCGAGATTGGCGAAATCTGCCGCGAAAAAGGCATCATCTTCCACGTCGATTCGGCGCAAGCAACCGGCAAGGTGGTGATCGACCTCAATGCGCTCAAGGTGGACCTGATGTCCTTCTCGGCGCACAAGACTTACGGGCCGAAGGGTGTCGGTGCGCTGTACGTGCGGCGCAAGCCGCGCATCCGGCTCGAGGCGCAGATGCACGGCGGCGGCCACGAGCGCGGCCTGCGCTCCGGGACGCTGCCGACGCATCAGATCGTCGGCATGGGCGAGGCCTTTCGCCTTGCGCGCGAGGAGATGGCGAGCGAGTCGGTGCGCATCCGGCATCTGCGCGACAAGCTACTCAAGGGCGTGTCGGACATGGAGGAAGTCTATGTCAATGGCGACCTCGATCATCGCGTGGCGCACAATCTCAACGTGAGCTTCAATTTCGTGGAAGGCGAATCCCTGATCATGGCGATCAAGGATGTCGCGGTGTCGAGCGGGTCCGCCTGTACCTCGGCCAGCCTCGAGCCGAGCTACGTGTTGCGTGCGCTCGGCCGTAACGACGAACTGGCACACAGTTCGATCCGCTTCTCGATCGGCCGCTTCACGACGGAGGAGGAAATCGACTACACGGTCGACCTGCTCCACCGCAAGATCGGCAAGCTGCGCGAGTTGTCGCCGCTTTGGGAAATGTACAAGGACGGCATCGATCTGAATACCGTGCAATGGGCGGCGCACTGAGCGCCGGAACGAAACAGGAGTACGCGCATGTCTTACAGTGAAAAGGTTCTGGACCACTACGAGAATCCGCGCAACGTCGGCGCATTCGACAAGGACGACGATGCCGTGGGCACCGGCATGGTTGGCGCGCCGGCCTGCGGTGACGTGATGAAGCTGCAGATCAAGGTCGGCGCGGATGGCCGTATCGAGGACGCCAAGTTCAAGACCTACGGCTGCGGTTCGGCGATCGCGTCGAGTTCGCTGGTCACCGAGTGGGTGAAGGGAAAGACGCTCGATCAGGCGCTGGAGATCAGGAACACGGCGATCGCCGAGGAGCTTGCGCTGCCGCCGGTCAAGATCCACTGCTCGATCCTTGCTGAGGACGCGATCAAGGCGGCGGTCACCGATTACCGAAACAAGCACGGCGAACGGCCCGACGAGCATTCCGGCAAGACGCCGGCAGCGGCCTGAGAAGGGGCAACCAGATGGCGGTCACGATTACCGAACGCGCTGCGAAGCATGTCAGCAATTTCCTTGCGAAACGCGGCAAGGGCGTGGGGGTGCGGCTCGGCGTGAGGACGTCCGGGTGTTCCGGCATGGCGTACAAGCTCGAATTCGTCGATGCAATCGACCAGGACGACTTGGTGTTCGAATGCAACGGCGTCAAGGTGGTCGTCGATCCGAAGAGTCTTCCCTACATCGACGGCACCGAGCTCGATTTCGCGCGCGAAGGTCTCAACGAGGGTTTCAAGTTCAACAACCCGAACGTCAAGAACCAGTGCGGCTGCGGCGAGAGCTTCAACGTCTGAGTCCCGGGTGCAGGCCCGACAGGCGGAACTGGACCGGGCGAGGGGACAAGGATATCGTTGGCGCATGCCGGCGTGACAGCGCCGGCCGCAGCGGTCTTTGCCGGATGGTCTGGTCCCGATGAGCACCGAGTTCAACCAGGATTTTTTCACGCTGTTCGGCATCGCACCGGGTTTTCACCTCGACCCGCTTGCGCTCGAAACCGCCTACCACGACCTGCAGACACGCGTGCATCCGGATCGTTTCGCGCATTTGTCGGACGCCGACAAGCGTGTCTCGATGCAGTGGGCGACGCGCATCAACGAGGCCTACCGAACCCTGAAGAACCCGCTTTCTCGGGCGCAATACGTCCTGCTCCTGAAGGGGGTGGATACCGCGACCGAAAGCAACACCGCGATGCCACCGGCCTTCCTGATGGAACAGATGGAGTGGCGCGAGGCGGTTCAGGAAGCGCGTGCCGGCGAGGACGTCGATGAGCTGGACAAGCTGCTCGCGCGTCTGCGCCACCAGCATGCAGGCGTGGTTGGGGAAATCGAGCGCGACATCGATCGCACCCGCGACTATCATGCGGCGGCGGCCGCGGTGCGCCGGCTGATGTTCCTGGAAAAGCTGCAACACGACATACTCGACGCAATCGAATCGCTGGAAACCTGATGGCACTCTTGCAGATCGCCGAACCCGGCATGAGCACCGAACCGCACCAGCACCGGCTGGCTGTCGGCATCGACCTCGGCACCACGAATTCGCTCGTTGCGACGGTACGCAACGGCATTGCCGTCTGCATCAATGACGAACAGGGGCGGGCGCTGCTGCCGTCGATCGTTCATTACAAGCCCGAGGGTGCCGTCGATGTCGGCTGGCAGGCGCAGGGTGCGCAGGCGCAGGATCCTCGCAATGCCATTGTCTCGGTCAAGCGCTTCATGGGGCGCGGGCTGCGCGACGTTGCGCACGTCGAGTCGATGCCCTATGACTTCGTCGATGCCGAAGGAATGGTCCGCCTGCGCACGGTGCAGGGCATCAAGAGCCCGGTCGAGATATCGGCAGACATTCTCAAGGTGCTGCGCACGCGCGCCGAGGCAAGTCTCGGCGGCGAACTGACCGGCGCGGTGATCACAGTGCCAGCGTATTTCGACGATGCGCAGCGCCAGGCGACCAAGGATGCTGCACGGCTGGCGGGACTCAACGTACTGCGGCTGCTCAACGAACCGACCGCGGCGGCAATCGCCTACGGCCTCGACAACGGGGCGGAGGGCGTTTATGCCGTGTTCGATCTCGGCGGCGGTACCTTCGACATTTCGATCCTGCGCCTGTCGCGTGGCGTGTTCGAGGTACTCGCCACCAACGGCAATGCGGCGCTCGGCGGCGACGATTTCGATCACAGGCTGTTCTGCTGGGTGCTGGACAACGCGAAGATCGCGCCCCCGTCGGTCGAAGATGCGCGCATGCTGCTGATGAAGTCGCGCTCGGCGAAGGAGCAGCTCTCCGCGAACACCGAGGTACCGATCTTCGCCAAGCTCCAGTCCGGCGAGCGCATCGAGCTGGCGATCACACGCGATGCCTTCGTGGACATCACGCAGAACCTCGTCGGCAAGACGCTTGCGCCGACCCGAAAGGCACTGCGCGACGCGGGGCTTGAGCCGAAGGACGTCAAGGGCGTGGTGATGGTCGGCGGGGCGACCCGCATGCCCCACATCCAGCGCGCGATCGGCGATTTCTTCGGCCAGGAGCCGCTCACGAACCTGGATCCGGACAAGGTTGTCGCGCTCGGCGCGGCAATCCAGGCCAACGTGCTCGCCGGCAATCGCAAGGCCGAGGACGACTGGCTGTTGCTCGACGTGATCCCGCTGTCGCTCGGACTCGAGACGATGGGGGGGCTGACCGAAAAGGTCATCACGCGCAATTCGACGATACCGATTGCCAAGGCGCAGGAATTCACCACCTACAAGGACGGGCAGACCGCGATGGCCTTCCACGTCGTGCAGGGCGAGCGCGAGCTGGTGTCCGACTGCCGCTCGCTCGCGCGTTTCGAGCTGCGCGGCATACCGCCGATGGTCGCCGGCGCTGCGCGCATTCGGGTCACTTTCCAGGTCGATGCCGACGGCTTGTTGTCGGTCGCGGCACGCGAGATGTCCAGCGGTGTCGAGGCAAGCGTCACGGTGAAGCCGTCCTACGGGCTGACGGATGACGAGATTGCCGGCATGTTGCGCTCCGGCGCTGACCACGCACGGGAAGACATGGAAGCGCGCAAGCTGCGCGAGTACCAGGTCGAGGCGGGGCGCCTGATCGATGCGACCGAAGCGGCGCTGGCGGAGGATGCGCGATTGCTCGCGGCGGACGAACGCACAGCCATCGACCGCATGCTTGCGCGCCTGCGCACGCTGGCAGCGGGGAGCGATGCCGCCGCGCTTTCCGCCGCGATTGCCGAGGCCAATCACGCCACCACCGATTTTGCCGCCCGACGCATGGATCAGAGCGTGCGGCGCGCACTCGCCGGCCAGAAGCTCGACGAACTCAAGGTTTAGTACTGCACGAAAGCCCGCCATGACCCAGATGATCGTACTGCCGCACGTCGAATTGTGCCCCGAGGGTGCGGTGATCGAAGCCACGCCCGGCGCCAGCATTTGCGATACGCTGCTGCAGAACGGCATCGACATCGAGCATGCGTGCGAGAAATCCTGCGCCTGCACGACCTGCCATGTCATCGTCCGCGAAGGGTTCGAGGCGCTCGCACCCGCCGAAGAAGTCGAGGAGGATCTGCTCGACAAGGCGTGGGGTCTGGAACCGACCTCGCGGCTTTCCTGTCAGGCGCAGGTGGGCGAGTCGCCGCTCGTGATCGAGATCCCCAAATACACGATCAACATGGTGTCGGAGGGCAAGCACTGATGAAGTGGACCGACACGCTGGAGATCGCCATTCAACTGGCCGACAGGCATCCCGATGTCGACCCGAGGCGCATCAACTTCGTCGACCTCATGGGCTGGGTAATCGCCCTCGAGGAGTTCGACGACGATCCGAAGCACTGCGGCGAGAAGATTCTCGAAGCGATCCAGATGGCCTGGATCGAAGAGGTCGAGTGACCTTCGGCGCGCCGGTCACGGCGCTCTACGCCGGATTGTGCGCGCTGCTCCTGCTGCTGCTGGCGGGACTGGTCGTCAACCAGCGGCGCATCACCAAGGTCGGACTTGGCGACGGCGGCAACGAGGCGCTTGCGCGCGCGATGCGCGTCCAGGCGAACTTTGTCGAGTATGTGCCGATGTCGCTTTTGCTCATGGCGGTAGTCGAAGTCAACGGTATCCCGCCCAAATGGTTGCACATGGCTGGCGTCGTGCTGATCGGTTCGCGACTGCTCCACGCGTGGGGTTTCTCCCATTCGAGCGGCGAGTCATTCGGACGTATGGCCGGCACCCTCGGCACTTTCATCGTGCTGTTCGCGCTCGCGGTACTCGCGCTGAAGGTGGGCGCGGCACTCTGAGTCTGCATAATGAAACCTGGCGCGCCTGCATGGCGTGCGTTTCATTCGAACAGGTTGAGAATCCCGTCCAGGCCGACGAAGTTCAGCGCATAGGCAGCCTGCGCGCGCACGACCGGCTTGGCGCGGTAGGCGACATTCACTTCGGCTTCGCCGAGCATCTTCAGGTCGTTGGCGCCGTCGCCGGCCGCAATGACCTGGTTGTGCGCGGCGCCGAGCGCGTTGCGTGCTTCGATCAGGTGGCGGCGCTTGGCTTCGCCGTCGACGATGTCGCCGATTACCCGGCCGGTCATGCGGCCGGCCTCGATTTCCAACACGTTCGAGTGGGCGTAGTCGAAGCCGAGACGTGCCTTGATGCGCTCGGTGAAGAAGGTAAAACCGCCCGAGACCAGCATGGTCTTCACGCCGGCCGTCTTCAGTTGCTTCATCAGGCGTTCGGCACCGGGCGACAGGCTCAGGCGCTCGTCATGGACGCGCTGTAGAGCCGATTCTTCGAGGCCTGCGAGCAGGCCCACGCGCCGGCGCAGGCTCTCACAGAAATCCATCTCTCCGCGCATCGCCGATTCGGTGATCGCCGCGACCTGCGGCTTGAGGCCCTGCATGTCGGCGATCTCGTCGATGCACTCGATGGTGATCAACGTCGAATCCATGTCGGTGACGAACAGGCGCATGTCGGAAAGGCGCCGGCCGGGCGGCACGTAGCCGTAATCGAGGCTGCGTTCCAGACAGTATTCGGCCACGGCAGGGCTCACTGCGGCGTCGCGCAGGCGGAAGGCCTGGGTGTTGATCTGCTCGATCGCGCAGGCGGAAACCAGGTGGGCAAGTTCCTTCAGCCAGCGCGTCTCGACTTCCGCACCCTGGACGACCAGATTCATGCGCGGCCGGGGATCGCGTTGCGCAGCACGTCGTGCGCCTTGAGGATCGCCGTTTCCGTGGTGCCCCAGTCGATGCAGGCGTCGGTGACCGAACAGCCGTACCTGAGTTGCGAAAGATCGGCGGGAATCGGCTGGTTGCCCGCCTCGATGTTGCTTTCGAGCATCAGCCCGACGATCGAGCGGTTGCCTTCACGCACCTGATGGATCACGTCGGTCATCACCAGCGGCTGCAATTCCGGCTTCTTGTATGAGTTGGCGTGCGAGCAGTCGACGACGATGTTCTGTGGCAGGTTGGCCTTCGCCAGGGCCGTCTCGGCGAGCGAGATGCTGACGGTGTCGTAGTTCGGCCGTCCGCCGCCGCCGCGCAGCACCACATGCCCGTAGGCGTTGCCGCGCGTGCGGATGATCGACGAACGCCCTTCCGCGTTGATGCCGAGAAAGCTGTGCGGGCGCGAGGCCGAGATGATGGCGTTGATTGCCACCTCGAGATCGCCGTCGGTCGCGTTCTTGAAGCCGACCGGCGTGGACAGGCCGGAGGACATCTCGCGGTGCGTTTGCGATTCCGAGGTGCGCGCGCCGATTGCGGTCCACGCAATCAGGTCGCCGAGGTACTGCGGCGATATCGGGTCGAGCGCCTCGGTGCCGGCCGGCAGGCCGAGTTCAGCCACGTCGAGCAGAAACTGGCGCGCGCGCTGCATGCCTTCCTCGATGTGGAAGGAGTCGTCCATGCGCGGGTCGTTGATGAAGCCCTTCCAGCCGGTGGCGGTGCGCGGTTTCTCGAAATACACGCGCATCACGATCAGCATGGATTCGGCCACGGCGTCGGCCAGCGACTTGAGCCGGCGCGCGTAGTCGAGGCCGGCCACGGGATCGTGGATCGAGCATGGTCCGACCACCACGAACAGGCGCGGGTCGCGCCGGTCGAGGATGTCGCGCAGGACGGTGCGGCCCGCGAGTACGGTCTGCGCCGCGCGTTCGGTCAGGGGCACCCGCGCATGGATCTCGGCGGGTGAAGGCATGAGGTCGAATGCCTCGATGGCAAGGTTTTCGGTCTGGACGGAAGTCATGCTGGGATGGATGGGTGACACGCCGATCAATGCACGCGGCGCGGGAATCGAAGGGCGATATTGTAATCGATGCGCCGCGGGCGGCGCGGCCAGCGCAGCGAACGCGATCGAATTTCGGCAACGGGCATGGCTGGAAGGCGCATGGATAAAAAATGACCGGCCGACATGCCGCGAGAGCCATTATCCATGCGCTGTTCAGGCATGGCGGGCTGGCGAGCGCCTGTCCATGCGGCTTCCAGGCCGGTCAGCCGGCAAGTTTCTTCATCGCATCGCGCACGGCGCCGACGCGCTCGGCGAGGTTGCGCGTTTCCACCGCGACGGTGAGCTTGTCCGGGCCGGCGAGCTTGTAGTGACGGTTCTTCTGGATCAGCTCGAAAACGCGAAGCGGCTCGATCGGCGGGTTGGGGACGAAGGCGAACTGGATCTTCGTTTCGTGCGCGTCGATCTTGGCGATGCCGAGCGGCTTGGCGGCGATGCGCAGGCGGTGCGTCTCGACCAGCGCCAGCGCCTGCGGCGGCAGGTTGCCGAAGCGGTCGATCAGTTCTTCCTGGATCGCCTGCAGTTCGTCGGCGCCATCGCAGTTGGCCATGCGCTTGTATAGCGTCAGGCGCTCATTGATGTCGCTGCAGTAATCGGCCGGGAGCAGCGCCGGCTCGTGCAGGTTGATCTCTGAGACCACGTCGAGCGGCTGCGTGAGGTCGGGCACCGCCTCGCCTTTCTGCAGCGCCTTGACGGCCGTGTTGAGCATCTGTGTGTAAAGCGAGAAGCCGATTTCCTGGATCTCGCCGCTCTGGTTCTCGCCGAGGATCTCGCCGGCACCGCGGATCTCCAGGTCGTGCATGGCGAGGAAGAAGCCGCTGCCGAGTTCCTCCGACATCTGGATCGCTTCGAGCCGGCGCTCGGCCTGCTTCGACGGCTTGGCGTCGCGGTCGGTCAGCAGGTAGGCGTAGGCCTGGTGGTGCGAACGTCCGACGCGCCCGCGCAGCTGGTGCAGCTGGGCGATGCCGAACTTGTCGGCGCGGTTGATGATGATGGTGTTGGCATGCGGATTGTCGATGCCGGTCTCGATGATGGTCGAGCACAGCAGCAGATTCGATTTCTGCTGCGTGAAGTCGCGCATCACGCGTTCCAGTTCGCGCTCCGGCAGCTGGCCGTGGCCGATCACGATGCGTGCCTCGGGCAGCAGCTCGGCCAGGTGGTTGCGCATCGTCTCGATGGTGTCGACCTCGTTGTGCAGGAAGTACACCTGCCCGCCGCGCTTGAATTCGCGCAGCACCGCCTCGCGGATCAGCCCGCGCGACCACGGGGAAACGAAAGTCTTGATGGCAAGCCGGCGGCTCGGCGCGGTGGCGATCACGGAGAAATCCCGCATGCCTTCGAGCGCGAGGCCGAGTGTGCGCGGGATCGGCGTCGCGGTCAGCGTCAGCACGTCGACCTCCGCGCGCAGCGCTTTCAGCGCCTCCTTCTGGCGCACGCCGAAGCGGTGTTCCTCGTCGATGATGACGAGGCCGAGCCGGGTGAACTTCACGTCCTTCTGCAGCAGCCGGTGGGTGCCGATCAGGATGTCGATCTTGCCCTCGGCGAGCTGTTCGAGCGCCGCCGCCTGCTCCTTCGCGCTGCGGAAGCGCGACAGCTCGGCGAGCTTCACCGGCCAGTCGGCGAAGCGGTCCGAGAAGGTCTGGAAATGCTGCTCGGCGAGCAGCGTGGTCGGCGCCAGGATGGCGACCTGCTTGCCGTCGGCGACGGCGACGAAGGCCGCGCGCAGCGCAACCTCGGTCTTGCCGAAGCCGACGTCGCCGCACACCAGCCGGTCCATCGGCTTGCCGGAGCGCATGTCGGCCACCACCGCGTTGATCGCGGCAAGCTGGTCGGGTGTTTCCTCGAAGCCGAAGCCGTCGGCGAAGGCTTCCATGTCGTGCTGTTTGAAGTCGAACGTGTGCCCCTTGCGCGCGGCGCGCTGCGCGTAGAGCGCGAGCAGTTCGGCAGCGGTGTCGCGCACCTGCTGGGCAGCGCGCTTCTTCGCCTTTTCCCACTGGCCTGAGCCGAGCGTGTGCAGCTCGACCTGTTCGGGCGCCACGCCGCTGTAGCGCGAGATGACATGCAGTTGCGATACCGGCACGTAGAGCTTGGCGTCGCCGGCGTATTCGAGGTGGAGGAACTCGGTGTCACCCTCGCCGAGGTCGAGGTGCACCAGGCCGTGGTAGCGCCCGATGCCGTGGCTCGCATGCACGATCGGATCGCCGATCTTCAGTTCGGTGAGGTCGCGCAGCCAGCCTTCGACGCTGGCCTGGCGCGTCTCGGTGCGCTTGCCGCGGGTGCGCGCGGTGGTCGGGTAAAGCTCGTTCTCGGTGACCAAGGCGAGTTTCGCCTGCAGCCAGACGAAGCCGGCGGCGAGCGGCGCGACGGCCAGGCCCAGCGCGATGCCGGTTTCGCCGAAGGACGCGAAGTCGGTGGCGGCATCGGCCTGCAGGCCGTATTCCCTCAGGTAGTCGTGAATCGTCTCGCGCCGGCCGGGCGATTCGGCGAGCAGCAGCACGCGCCCGTCGAAGCCCGCGCAGAACGCGCGCAGCCGCGCCAGCGGATCGGCCGCCTTGCGGTCGACCGAGACGTCGGGCAGCGGCTGGGTCGCGCGATCGGCCGGTTCGGCGCGCGCGGACGACACGCCGATACGGGCGAAGTCCTGCAGGCCGACGAAGAAGCGCTCCTCGTCGAGGAACATCTGCGTCGGCGCCAGCAACGGGCGCGCCCGGTCGGACTTGAGCAGGTCGTAGCGGCTTTTCAGGTCGCGCCAGAACTCGCCGATCGCTGCGGGAACATCGTGATGCAGGCACACCAGCGTGTCCGGCTTTAGGTAGTCGAACAGGGTTGCGGTTTCCTCGTGGAACAGCGGCAGCCAGTATTCGATGCCGGCCGGCGCGATGCCGTTGGAAACGTCCTTGTAGATCGTCGAGCGCGACGGATCGCCCTCGAACTCCTCGCGGAAGCGCTGGCGGAAGCGCGTGCGTGCCTTGTCGTCGAGCGCGAACTCGCGCGCGGGCAGCAGGCGGATTTCCGGCACCGGATAAATGGTGCGCTGGGTGTCGACGTCGAAGGTCTTGAGCGACTCGATTTCGTCATCGAACAGGTCAATGCGGTAGGGCACCGCCGAACCCATCGGGAACAGGTCGATCAGGCCGCCGCGCACGCTGTATTCGCCCGGGCTCACCACCTGCGTGACGTGGGCGTAGCCGGCCAGGGTCATCTGGTTGCGGAAACCCTCGACATCCAGCTTCTGCCCCTGCTTGAGGAAAAAGGTGTAGGCAGCGAGATAGGCCGGCGGCGCCATGCGGTACAGCGCCGTCGACGCCGGCACCAGCACCACGTCGCAGGCGCCGCGCTGGATGTCGTAGAGCGTGGCGAGCCGCTCGGAAATCAGGTCCTCGTGCGGCGAGAACGAATCGTAGGGCAGGGTTTCCCAGTCGGGCAGCACGCGCACCGCAAGTTGCGGCGCGAACCAGCGGATCTCGTCCTGCAGGCGCTGGGCGTCGAGGGGGTTGGCGGTGACGACCGCCAGCAGGCGGCCGGGTTGCGCGATCCGGGACAGCCAGAGTGCGTCGCTGGCGCCGGCCAGCGGCGGCAGGTCGAGCTTTGATCCGGGTTTCGGCAGGGCAAGGGTGTCGAGCGAAGAGGGCAGTGCGGGCATCAGGGTGGGGCCGGGACAGCAAAAGAGACGGGCGCCGGCGTTCCGCAGCCGGCAACCTTTCGATCACGAATTATAAGTCAGCAGGCGGGCCTGGCCTGCCAAGGGATCATTTCGTGCTGCCGACGCCTTCGATCTTCTCGCCGACGTCGCGCACCACCTGGCCCGTCTTGCGCGCAACGGCCTTGGCGCCGGATTTGGTCTTCTCGACGACTTCCTTGACTGCCTGACCGGTTTTCTCGACGGCTCCCTCGACGGCGCGGGTGGTGCGCTCGACCTTGCTGTCGGGCACGGCGGATTCTGCAGGGCGTGGTTCGACGGGGGCCGGGGTGGCAGGCACCGCGTCGACCACCGGCGCCGCGCCGTTGCGCGGTTCGCTCCCCCCCGCAAGGGCGGGTGCTGCCAGGGCGAGGCAGGTGCAGAAGGCGATCGAGCGGACTGCGGCACGTGATTGCATGACAACTCCAAGGCTGTGCATCAGGCGAAAGTGTACGCCCGATCGCACGCCCCAGTGTGACGAAGCAGGGAATCGGCGGCCGCGGCCATGGCAACACCCTTCAGCCGGCGCATGCCGCGGCCGTTGACGGTCGGGTGGCCGCCGCCGGGGCAGGCACGCGCGTGTCCGCAAGTGCGGGCCATACATGGGGACGAGACTTGGCTGCACTTCCAGGGCAAACGTTGTCACATGCCGCATTTCGCGGTCGCAAGGTGCTGATCGTCGATCGCCATCCGGCGGTGCGCTCGTCCTTGCGCGAACTGGTTTCCACCCTGGGCGTGACCTCGATCCACATGGCCGAATCGAGCAATGCGGTGAAGCGCCACGTCGGCGGGCAGCGCTTCGACGTCATCCTGTGCGACTACCTGCTCGAAGCGCACAAGGACGGGCAACAACTGCTGGAGGAATTGCGCCACACGCATGCCATTCCCTTGTCGACCATCTTCATGATCGTGACCGGCGAACGCGCCTACCAGAGCGTGGTGTCGGTGGCCGAGCTGGCGCCGGACGACTACCTGATCAAGCCGTTCACGCCCGAGCATCTGGCGCAGCGTCTGCACAAGGCGCTCGAGAAAAAGCACGCGTTCCACATCGCGCACGAACTGATCGAAGCAGGCAAGCCGCGTGGGGCGATCGACGAATGCGACCGCATCGCCGAGTTCCACAGCCGGTTCGTGCTCGATGCGTTTCGACTCAAGGCGGAACTGCTGGTCGCGCTCGGCGAACAGGATGCAGCCGAAGCGCTATATCGCAGGATTGTCGAGTTCAAGGCAGTGCCCTGGGCGCGCATGGGCCTCGCCTGGGTGCTCTTCCGACAGGGCGAACTCGACGCGGCGGAAGAAGCGGCCAAGGCGGTGATCGGTGAAAAGCCCGAGTTCATGTCGGCGTACTCCTTCCTTGCCGAAGTGCAGGAGGCCAAAGGCGAAGTCGACGCGGCGCTCGGCACGCTCGATCGTGCCACGGTGCACTCGCCGAACAACGTGGCACGGCTGCGCAAATTGGGCGAACTGGCTGTCGGGGCGCGCGAACTCGACAGGGCGCGCCGTGCCTTCGACAAGGTACTGGAGCGCGCCGGCGATTCCGACATCCTGAAACCCGACGACTTCGCCAACGCCGTGCGCGTCGCGGTGGAGCAGGGCGCGATCAGCGACACCGAGAAATACATCCAGACGCTGCGCCGCCGTTTTCGCGGGCGATCGGATGGTACCTTCGTCGCCGATCTGCTGGACAGTGTTTGCCTCGCGAAACGCGGGCAGCATGCGGCGGCGCGTACGTGCCTGCTCAAGGCGCTGGATGGTTGTGCCGCGCTCGGCGATGCCGTGTCGCCGCAACTGATGATGGATCTCGCGCAATCATGCCTGATGCACGAAATGAACGATTCCGCGCTGGCGATGCTGGAAAAGCTCGACGGTGCCGGCGTCACGCTGCGGCCCGGCCTGGTCGAGGTGCTCGACCGGCACCGGCGCAAGGCGGAATTCGAACCGGGCGAAGCGGCACAGGCGCCGGCCTCGCCGGCCGCGCCAGACGTCGCCGGAACGCGGGCTGACGGCGCCGCCCGTGCGACAGCGGCCGTGAGCGCCGGCAAGGCGGACAATCGGGAGGCGCGGGATCATTTCGACGTCGCGGCGCTGCCCGCCAGCGTACGCACGCTGGCCGCCGCATCCAATGCGGCGGAGCGCAATTTCGAAGCAGCCGGCAAGACCGTCGCCACGCTGCTCGACCTGATGAAGCAGGGCGTGGCGGGCAGCGCGAACGATCACGCCTGCATGCGCACGATGCTGCGGCGCATGTTCCTGGCGCATTCGCGCCACCCGACCACGGTGCTCTACCACAAGGAATATGCCGCCCTGCAGGCGAAGAACGCGACGCCCGCCTGAGCCGGCGAGCGATCAGCGGTCGAGTTCGGTGTACTTGCGGCTGCTGCCGTAGCTTGCATCCACCGGATACTTCTGCGCGTTCTTCAGCATCTTGGCGCGCAGCGCATGCGCGAGGTCGATGCCGGCACGGTCGGCAATCAGCAGCAGGTAGGCCAGCACGTCGGCGCACTCGTCCTCGAGCGCGATGCGCATCGCGACGTCCGACGGCAGTGCGTCGATCTCGGGGTCCGGCTTCCACTGCGTGAGTTCCAGCAGTTCTCCGGCTTCGAGGTTGAGCGAAACGATGAGGTTGCGCAGCGTGTGGAACTGCGACCAGTTGCGGTCGTCGCGAAAGCGGGTGACGAGTGCGGTGAGGTCCGCGATGCTGGTTCGGTCCATGGACGGATCGTACCAGCATCGATAGTCAGGCGTGATGGCGCAGGATCTGGACCGGAATGCGGCGCGGGCCGAAACAGCCATCGTAGGGGCCATAGCGCCCCGCGATCGCGGCACCGCAGTGGCTGCAGGTGCCCTCGGGCGTGACGCGGTAGTCGAGCAGGTCGTACCAGTCGCGCACGATTACCGGCTTGCCGCAGCCCGGGCAGAACGTGGTGCCGCCGGTCTTGTCGTGCACGTTGCCGGTGTAAACGTAATGCAGCCCGTTCGCGAGGGCGATGTTGCGCGCCCGCGTCAGCGTGGCGGGCGGGGTGGGCGGCACGTCGTCGAGCTTGTAGTCCGGGTGGAAGGCCGAAAAGTGCAATGGCACGTCGGCGCCGAGATCGCTCATCACCCACTTTGTCAGAGCGTCGAGTTCCGCGTCGGAATCATTGCGGCCCGGGATCAACAGCGTCGTGATCTCCAGCCAGACGGACGTCTCGTGCTTCAGGTAACGCAGGGTGTCGAGCACCGGGTCGCGATGTGCGCCGGTGAGCTTCACGTAGAAATCGTCGGTGAAAGCTTTGAGGTCGACATTCGCCGCATCCATTTTTGCGAAGAACTCGCGTCGCGGCCCGGCGTGGATATAGCCGGCGGTCACCGCGACGGTCTTGAGGCCGAGCGCGTGGCAGGCATCGGCGGCATCCATCGCATACTCGGCAAAGATCACCGGGTCGTTGTAGGTGAAGGCAACGCTGCGGCAGCCGTGTTCGGCGGCGGTGCGCGCAATCTCCTGCGGGCTGGCTGCGTCCATCAGGCGGTCCATGTCGCGCGACTTGGAAATGTCCCAGTTCTGGCAGAACTTGCAGGCGAGGTTGCAGCCCGCGGTGCCGAACGAGAACACGCTGGAACCCGGCAGGAACTGGTTGAGCGGCTTCTTCTCGATCGGGTCGATGCAGAAGCCGGAACTGCGGCCATAGGTCGTCAGCACCATGGCATCGTTCCTGCGTCCCCGAACGAAGCAGGCGCCGCGTTGTCCTTCGTGCAGGCGGCAGTCACGCGGGCACAGATCGCACTGGATGCGTCCGTCGTCGAGCTTGTGCCACCAGCGCGCAGGCCACGATTCGCTGTCCGTAATGGGTTCGTCCATGGTCACTCGGCCTCCGATTCCTTGAACTTGCGTACCTGATAGCGCGCCAGCATCACGTCCGGCCCCCAGAAATCGGCGGGCAGCCCTGCCTTGCGCTTGAGGTGTCCCATGAAGTCACGGACGTCGGGCAGCATTTCCCAAACCTGCGGCAGGAATGTGGATTGACGGCAGCCGCTCGAGAAGATCACGCCGTCGATGCCCGGCCGCAGTTGTGCGAGCGCATCGGCCTCGCTGGTGAACTGCATGAACTCGGGCTCGCTCAGCACCGATACCTCGACGTCGACAGCGGCCAGTTCATCGCGCCCAAGGGGCATGAACCGCGGATCGCGGAACGCGGCGTTCACCGCATTGCGATCGACGTCGTCGCGCAGCGCGCGCACCGCGGAAAGCGTGCCGATGCACCCGCGCAGTTGGCCCGCCTCGGTCAGCGTGACGAAACTCGCGCCAACGTCGGACAAGTCCGGATGATCGGGCACCGGGCCGGTTTCGCAGCCCAACTCGCGCGCGATTGCCGCGCGTGCGCGGGCGAGCAGGACGGCCCCGATCGCGCGGTCGCGCTCTGCCGGCTCGGAGGCGGCGGCGCGTTCAGTCATCGCGGCGTACCTCGCAGAAAGCAAACGATGCGTAACCGACGACGCGCGAACGATCACCTGCGGTGTCGCCGGAATTGCGCGCATCGATCAGGTGCGGCGTCAACCCGCGACGTCGCGCGCAGAGCAGCAGGCCGTTAAGCGGTGTGGCGCCACAGGCGTGTTCGTGGTCGATGTCGCCGCGCAATGCCAGCACGTCAGCAACCGTTGCGCTGTCGAGTTCGCGCGCTTCGCGATAGGGGTGGAAATGGGAGAGGTCGGTGCTGACGACGATCAGGGTTTCAGCGCCGCCCCACACCGCATCGATCGCTTCGGCGACGTCCTCGGGCCGTACCATTCCAACCGCGAGCGGAAGCAGCGAGAACTCGCCGATCACGCGTTGCAGGAACGGCAACTGCACCTCCAGGGAATGCTCCGCTGCATGCGCGGCGCGGCTCCCCACCACCTGGGGCAGCCTTTCGATACGTGCCGCCAGCTCGGTGTCGACCGGCACGCCGCCGAGCGGTGTTTCGAAGATATCGACGTTCGGCAGCGCCAGACCGCGCACAGCCACGCGATGCGTCGGCCCCAGCAGCACGACACGCCGGATGGCCGCATGACGGCCTTCCAGCAGCCGGTAGGCTGCGGCTGCCGTTGCGCCGGAATAGACGTAGCCGGCATGCGGGACTGCGATGGCCTTGATCGACGCGGCGTCGAACGGCGGCCGCGGCGCGCTGCCGAGCAGGGTATCGACCTCCTCGCCCAGTTCGAGTGCGTCGGCCGGGTAGAACATGCCGGCCACGGCCGCCGGCCTGATGGCTGCATCGTTGATCTCTGGATTCATGGTCGCAAGGCGGGACTGCGCCCACCGGTTTCAAGGTCTACCTTCAGTATAGGCCGGGCTCCTGTGTGCGTAGCGGATCGAATCCGCGCCCGCGGGTGGTGTGGCCGGGGTCAGGCGCTGCGGAGAAGGAAGAGCGCGGTGCCCAGGCCCAGCGCGGCCGTGACGAAACCCGGTACGACACTCATGGCGAGTTGTCTGCCGCCCGCCGCGAGCACGAGGCCGGACTTGAAGACCAGGTTCGCCACGATGGCAAGACAGATTGCGATGATCGCCGGATCGCCGGCGAGCTTGTCCATCGCGTTCAGCCGCAAGGTCGAAAGCGTGATGGCATCGACGTCGGTCAGGCCGCTGACCAGGGCGACCGCATACAGGCCCCTGGGGCCGGCCAGATCGGAAAGCCACGCCGCCGCAACGAGCACGACCGCAAAGAGCGCACCGAACGACAGCGCGGCGCGCAATTCCGTCGGGTTGCGGACTTCGGGCATGGGCAGCTCGCCGTCGCCGACCAGGCGCACCCAGCGCCAGACCACATAGACAAGGCCGCAAGCCAGTCCGCCGCCGAGGACGATGGCAAAACCCGCTGCCAACTGCGGTGCGATGACGGCACAGAGGACGCCGACGCGCACCAGCATGGTGAGATTGGCGAGCAGGATCACCATCGTCGACGTCGGTACGACCTTCTCCGTCTCGTGCGCCTGCCGCGCGAACACCATCGTCGTGGCGGTGCTCGAGACCAGCCCGCCGAAGATGCCGATCAGCGGCGCGCCGTGCCGGGCGCCGACCAGGCGCAAGGCGCCGTAACCGGCCAGGCTGACGCCCGATATCAGCACCACCATCAGCCATATGTGGTACGGATTCCACGCATCATAGGGGCCGAAATTGCGGTCCGGGAGCACGGGCAGGATCACCACCGACAGCACGGCGAACTGCAGCATCGAGATCCAGTCGCGCTGCGTCACGTGGGTGGTGATGCCGCGCAGTTCGGTCTTGAAATAGAGCAGGGCGGTCACGCCCACCGCGATCATCGCTGCGAGCTGGGCCTCGTCGTACCAGATCAGCGCGCCCAAGCCATAGCAGACCAGCAGGGCGACCACGGTTGTCGTACCGGGATCGTTCGGGTCGGGCTGGTGCACGTAGGCGGATACGATGCCGGCGGCAACGGCGAGCAGTCCGACGGCGATCAGCCAGGTTCCGCCACTGATCTCGGCCAGCATCGTGCATAGCGTGCCGAGCAGCGCGGCCAGTGCGAAAGTGCGCAATCCGGCCTTGGCGGACGGCGTGCGTTCGCGCTCCATGCCGATCAGCAGCCCGATGGCGAGGCTGGTGAGGAAGTTGCGCAGCGGCGCCGGCAGCCATTCGTCGATCATGGGTCGATTCTATCCGTCGCAGGCTACAATCCGCGCATGTCGCGTCATTTTGCCCTCGTTCCGGCCGCGGGAAGCGGCGCCCGCATGGGCCACGAGAAACCCAAGCAGTACCTGCCGCTGGCGGGCCGGCCGCTGATCTTCCACACCCTTGCCACGTTGTGCCGCCATCCGCGCATCGAGCGTGTGTTCGTGGTGCTTTCGGTCGACGATCGCCACTGGGACGCGCTCGACACGCGCGAACTCGGGCCCAAGCTCGCGCCGCTGTTTTGCGGTGGCGCGACGCGGGCCGACAGTGTTGCGCATGGGCTGCGTGCCGTCGCGGACGACGTGGCGCCCAACGACTGGATGCTGGTGCACGATGCGGCCCGCTGCTGCCTTGCCGCCTGGCACCTCGACAAGCTGATGGACGAGCTTGGCGAGGACGAAGTCGGCGGGCTGCTGGCGATGCCCGTGGCCGACACCCTCAAGCGTGCCGACGAACGCGGTCGCGTGTCGGCCACGGTTGCGCGCGAACGTCTGTGGCAGGCACAGACGCCGCAGATGTTCCGCTACGTGATGCTGCGCCGCGCGCTCGACCACGCGCGCGACGTGACCGACGAAGCCTCGGCGATCGAGGCGCTCGGCCTGCATCCGCGGCTGGTGGCGGCAGACGCCACCAACCTGAAAGTCACCTTTCCCCTCGACCTGCAGCTCGCGGAATGGATCCTGCGACAGCGAGAAGGTGGTGCAACATGAGCGAGGGCGCGCCCATGTTTCCATTCCGCATCGGCCAGGGCTTCGACGTGCATGCCCTGGTGCCCGGTCGGCGGCTGATCCTCGGCGGCGTCCACATACCGTTCGAGCTGGGCCTGCTCGGCCACTCCGATGCCGATGTGCTGCTCCATACCGTCACCGACGCAATCCTCGGTGCCGCCGGCCTGGGCGACATCGGGCGGCATTTTCCCGATACTGACGTGCGCTTTGCCGGCGCCGACAGCCGCGTGCTGCTGCGCGAGGCCATGGCGGTGGTGCGCGCGGCGGGCTTCGAAGTGGTGAATGTAGACGCGACGATCATCTGCGAGCGGCCGAAGATCCTGCCGCATGTCGCGCAGATGGCGGCCAACATCGCCGCGGACCTCGGCGTCGCATCGCCGGCAATCAACATCAAGGGCAAGACGACCGAGAAGCTCGGCTTCACCGGCCGCGGCGAAGGGATTGCCGCGCAGGCGGTGGCGCTGCTGGTCCGGCGCGGCACGTGACGCCTGCTGCCGCGTCGGGCACTGCCGGCGCGCGAAGCGGGCGGCGGCGCGTGTTCTTCGCGCTGTGGCCGGATGCGGTGACTGTCGATTCGCTCGACGCGCTGGCGCGTAGCGCACACGCGGCGTTTTCCGGTCGGCGCATGCGTCGCGATACGCTGCACATGACCCTGGCGTTCATCGGCGAGGTGGATGCGTCGCGCATCGCCGATCTCCTCGCTGCAGCCGGCCGTGTGCCGCTGCCCGAGGCGTTCTCGATGCGCATCGATCAAGTGCGTTGCTGGCGCCACAACCGCATCGTCTGGTGCGGCCCGTCGGCAATGCCGGCACAACTCGAAGCGCTGGCCGCGTCGCTCGCCGGAGCACTCGATGCGGTCGGCTTCCGGCTCGAGGCGCGTGCCTTCGCTGCGCATGCCACACTGCTGCGCCACGCCGATTGCAGGCGCGACGCGCCGCCGTTCGACGCCTTCGATTGGCGGGTTGCGGATTTCGTGCTGGTGGAATCGAACCTGACGGCGGCCGGCGCCCGTTACTCGGTGATCGGGCGCTGGCCGCTGGCGAGCATGCCTCAGAGGTAGATGCAACCCTCGAGCTGGGTGGCGATCTGCTTCTCGGTCGCCATGGTGTAGTCCTTCTCGAAGCGGTCGGTGACCAGATTCGACGTGACCGAGTCGAGCGAATCGTTGAGCAGGCCCATCATCGACGGCGGGGCGACGAGGATGGCACGCTTGTAGGCATTGCTGTTGCGCCCGTGGGTCAGTTCACGTGCAAGTTCCTGCGCGAAAACGCGGGCTTCATGTTCCTTGGGCTGCATGTGGGGCGCCATCGCGCCCCGACCCGCCGTGCCGGCCATGCTGCCCGGCCGATCGGTAACCAGTTCGGCGTTTTTCTGCCGGCTTTCCGGGTGGTGGATCTCCTTCATCAGCGCCAGTCCTCGATTCGGGCCTTCGTTGGCGAACAACTTGGCACGACTTGCGTTGGCGACAAGAATCCACGTGGTTTGAGCCATATGTGAACCTCCGGATTGTCTGGGTCGAATTGACGATGAGGAATCGGGCGATTGCCCAATCTGAGCTTAGACCCATGTGCGGCGGGTCGCAATGGCCGGAGTCGGGTGTTGCCGGGGCGCCGGTCTGGAACCCGCATGGATGCTTGGTCTTCGGCAGGGATGTCCTGCAGGGGGCATGACGTGGCCCTCACGGCAAGGACCTTTATGAACCCCAGCATCCATGCGGGTTCTGGCCGCGTGCTGCAGCAGGGAGTCGAACTCAGGCCGGTTCGGCTCGATTCCGCATGTGATCGGCGAGTCCGGCCATGGCTTCGTAGAGGCGGCTGCGGATGAATTCGTCTGCGACCTGCTCTTGCAGCGCCTGGCGCATGCACAGCAGCCATTCGTCGCGTTCCTGGGCGCCGATCGAGAACGGCAGGTGGCGCGCGCGCAGGCGCGGATGGCCGTTGCGCTGCACGTAGAGATCCGGTCCGCCGAGCCAGCCGGAGAGGTACATGAACAGCTTTTCCTCCGATCCGGCGAGGTCGGTCGCGTGCAGCTTCCTGACGGCGTAGGCCTCGGGCAGCGTATCCATCAATTCGTAGAAACGGCGCACCAATGCGCGCACCGTGGCTTCGCCGCCGATGAGTTCATAGGGCGTCGCTTGCGGCGCCTGCGCGGGTGGGTTGTGCGACATGCCGGGAATCCTTTTTGAACGATTTGCGACGCGGCTCACGCGTCTTGTGCATTGTGCCGCAAGGGCAGCAGGATCTGTGCCGCAAGGCCGCCGCCGTCACGCGGCAGAAGCTGAAGCTCGCCGCCATGTCCGCGCACGATGCGATCGACGATCGCCAGGCCGAGGCCCGAGCCTTTGGCGTCGGAGCGCGCCGCTTCGAGGCGCGTGAACGGGCGCTTCATACGCTCCACCTGATCGGGCGGGATGCCCGGCCCCCGGTCGAGAACGGCGAGGCGCACCTGTTCGCCGACGACATCCAGCGTGACTTCGATCGGCTGTTCTTCGCCGGCGTAGCGCAGGGCGTTGTCGATCAGGTTGGCGAGCACGCGCCGCAGCGCCTGCTCGCGGCCGGCGATCTGCGGCGTATCGGATAGGCGGATCGTCAGTGGCATGCCGCGCTTGAGGTAGGGCTCGCCGACCGCCGCGACCAGTGCGGCGAGGTCGATGGCCTGCGCGCTTTCCGGGCTGCGCGATGGATCGTCGTGGCGTGCGAATTCGAGGAACTGGCCGATGATGCGGTCCATCTCCTCGATGTCGCTTTCCATGCCTTCGCGCGTAAGGTCGTCGGCGTCGGACATTTCGATGCCCAGGCGCAGGCGTGCGAGCGGCGTGCGCAGGTCATGCGAGATGCCGGCGAGGATCAGGGCGCGGTCGGCTTCCTGCTGCGCCAGGTTGCGCGACATGCGGTTGAAGGCGCGCGCCACCGTCGCAAGTTCGGTGGGGCCGGATTCGTCCAGCGGCGCCGGGGTTTCCGCGCGGCCGACCGCGCGCGCCGCAGCGGTCAGCGCTTCGAGCGGATGCGTGACGCGAAACACGATCAGGTAGGCGCCGGCGAGCGAAAGCGCGAGCGCGGCGAGCCCCCAGCCCAGCCATTCGAGCGGGAAGGCGCGCTCGAAGCGCTCGCTTGGCAGCACGAGCCAGTAGTCGTCGTCCTCGATGTGGAAGCTGACCCAGAAACCCGGTTCGCCATCGACTGCACTGGCGAAGCGCGTGTCCTCGCCGAGCTGGGCGCGCACCTTGGCGGCCAGCAACTGCAACACCGGACGGTCGGGCAGCGGCGTCAGTAGGTCGTCGGGTTCGGTCGGATAGACGCGAATGCCTTCGCGATCCGACAACTCGAGCAGCAGTTCGCGCCGTGCGCCCGGCACGGCGCTCACCAGCGCGGCACGCGTCAGGTTGACGATGCTGATGACGGTTTGCGCGCCCTGCAGGGCGCGCGGTTCGCGTTCGTAGGAAGAATAGATGCGGAACCATGCCAGCACTGATACCAGCATCAGTGCCGCGATCAGCAGGAAGGTGCGCCAGAGCAGCGTGCTCGACGCGAGCCGGATACGCTGCAGGGGCCGGTGCAATTCGTTCAGTGCTTCGTGCCGTCGGGCACGAAGACGTAGCCGAATCCCCAGACGGTCTGCAGATAGCGCGGCTTGGCCGGATCGTCCTCGACCAGCTTGCGCAGGCGGGACATCTGGACATCGATCGATCGATCGAAGACTTCGTACTCGCGGCCGCGTGCCAGCTCCATCAGCTTGTCGCGCGAGAGCGGCTGGCGCGGATGCTGCAGCAGCGTCTTGAGCAGGGCGAATTCGCCGGTCGTGAGCGGCTGGTCGACGCCACCGCGCGTCATCGAGCGGGTGGCCAGATTGACCGTCACGTTGCCGAACGAGACCAGTTCCTCTTCCACCGTCGGCGCGCCCGGTGGAACGGCGGGCCGGCGGCGCAGCACGGCGGCAATGCGGGCCACCAGTTCGCGCGGATTGAAAGGCTTGGGCAGGTAATCGTCCGCGCCCATCTCGAGCCCGACGATGCGATCGACCTCGTCGCCCTTGGCAGTGAGCATCAGGATGGGAATGTCGGCCGCCGTGCCGGCATTCGCACTGCGCAGCCGCCTGCAGATCGAAAGACCGTCCTCGCCGGGCAGCATGAGGTCGAGCACGATCAGGTCGAAGTGCTCGCGATTGAGCGCCCGGTCCATCTGCGGGGCATCGCCGACGACCTTGACCGCGAAACCGTGTTCGGTCAGGTAGCGGTTGAGCAGTTCCCTCAATCGTAGGTCGTCGTCGACCACCAGGATGCGTTTCTTCTCTTCAGACATGTGCCTATGGTACCGTCATCGGACGAAAGCCTGCACGCGGCACGGTTTCCGGATGTTTGCAGGACATGGTCCGGTTACAAAGACTTACACTGCGCGGCGGGCAGCTCATAGTCTGCTTACACGGCCGGCCGAGCATTGTGCGAAAGGCTCACCGGCATTTCGAGACGACCGGTTGAAGCAGAATCTTAACAGGGCACGGAAGGGTCGCTACAATCGGTCCGCCCGCGGATTGCGGGCATTGAAAGGCGAATTCGAACGCGATGGCTGCAGACTCGACTCATGGTACTTCCAGGCGGCGCGCCCTGTACGGGCTCGTCGCGCTGGCGGTTTGCGGTTTTCTCGCTGCGGGGGACGTTCTGGCCGAGCGTGGCCGGGACGGGCGCGGCGGCGATCGGTTCGCGGACCGGTTTTCTTTTCCCGATCGCGGGCGCGCTCGGGACGAGCGCGAAACAATGCGTGACGAACGGCGCCAGCGGCGCCTGTCCGACGAGCAGCGCCAGCAGCTCAGGCGCGACATCGACGAAGCCGGTCGCGACATTTATCGGCGGCCGCGGCGCTTTCGCGACGAGTAGCCGTTCGCTGCACCACACCAACAGGCATTTCGCGCGAGGCCGGTATGGCGATCGAGATGAAGAAAGTGAGTTCCGGCAAGTTGCGCGCGATCGGCTATGACGCCGGCGGACGCGTGCTGCAGGTCGAGTTCGACGACGGCAGGGTGGTGCAGTACCAGGGTGTCGGGCAGGAGGCCTGGCGCCGGTTATCGACGTCCGGCTCGATGTCGAGCTATTTCCGCGACAACATCGAGGACGAATTCACTGCCCGGCGCCTGCGCTGAGCGCGCTCAGGCACTGGCGGGCTGGCAACTGCGGAAGTAGCGCTGGATCAGTTCGTCGGCGTCCTCGCCCTGGGCTGCGGCGACCTCGATCGTGGTCGTCGTCGTCGCCCAGAAGTAATGCTTGCGGAACCACTGCCGCAATTCTCCCTGTTCGCTGTCGATGTTGCCGGTCCGGCCGCATTCGATCAGGTGCTGGATCGCCTCGTCGGCCAGCGGCGTCTTGTCGGTGATCAGGCCGTTGCGTTCGAAGAAGTGCATCAGCCGGCCCACTTCGAGTGCGACGATGCGCTCGGGATTGAGGCGGATCTCGTTGAGGATGCGCTCCAGCGTGGCGCCGTGCTCGGCCGGCAACTCGTAGGCGTCGAGAACGCTTTCGATCCACTCGCCGAGCTGGCGGCAGATGCGGTTCGGGCCGACGGCCGTTGCTGCGGTCGTCTGGAAATCGAAGGTCTTCATGGCGTGTCCTTGCGGCAATTTCAGGCAGCAAGCTGCTCGAGGTTTTCGTCGATCAGCGGCAGCCAGAGCGTGACGATGGTTCCTTTGCCGAATTCACTCTGCACATCGACGCTGCCACCGTGCAGCTCGATGATCTCCTGGACCAGCGCCATGCCGAGTCCGGTGCCGGGAATGTTCCCGGAAGGGTCGGCACGGAAGAACCGCTCGAACACGCGCGCAAGCTGCTCGGGTGTCATGCCGATGCCTTCGTCCCTGACGCGAATGCCGAACATCGGCCGTCCGTTGCGTGTGTCCTCCAGCGTGCTCAGCTCGATGTTGCCGCCGTAGGGCGAATACTTGTAGGCGTTGGACAGGACATTGGTCAGCGCCTGCTGAATCTTCTCGTGATCCACGTTGAGTTGCGGCAGGTTCGCGTCGTCGACCACGCGCACACGCCGCGCGTCGTTCGATACGAGCAGCGAGGCGACGGTGTTCTCGATCACGGGACGGATCGGCTGCACGCGGCGGCGGAAATCCTTGCCCGCGCGGGCCTCGATGCGCGCGAGGTCGAGCAGCTCGTTGACCAGGTTGATCAGCAGCTGGGCCTGGCGATGGATCGTGTCGAGCAGGCGGCGGCGCGTGGCTTCGTCGTAGTCGCGCTTGAGCAGCAGCTCGGCGAAACCGAAGATCGATGCCATCGGTGTGCGCAGTTCGTGCGCTGCGGTGCTGAGGAACTCGCTCTTCATGCGATCCACTTCGGCCTCACGCGTGATATCGCGGAAATAAAGCACCTTCTCGTGCTGATCGGATTCGGAAAGCCGCACGTTGCGCTCGACGATGCGACGCTCGGGGCTGATCAGGAACAACGTGCTGACACCGAACTGGCGCGATTGCTCGCCGCTGGTCGCCTGCAGGGCGATGGCTTCCGCGAGCGCTTCGGACAGCGGGACGTAGGGCTGCGAGGGATCGCACAGCGCTGCCATGCGGATGTCGAACTCCGCCTCCGAAAGGCCGATCACGTCGTCGAGCTCCATGCCGGTCATTCTCAGGAGCGCGGGGTTCGCGATGGTGAGGCGCCCCAGTTCGTCGAAGGCGGCAAAGCCGTCGGACGACAGCGAGAAGACCGCATCGAGGCGGTGGGTGCGGATCATCAGCGTCTGTTCCGATTCCATGCGCTCGCTGATGTCGTTCTGCACGCCGACATAGTGCGTGGCACGCCCGTTCCCATCGAGCACTGGCGCGATCGACAGTTCGTTCCAGAACGGCGTGCCATCCTTGCGGTAGTTGCGCAGGACGACCGTGCACGGCTGGCTGGCTGCGATTGCGACGCGCAACTCCTCGAGTGCCGGCTGGTCGCCGTCGAGGCCCTGGAGGAACCGGCAGTTGCGTCCGATGACTTCGTAGGGGCTGAAACCGGTGATGCGCTCGAAGGCCGGATTTGCATAGATCAGCGGCTGGTTCGGCAGCGTCATGTCGGAGATCACGATGCCGTTGCCGGACGATTCGAGCGCCCGTTCGCGCAGCAGCAGTTGGGCTTCGGCCATCTTCTTCTCGGTGATGTCGCGCACCGTGCAGGTGTAGAGCGCGTGGTTGCGCTCCCGATAGCGGCTGATCGAAAGCGCGACCGGGAAGCGCGTGCCTTCATGCCGCTCCGCCACGACCTCGCCGTGGAACGATTCGGTCGTGCCGGCAGCCGACGAACCGGCAAACATCTGTTCGCCCAGCCACTGTTCCGTGACGTCCGGGACGAGGCACTCGATCGACAGGCCGATCGCCTGGTCTTCCTCGTAGCCGAAGATGCGCGTCGCAGCGCGACTGAAGGACGTAATGCGACGGTTCTCGTCGAGCGTGATGATGCCGTCCGCGACGGTGTCCAGGATGGTGCGCAGGCGCGATTCGGACAAGCCCAGTTCGCGCGTCATGTCCTTGGCCAGCTGGTGGGCGCGCCGGCTCATCGTCGTCAGCGAGCGGGCGATGAAGAACAGGGCCAGCGTGACGGCGAGTCCCAGCAGCGGGATGATCCATGCCGCGCTGAGTTCGCTGGTTGCCTCGATGGCGGGTGCAGAACGAACACGGAACGACCAGAGGCGGCCTGCAATCTCGACCGTGCGCGTTGTCATCAGTGACGGGTCATCCAGCGCCTCGATGCCGGGGGTGGCGAAGAGCAGGGATTCGCGGTCGGTCGATTGGCCGTCGAAGATCTCGATTCCAACCCGCTCGCCGAATCCTTTCAGCAGGCTGCCGAACAGGTCATGGGCACGGTAGGGGCTGTAGACGTAACCGAGCAGGGCTTCGCGCCGTTCCTCCACCGTGCCGTGCGGCATCGTCCGGCGATAGACGGGGTAGTAGAGCAGCATGCCGGGCTGGACATCGTGCTTGCCTTCCTGGACCAGCGTCACCCTGCCGGACATGGCGGCAAGGCCGCTGTCCCTGGCGCGGCTCATGGCCTCCTGCCGCACCGGCTCAGAGAACATGTCAAAGCCGAAGGCCCGCAGATTGCGGCCCGAGAAGGGTTCGAGGTAGATGATGCTGGTGTATTCGGCGCGCTCGCCGGCCGGTCGTATCGCGTAGTCGGCAAAGCCCTCGCTGCGGATGGCATCCTCATGTTCGGCCCTGTCCTCGGCACGGATGCGCTTCGAGAATCCGACGCCGAGCACGCCGGGATAGTTGCGGTCGAGGTCGAGCGCCGCGATGTACTGCTTCCATTCGTTGCGGTCGACTTCAATCTGCGAATCGAACAAGCCCGCGCCGCCCCTGAGCACCATCTCGTGGGCAATCAACCGGCGCTGCAGCAGGTTCTGAATCTGATTCACTTCGTTGTTGAAGCGCTCGCGCAAGTTGGTCTGCGCCGCACTGAGGAAGAAGAGCAATGTTGCAAGCGACGTAATCGTGCCGATCACCAGCACCATCCAGGCCGCGTTGCGCCCGATCACCGGCCGCAGGCTGCGCCCGATCCGGCCGGGGTTGAAGCGGCCGGATCGGCCGGCGTCGTCGAATTTCTGCTCGTTCATCGATCTCTCCGGGTCGGGCGGCCTGCCTCAGGACAGCGTCGGGTGGGTGCGGTGACGTGCCGCACGATCCGCAGCCGTGAGCAGCATGTCGAACGTGAAGGGCTTGATCAGGCATGCGTCCGCGCCGGCGCGCTCGACCGCCTCGACCACATCGCGTTCGCCGTATGCCGTGATGATCACGACGTAGGTGTCGCGCAGGGCCGCGTCGGCCTTGATCCGGCTGCACACGTCGAGGCCGTCGATGCGGCCCGGCATCCGGATGTCGAGGAACACGCAGTCCGGCCGCAGGCTCTGCGCCATGAGCAGGGCGTCTTCGCCGTTGCTCGCCTCGTAGGTTCGATGGCGCTCGACATCGAGAGCCATGCGCACGTAGTCCCGCACATCGCTCTGGTCATCGACAACCAGCATCGTCTTTGGCATCGCGGTTTCTCCCTCAGTGCGTCGCAGCCGGCGTTTCGGAAAGCAGCTGCTCGATCCGGTCGAGCAGTTCCAGCGGGCTGAACGGTTTGGTCAGGTAGGCGTTGGCACCGGCACGTTCACCGGCCTCGATGTCGCTCTTCTGTCCCCGCGCCGTCAGCAGGACGATGCGGATGTTCGCGTAGCGGGGATCGGTCTTGAGCTTCTGGCATACCTGGAGGCCGTCCAGCGAGCCGGGCATCATCACGTCAAGCAACATCAGGTCCGGCTGGACGCGTTGCGCCATCAGCAGCCCGTTGTCGCCGTTGTCGGCTTCGTGCAACTCGTAATCGCCGAAGTCGAGGGTCATGCGGATCAGTGTGCGGATGTCCGGCTGGTCCTCGACTATCAGTATCTTGCGTCTCATGGGGTCTCTCCGTGCGGGTGCTGCTGTGGCGTCAGTGGTTCGGCGTTGTCGTCGCGTCGCCGGGGGTCGGGGCGGGTTTGGCCTGCTGCGCGCGCCGCGCCATCAGGCGCGCCATGTCCGAGGCGTAGCGCTGTGCCTGGGCGATGTCGAGCAGGTGCGTGTCGCGGGTCGGCGCACCGGTCGGCAGCTCCATGACGAACTCCATGATGTCGTTCTCGTCACCTTCGGTGATCTTGATCGCGCCGCCGTGCAGTTCGAGGATCTTGCGGCAGATCGCCAAGCCGATGCGCGCCGACCTGCGTGGCGCGCCCGCCTTGGGCGCCGCGCCGGGTTTGCTGCCGGGCGGCGCATTGAACGGCGTCTGGATCCGTTCGCGGGCGCGCGAGCCGAGCGTCGGGCCCTGGTTGCGGCAGATCAGCGCCACGTGCGTGCCGGTGACGTGCGCCTTGATTTCGACATGGCCTTCCGGGTGCGTGTGTTTGGCGGCGTTGTCGAGGAATTCGGCGATCGCGCGGCCGAGCCACTCGCGGCTGCCGTAGATCGGCGGCAGTTGTTCCGGCGCGACCGAGAACTTCAGTTCGACGCGCCGGCTGGTGAGCGAGTTGGCGAACTCCGACAGCGCGAATTCGAGCAAGCCTTGCAGCGGCAGGCGCTCGTCCGCCATCAGCGGCGCATGTCCGAACAACTGTGCCAGGTCCTTGATGCGTCGCAGGTGGCTCGCCAGCGTTCGGCCTTCCGCAGCGGCATCGGCCAAGCCCTTGCGCTCCGTTTCGCCAATGGTCTCGCTCAGTCTTTCTACGCTCTCGAGGCGTCCGGCGTAGCGGTCGATCGGGTCCGCGAGGTCGGTGGTGACGTAGGCGTAGAAATTGTCGAGCGTGGTGCGGTAGAAGTTCTCCTCGACCAGGTCGCGCAGCACGATCACGAAATCGGTGCCGACCGGTGAGCGCAGAAGGATCGCCTGCGTCGCAATCTGGCCGGAACCGTCCACCTCCAGCGGCACGCGCAGCGGCGGCATCTGGTAGCCCTTGGCAAGCTGTTCGATCGCGTGGTTGAGTTTGGCGTGGACCAGCGGACGCCCGGGCATGGCGCCGATGATCTCGGCCCCGCTCGCATTCACGTAGCGGACCAGGCCCTCCGGCGAGACCACGGCCACGCCGTCGTGGAAGGCCTCGAAGATGTCGCGCATCAAGGGGTTCATGGCGCCGTCCTGCCGGGATTGGCGATCTCGCGATAGGCCTCGACGAGTTGCAGCAGTTGAGGCAGTGAAACCGGCTTGTGGAACAATGCGACGCCCTCAGGCAGCCCGCCACGCGCCGCGATCTCGTCGTCGTCGAGCGATGTGACGACGATCACCCGCATCGATGCCAGCTCCGGCATCTCGCGCAAGGTACGCAGCAGCTCGAAGCCGTCCATGCCGGGCATCATCAGGTCGGTGATCAGCAGGTCGGGGCGATGCTCGCCGATGCGCATCAGACCCTCGTAGCCGTTCTCGGCCACGCGCAAACGGGCGTCCGCCACGCCGCCGAGCTTCGCTTCGTACAGGCGGCGCAGGATCGGCTCGTCTTCGACCGCGAGGATCTCGTACTTCTGTTTCGGGAAAACCGCCCCGCGGCTGCGCAAGAGATCATCCACCGAACTGCGGATGATGCGGCGGTGGCCGCCGGGCGTCTTCCAGGCGCGCAGGGCGCCTTCTTCCACCCAGATCTGTGCGGTTCGCAGCGAAACGCCGAGCAGGACCGCCGCTTCGCGGGTCGTGCAGGTGTCCAGGAGAGGGTCGTTGCTCATGAGTTGGCGGCCGGGTGGTGGTTATGTTTGGCAGTGCTCTGTTGGGGTGGGGTATCAGTTGAAGTAAAAGTATCACTTTTACTATTTCGGCGTCAACATCACCCGACGTGCAATCCGGGCAATCCGTCACGCTCGCTTACAATGCGGCGATGCCTGCCATCCTCGCCATCGAGACCTCGGCCGAAGCCGGGTCGATCGCCTTGCTCGCCCGCGATGCCGTCGTTGAACGGCGGGCGCCTGCCGGAACGCCGCACTCGGGGTGGGTCCTGCCGGCCATCCACGCCATGCTGGCGGAGGCCGGGATCGGCCTTGCCAGCCTGGATGCGATCGCATTCGGTGCCGGCCCCGGCAGCTTTACCGGGCTTCGGCTGGCGTGCGGCATCGCGCAGGGACTGGCGCTGGGCGCGGACCTGCCGGTGGTGGCGGCCTGCAGCCTCGAAGCCATCGCGCTTGCCGCCGGCCCCGGCGAAGTCTGGGTCGGCATCGACGCGCGCATGCGCGAGATGTATTTCGCCGCCTACGCGGTCACCGGTGACGAGGCCCGCATCCTGATCGAGCCGGCCTGTGCGGCCCCGGAACTGGTGCAGCCGCCCGAAGCCGGTCGCTGGAACGCGGCCGGCTCGGCCTTCCAGACCTACGCTGAGCTTCTCGTGCCGCGGTTCGCGCCCGTCGCTGCCTCGATGCGCCCGGACCTGACCGCGACAGCGGGCTGGGTCGCCCGTATCGGGGCGCTGGAATATTCGCGCGGGCGTGCTGTCGATCCCGCGTTTGCCGCGCCGCTTTACGTGCGCGACAAGGTTGCGCTGACCACGGCGGAACGCCTGGCCCGCGGAGGACGGGCATGAGCGCGACGCCCGCTCCGCGTACCGGGCTTCCCGAGGCGGCCTCGCTCCAGCCCATGCAGGATGCCGACCTCGAAGAAGTCGCGCGCATCGAGGCGCGCAATTACGAGTTTCCCTGGACGCGCGGCAATTTCGCCGACTCGCTGGCAGCGGGCCACAGCGCCTGGGTATTGCGCAACCGGGGCGGGATGCTGGGCTATGCGGTCCTGATGAGGGTGCTCGACGAGGCCCACCTCTTGAACATCACGATCGATGTGGAATGGCGCGGCGCCGGCCGCGGCAGGCAACTGCTCGTCGACTTGTGCGAGATGTCGCGACAGGCCGGTGCCCGGCAGTTCTTCCTCGAAGTGCGGCCCTCTAACACGGCGGCGCTGGCGTTGTATGAAAGCGCGGGCTTTGTGCGTGTCGGCACACGGCGCGGCTACTATCCGGCGCGCGACGGCCGCGAGGACGCCATCGTGATGGTGAAGCCGCTGTGAGCGGGCGGCGCAACGAGATCCTGCGCGAAATCGGCCTCGGGCCGCTGTGGCGCCTGCGCGAGGCGCCGCCATTTGGCGCCGGCGAGCCCGCAGCCGAGGCGCCGGACGATACGCCGCCCGCGACACCAGCGACGCCGAGTCCGGCCGGGGCGCCCGGCGCAGTGGCGCGCGCAGACGCCATTTCAGTCATGGACTGGCCCCAACTGGCCGAGGCGACGGCCGCCTGCCGCGCCTGCCGCCTGTGCGAACGGCGCAAGCAGGCCGTACTCGGGGTGGGCGATCTGCAGCCGCAGGTGCTGTTCGTCGGCGAAGGGCCGGGGGCAGACGAGGACGAGCGCGGCGAGCCCTTCGTCGGGCAGGCCGGCAAGCTGCTCGACGCCATGCTGGGCTCGATCGGGCTGGCGCGCGGCAGGGGCGTCTATATTGCCAACACCGTCAAATGCCGCCCGCCGGAGAACCGCACGCCGCAGGCCGAGGAGATGACGGCCTGCTTTCCGTACCTGAAGCGCCAGATCGCGCTGCTGCAACCGCGTCTGATCGTTGCGCTCGGCCGGCCGGCGGCGCAGGTGCTGCTCGATGCCGAAGTCAAGATCGGCGCGGCGCGCGGGCGGGTGTTCGACCACGACGGTATCCCGCTCGTCGTCACGTACCACCCGGCCTACCTGCTGCGCAACCTGCCGGACAAGGCGCGCGCCTGGGAAGACCTGTGCCTGATCCGGCGCCTGGCAAGCCAGCCGGCTGCATGACAATGCGCCTCGGACCGCGCGCCCCGGCCGCGGCCCGGCGGGGATTTCGGTATGCTTGCCGGGTGGCGCGCCGAGCCGCAGTCCAAGCCGTGCGCGCGAGGTAGTTTCCGGAACCATCCTGGAGGATCGTCCATGTCAGCATTGCGCGTCGTACTGGTTTCGCTGCTCGTCTTGTTCCTGAGCGGCTGTGGTTACAACCAGATCCAGATCAACGACGAAGGCGTCAACGCCGCCTGGTCCGAGGTGCTCAACCAGTACAAGCGGCGCGCCGACCTGATTCCGAACCTCGTGCAGGTGGTGCAGGGCTATGCCGCGCACGAAAAAGAGGTGCTGACGCAGGTCACCGCGGCCCGCGCCAACGTCGCCGGCATCAAGGCCACGCCCGAGCTGGTCAACGATCCGGAAGCCTTCGCGAAATTCCAGAAGGCGCAGGGCGAGATGTCGAGCGCCCTGGCGCGGTTGCTGGTGGTGGCCGAGAACTACCCGAACCTCAAGGCCGACACCCAGTTCCGCGACCTGCAGGCGCAGCTCGAGGGCACCGAGAACCGCATCACCGTCGCGCGCAAGCGCTACATCGAGGCGGTGCAGGCCTACAACGTCGGCGTGCGCACCTTCCCCAACAACCTGACGGCGATGGTGTTCGGCTACAAGACCAAGGCCAACTTCACCGTCGAGGACGAAAAGGCGATTGCCGAGCCGCCCAAGGTCGACTTCCAGAAGCCCGCGACGCCCGCCCCGGCGCCGACACCCGTGCCTGCGCCGGCCAAACCCGCCAATTGATACTGCGGCGCTCGACATGAGCGATCCGGCGCGCGCCGTGTGGCGCGCGATCCTCGGCTTGCTGATGCTGTCGTGGGCGTCGATCGCCTGCGCGGCAGACGGGGATATCGTCCCGGTGCCGCCCCTGAACGCACGCGTGACGGACCTCTCGGGCACGCTGAACGGCGCGCAACAGGCGCAGCTCGAGCAGCAGCTTGCCGCCTTCGAGCAGGCGCGCGGCGGCCAGATCGCGATCCTGTTCGTGCCCACGACGCAGCCGGAAGCGATCGAGCAATATGCGATCCGCGTCGCCGAAGCGTGGAAGATCGGCCGCCGCAAGCACGACGACGGGGTGCTCGTGGTGGTGGCAAAAAACGACCGCAAGATCCGCATCGAGGTCGGCTACGGCCTCGAAGGTGCGATTCCCGACGCGGTGGCCAAGCGCATCATCGGCGAAACCATCTCGCCCCGCTTCAAGGCCGGCGATTTCGCCGGCGGCCTGTCGGCCGCCGTCACGCAAATGCAGAAGCTGATCGAAGGCGAGGCGCTGCCGGCGCCACGCGCAGCCGACCGGCCCTCCGGCGGCTTCGAAGGCAACCTCGAGGAACTGCTGGTGATCGGGCTGACCGCCTCGGTGGTTGCCGGCAGCATCCTGCGCGCCATCTTCGGGCGCCTGCTCGGCTCGCTGCTGTCGGGCGGCCTGGTCGGCGCGGCGGCGTGGTTCATTACCGGCTCGATGCTGGTCGCCGGCATCGGCGGCCTGATCGCATTCGTTTTCGTGCTGGCCATTTCCTCCGGTGCCGGGCGCGGGGTCAGGCGTGGTGGCGGGTGGGGCGGCGGCGGCTGGGGCGGCTCGTCCGGCGGCTCCTGGGGCGGAAGCTCGGGCAGCTGGGGCGGCGGGGGTGGCACCTTCGGCGGCGGCGGCGCCTCGGGGGACTGGTGATGGCGAGCGTGCGCATCGGCCGGCTGTTGCGTCACCTGGCGGCACCGCCGTGGGCGGTGAAGCGGGCTTTTCCGGTGCGCGCGCTGGCGGCCATCGAGGCGGCGATCCGCGAGTCGGAACGGCAGCATCGCGCCGAACTGCGCTTCGCCGCCGAAGCGGGACTGGATCTGATCCCCGTCTGGCAGGGCGAAAGCGCGCGGCAGCGGGCGGTCGAAGTGTTCTCCGACCTGCGCGTCTGGGATACGGAAGAAAACAGCGGCGTGCTGATCTACGTCCAGCTCGTCGACCGCAAGGTCGAGATCCTCGCCGACCGTGGCATCACCGCGCGGGTGGCCCAACGGGAGTGGGACGAAATCTGCCGCGAAATGGAGAAAGCCTTCCGCCGCGGCGACTTCGAAGCCGGCGCGATTGCGGCGATCCGTCGCATCGGCGGGCTGCTCGCGACGCATTTCCCGTCGCGACCTGACAATCCCAACGAACTGCCGGACCGGCCGGTGCTGCTCTGACGCCCGCGTTCAGCGTCGGGTGGTTCGCTCGAAAGACTCCAACGGCATGGCTGGAAGGCGCATGGACCGGTCGTCTGCAGCCTGCCTGCCCTGAAAGCCGCGTGGAATGGCGTGCCGGGCGATGGCATGCCGGCGCGCGTCTGTCCATGCGGGTTCGGGCGCTGCCGGTTGGGTTGCGGTCCGGCCTCAGTGGTGGCAGGTGTCGTCGAGCAGGCTGACGTCGTCGCGCTCGCGCTGGTTCGCTTCGTGGCGGCGCTTGAGCATCAGCATGCTGCCCGAGACGAACAGTCCGAACAGGACGATCACCGCGTAGACCGAGAAGTTCGCCCAGATCAGCAGCGAGTAAAGGCCGGTCATCACCAGGATCGACAGGTTCTCGTTGAAGTTCTGCACCGCGATCGAGTGCCCGGCGCCCATCAGGATATGGCCGCGGTGCTGCAGCAGCGCGTTCATCGGCACGACGAAAAAGCCTGCCAGCGCCCCGATCAGGATCAGCAGCACCACGGCAAGCGTCAGGTTGGTGACGAAGTTCATCGCGATCACCACCAGCCCCATCGCAATGCCGAGCGGGATCACGCGCACCGAGCGGCGCAGCGAAATCATCCTTGCCGCCAGCACCGCGCCGATCGCGATGCCGATCGCCGTCACGCCCTGGAGCAGGCTCGCTTTCGAGAGATCGAGCTGCAGCGCGGCTTCGGCCCACTTGAGCACGATGAACTGCAGCGTCGCGCCGGCGCCCCAGAACAGCGTGGTCACGCCGAGCGAAATCTGGCCCAGCTTGTCGCGCCACAGCAGTCGCAGGCAGTGGTTGAAGTCGTGGAACAGGTAGAGCGGATTGTTGCGCAGCGGCTTGTGGTCGACGCCGGTGTCCGGCACATAGAGGTTGAACAGGGCGGCCGCCAGGTAAAGCACGCCGACGATCGAAATCGACATCTCCGGCACCGTGTCGATGCCGGTGTCGATCAGCGGGAAGTCGAAACCGAGCATGGCGGACGAGATCCGCGGGCTGATCAGCGCGCCGCCCAGCCCGGTGCCGAGGATGATCGCGGCGACCGTCAGGCCCTCGATCCAGCCGTTGGCCACCACCAGCAGCCGGTGCGGCAGGTATTCGGTGAGGATGCCGTACTTGGCCGGCGAGTATGCCGCCGCGCCGAGGCCGACCACCGCGTAGGCGGCGAGCGGGTGCAATCCGAAGAACATCATCGCGCAGCCGGTGACCTTGATCGCGTTGCTGATGAACATCACGCGCCATTTCGGCATCGAGTCGGCGAAGGCGCCGACGAACGCCGCCAGCAGCACGTAGGACAGCGTGAAAAACAGCTTGAGCAGGGGTTCCTGGGACTGCGGTGCGTGCATGTCGCGCAGGATGGCGATCGCGGCGATCAGGAGCGCATTGTCGGCGAGCGCCGAGAAGAACTGCGCCGCCATGATGATGTAGAACCCGCGATTCATTATGTGTACAAGGCGGCTGCGGCTTGTGGCGGGCAGGACTGTCACAAAAACGGTGGCGCTTTATACCACGAAGGTTGCAGTGCGATGATGAAACCCGACGATGCGGCGTCGCAGCAATGCCGCGCGCATCAGGGCGGCGGCCGGGCGCCGCCTCGCGCGGTATCATGCAGGGCCGGGTCGCGTCGTTGCCGACCTCCCTTTTTTTCCTGTCCGCCATGCCACGCCCGATCCACGCCACCATCCGCCTCGATGCCCTGCGCAACAACCACGACGTGGCGCGCGGCCAGTCGGGCGCGGCGCGCGCCTGGTGCGTGGTCAAGGCCAACGCCTATGGCCATGGCCTGGCGGCGGCGGTCGAGGCCTGGCACGACAAGGCGGACGGCTTCGCGCTGCTCGACCTGGACGAAGCGGTGCGCCTGCGCGAATCGGGCGTGCGCCAGCCGATCCTGCTGCTGGAAGGCCCGTTCGAGCCGGCCGACCTGCTCGCGATTGCCGAGCACGAACTCACGCCGGTGATCCACCACGCCGACCAGGTCGATATGCTGCTCTCGGCCGGCCTGCCGTATCGCCTGCCGATCTACCTCAAGGCCAACACCGGCATGAACCGGCTCGGACTCACGGCCGCGCAATGGCGCCCGGCGCTGGCGCGCCTGCAGGCCAGCGGGCAGATCGGCCGCATCACGCTGATGACCCATTTCGCCGATGCCGACGGCGCGCGCGGCGTCGCCTGGCAAATGGAACGCTTCGACGCGCTGTGCGCCGGCACCAGCCTGCCGCGCAGCATGGCGAACTCCGCCGCGCTGCTGCGCTACCCCGAAACCCATGCCAACTGGGTGCGGCCGGGCATCATGCTTTACGGCAGTTCGCCGTTTCCGGCACTCAAGAGCGCGGCCGACATCGGTCTCATGCCGGTGATGACGCTGCGCTCGCAGATCATCGGCGTGCAGGACCTGCAGCCCGGCGACGCCGTCGGCTACGGCTGCAACTTCACCGCCGACAAACCGATGCGCATCGGCGTCGTCGCCTGCGGCTATGCCGACGGCTACCCCCGCCACGCGCCGACCGGAACCCCGATCAACGTCGGCGGGCGCATGACGCGCACCGTTGGCCGCGTATCGATGGACATGCTCGCCGCCGACCTGACCGACCTGCCGCAGGCGGGCGTCGGCACGCCGGTCGTGCTGTGGGGCGAGGGCTGCCCGGCCGACGACGTGGCCACCGCCGCCGGGACCGTGAGCTACGAGCTATTCTGCGCCCTGGCGCCGCGCGTGCCGGTGAGCGTGGTCGACTGACAAGTCTCAGCCCGGCGCCAATTCACGTCATGGCAAAACAGAAAACCCTCCACACCTGCACCGAATGCGGCGCCAGCGCGCCCAAGTGGCAGGGGCAGTGCCCCGGCTGCGGCGCTTGGAACACGCTGGTCGAAACCATTGCCGAAACCGCGCCGACCTCGCGCTTTGCCGCCATCGCCGGCACCACCGGCAAGCTGCGCGTGCTGTCCGAAATCAGCCCGCGCGAGGAGCCGCGCACGCCCACCGGCATCGAGGAATTCGACCGCGTGCTCGGCGGCGGGCTGGTGCCCGGCGGCGTGGTGCTGATCGGCGGCGACCCGGGCATCGGCAAATCCACGCTGCTGCTGCAGGCGCTGGCGCACCTGGCGCCGCGCGCGGCAGCGCTCTACGTGAGCGGCGAGGAATCGGCCGAGCAGGTCGCGCTGCGCGCGCGCCGGCTGCACCTCGACGC
>WBZU01000176.1_pt1 | contig 61370 bp, 63 predicted proteins | sample 5204311 | NCBI WGS metagenome assembly WBZU01 (sample SAMN12344359, study PRJNA552823) | activated sludge metagenome | biome: Activated sludge suspended growth; feature: Nitrification reactor; material: Wastewater; isolation source: activated sludge from nitrification reactor of wastewater...
AGATGATGGGGGTGAGCCAGGAACTTCAGAATCGGTAGAGAACAAAGAAGGATCGGATCAGGAAACGAAGGAGGAAGGAAGTGACGAGAAGCAAGAAACTAAGGTTGAAGATGGAACGGAAGAAGGAAAGAAACAGGTTCAAGAATCTGGTGCAAATAATGAAGAGTTAGAAGCACTTAAGAGGGAGTTAGCAGAACTTAGGAAACTTAAAGAACAAGTCCCAAATGTTGCAGAGGAAAAGGTTGAGCAGCAAGAAGAAAAACCTACCTACACAGCAGAAGAAATAGAGGCTATCAAGAAGTACAAGGAGGAATGGTCCGAGGTAGCTGCGGCGGAAGCGCTCATCAGACGAGATGAGTATAGTAAGGTAGTTAAATATGTGTTTGATCAGGTGCAAGAAGTAATACAGCCGATGATTGAGTACATAAATGAAAGAAGCCCTAAAGATCAGTACAGGGATTTGAAGTCTGAAGTAGAAGATTATGATGTAGTAAGAGATAAGGCGATTGAGTGGGCGCAGACCCAGCCAGCGTTTTTAAAAGGTGCATACAACGAAGTTATCCAGAATGGTTCTGTAAAAGAAGTGGCGGAATTTATAAATCACTTCAAGAAGGAGACTGGGTATGGCAGTAAAGGTACGCCGAAGGTTGCTGAAACAAAACCAACAATCCGCACGGTCGAGAAGGTTACAGATCCTAATATTCAGAAAGCAGCAAACGTTTTAAAAGCAGTCAAGTCTAAACAGACGGCAGCTACTACAGGGGCTGATCCTAATGATTTTGATAGTGCATTTGACGAGTTTTCTCAAGTCAGACATATGAAATAAGCGTAGTAAATGCGTCAAATTAATTGTTTTAAAAGTGTTTTTATGTGTAAAATCACGCAGTGAAGTATGTAAACCTAGTACGACGCCAATACAAGCTGGCTGTACGATTAGAGATAAGTTAATAATTTTTAATAGGAGCGAAATATGCCAGCAACAATTTACGGAGATATTAGCCCACGTACAGCAGCTTGGGCGGTTACTGAACTGCTGAAACGCGGGATGCCATTTTTATTGCTTGAGAAGTTTGGTCAAGCGTTTGTTATGCCTAGTAAGTCTACCAAGGTAGCAAAATGGAGACGTTATTTCTTGTCAGGAGCTACCGGATCTGCGGGTGATGGTAATCCAGCAAGCAATTTCTTTGTGCCATTGGCGACCACTCCTTTAGTTGAGGGTGTTACGCCAACAGGTAAAAAATTGGCGAATCAAGACTATACAGCTACATTAGACCAGTATGGTGATTATGTAACCATTACTGATGTAGTTGAGGATACCCACGAAGATCCAGTATTAGCGCAAGCAACTGAAGTATTAGGTGAGTCTGCTGCGATTACGATTGAGACTGTTCGGTTTAACGTAGTTAAAGCAGGTACAAACGTTGTTTACAACAACGGAGCGAATAGAGCGGCTGTAAATACTGCGATTACTTTGGCAAAACAACGTCAAGTTACCACAGCGTTTGCACGTCAGAATGCTCGTAAGATCGCTAACCAAGTAATGTCTACCCCTAATTACAATACTCAACCAATGGAGGCTTCTTACTTTGCGTTATGCCATCCAGACTTGGAAACAGATATTCGTAGTCTTAGTGGTTATATTAATCCTAAACAGTATGGAACTGTTACACCGTACGAAAGTGAAATTGGTAACGTTGATCAGGTCCGTTATTTGACTTCTACGATCTTCGAACCATTCGCTGATGCTGGTGGTGCAAAAGGATTGATGCGCTCTACAAGCGGCACTAACGCTGACGTTTACCCAGTTATTTTCTTGGCTCGTGATGCGTTCGGTATCGTATCTCTGAAAGGTAAAAACTCATTGCAACCGATGGTTGTTAATGCTCGTCCTAGCCCTGGAGATCCATTAGGTCAACGCGGAACGGTAGGTTGGAAAACATACAACGCGACTCAAATTCTTAACGACGCTTGGATGTGCCGTTTGGAATGTGCCGCTACAGCCTAATTTTAGCTATTGAATAGGAGAATTTGAAATGGCATTTACGACAAATACTCAAAAGAACGCTGATGGCGTTCTTAAAAGAGCGCAGGGTTTAGTTGTGAGTGATGGTGGCGCTGCCGCAGCACTGACGATTAACGTAGGGTTTGAGCCTAAACACGTTGCATTCCATAATGTGACTGATCGTATTTCTGATGAATGGTTCGAAGGTATGGCAGCAGCTAGTTCTATTCATACTATTGCAGCAGGTACGAGAACGTTAGAAACTACAAACGGTGTTGCAGTAAGCGGTAATACGTTTACGTTAACTGCGGTAACAATGGCAGCTAGTAAAACATTTGTTTGGTTAGCAGAAGGTTAATAACATGAGACGTATCTTAAGTATTGAAGTTGAAAGGAATGGCTTTGTTGTCGAGGTATTCAGTCAAAAAACTGAAGAGAAAAACAGTAAGGGAAATGGGTCTTACAATGATCCGTACGAGAGATACGTCTTTAAAGAAACTGACAAAGAGCAGATGACTGAGTTTATTGAAAAAGCTCTGTCAAATTATAAAATGGAAGCCAGCGAGAACGACGTTTTCGACAAGGCTTTTGAAGAATTTTCAAAGGAAGAGGATGATGGCGACGAAGAAACCGAGTAACAGTTCAGGGTGGGATGAAGATTCAGACGATGATTCAATTGCATCTCTGATAGAGAAGGATAAATTAATTGACGAGCCAGTTCAGGTGGCTAAAAAGGCGTCAAAATCTACAGAAAAAAGAGTGAGAATCATTCTTGAAGAAAACGATGAGATTCCTCCTACAGGTCAGTTCATAGGGATTAATGGTACAGGTTACATACTTAAACCAGGGTTAGAGGCTTCAGTCCCTGCAGTACTGTTGAATGTCTTGAATGACGCAGTTAAATCAGTGCCTATCACTGATGGGTCGAATACAGTAATCGGGTACAAGGATAAATTGCGGTTTCCTTATAGGATGCTTGGAGAGGCTTAATAATGAACCTAAAAGAGCAGTTGCAAGAGTTGCGAGGAAGGTTGCTGAGGGATACAAGTAATTTGATTCCTGGGTATAAGCAGGATTTCCTGTACTCTACGACTGATCTTTTAAGGTATATAAAAGAAGCAGAGTTTAAATTTGCCAAGGAAACACACGTTCTCAGAGAGAGCTTGAATCCAGTGATGACTCAAGTAGTTTTGGTAGCTGGAGTTAAAGATTATGAGCTTAATTGTGCTGTATTTGAGGTTATGTCCGCGAGGTATGACACGGATCGATATGATTTGCAGCGATCAGGGCATCATGAATTGTTGGATTACGACGATGAAAACACCTTCGATATTCTTAGATTGTCCAGCACAACTACAGAAACAGGCAGGCCTAGAGCGTATTACCTAGATGAGGGTTCCGTAGGTAAGGACGGCGATGCATCGGTAGTATTTTCAGTTTATCCAGTGCCTACGAGTGCGGAGGCAGGTAAGAGAATCTATCTTAGAGTGAATAGAACCCCTATTAGATCTTACAGTGAAGAGAAGATGGATTTCAGTCACTGCGAATTTCCATTAGAGTTTCAATTGGATGTACTCTCGTGGGCTGCTTACAGAGCTTTGCAGGGTCTAGACGCTGATAAGGGTGCTGCCATACCTGCGGAAAGGCATAGAGTTGACTTCGAGAATGCTGTACTTGAAGCTAAAAGAAGGATGAGACGACAAACAAGCACTGCTATGAGGATAGGGTATGGCGGGGCTGGGTTTTCTTGGAGTAGGTGATGGAATTTTCCATTAACAGATTCGCTGGATTGCGGAATACTGTTTACCCAGAGCGGCTAAATGACGGTCTAGAATTCGATAGTCCAGGATTTCAGCGAGAGATACAACCTGCAGATCTGGTAGAAGCCACTAATGTGGACTTCGACGATACTGGTTATGCGGTAAGTAGAGACGGAGCTGAATTGAAGGTATCTGGAGAGTTTCATTCTTTGTGGTCTGACGGCATTACGGCTCTTGTCGTTCAGAACAGGAAGTTAAAGAATCTCTCCAGTGCATTCGTGCTTACTGAGTTAGCTGATGTCGCCAGAAATGATATCTGCTATCTATCGTTGGATAATAAGATTTATTGGTCTGACGGTATTAGAAACTCAGGCATAGTGCAAAATGGCGTCAATAGAAGCTGGGGGTTGGACGCTCCGGTAATAAGGTCGGTAAGTAGTATATCTGGTAGTTTGTTTGCTGGAAGGTATCAAATAGCCATTACATATGAGCGAGATGATGGGCTAGAAAGTGGCTCAGTTATGCCGGTTCTTATGGATTCTGCGGGTGGAGATGGGTTTAGAGTGTTTTGGAGTGCATCTGCAGTCCCTGCAAATGTGGTCAGTGTAAATCTTTACATATCAGATGCTAACGGAGAACAGCTATTCAAGGTAGGGAGTGTTCCTGCGCTAACAGGTGCGTTTGATGTAACTTCAAGTCTTCTTAAGAGTACTCCGCTAAGATTCAGATACCTAGAAAAACCAATTCCCTGTAGTGATATAACGTACTTTAACGGTCGTATTTATATGTCTGTTGGGTCTAGCATATTTGCTACCATTCCTTTTGGGTATGAGCATGTTGATATGTTGGACTTTATATCTGTAGACGGCTCAAGCATAACTATGCTTAGGGCGGTAGAAGACGGTATATTTGTTGGTACTGAGAAAGGGGTTACGTTTCTTAGAGGTAAGGATTACAAGGATTTTGAGTCTACTCTTGTTAGAGAGTCTCCAGTTATCCCAGGATCGGCAGTGTACGCTGATGGTATGAAAGTAACAGGTCGCAAGGACTTATCTGGTTTAAACATTGTCATTTTTACAACGAATGACAGCATTATGGCCGGACTGCCTAATGGAGAATTGTTTAATTTTACGTACGATAGGTATAGATTTTCTGGAGGTAGTCGGGCAGCCGCTACTTTTGTCGATACTGAAGTAAAGCATCAATATTTAGTAGTGCAACAAACCAACTAAGGAGCAATTATGACAGCAAGAATAAGTACAGGATTAAGAAATTTTCTATCAGAATCGGGCAGCCTGAAGGATGCGCTCCATGGGGGGAAGATACTGGTATATTCAGGATCTCAGCCAACAACGGCGGACGCAGCTCCTACAGGAACGTTATTGTGCACGTTTACAGATAATTCAGGCGCACACACCAATGAAGTAGCAGCTACAGGTTCTGTTGATCTTACAGGTGGAGCATCTGGTTCTGTTAATAGTCTAACGGTTGACGGGATTGCTTTATTGGACGCATCAGTTCCGTTTAATACATCGTTGACGCAAACAGCGGCTGATGTGGTTACTGCTATTAATGCGAGTCAGTCTAATCCAGATTACACCGCATCATCTGTAGGAGCTGTCATTACGATTACAGCTCGTAGAGGTACAGGCAGTGAGGCTAACGGTCTTGTAGTTGCTTCTACGACTACAACAATTACGAAGACGGATACAAACATGTCTGGTGGTGTAAGCTCTGTTAACGGACTTAAGTTTGGGCAGAGTGCTGCGGGTGTCTTGTCTAAATTAGCATCTCAGGTGTGGTCAGGTACAGCGGTTGCTAACGGTACTGCAGGTTGGTTTAGATTTGTCGGACCGATAGCGGATTCTGGGGCTTTAGATAGTTCTGGAGTTCAGATTCGCTTAGATGGTGCCATAAGTACAAGTGGTCAGCAGCTAAACTTTAGTAGCACTACGTTCACTCTTAGTGGAACACAGACAATAACTACATTTGATATAACAGTTCCAGCTAGTTAATTATGGCAGGTGACGCATCATTTGAGCTTTTTTCAGGGATTACGGTTCTTGGAGGAGGGCTTACAGAACTGGTAGCGAAGACTAATCCAGATGATGGATTTTTCTTCGCGTTAACTGTATCTGGACTAGGATCTACAGGTCAAGTTGGGGATGGATCTATTTCGTTAGGCCCAATATCGTGCGATGGTGGTGGTCAAGGTGTATCTGTTGTATTAGGGTCTATTGAGGTATCGGCTCAAGGTGTTTCTGGGTCTGTAGGGATGTCATTAGATGATGACACGGCTACACCAGCAGTATATGTTTTAGGTCAAGGAATTACTGGTAGAGTAGGTAGAGGTAATGTAGCTCTTAATAATCTCACGGTATGGGCTAATTCGCATGAAAATTTCATATCGTTAGAGCCTATCGGTGTAGAAGCACAGGGTCAGAATGGTCAGATAGGTGAGGCTGTAATAGATGTGCAGCCTGTTAGTGTTACTGGGTCAGGACTTGCTCAAATATTGGGTGTAGGCGTTGTAAGACTATATTCAGTGTTCTCTACTGGACAAGGGATATCAGAGTCTGAAGGTTTAGGATCGATAAACCTTAAGAAAGTACACATAAACGCTAATGGCATAATCGGCAGGGTTGGAGCCGCGTCAATACAGATACCTGCTATTGATGTGGATGGGTCTGGTGTTGCCAGAATTGTTGGTTCTGCAGGTGTATCTATCTACCCATTAGCAGTGGATGGTTTTGGGGAAGTAGCCTCTGTAGTGCCTGTATTCAGTTCTCTATCTCTGAACACAAGAATAGGTGCGGTTAGTGAGTACAGTAATTTTGGTTACAACAGCTTGTGTAACTTCAATAACACGACACTTATGGCGTCCGAGGATGGAATATTTGCGTTTGTAGGGGATACTGACAATGGTGACGCCATAGTCTCCAGAATGAAAAGTGGTATAACGGATGTGAGTAGTACTCAGTACAAAAGAATTTCCAATGCATACATTCATGGAACGATGAGTAGTGGTCTGATACTTTCTTTGATCACAGAGGATGGAGAAGAAAGAAAGTATAGAGTAAGCCAAGCTAATGAAACAGTGAGGGTTCTTAAGTATTTAACAGGTAGAGGGGTTTACTCGCGTAATTGGCAGTGGAGTTTGGAAGGTAGATTTAAAGTAGATCAAATGACTTTAGAAATCGACATGCTCCCACGGAGGATTAGGTGATTGATGATTTCCTCTCACTTAACATTCCTGTAGAGACAGGTCCAATAAACTTCACGTTTCTTAATGATTCTGAAGCGGCTAAGGGGTACATCTATCACGCAAGGAAGTTATTAGCTGCAACTAAGCAGTATTATGGCGTGTATGATCGAGTAGCTGCTGGTCAGCCAGGTGGTTTCTTTAGGCATGGCGTAGATCTTAGTGATGGCACAAGAATAACGGTATATACCAATGACGGTGTTGATGTAGCTGTTATAGCTACTGTAAAAAGGGTATCGAGGAAAGAGCAGAAAGATGAAGAGCCGGAATTTAATCCTACGCTGAGTAAAGACTTTTTTGTAGCCGTTAGAAGGGTTTCTGGAGGTCTCCCAGTAAGGCCTAAGTCTGGGTACATGACGGTAGAATCAGAAGAGCACTATGGGAAGAGACATGTAGTGCCTCATTTGTGCTTGTGGGTTCCTGACAGGAAGAATGATGATTCAGATGAGAGATTAGTGGTATCTAACAGAAATTCACTGTTGGGTATAGATCTTGAAGATGCCGAGCAGTTTTTTCTGGGAGGATATGTAACTAGGCCTCACTATGAGGATCCTAAACAATTCCCTATAGGCATATTGAAGACTAATAACTGGGTTGTTAGAGAAGGAGTTACTGAAGGAGATACATTCTGGGATGTTATTATAACCAGTTCTGGAACACCTCCTCAAGGACTGTACGATGTTAAGGTGTGTGCTGTAGGTGCGGATTGTCTGGTAGTGACTCCTGTAGAGTTTGAGGTTGTTATGGTGTTGGGGCACTTATACGTGAGTAGAGTGTTTACGATAGGAGAAGTGTCTGCAGCTACAAGACTGATAATGCCTAAAGGATTCTTCTGGGAATCAGAGGATGGAGGAGGTAAGGAGGATTGGTATTGGGAGAATGAAGTAGGCGCTTCAGGTAATACAAATAATGTGTATGCATACGGGCCTAACCCGCACGGTAGTAATTGGTGGGAAGGAGGGTTAACTGGGTTTCTGGATCATGAGATAATTAAGGCCAAAAATAAAAGTTATTTAAGTGTGGTAGAACCTGAGAATAATGATGGCAAGCCTTTCTTAGTAGAGGGGTTTTTTGAGGTAGATGCTACCGTTGATTATAGCGATCCTAGAAGATTCTATGAGTTTACAGGTCCGTTTACAGGTATGCCTCCTCTTAACGATAGGTGCACGGATCCTATAGGTACTACGATAAAAAGGCAGTGGGCGGCATTGCCTTTGGATGTGGTAAGTCAAAGTGTTTCTATAAACGCGAATAGGTTGTGTACAGCAGAATGCGCAGCGGCTTTTCCAGAACCCTGTGGGAATTCTATTGGCGTTACTACGTTTATGAACCTGGGATCGTCAAATGAGAGTAGCTTTCTAGTGGATATTGACGGTGTGGCTGAGGGGGTTAGGGTATCTTTCTACTCACCTAAAACTGGAAGAACAATAGCAGCAACAGTAAAGCGATTGCCTGGGTCTGGTGCAGTAAAGATTGGAAGTGCAGGAGTGGCGTGTGCCTATGGGTCATTGGATGTATCTGATGAGTTTGATCCTAACTATGATAGCGTGCTTACAGATTTTTTTTATTTAAGTTTTGTAACTACAACACAAACTAAAGCGGAAGGCCCACCTTTTTATTACAGAACAACGTCGATTACAGTTGTGGTAGATTCTTCTTTATCAGGTGACATCTTGGATATTACGAGTTCGGATAGTTCGTATCCTTTTCTTGAATCTGGGATAACTGTTTTCACCGGACCTGAGACATTTGGTTACTACGAAGTGCTGGAAAAATTTTGGGCTGCTGGGAAATAAAATTTAGGAGTTCTTATGGGTACAGGTACATTCGGGGCTGGTTCAACGCTATACAATGATTTCTTAGATGCTGGCGATAAGAAAAGCGCTGTTGTTGCAGAAGCATTAGATGATGCAGGAGCGTTTGCGGAAGAGGCTCAGGATAGGGCGCTTCAAGTTATTGAGCAGTTAGGTAGCTTTCATGTGGAAATTCCTACGATTACTGCTCCAATCATACCTATTCCAGAAGCTAGTCTTCCGGTTGTAGGAGATCCTCCCACGGAACCTGCAGACATAGAGGCGTCATTTCCGTCAGCTCCAGAGGTCCCATCATTGGGAAGGGTTAGCAGTATTTCATTGCCCAGCGTGCCTGAGTTCAATGAAGTAGCTCCAATTATAGCCAATGTACCAGTACCAGCATCGCTGAACGCATCACTGCCAGCAGAACCTGCTTTAAGCAATTTAGTGCTTCCAGATTCTCCGGCGTACACGTTGCCACAAGTACCTACACTGCAGGGGCTTAATTTGCCTGCGGTTCCGTCGATCGACATACCGTTCTTTTCGGAATCGGTTGGTGATCTGCCTCTAGCTCCATCGGTAGAATTTGCGTGGAATGATGTTACATATGCATCGACCCTTTTAGATAGCTCAAGAGCAAAGCTTCTAGACGTAATAGCAGGACAGTCTCAGGCGCTTTCTCCAGAAGCTGAAGAGGCTATATGGAATAGGGCTAGAGATAGAGAAACTAGGATTACTCAAGGAGTGATTGAAGATGCAGCAGCGTCATTTGCAGCTAGAGGATTTCAACTGCCGTCAGGTACGTTAGTGCGTATTGTTCAAACTGCATTGCAAGAGCAGATGATGAAGGAATCAAGTATCTCTAGGGATATCATGATCCGCCAATCAGAGATGCAGGTTGAGAACTTCAGATTCACGTTAACAGCAGCAATTCAGCTTGAAGGTAAGTTAATTGACTCATTTAATCTTGCTCAGGCTAGATCGCTGGATGCGGCAAAGTTTACATTCCAATCTTACATTGATTTATTTAATGCAAAAGTGTCGCTATTCCAAGCTGATGTGCAGGCGTTTCAGGCTAAAGCAGAGGTGTTTAGAACACAGCTTCAGGCAGAACTTGCTAGGTTAGAGATTTATAAGAGTGAGTTAGAAGGGCAGAAACTGGTCGCTCAGCTTAATGAGAGTCAGGTAAGAACTTACGTAGCGCAGTTAGATGCTATAAAGGTTGTGGCAGATATTTACCGGTCTCAAGTGGATGCTGCTAAGGCGGTTATTGAAGCTGATGGCGTTAAAGTTGAGTTATTTAGATCTCAGATCGCTGGGTACGAGTCCTTAGTTAAGGCGAAGACTGCAGAGTTTGAAGGATACGCTACTAGAGTAAGAGCTGAATCTACTAAGGTGGACATGTATGTTGCTAAGACTCAAGCATTCAAGAGTCGTGCAGAAGCTTTTGATTCGTTGGTTAAGGCTACGTTAGGGTCGAGTGAGCTAGAGTTCAAGCAGAATCAAGAGTTTCCGTTAGAGGTGTACAAGCAAAAGACTCAAGGGTATTTGGCCGCGATTCAAGCGGAAAGCTCAAGGATAAACGCACTGGCAGATGTATATAAAACAAGGGTTGATGCTTATGCTGCTACGGAGAGTGCAAAAAGCGATATAGCCAGATCGCAGACAGAAATACTTAAGTCTGTTACAGACGCATCCGTAGCTCAGGCTGAGTTATCGCTGAAAGCGATTGATCAGAATATCAGGATGGCCATAGCAGCACATGAAACGGCTCAGCAATCACTTAGAGCTGCTGGGCAATTGTCAGGTCAGTTAGCGGCAGCGGCGCTGTCAGCTAGGAACGTTAGTGCGAGCCTTAGTTCTAGTGATCAGTTTGGAGTTCAGCAAAGTAATTCTACAAGTACCAGTACTAGCGTATCTACGGTTACTCAAAGCATTGCTAGTGACAATCTTAACGTTAACTACAACTACAATTCGAGGTAATAATGGCTACTACTATAGAAGATTTGCTTAAGAATCAGAAGTTATTGGCATCTCCTGAAAAGAGGCTTATGAATATCACTATAAACGAGCCTAAGACGGCTGCTCCTGAAGTGGCTAGAAGAATCCCCAGGAATATAATCAACGAGCAGGCTAAGATAATTCAGTTGCCGGACGCAAACAAACCTAAAGGATTTGTAGGCCCTAAACCAGAAAGAGTTCTTAACCCAGCTTCGTTTGATAAATTCTTAGGTAGTAAACCTGCATTCGAGACTATGCTAGGAGATAATAAATCCTTGACTCAGAAGATAGCAGGGTCGATTCCCAGCGGGGTTAAGAAGGTAGCGTCTCTTGCTGGTAGAGCGGTAGTACCTGCGGCTATACTGGCTCCGGCTATTCCGGCGGCTCAGACCATTGCAGACAAGAACGCTACTAGGACGCAGAAGATAGATGCAGGGGTTACTGCCACAGGAGAGATCGGTGGAGGTATCGTAGGAGCATCGTTGCTGCCGAAAGTAGCTAAGGGAATAACAACTGTTTCCAGACTGCCATTGCCACCACAGCTCAAGATTCCACTGATGTTAGGTGGAGCTATTTTAGGTAGCTTTGCGGGTAAAGCAGGAGCGAATCAATTACTTGCAGAGACTCCAGATCAACTGCCTGCTGCTCAAGTGGCACAAGAGAAACAAGTTCCGCAGACTGTACAGGAAAGCGATGATTCTATTCAGAGTCAGTTAGCGGCTCTTAGGAGTACTGTTCCGGCATCTGGGAGTAGGTCGTCTGGATTTGCCTCTGGGCCTGCTCAGGTTGGCGGCAATTCACTTCTGGGGATCGCGAATAGAAGGATCGCAGAGAATGCAAATTTACTGAGTAGACCAGGAGCAGTTGAAGTTATAAGAGGATTACAAAGATCTGCATTTCTTGGAAATGGTGTTGAGGTATCCTTAGAGCCTGGAGCAGAGATTGGCAGAGAAAGGTCTGGTAGAGCTTTTGGTCAGCCTGGAGTTGCGTCGTCAGAGCTTAAAACGGACGCTCAGAGAGATGTGGCGGCAATGAATTTAGCTGGAAGATTTGCTGCAGCTAACAATAAGCCGATGACACTAAACCAGTTACAAGGTGTGTTGGCAAACCAAGTTCTTAGTGGAGATCCAGCACAGGCAGAGGAAGCAATCAATCAGGCAGAAAATCTAGGAAGGTTAAAATCAGCGCTATCAGGTAAATCTAAAAAAGCTAAGAGTCCATTTGATGAAGAGCGTAAGAGCATCTCTGAGATATTATCTGATTCTGAGGCAAGTGAGGATGATAAGTCACTGGCTTTAAAACGAGCAATGCAGATTAAAATGATAGAGAGTTTTTTAGGAGAGTGATAAGTGGCTCTGAATGATGCTAACAGGAAGTACCTGGATTCGTTAAAATCTGGAGGCGGTAGCAGCTTTGTAAGCGATCTCCCCAAGTTTGCTAACATAGGTGCTCGTCAGTTTGTTGGCAGTTTAGGAGCCATTCCAGAGGGTATAGGAGCCGCGACTGGCAGGCCTCAGACAATGCAGGCAGGCCAAGCATTTCGTCAGAAACAGGAAAATATTATCCAGCAAGACATAGTGCCTACGCTCTCTAAGGAAGGTAAGAAGGTATTTAGTTCTGGGATTGAGGATGTGTTTAAGGGTGATGTAGGTGTTGGCAAGTTTGTATTAGGTAAGTCAGCACAGTTTGCTCCAGGAACATTAGCAGGTGGTGTAGCTGGTGGGCTGATACGATCAGCGCTTCCAGCAGTATCGAGAGGGGTTGCGTTTGGCGCTGGAGAGGCTTTAGTTACTGCTCCGTCTGGTGCGAGTCGTCAAGCGTCAGAGATAGACGCAGCATCGAGTCAGAAATTATTGGAGACGTCAAAAGCTTATCAGGCAGCATACGCAAAGCATGGCGATAAGCCGGAAGCGGTTAGAGATGCAATTGCTCGAGCAGCTACCAAGGCACAGGCATTGCCTACAGGTGGTGTGAGTTCTGCGATGGCTACGATAGCTGGTTCAGTACTTGCTGGAAGGCTGTCAAAAGGTGCGGCAGGTGGGGTGTTTGGGGATGGAGCAGAGAAGGCTGTAGGTATTATTAGCGGCGCTGCAAAAGGTGCAAGACGTGAAGCTGTTCAAGAGGCTGCCCAATCGTTCTTCGAATCTATCGCAGGAGACGTAACTACATCGAAATTTACAGATCCTTCAGCGGCCAAGCTTGATAATTTATTGAAGAATGCAGCGCTATCTTCTGCTGAAGGTGCGTTAATAGGATCTTCATTAGGTGCATCTATTGGAGCGGTTCAAGGTAGACTTAACAAGATGTCTGCGGATAAGTTACAGAAGGCAGAGGAGTCTGTAAGTACTGTGCAGGACATAGAGAAGAAACTTCAGACAGAAGCTGCGAAACCTGCCGATGTGACAGTATCTCTTGGTGCTCAAGAGGATAGGTTAAGGAATGAGAATGAGGTAGCTGCTGAGAAAGAAGCTGCTATTGAGAATACAATACAGGCAGCTAAGAATCAGGCTACAGTGGACGCGCTTAGTGGCAAACAGGTAGCCAGGCCGTTGAATGAGATGGGTCGAGTTGATCTTGTAGAAGAGGCCAAGAGTTTAAACGTACAGTACAAAGGCGTTAATTCAGAAAGGCTTAGGGATAACATCCAGATTGCTAGAGATGCTGCTGCAGGGGTTAAAAGTCTAGAAACAGATCGGTTTAATACAGCAAGAGAATTAGAGTCTATAGGGGCTACTATAGGGGCTACAGTACCTAAGAATCTTAGAAAAGACATCATCAGAGCATTCTCTGGGGTGGATAGCGTTCAAGATAAGATAACGATATTAGAAGCTATTCAAGAGAAGTACGCTCGTTCTAAATCAGGAGCAATACAAGATACGCTTACAGAATACAGACGTCGATTGGATGAGCTGCAAACGCAGCAGGCACCTGCGACCGAACAAGCTCAAGTGGCACCAGAAGTAATTCAGCGTAACGAGTTGGAAGCAGATGACCTGACTCCAGGAGTCGCTAAAATTAATGAGGAGACACCCAGTGCCAGTACGACTGAAGTTGCTGCGGAACCTGCAGTTGATCAAGAAGTTACGAGTGCGCAAGCAGTTGAGGAAGTTGCAGCTCCTGCAGAGTTACAAGAGCCTGCGAGTGAAGTAGCTCAGCAACCATCCGGGTTTAAGCTGCCTGAGTTTAACAGCGTTGTTAGAGGCTTTGATAGGGCAAAGGATATTCCTATACCAGTGCAGACTGTGGTTCAGGAACAAGTAGCTCAGGATAAGTTACCTGGTTTGGCAATTAGTAGCTCCAGTCTGCCAGAGTCTAGACCTGAAGTCGCAGGAGTCAGTACTGCAGAGCCTCCAGTAATCCAAGAAGGTAAGTCTGAATTTACTCGTGCTAGTAAGTTAGATCGTCCTAAAACAGTAGAAGAAAGAATATTGGAAGCAGCATCAATTGATGACGTTGTGAGAGAAGTTGCTGCAACAGAAACCGCTGAGGATGCTCTTACAGATGAAGAAACCAAGGAATTCATGCAGCTTTCTGAGCGTCATCCAGAGATTGTAGAGAAGTATCTTAGGATAGGGGCTGCTAAAGGCTGGTCAAATAGTAAGACATTAAGCGCTATTAGAGATGCTGCTCCGGTCAGAGAGAAAGCTGCTGCAGTCAAAAAGCTATCTGAGGAAGAACAGCGCAGACGGAATATTGAAGCTGCAGAAGATTCTATTCGTAGAGGTGTGGTTGTTAATGACGCTGTTGATGCTGACGTATTTTTGTCAGAAATAGACAGAGAGTTTAACAAGGTCGATAAGGAGTTCCTGGATGAGGTAGATTCCGTACTTGATGCATACTTCTCTAATAGCGCAAAACAAGCAGTAAATACTAAGATTACAGACATTCCTGACGTTAAAGCATCGCCTAGTAGCGATATTAGAACAAAGGGCAAAACTGTGTCTGCTGAAAGTATCCGCAAGCAATTAGCTGGAAAGTTACCTGCTGGAAGCATAAAGATTAATGTAGTAAGTAGCATTAAATCGCTACCACCAAGAGCTAGGAAGTATCTCGAAAGTAAAGGTTTAGAAGGTACTGCAAGGGGTCTTTACATACCAGGCACGAGTGCTGCGACAGACTCCATCTATGTGATCGCGAGCAATATATCCAATATACAAGAAGCTACGTTTGTGGCACTGCACGAAGCTGTGCATAGAGGTCTGAGGAAGGTATTCGGTAACAAGTTATCAAATGCGATGGATCAGGTCTATTCTGCGAATGCTAAGGTTAAGCAGGATGTGGACGCTCGTATGAAATCTGGAGGACTGTCTAAGGCTGAAGCTACAGAAGAAGTGTTAGCTGACATGGCTAGGGAAGGCAGAGTCCGCAATCTCAAGTTATGGGATAAGGTTGTTAGCTACATAAACAACTGGATAGCTAAGGTATTCGATCGTCCGGTCGTCCTTACCGATCGTCAAGTTGAAGAGCTGGTAGCAGGAGCGCAATCTGTAGGTCTTGAGGCAGATGTGGAAGTTGTTGGAGATAGAGTACCTAGAAAGGTAGAGGATATTCGTACCAGTCTTAGATTCAATGACGGACCTGCTCAGGCAATGGACAGGGTTGATGGGTTGCTCAGTGACGCTAAAGAGTTTGTGGAATCTCGTATTCCATCAGTAACCGGATTCATGCATAAGGCTAATATGTACTTCTCTACAGGAAGTCATATATCCGAATTCTATGGCAGAATACTTGGAGGCAACCTTCAGAGGTTGATGGCTAACTGGCAGTCTGCGCTTGGCAGAACAAGTGCGATGGTATCTAAGATGAATAAAGACGTGTCTCTTAATGTTAAGAGTATAGATACGCTGTCTGACAATCCTCAGTCACAGAAAGCGCTTTACCAACTGATGGGTGAATCAACTAGGTTGGGAATTTATCCAAATAGACCTTTCGAAGAGCAGCCTTGGCTGACGGCAAAAGACAAGCAAGCCTATAACAATCTCAAGTCTTTGTACGATAAGAAAGGTGTAGCCGAGGTTTACGACAAGCTGCAAGAGCATACCAGACGTGATTTCGATATGTCGTATGCGTCGTTGTTGCGTACGCTAGCGTTTACGTTTGAGGCTCCGCAGGAGATTTGGAGTAGATTGGATCCACTTAAAGCAATGAGCGAGGATGCTGTGGATCGCAAGAGCTTTTATGATGATATAGCCGCAGCAGAAGACTGGATGAGCCAGAACGAAGGCTCTGACGCAGCCAATGCGCTTACATCTATGCGGGAATTTAGGGCTGCGAAATTAAGGGGCCCATATTTCCATTTGGGTCGGTACGGGGATTTCTTCGTAAGATACAAGGTCAATAACCCACTAGCTGTTCAAGCAGCGATGGATGCATCTAATCAATTTAATGCATTCGAGTATCAAGCAGGAAGTTCAATAATGAATCGGTTTGAGCAAGAGTCACAATGGACTACTCAGACATCACTGCTTCGTAAATTGCAGGATTCTGGCGCTATCGAAGGTCTTGAAGTAGGCAAGATAGAAGAAAATCTTAACGCGTTAGATAGCGACTCTCCATCTTTTATTCAGAGCATGCTTACCAGGGTGGATGCTGATACCAGGATTGCAGAGGATCAGAAGAGGGATACTAAGGAACTGATTCGTAGAATATTTGTGGAAATGATGCCTGAAGTATCTGGTGGTAAGCAGTTGGCTAGACGTAAGGGAGTTCCTGGGTATGATGCTGATATGCGCAGGAGCTTTGTAAAGAAAGCGTCTGCTACAGCTTATCTTGTGGCTCACAATACAGTGCGTCCTGAAATAATGGAAGCAATAAAGGATATGAGATTTGAGCTTAATAAGCTTAAGGTAGATCCTACTCAGGATGTTCGAAGGATCGCGCTTGCAAATGATGTGTTTAACCATCTCAAGCGTAGGTTGGACAATTCCATGCAGCCTTTGGATACTCCAGCGTTGGACAGACTATCTTCGTTAGGGTATTCAATGTTCTTAGCAAGCAGCGTGCCTTACATCCTTACTAACTTATTGCAACCAATGCAGGTGGGTCTCCCTGTTATTGGTGGTCGACATGGGTTTACTAAAACGCTTAGCGAGATGTTCAAGTCTAGCAAGAAGGCAGCATCTATTCTGAAGGAATCAATCAATAAGGGATGGGATGATGCCAAAAGCTGGAAGGGTATACTTGATGCTCATATCGCAATCGACCGCGCAGATTTAAGTCCAGGTGAGCGTAAGGCAATGCACGCATTCATCGACTCTGGGAATTTAGAATTCACGCAAGCTCATGGGTTAGGAAGGATTGAGCGAGGTGAAGCAGAAGGGTGGAATACGGTAGCTAAGACGTTTGGTGCTGCGTCTCACTTCTCTGAGGCGCTGAACAGGATATCGGTGGGGCTTACCGCGTTCAACCTTGAAGTAGAAAAGCTTAAGGATAGTGGGCTTACTCAGGATCAGATAATCGATAAGGCCATTACTTACGGGATGCAGTCAATTGTTAACACGCAGTTCAATTACGATCCAGAAAACAGGTCCATTGCATTCTCTAAGAAAGGTATGTTTGGAGAGCTTACTCCGTTGTTTACTGGGTTCATGCAATTCAATATGCAAATGCTGCAACTGTTGAGCAGTCTAGTTACTCAATCATTTTCTAACTCTAGTGTAGAAAAAGCCGAGGCAAGAAAGGCTCTGGCAGGTCTTACCGCCACTGTAATACTAATGGCAGGTGCGATGGGATTGCCTGGTGTTAGTTTGTTAGGGTGGGCGTATGGCGGTCTTGCTGGTAGCGACGATGACCCGAAAGATTTTAGGGCTGATTTCATAAGTATGTTATCAGGTATGATCGGCAATGACGCCGCGAATATACTGGCGCATGGGGCTATAGATAAAGCAACTGGCGGTACGTTCAGTACACGGCTATCTCTGGCCGATATAGTTCCGTTCTCTCAGTTCTTATCTGATCGTAGAGATTTATCAGATAAGTTAGAGTCAGGAGCATTAGCTATGCTAGGGCCGTCGATTGGAGCCGCTGCAAATATAGTGCAAGGTGCTGAGAAGGTTATTGACGGAGATCTGTTTAAAGGCATGGTAATGATGATGCCTTCTGCGTTCCAAGGATTCGTCAAGGCACCTGATTTGGCAATTAATGGATTTACGACATTAAAGGGTTCTTCTTTACCGATCAAACCGAATGGATGGGATGTATTCTTACAGGCGCTGAACATAACTCCGAATGTCAAAACGGAGCTGCAGCGGAACACCAGATCATTTACGACTATAGACAAGATACTAGACAATCGTAAATCAGAATTGAGTAGAAAAATGGCCGATGCGCTTGAGAAGGGAGATTTGGAAACTGTTCAGAAGATTGGTGCGGAAATGGCTGAATTTCAATTGAATAATCCCGACAAAGGTACATTCGATCCTGATAGAATCCTAAAACAACGACTCAAACGTACAGAAACAGCGGTTTTATCTGGCACTGGAGTTATGACGGATTCAAGGGATATGGGCAGACTGCTCCAGATGCTTCAAGGTAATACGACGACTAATTTAAGAGAGAGGTTGAGCGATGAGTTGCGGGTGCGCTGAGACGGTTGATTTCTGCGTCAAGAAAGGAGAGACGTTCCAGAAACGGTTTTTCTGGAGTGATGGGACGCTTACAAGTAAAGCAATAAGTGCAATTTCACAAGCAGCTCCAATGGTTGTTACTGCTACTGGACATGGAATGGTAAATAACTGGAGAGCTGCAGTCGTGTCTGCGCGAGGTATGCTTCAAGCCAATGCGGAAGGGTATCCTCCAGGGGCGGCTGAGTGGAAAAGAGTATCTGTAATTGATGCAAATAATGTGCAGTTTGATGAAGTCAATTCCGCCGACTTCGATGCATACACTTCGGGAGGATTTCTTGTTTATCAGAATCCGGTTAGTTTGGCAGGAGCTGTAGCGTCGTTATATATCCGAGATGCTCCTGAGACTGGCACTGTTTTAGCAACACTGACCAGTTCCCCTTCTTCTGGTTTGCTATTAGACGATACTACGAAAGCAATTACTGCTACGCTTCAAACGGCAGCGTTGACTTGGAATATCGGTTATTACGATCTGGAAGTTACGCTGACGACTGGCAGGATTGTTCAAGTCGCATATGGTAGTATTTCTATCACTTAATTAATAGGAGTTGAGTTATGTCTAAAGGTAATACGTTTGAAAATGATTTTCTTAAGTTGGTGTTCAACGCAACTGCAATTGCCAATATTGCGGATAACGCTGCGTCGTCTCCTCTTACCAACTTGTATGTGAGTTTACACACAGCAGATCCTGGCGAGGCAGGCGATCAAACAACCAGTGAGGTTGCATACACATCTTACGCAAGGGTAGCAGTTGCCCGTACTACAGGTGGTTGGACGGTAACGGCCAACTCTGTAAGTCCTGTAGCGAACATTACATTCCCGACAGGTACTGGCGGATCGGGTACTGCTACGCACGTGGGTGTAGGAACGTTGTCATCAGGTGCAGGTAAATTGCTGTACAAGGGCACTTTAACACCTAACATCGTGTGCGGTAATGGTATCGCTCCGGTTGTTACTATAGCTTCTACTATTACAGAAGATTAGTAATGGCGAATCTAATCACTGCTGTTCTTACAGTCATCATCTTTGGTGTGTACGGTTTTGCCGCATTCTATATAGGTGGTGCTGTTAAGGACGGCGAGTGGTTGGCTCGCGAGAGAGGTTCAGTAAGTAGAGCTGTCGATGAAAAGAATGAAGAGATAGAAAGGCTAAACAGAGTAATAAAATTTAAGGAGGAGGCTTCGGCCAGTCTTTTAAATGAAAAAGATATCGATTTCAAACGTCTTGAAGCTAAGTATATGGCTTCTAGTCGCAAGCCTGGCGGGATGCGCGTCTCCTCAAAAGTGTGTGGAAAACCAGGAAAAGATAACAGTGCCGAAGTCGGAATTTCCAGACCTGAAGAATCAGGAACGATTCGACTTCCAGAAGAGAATGAACGACGCCTTCAGTTAGTATCGATGGATGCTGACTATGTAGTGCATATGTATGATCAGTGCAGGAAGGTATTGATAAAAAACGATTTGTTGAGGTGATATGACTGTAACTTCCTTCGATGATGCAGTTCTAGGGATTAAGCCACTAGAGTTTTTCGCAAAAGCAGCTTCAAGTACACTGGTAGCAGGCAGAGCGTTCAGTCCTTTTTATAGTGCGGGTATACCAGGTCCAGCGGTCGCACCTTCGCCTGGAGTTGCTGGAGCTGCGCTAACAAGCTACGCAGGACAGATACCTTTCCCTGCAGCGGTTGGTGGGGAAACCATACATCTTGCCAAATTCCATGCTTTCGCATCTGGTCAGCCAGGTACTCTACTGCTATGCGATAGGCTGTGGCACAACAGTGGGCTATCGCTGACACTGACTACATCTCAAAACGTAAATTCAGTGGCGTGGCCTGCGAGGGATGAAAATGAGTCTACCAACGGAGAAGGTATTTATGTAGGAGTAGAATTCTCTGCAAATGGTGGGGCTGGCACTCCTACGCTTACGTTAGGGTACACTAACCAGGCAGGTACTGCTGGCAAGACTTCGAACAGTATTGTAACTACGTCACCGTCACCGTTGGCCGGATCTTTTTATACATTCGGCTTAGCTGCAGGTGATACTGGAATAAGATCAATACAAACATACCAGCAGTCGGCGACATGGACATCAGGTACGATACATTTGGTGGCTTTTAGGATCATAGAACAGATAGATTTGCCTGTTAGTGGCCAGGGAGATGGCGTAAATCTGCTTACTAATGGATTGAAGAGGTGTTGGGATAATACGGTTCCATTCTTGCTATTTATTCCTGGAGCTACAACATCGACATTGCTGACAGGAACTGTAGGGTTCACACAGAGCTAATATGACGATCACAACGTTAGATCAGATATTTTCAGGCACTAGAATACCGGAACCGTTTGTCAAGACAGCAGCTTTTGGTACATCTGGAGCTGTGTCAGGAAGGTTACAGAGTAGCTGGTATCTGGCTGGGTATCCTGCTGGGGCATCAGCTCCAGCTCCTGGATTGGCAGGGGCGGCGCTATCTAGTCCGGTTACTGGGCAAATACCAATACCTGCGGCTTCCAATCAGCTTTACTTGCAGAATTTAAGATTTAAAAATTCTGTTGGGGCCAACGCAGTTAATTTTTTGTGCGACAGATTGTGGCATAACAGCGGGATTACCATAACGTCTACCACTGCGCAGACTGTCAATTCTGTCGCATGGCCTGCTAGAGACGAGAATGGGTCTACTAATGGAGAGGGAGTGTTTATTGGCGTTGAGGTAAGTGGCGCTACCGGAGCCGGTACTCCTACGATAACGATAAGCTACACCAACCAGGCAGGTACTGCTGGAAGGACAGCTACAAACATACCTGCCACGATTGCATCGATAGTAGCGGGTTCGTTTATTCCCATAGGACTACAAGCAGGGGATACAGGAGTAAGGTCAGTACAGTCAGTTACGCTATCGGCGACATGGACATCAGGTACTATTCACCTGGTTGCGTACAGAGTTCTAAACTCATTCTTAATAAGAAGCAATATGGACTGCGATTCAGACATAGTAGATTCAGGATTAATTCCTTTGTATGATGGATCTGTTCCTTTCATTCTAGCTGCTCAGAGCACTACTGCTATTTTGGTAGGATCTGTAACGTATACTCAGGGGTAGTTCATGGCCCTTACGAGTAGGGGTAAGCTATTAGTAAGTCCTCAGAAGGAACTGTGGAATACAGGTTCTAAAGTACCTGTAATACGAGGTCTATCATTTCTCGACGGAGAGGTTGTAAGCGTAGGGGTTGTACGTAATTACGTCTTCGGAACAGACCAGAAATCTGTACTATCTAGCTCTGGCGTAGCGACCACTAATTTCACATCACCTACTCCAGCAGATGGCGTTCTATCTTCTAGTGGGGTAGCTACCGCAACGTTTGCCGGAAAAGCTGACATACCTGCCGTACTGGCATCTGACGGAGTATCTACCAATGCATTTGTAGGCCAAGCGTCAACGCAAGCGGACATGTCTGCAGCCGGTGCATCGGCGAATGCATTTGTAGGCCAAGCGTCAGCTCAAGCGGTTCTTGCGTCTAGTGGAGCATCCACCAATGATTTTGTAGGAGTAGCATCTAAAGAAGCAGTACTAAGCTCATCTGGTGTAGCTACTACAGATTTTCAAGCGGCGTCTGTAACAGGAGATCTGACTTCTTCTGGGTCCGCAACAGCCAGCTTCACAGGTAGGTCGGATGTTCCAGCGGTCTTGTCGTCAGACGGCATTTCTACCAATGCATTTGTAGGTATATCCTCCGCACAAAGTACATTAAGTTCATCCGGCGTATCAACTAATGCATTTATTGGAGAATCCGACGCTACTGCGGTACTAAGTTCAAGCGGGGTTAGAGTATTCTTAGATTGTTGCGGGGATAAGGAAAATGATGTGTATGTTATTAGGTAGAGGTCAGAATGGCACTTACTAAGTTAGGTGGAGTGATCCAATTTCCTTACAGGCATTTGGCTGTTACTCAGGAAATAGCAGCGTCTAGTTCGCTAGGAGCAGCAGGCAGGCAGGTGCATTTAATAGGTCAGGTGTATTTAGAAAATCCAACTGGAGGATCTAAAACAATATCCTCGTCTGGCGGTATTATTGCTTGGAGAACTCCCTCCGTGCCTATTTTTTCTAACGCAGGCACGCAGCTAGATATAGGAATACAAGATCTAGATATGACCATATCAGCTACTCCAGCTAGAGGCGATGGCACAATGGATGTTAGTGCCACACTGATCGGAGGAACAGATTCTTTAGGATCTTCCGGTACTAAAGAGATTGCAATGGAAACTGGATCCAAGACGATTAGTCATGGGGATTTCATAGCGGTTGCGTTTAATATGGTTTCTAGAGGCGGATCAGACTCTGTATCTGTCAGTGCTTCTCAGCAGGGGGATTATACAGACGGAACCAGAGTCATACCATGTGTTAGTACGGTTACGAGCGGTACATGGAGTACGCTTACAAATGGAACGCCACAAGTTACTATTGTGTTTGATGATGGTACAGTAGGATGGTTGGTAGAAGCGCTTCCTCCTGTAAGTCAATCAAATATTTCCTACAATAGCGGGTCAACCCCAGACGAAATCGGAAACTACATAAAGTTAAAAACAAAAATACGAATAGTAGGGTTTGTTTTTGAAAATATCGCCAGCAATAATTCGGCGACTTTTGATATCTGCGTCTACACAGATCCTCTAGGTTCTCCGTCACTTGCCGCATCCAAGTCAATCGATCCAGATCAGATGGGTACGAGTGCAGGTACTGCTATATACATGCTAAGTACTCCTCTAGTTATAGGTCCAGGTGAGATATCAGTTACTTTAAAGCCAACAACTACAAATAACATAACTGCGTACTATTACCAGGTGCTTACGCCTAAATATATGAGGTGTTTTGGAGTGCATGAGGATGATTTATATGCTGTTAGCCGGACTGATGGGTCAGGCGCATTTGCCGGTTACAATTTAGGCACTGCAAAAGATAGGCGTATGGCGATCAAATTACTGGTTGATATGGTAGATGTAGCAGGGGAAGCTCAATCATCGGTAGGAATTTTCTAGGAGATACAAATGGCGGCACCATATAATCCACCTGTAAAGAATGAAGATTTTGTCTGTTACATATCGCTCAGAAGTGCTGCAGACAGTCTGTCGTTTAAGTCCAGTCCAACTATTGCATCAGGAGATTTTAAGGTCTCTAAAGATGGTGGGGCTTTGGCTAACCTGACAACACTGCCAACGGTAGAGCCTTCTGGGTCTGTAATGGTTAAGATAACATTGTCTGCTACAGAGATGAATGCGGACAATGTTACGGTTGTTGCAATCGATCAGACTACTGATAAGGAATGGGCGGATTACGTTCTTAACATTGTAACCACCGCGTAGTATGGCTCAGTATAAGCTATTCCTTGGTAACAAGCCTTCTGATAAGGGAGCGTTGGTATCCCAAGGGGTTGCTGCTGCGTCTTTTGTAGGTGCGTCAGAATATGTCATTGCTGGTATCGCAGCCACTAACCTATTCGGCGAGGCTGTTGCCACAGCGGCATTAAGTTCTAGTGGGGTTTCTAGCAATAGCTTTGTAGGGTTATCAGAGGCAAGCGCGGTACTTGATTCCTCAGGTGCAGCAACTGTTTCATTATCTGGCATAGCAACAGTTCCTGGATCCATGTCTTCTGACGGGTTGTCTACTAATGCATTCACAGGATCATATGAACCAAGAAGCGTTTTAACTGTAACCGCTCAAGCAGTAGGATCGTTTTCTGGCGGTGCTCAGAAACAGGCTGTTCTATCCGCGTCAGGTGCGTCGACAACACAGTTCTTCCTAGACGCTGATGGAGTGTATTCGATTAGCGGATTTGGTTCTGCGGCTTTTGCCGGAGAGTCCAGAATAATTTCGGTAGCTAGTGTAGCTGCTACATCCAGCGCTACGTTTTCACTTGGTCAGATAGCGAGCTTCTCTTTATCAGGACATTCATCTAACAGCTTCCAAAGTAACTACAAACATTTTGCCAGATTTGATTTATCTGCTCCATCAATAAATGCATTCTCAGGTAGGAGTGACTTTTATAGCAATTTTGCGATATTAGGATCTTCGGTAAATGCATTCGAAGGAACATCTTCAGCAGCGTCAGTATTTGGATCGTTAGGATCGTCAGGAACGGACTTTAAAGGAGTGGGCAATAGGTTTGCCAGCACAACAATAGCTGCGAGCAGCAATGATAGTTTTGAAGGGTTTTGGAAGGAGTTTGCTGATATTAGTATGAATGGGTCAGCAACCTCTACCTTTAACAGTCTTTCTATGGCTAATAGTGCGATCAATGCACAAGGTATTTCAGAGGGGTTGTTTAATTCTGGGTTCATTGGGTACTCGTTGTTTAGTATAAATCTAGTATCCACATCGTTGTTTAAATCTATGCAGAATAATCTGAATTCTACAGACCATGAGTTTGTAGTTATAAAAGATCGAGACGTCTTTTCGGTAATTAGAACAGAGAATGTTTTATCCATCACTTCTCAAGATCATAAAGATTCTAAAAACGAGACAATATCACTGGAATATTGGTAAGGAGCTTATATGGAACCAGTTTTTTCACTAGAGAATATAGTTATGGCTATTGCTGGGTTCTTAGCAATTGTATTTGTAAAGAACCTAGGTAAAGAATCTAAAGAAGCTAAGGAGATGGCAAGTGAAGCAAATGCTAAGATTCATACAATCGAAGTTCTTGTCGCTGGTAATTATGTTAGGAAAGAAGATCATGAAAAAATGACCGAGGCGATGTTTAAGAAATTAGATAGAATAGAAGAGAAACTTGACGACGCGCCGTGCAGGATTGGCGGACACAGACCACTTAGAGACAAGGGGGTGTAATTGAAATCAGCCATTAAGAGTAAAGTAATCTGGATTAATTCATTAATGCTAGCTATTACAGGAGGTTTAGCTGCTTATGAAACTTACATACCGTTTTTGCAGTCTGTTCTCCCAGGAGACGCTACGATATGGATTTTAACCCTTTTTGCAGTGAACAATATTATCAACATAATTCTTCGGTTTTTAACCAAAGAGTCTTTGAAATAATGGATACCAACTTCGATAAGGCCTTTAACATACTGCATGAGATTGAAGGAGGATACTCCAACAATAAGCATGATCGTGGAGGCAAGACGATGTACGGCATTACTGAATCAGTTGCAAGAGCGCATGGTTATACAGGCGATATGAATTTACTGCCATTAGGCACTGCCAAGAGTATTTACAAAAGTAATTACTGGCTCAAAGAATTCGACTTCCTGCCGTTTCAGACCGCATATTGCATCTTCGATGCATGTGTAAATCATGGTGTTAGAAGGGCTATACTAATGGCTCAGATAGTTGTTAAAGCTAGAGAGGATGGGTTGCTTGGTCCTAACACCACTGCATTGATAACAACCATGGGATCAGATAAGTTTATTAAAGCCTTCTGCTCTGAAAGACTTCACTTCTATACCAGCTTACAAGAATGGAATATATTCGGTAAAGGATGGACCTTAAGAATAGCAAGAATACTAGCTTTGTAGTATAGTTAAATCTGTTTTATAGACCGTAACAGACTTCCGCCGCAGCCATTTGGCTATCCGCTACAATTCTCCCGAGTTGTAGCGGTTTTTTATAAGAATAAAAATATGAAAATCTTATTGGCACTGGTATTAACTGCGATAGTTACAAGCGTCAAAGCAGATGTTCATTTAGAAGAAACTAGATACTGCTCTGCTCCGAAGAGGGACGATGAAGGTAGGATTCTTAGGAGCATGTCCACAGTTCGCAGATTTAAGGAATTGTACCCATGCATAGAGCCTTGCGATCATACCTGGCAGGTTGATCATGTGATACCTTTGTCTCAAGGTGGGTGCGATTCTGTTAGTAACATGCAGTGGTTGCCACCCTCTATAAAAAGATGCGCTGGTAAAGCTTGTAAGGATAGATGGGAGAGAATCATCTACCCAAACAAGTTCGATTAATCGGTATCGTACTCCAATTTATCGGCACTCATCTTATAGCATCTGGTGTTACCCGTTGCATAATCAGTGCCCGAGCCTAGGTTTTTAAATCCTCCAAAAGAAGCGTCTATCACACGTGATTGAATTAATGCATATTCCACAGATGCAAAGTTGTGTCCCTTCTCTTCGCAGTACATCTTGAATTGGTTCTTGTTAATATAAATTACTCTAGCGTCCTTCTCGTATCTGATATTAAGGGATACGCGCGGTGCAACGGATGGCCTAGGAGTGTAATCTGTATCGCCTTTAGAAACGTTAAGGATGATCATTTGATCAAGATGGGTGTTGAGGTATGCAACGACTACTTCTTTAGGAGAAACCGCTGTATCGCTTATCTGTTCCCTTAATCTTGCTATCTGACTCATCGCCCAATCAATATCCCTTTCAACAGGAAAATCTTTTAACAGTTCGATATCCCTACACACTGACCCGACCACTTTTGCACAGGCTATTATGGCTATCCAGAATCTTTCTGCTGAGGTTACGTTGTACGCAGATCCCAATCTGTCTATTTCCTTAAGTATGGCGGATCTAATCGCGTCGTACTTGGGGACTGCCTTTCCTAAAAACGCACGCCCCGCCTTGCCATAATTATCTGGAAGGTCGATGTTGGCAAACTTATCCGCTTCAAGTTTTGAGTGTACCTTAGATACCTTCATGTATATCTGGAATACCCTCATAGCTGCAGCAGAGTAATCGTCCTTCTCTCTGGCCATGGTCAGATATGCATCTGAGTTACTGGATGCAAATGATACGTTTGCCCAGTTCTCAATTAGCTGAGACAGTCTGCCATCCTGGCCACTCCTGCGCTTGCCTGTGCCTTGAGATATGGCCAACGCCATGTCCATAAATATGTCAGGTCGTAGGTTACTGACCTCATCCAGGCATACTGGGATGTTGTTGTAGGCGCTCATTATTCCGTAGAATGCATTTATGGTCATCCCTGAGTTGGTTCCATTAATGAGCATCTCGCTCGGGTGGCCCCAAATAGAATTGATCGCTTTCTGAACAGTCGATTTACCGCATCCTGATTTGCCTGATAAGTAAATTAATGCGCCCTTATGGCCGGTCGTGTGAAAGAATAAAGATCCGAACGCAGCATAAAGGCAAAATCTATGCGCTTCGTGATCGGCAACGTTAAAGAATTGAATAGCGTCAGCCCATCTCCTTAATGATCCTTTCACTCCTAATCCCCTAATATCATTCTCTACAGACCTTGCCATGCTGTGCGTTTCTACGTATCCGTCAGTATGATATATAGTGTCAGCCAAGACGAATGAGTTATTGCCGTGTCTCCAGCCCTGTCTGCTTAAAGATATCTCAGGTGGTTTCTGGCTTTGTAGTTGTTGTATGTACATGTCGAAATACTCTATCATTGAGTTCTTGTTACGAGTTTTAATCATGACGCCCTTATCAGCTAACGTCTTGAATAGTTCTTTCGGCTCGTGAATCAAGCTGTTTTTCAATCGGATGATCTTGTGCTCTTTGTGAGGGAGCGCAGCGTACCACTCAGAGCTAGTTACTTCAGAAGTCTCGTCATACGTTCGTTTAACAGGGTAAAGATCATATTCGTACAAAGTAAGTAGTTTTTCAGTGTTATCAATCTTTACCTTATGCATGATCCCACCACCTTCTTTCCTATGGAATGGAGGCAATGGTTCGAATTCAGGAGCGTGTCGATCGACGGGTTTTTGTTTAACGCTTGCTTCTTCAGGCGCTACGTCTTTAGGAGGCACTATCTGAATTGCGTTAGCGAACCCAAGTACTATCGGACTGGTTATCCTGCCTTGATGAGCACATCGCTTACATGCATTTGGAAAATGCACTGCCAGCGATCCGCATAGCGTGGCTCCTGTTGATTGGTATCTCTGTGCTAACTTTGCTAGTGCAGCATCCTTATTATAGTTTCTATGCTTCTCGGATACTTCGATCGTGGATGCTTCAGGAGTTGTAGTTCTCGCACACACGCCCAGAACATCCTTCCATACAGGCTCGCCCTCACATCCAGATTCTTTTGCAAGTCTGATAGCCTCGCACTGACCTAGTATTTTTTTGAAGTCTGAATCAGGATACTTTAATTCTACATCAGGAGTCTTGCAAAATCTTTCAGGCCTCTGACCTGGTATGTCTAAGGTACTTACACTAGGTATATCTGTGACAATTCCTAGGCTCTTAGAAAGTCTCTCTACGTGGTCTAAGAGTGCATCATTGTCGATTGGAATAGCATCTTCCAGTATTTTGACTTCGTTGCCATTCTTGCTGTTGAATGTTCCTGGTACTCTCAACAATCGAGTGCAATCGCTGGTTACTGCTGGGTCGAATTTAAATTCTTTGCGTACAAGGATATCCTTAAATGCTTTGGCAACAGGCAGCCATTCTGCCACATCAAGCGCATCTCTAAACGGCCAATACGCATGAACACCGCCTCCTGACGATACTAATACTGGCAGTGGGAATTCATTGTCAGTACAGAAATTTCTTAAGGACTTAATCGCTTCTCTTTGGGAAGTATAAGCTCCTTTCTTGTTGGGGTCGGTACTTACATCAAGATCTACAAACAGGCTCTTTAATTGGCTGATGTTTCTTCTACTTCTGATCGTCCTCTTTTTTACGGTTACACCGGCGTCTACTTTATCAACTAATATGCTTAGTTCTGACAGACTTGCCACACAGAAATAGACGTCAGGCTTATCTCCAGCTAGATTTATAGTTGCGAGCTTGGCTTCTACATCCTTGTAGTCCTTGTAGCTGTGGTGCTTAACCTTGTCTGTTTTGTCTTTCGTCGCTATGCATAAAATCCCCTCTGGTAATATCTTCTCAAAAAACTCTCGCATATGACGTATCTCAATTTACGGAGCAAACGAATCCTCTCCAGGTAGTTAATCTCTTGTTTTTAAATGTAATCTCTAGATTTGCGCGGTTTTGATGGATAACCGCGAACCATTAAACTACCACACTGAATGAGTTTTAGCTATTAGTCGCCCCAACCAGTTGCGATTGATTCTATGCCACTACCTTGTTTAGCACTTGCTGCCTTGGGCTTTTCTTCTGATGCATCATCGTCCAGATCGAACGCCATTTGAGGCTCATCTTCCTGCGCTTTCTTAGGAGCTGGTTTAGATGGTTTCTTAGCGTTTCTTTTAGGAGCAGGTTTAGATTCAGGTACTGGAGTGTCTTCCTCGTCATCTTCCAGTTCATCAAGAATACTGCCAGCGTCCTTCATGATGTTAGACGTATCCTCGTCGGCCTCATCGTCATCTTCGTCAGGGTCTACTTCAGGCTCAGGTTGTTTAGCAACCGTCACCGATTTAGCAGGCGCTGCTTTGCTACTAACTGGCGGTTGTTTTTTAGAACTCTCTGCAATTTCCTCCTCAGTAGATTCAACGTTTGCAGGTTCTTCTTGAGGAGCTGATTTGCTTACACTAGGCATTTGTTTAAGACCAATGATCGATTGCACTGAGTCTGACGCAAACAACTCATCTGCCTTTGCCAGTTCTTCAGCAGTGGTCCAACGCGCTGCCTGAAATAAAAGTTTAGGATATGCAGTATTTGGATCGAAGGATATCTTTGTAACCAGTGTGCGTAACTCTTTAACTCCTCTGTTCATCAAAAACTTCATGTACTGATCCCATGCGAATTTTTGAGCTGCTTCAGCTTCTTTATTGTCTTTATCCCATAAAGATGTCTGAGGCACTTTCAGAATGAACGCTGACTCGGCTGATGCTAAAAGACCAACAGGAACGACGGCTAATCTCTTAGCGCCCTGGCAAGCGGTAACTTCTTTACCTGCTTCAGTAATCTTAGATCCTTTAACTGACCACTTGCACGATGCGCACGTAGCCGCTTGTTTGTTAACAACATCTGCATCCGGCTCGTCACCAAACGTTGACCAGCAAGTTGGTGATTTGTTTTCACCTTCCACGAATGCGCCTTCGAAATAATATCTTGATCTTTTTGGGTTGGTCCCAACTACGACTACAGATATTGAAGGGATAGGAATCTGCTCTCCATCCACTGTTTTGGTTATGAGAACTTCTTCATCGCCTTTGCGTAGTCTCCACTTAGAACCTCTGAATGTAATTGCTGGGATTGATTCTGTCGCAATTACGTCTGGGGTTACGTTTCCTCTATTTCTAATATGGTCTGGAACTGCAATTGCCTTATCGTTATTAAATAATGTTACTGCTGTACTCATGCTGTCTCCTTTGATGATCTCGATGCGGTTACTCTTAGTCCTAGCTCTTTGAACACATTAATACCTGGAGGCAAAGACCCTCCATGCATATCCATGTAGTCACGGATGCTCGTTACAGATACTCTCTTGCCTAAGAATACAAGAGGATCTTTATCTTTCAAAAACTCCATGAACGCAGGCCAGTCGTTACAACTGACTTTCATGTTAGGCACGATCGATGCAGTACCTACGTCAGTCTTGAATGAATCCACGCCGTTGTCTCCAGCTAGCTTCTTAATAGCTGTTTCAACAGTGTCCATCTTTTCATCAATCTCTGCCAGTTCTTTCTTATATCGATTAGAGATTTCTTCTTTCATCGATCTCAATTTAATGTATGCACCAATTAACTTCTTAACATCTACCTTTGCCATCTTCCTCTCCTCTTAAGTAATCGTTGTATAACGATAGTGTTTTATCCTGACCTAGCTGCTTGGTCTCTATGTTCTTGTAAATCCTATCTTCTATAAAATGACTCGAGAACTTAACTACTGTCATCTTTCTAGTTTGACCTTTCCGGTTGAACCTCTCTACAACTTGCATCGCTTCATCGTTGCTGTTGATCGGCCCGTAGAATATGAGCGTATCAGCCTCAGTCAGATTAAGACCGTGCGCCATAACCTTGGGGTGGCACAACAGTACGTGCGGATCCTTGCTAGTCTTGAACGCCTTTATTATCTCCCTACGTCTTCTGGGAGTAACATCCCCATTAATAACTGCACAGGAATAGATCTTATGCAGGTGCTTCTGAAGCTCGTAAATAATGCCCTTGAACGGCACGATAACAAGTACCTTCGCATGAGCTTCGTCAATACTCTCTATCAATAACTGAAGTCTAGGTCTGAAATCCAGAGGAACATACACCCCAGTCTCTGTTTGCTTAATCACACCGCACAATAACTGCCTTATCTTATTGAGCTTATCTGCCGCATTTATTGCAGAGATCTTCTCTCCAGATTTAGCTTGTAAAACATCTTTATTCCTCATATCAGTGAACAATTTTTTCTGCTCATCCGAGAGGTCACATCTGCGTGACTTAAATACAACAGGAGGCAAATCTATGCAGTCTGACTTTTTGAATCTGACCGCAGGCTGAAGCGCCTTGAACACAGTCTCATGCGCATTCTCTCGCTCTACCCACTTGAATTGGCTGATCTGCCTCATCGTAAGATCTCTAAACGATCCAAAATAAGGAGTTACGTTGGACGGCGTAGTCATCCTTGCCAGTGCCCATGCATCTGTTGGAGCATTGGGAGTGGGTGTAGCTGTCATCGGCCAGAACGCCATGTCTGGTCTGATCAACTCGCACATCTTCTTGTACATGGTAGTGCGTGCATTTATATAGACAGACGCTTCATCGAGTATGAGCAAATCAATGTCTTTACGCGCTTTAAGCTCCTTCGATATAACCTCTACACCATCATGGTTTATTACATAAAAGTCCACATCCTTCTCTAAATTGGCAAGCCGCTTTTTACGATCTCCTACGAGTAAAGACGATGTTCTGTGCATGAGGAACGAGAATATCTCGTCCATCCAAACAGACTCCACTGTAGACAGCATGCATGCAATAAGGCACTTACGCACCATGCCCTGTTGCATAAGATAATCTGCAGCCCATAACGAGCTTGCTGTCTTTGCAGTTCCCGCCTCGTTAAGAACGTACATGCGTCGATTTAACGTAAGCTGAGCTGCTGTGTACTTCTGGTGCTCCCATGCAGGGAACGGCCCTGGCCAATTGTAATAGTACAATATAGGGCTTGGCACCGGAACGCCTAAATTATTAAGTATCTTTGTTTCTTCCAGTCCGTGCGGAATACTTACGTTGTGACCTTTAAAATCTACGAATTCATAGCGATCTGGAAGAAACTCGTTTAACTTATTTAGATTCTTTACTCGGAGGAGAATGCTTTTCGTTTCCTTGTGAATTAACACTCTCCAACCACTCCTTTAAATCATCAAACCCACTTACATCGTTAACTAAAATCACCTTGCCCCCTGCACTCATAATTCTTTCTGCAGTGATCTTTTGCCTCTCGGTAAATGTTTTAGTTCCTGCCTTTGTTTCTACTGCGATGAACCTGCCTTTGAAGCATCCGATCATGTCTAGAGATGGCGCTCCCATGCCGTTAATTACCGGCCAATGGCTATACATGTCAGCGCCGTACTCACTGAGCAGGTCTTTTACTCGCTTCTTTACCTTACCCTCAGGCGTCATTTTCCTAAAAACTCCAGCATACGCATTGCTTTCACAATGTCCTTATCGCCACCCTTCTGCTTCTCGCGCATCAGGTAAACGATCGCATCACCTTTAATCCATCCCCTGAATTCTTCCTCAGTAAGGATATTCTTAAGAACTTTATATGGCTCATATACGCCCATGTTTTTATACTTCTGCTCATCTGTCAGGTGTGCAGATAGGTTGTTCTTTGTTTCTTCTGTGGCGGATCCTTTCAACATGGTTGCAGTGAACGCATCTTCTACTTGTTTGGTCGCTTTCATTTTTGCAACCGCTGCATGGATTATGGAACCTCCTACAGTATTTCTTATGGTTCTAGATACGCCTTCATTTATCTCTTTAGCAGCCTCTTTTGTAGATGCAGTAAGATCTTCGGTAAATAATTCCATCTGTTTCAGTTCTTCTGACATATTAATCTCCCTTATATTTTCCATTAAATTCACAATTAGTCACTGGGCAGTATTCTTTGCACAACCCAGATGGTTTCTTATCCCACTTATCCTCGTTGTGGGCGATCTTAAATCGCTTAAGGTCAGGAATAAACTCCTGCCATAAGTCTTCTACATCACTTCTATGATAAGTCTCTTTTGTAGACTTACCCTTAGTGATCCATTCAAACGAAGTGTGGCACTTCTCAATCTTCGTCTTGGTGTGGAAAATGTACAGTGCAAACAGCTTTAACTGCCTGCTATCGTCTTTAACCTTGCCAGTCTTCCAATCGACGATCCACGCTTCAGTCATCTGCAGATGCATCACGTCCAATATGCACCGCATCCAAACATCCTTAGAAAAGAAATCACATGCATCCATATGGACACTAAGTGCTCCTTTTATTTCGGCGATTCTAAACCCATCTTCTGGTATTTCAGAAAGCGTTTTCGTAACATGGGCAACAAGCTTGTCGTCAAGGGTGCTAGGAAGCGCTACATTATCGTTTACAAGCGATGCAATCTTCTTGTGAACCATATCCCCAAACTCTGCTTCAGGACCGCTAAAATCCTCTTTAAACTCTTTTGTTACCTTAAGTGCCTGATACTTCCTCGGGCAACTTAAAAACATATCCAGCGTAGTAATACTCCAAGGTAGCGCCTTCATGGTTATTTACTCATGAAGTTATTGGCTAACTCGAGTTTAACCTTATCTAAAATATTTTCATAGTCTGGATCTGTACTCTTAACAAATGCACCATTGAAGAACGTCCCATGCCTTGTGTTTAGTTCGGTCAGTACAAGTAGCAATCCATCGATTAAGTCATCATGACCCCTCATCCTGGCTAGCTGGTCTAAGCGATGAATAATCTCAAAAATAGAACACGCTAGCGTAAAGTTATTCTTTCTTAAAATATTGTCCGCTAATTTTCCTAGTAACATCCCTATATAATTACAGGCATATTTCATGTCGCCAGTTTCTTCTTCAATCCTTCCAGAGAATTCTTTTTGTATAGCAGTGAATGCGTCGATTTTTAATTGCTCTATGTTCGCGATCATAATGCATACAACAACCATATCACATAGTGCGTCGAATTCTAGTGCTGCTGAGTCTGCTCCGATGAGTTCACTGAACTCAGTCATCAATTTTAGGAACTGATCTTTCGAAGTAGATTGAGATACGATGTTTCTGTCGATTCCCCACTGAGAAATTCCGTGCCAGTGGCTTTTGAATTCTTCATATCGATCGTGTGATGTATCAAATATGTGTCGGCTCATTTTAGTTCTATCCCCTTTACAGAAGCTATTTTCATTAGATGAAGTGCTTGTGATACTGCATCGTCGATCGCAACGTGGCTGATGTAAGTATCGTTATTGTCGTGCGGTACGTCTTTAAACATATTGCGAATGGTTCTGTAGCATCTATCCCCCTTGTAGCTCCAGGGTAGTGGCATGGCAAATTTGCGATATGCATAGCTTAACAGTACGTTATCAAATGACGCGCCATTGCCCCACATAAGAACTTCAGAAGGGTCAGATGCACTTTCGTAAACCCAATCTCCAAAATTAGCCAGTGCTTCCACAACACGCATATTTGAATTTGCTGGCGCATCAAACACTGCTGCTCTGGCTTCATTTGATTGCATCATCCACCAGTTAATAGTTGATGCATTGATAGAGAACCCGTTTCTTATGGAGTCTTGAAGTTCTATATGCGTGTAGAAGGTACTATCAATCTTTCCTGATATCGGATCGAATGTGCACGCCCCTATAGACAATATGCACGCCCCTGGCTCATTGCCAAGCGTTTCTAAATCTAGCATTACATTAAGCATTTATTCTCCCTTTATGGCACCTTTACTGTTTCTTGGATAACTTCTATTACTTTTAACAGAAGTCGCTCTTAAATTGCTCAATGAAAGTCCAGATCCACCTTTGCTGAGTGGCTTCTTGTGATCAACATCCTGTCCTTTCTTGACCAATCCTTTCTTGATCATAAGGCGTCTTGCTTTTCCTCGGATCAATTTATTCGCATAGTCACCACGTTGCACTGCGGTTTTATGCTCTTGTTTATAGTCTCTTACATAATTAGGACTGCTTGGCATGATACCTCCTTAAGAGTTATAAAGTTTGTGCAGGTAAGATCGTACTATGTGTTGTTGCTTCCTCATTTGATTAATTTCGGCAATAAATGACGGCTCTTCTAATCCTAGCTTGAACCGTTCTTCCATATCTTTTAATGCTTCCTCGGACAGCTCAAGGACATTTTGAAAGAATTCTATTTGAACATGCTTAGGAGAATTTTCATTCACCCCTTCGAATTTATTTATATCTGCCAGTTCTTCTGCGGTAAAGTCCATACTACTCCTCTGTTATGCTTATCGATGCATCAAGTGCTATGTACGACGCGATGCTGATTATCGTGATAATGAAATAGGATATGAGGCTCAACCCAAACAGTTCTAGTGCGCCGGTGGCCCCTGCATGAAGTGTCAGTAGCACTAGCACATTCGTTACGATTGACATCGATATTCTCATTCTATGTCTTCCCCTGCGAGTAAACCAAATATTGCAAATATTACAGCTGCTAATATAGTTAAGGTTGTGGCCCCAGCTACACCATCGTTCATAATTCCTACTGAATGCAGGTGGTTTATATCCATTAATAACAATGCTGAAATAACAAGCACGAATAATGTAAAAATAACATCTTTAATCATGATATCTCCTTTAGTGTTCCCCATGTTTTTCCTAATTTTGCATCAACCGGCAGTGGTATAGGAACGTCCCACCCCCAAGCGTCTTTGTACGGAAGATTGGAAAGGATATTCTTTATTTTCCTAACCTTTGCTTCTGCTCGATCATCATCCCTTACATACATGAACAGCGCGTCATGCAGGTCCCATGCATACATAAGGTCAGCATCAAATAACGGTCTGCACATGTATATCCCTAGCAGTTTCATCTCTGCACCTGTGCATTGAATACGAAAATTAATTGCTATCTGCTGCTGTGCGTAGTCATTTAAATTATTAAGAGGAACCCTAGCCCCTCCTCTAGAGAATGCATACTTCTCCATGTCAGCCCTACGGATGGCCTCTTTCCAATACGCTGGAACAGCCTTGTAGGTAGTCATATAGGTATATTTTATGTGCTCTGCCTTTTCTCTAGTTAACTGCAAGCCGTACTGCGTAAGCGCTCGTGACATTATCGAATCTATGCCAATGCGATATTGGAGGCTTAAGTTACTAAACTTCCCAAGATTGCGAGCACTGTATGCCTTAGCATCATCTTTAGCATTCTCTCTGACATACTTGTAGTCCATATTCTCTATGTCTGCGCCCATGTACGCATGCAAATCCTCGTTCTTAGAGAACAGATCAAGCATTACTTCATCCTCAGACTCTATAGCCATCAAGCGCATCTCTTGTCCTGAGAAGTCAAACTCTGCCAGCAAGAACCCTTCAGGAGCTTGCAGTACATTCCTTGCTGCTTTACCTCTTTCCCACTGATGCAGTGCGATACCTGTCTGCACCCTGTCTTTATTCTTACCTTGAAATGACGAATAGGTAAACCTATGGCTGTTGCCGGTTATAAAAATAGTTCCCTTACTTCTTGCCAACCAGAAACCAGTTTGGGTTACTGTACAATATACATGGGTCTGACGATTTATCTCAGATACATGTGTCTTGGGTATTATATTGGCTATAGGGCGTACGTGCTCATCTGATATATGCACAGGCCATACGCCTGTCTTCGTCACAGCATGCTTCCTAGCTTTGAATCCAGTAAGCGCTGCGATTGTGCACACCCAGTCTGCGTTAGACTCTATGCTAGAATAGTATACACATCCTCCATCTTCGTGAGCACAGCCGTCCCAGTATTCTAGTTCTTTTATAAAATCTTTAAGAGCTTCTTCAGTAGAGTCAAGTAGCCAAGCCCCTAGATACTTTCTGTCAGGAGTAACCCAGCTAGGTATACTTCCTTTATAGATAGATATCGTAGTCCTGTCCGCATACTTTTTGCCGCGATACTCGTTGTACGCTATTCCGTTAAGTTCGAGTAATTCTTTCAATCTCTCTATCTTACGGCCTTTCTTAAGCGTGAATATTACTCTAAATCTTTTTACATTGAACCACGCATCTGCCTGTATAGCTGCTAGTAATCTAATCTGAGCAGATGTAAGAGTTCCGTTCAAACGAACATGTCCGCTAACAGGTACGAATAGTCTTCTGTTCAGCATTTCCTCTGCTTTAACAATACTCCATTTGTCAGTTTTTTGAGCTAAATGAGGTATTGTATGTTCTAGGGAGAACATGCAGGTCATCCCAGGATGCTTCACACAAATTAATTTTTCAGCGATACCTCCATCAAATCTGTCTGCTGGTAAGAAACTCATAGATAGATCTTCTTTAACCTGCAGTATCTCACCTCCGTTCCAATCTTGCAGACACACCCATCCTGAACGAGTAAGTACCTCTACATCGCCTGGTACGCAATAAGTCCCTGACATAATAGGTTCTGGTCTTGTTACATTTTCTCCATGGTATCCCATGCTCTTACGTACGGACTCTACAAACTTAGTACCTTGCGTGTTGCATTTTCTAAGGTTCATCAGCGCTGCGAACTTAGGATTGTCAGAGTGCTTGATCGCAAGTTTCAGCAACGACTCTTTATCAGTCGCAGGAGCTCCTTTAGGTGTCTTCTTGAGTGGCGAGTACTTCCACTCGCCGTATATCAGCTCTGCTAATTTCTTAGGGGATCTGACGATACTGATATCCTTACCAAGAATCTTCTCGTTCTCTTTTATCCTTTCACGTATATCCCCATCAAAGGGCGGTAAGGCCTCTGCATTGATGTGAACGCCGTTGATGTAGGATAGTGCCACGTCAACAATATTACCGCATTCTATGGCCGCTCCTGCCCTTTCTTGCTTACTTAACGCACTCCAATACATCCTGGTAAGTAGTGTAGAGTACATTGCGTCTTTTACGTTGTACTTGATGAACCTACGCCACTCCTCCTCTGTCTGCGGGATAGTAGTAGCATCAATCGCATACTCCCCTACTTCAGGCCATACTTCTTTAACCGCCTCTTTCAGACCAAAGCCAACACCACCTTCTTCCTTATCTCTCCAAGGATCGTATCGCTTGAGTAACAGCATACCATCCAGCCACTTAAGCTGCTTGAGATAATGAGTTAAATCATATGCATTCAACCAGGCCAAATCGAATACTAGGTTCCAGCCAGTCATCACATACTTCTTCTCATTGCATATTCGCAATAAGTCGATAAGGTCTGCCCTAGATGGTTCCCTTATCTTCAGAGAGTGTTGAGTCGATTCTTCCCATACTGCAATACTCTTTATGCTTGCTTCCCCAGTCCTTGCCCTCCAAGGCTGCAAACCGTGGAGCGGGGTTTCCTGAGGCGTTTCTATATCTAATCCACACAGAATCATCTGCCGGTCTCTCCATGTTTTCTGTAAACGTAAGAAGACCGAATAACGTTAACTTCTTATACCCTTCCCATAAGAGGCTGCCATCTGATGAAATATCCCTATCATACAGATCGTTAAGCACCGACATAAAATTACTATGGGCGGAAAAGTAAAAGACCGCCTCTGTGAACCTGCGCTCCATTGGGCTTATTCTTCTATCTATGCGCCTCTCTGATATGGCTACTCCTTCCATATACTCCAGCCATGCAAATACTAATATCTCGTACTTATCTTCTGCCGCTACGACAGTCTTTTTATTATCATGCATCCGTTCAATGTTCTCCCCATGAACTTCTTGCCAGTCCTTTTACCGTACAGATACGCAGCCCTAAGCGCTCTGAGACCCGCATCCTTGTCTTTCGATAAATCTATGCTACGGGTCGCATTAACGCTCATGAGTTCAAAGTGATACCGCTTCTTCGGTTTTAGATCTTCATAATCCATTGTGACAATATAGCAATGCTACGCGATGTCAGTCAATGCAGTATTTATAATTAAGTGGCCTATATGCTTTCCGTTATGCACTAATTTAATTATAGGTCTTGTCGACTTAATATCAGTGCCTGACTCCAACGAAGTTACTGCACTTAATAGCTTCTGTATGGGTAACGTCGTACCTACGGTATGAGTCTCGTAGGTTGCGTCAGTGCATAACTTTATCTTAACCTCGTCTCGTTTCCTTGCTTTAGGGTCAATGTCAAAGTGCTCGCACAGCACATGCAGTATGGTTTCTATCCTGCATATCCTAGCTGCGATATCGTTATTGCTGTCTTTAATCATCTTTCTAGTAACCGATGCGGCGTGATTATTTGAGCTTTCGTAATCCATGATTATCTCCCTAAGCAAGAAAAGCGGTTCATAAGACCAATCGCGATGTAAACACCTACGTCACCGTATGGGTCAGTCTCATACGCACTAGGTAGTAACGATAGCGCAGCTTGAGACACTATGTTAGGATCGGTACCTTTAGGGATACAAGCAAACTTATTTATGTTCAGATCTTCCATGATATCAAGAAGATCAACCACAGCAAGTGCGTATCCTACGTTGGCCTCAAGGCTCATCACGTCAACGAAATACTGCACATACACGTGGTTCGTTCCATACGGCCTGCCGTTTTCTTCGGACTTGGCAATGAGCTCTTTACTGTGCATGCCGTTTGCCATCGCGTCCTGAATCTCATCTAACGGCGCTGCGGTTAGTGCGGTACTTACTAATAGTATTGCTGCTATGCATAATGTTTTCATTATAGGTCTCCTTATTTTCTCAGTGTGGATAGGGCGGTAATTAAGTCTACGGCCTCTTTTACACGTGCAACTACATCGTTTAGTTTGTTACTCTTTTCATCAGAAACCTCATACAGCTCTAATAGCTTTGCAGCGTTCGCCAACAGATCCTTACTTTTAGATAGGCTAAACTCGATCACTCGCTCACTCCTAGCTCGTTTAGTTGTGCCCAAGTAAGAAAGAGCATGAGCTATTGTTATTACGATCCATGCAATTCTAGTAGTAGGTTCATTTATTTTTCCAAGAAGATCTGTGTACGATCTTTGGTATATAAGACTCTCGTAAGATGCGTCTCCTGTACCTGGAACGCCAACACCCTCTGTTATGAAAGGCAAGTATTGGGCTATGTCTTTCTTGGTGGCCAGTCCGATCGAATCTTCTAACTCGAAGAATCTATCGTATCCTTTAAATGCGCTAACAACTTCTCTTGTGTGCTTGTTGGTGGTAACTGAAGATCCGCCAGTAACGGCAAACACATTGGGGGATCCTGCAGCGTCTTTCCATACTGCAGCTATGTGCCTTGCGTAACTGTAAAGATCTCCTCTATTTGTGTATGACACCTTTAATCTCTTAGGACTTTTCAAGGAAGTACCGTTAAATATAAAGCTCCTCCATGATGTGATAAGTTCCTCGTTATCTTTTGGTGCTCTGCCCATGAGTTCAGGCCATTGTGATGTGCTCATTTAAATCTCCTTGTTATCAAGTAAATAGGAATTAATTGGTTTAGTTCTTTATTGCATGCATTGTTAAATACAATTCCATCATAGTGTTTGCTTCTCTTATTTTATCTGCGAGAGAGGTGGTGACTGGAATCGGTATTGCTCTTTCAGACTGCACATGAACGATCCTCATCGCACTATCTAGCCTATCGTTAACTATCCTTAACTTGTCGGCAGTTAATCGACTTACTCCCCCTGCTTTTTCTGTGTGGTAGAACGCTTCTCCAACACACCGTAACATCCAGTCGAGTTGAGCAGGAGGTTCATTATCTGTGTAAAATATGTCGTCCAACCCCCTGCCAGTAACGGCGGACAATATCAATGCAGATACTTTATCCAACCCCCTGTGGCGTATCGTTTCAGACATGCCCCAGCTTTCTAACTGAACGAGCGGATCGATTCTTACAAGCACACCCGACAGCCATGCGATACTGGATGCGACTAGACACTGGTGTATTTCCTTAGATTTCCTATGTTCGAAATCATTGTCAGTTACGCGACCTATATCATCAAGGACAAATACTAGACCGTTACTACAAATCTTTGCTGCGGGTGCTCCCAATATTTCAAACGTTAGATTCTTAGAGAATCCGCACATCAGACCTACCCTTGAATGAGGGGGTAATTTACCCAGTGCAATTGCAATCCAATTATCTATCGTTCTTAAGTCTTCACTTAAACTATCATTATCTAATCCCATGCATCCCCCTTTAATTTATTAGTTGTTTCAAACAATAAAATTTCTTTGCCCAATTTATTGATCATCTTGTAAACATTTGCGTCTATGTCTATGTGAATGTCTCTTTTACAGAACCTAGACAGCGCCACGGATGCATCATAAATACGATCATAAGCTTTGCTCAATAACCCAATCGTACCTTCTAACTGTATCTCTCTGAACGGAGGCATCGCCCACGAATCTGAGAATGTTCTCTGAGCAAACTTTCTATACTCGTCCAGATAGACCAGCATCATCGCATCCAACATCATGCATTTAGCCCATAGAAGTTGCATGTGAGTGTCCTTGGCCACTCTCTGTAGAATCAAGTAAGGACTCTCATCTTCTAAACAATACACAAGATTGCTCATGCTGTAGCTAGGGCTATCCATATTCTCGTCCAGCATACTTGCATATGTTTGGAACCTCTCCAAATCTATAGAGTATTCTCCGTTTTCCAGTCCTATTCTCTGAACAAAGTGAACCCTGCCTGGAAACTCAACTCGCAGTTTATCGAGTATAAACTTGGCGATCGTATCTCTAGTAGTCGCCTCCATGTTCTTTTCCACATCTATGAATATGTGCGGCGGGTCAGATCCTTGTATAGGTCTGTCTAGAACCGCATACAAGAAACCTGCAACATACATTTCCTCATCCTCGCAATAAAAGACAGAATCTGTCATCTGGTTGCACTTGCACTTAGACCCGCTCTTTATTGCTTCTACCCAATGAATAACCGCCTCAGGTAGGCCGTTCGGATAGTAACCTCTTGATGGCATCTTGTTCTCCAGTGAGTGCACGCACTCAGTTGATTGCTAACCTTCGAGTTCTGCTATTGATTTCAATAACACAACTCCTTCGAACATCTGATCAAGTCTGTTAGACGAACTAATGTCTACATTTACCTGCCCCTTTGATATGGCGCGAATAGCCTCTGCCGCCGATGTGAACTTCCTTTCAGCCACCTTAGCGTCATATGTGATAAGTGAGTCGACAATGTTCCTGGTTATCCACTCTATCTTTACAAGGTTACGGTTGACGTGTCTAAGGCTTCTTCTAAAATCAAATCCTCTTAACATAACATTTAGCCATCTTCTGGCTTCTTCTATGTTGGCTGCTGCCACTACCATGTCCATCTCCGCATTATTCGCGTCGATCTCTAGCAGTCTCTTACTTGCTTGAGTTCTAATTGCATCAATGGCATGATGTGTGACATCAAACGGCACGATGACAAATGTAACGCCATCCTCAGAAATAGCCGCGATAGCTACATCCATAACCGCCCCTACACGCTGCAAAATATTGTCATGATTCAACAAATAACTAATGCCTCGTATTCGAGTAGACCTACCTTCGCTGTTTGCATTCTTTATAAATTGATCGATAACGGCTTCATCCAATGGGTCTAGTACTGCAGAATCAACAAGTGTCACGTCAGGATGTCCTCTTAATTTAGTCGTCAAGCTCGGCATATATAACCTCTCCAAAAGGTACTTTTACTGTTTCTGTGCCTGTTACCCATGCACAGGGTATCGATGTCGATTTTGGAAAATCGCCGTACAGATCTGTAAACATGATCAGCACATCTGCATCCGTGTAGTGCTGATCCACACGCTCAAACACTGGCCGGAAGTTAGTGCCTCCACCTCCAATTGCTCGCAGCGTCACATCATAGCTCCTATGTTCTAATGTGTGCTCCGCCAGAACCTTAGCATCGAAGTAAAGGATCGTTACATCCTTCGGTCTGCACTGCTTAAGAATATCGCTGATATGTGCTGACATTCTGCCCAACTGAGTCGTGGTAATAGACCCTGAACAATCCACCCCAATAACAACCCTTCTGAGCGTGTTATTGTGCCTTACCGGACAGATCAGATTCCTTGTCTGCAAGATGCGGTTATTTACACGGCTCCATGAGTTTTGAGTCCGATCTTTGCTGACCATGAACTGACGCAGGACTTTGTGCCAAGGTGTGCGTTGGTTCAGAACGATATTGGCAATCTCTCTCAATAAACTAGACGACTGATCACCATACATCTTCCTACTCTTCGCGATTGCATCGGCAACCCTCTGTTTAGTTTTACTTTCAAGCTCCTGAATAGAATCTCCGCCCTTGTAGTCGATAAGATCTGCAAGTTCGTTCAGCTCAATAGCACTGATTAGCTTCTCGTCTTTCATTAGTAACTCATAGATCTGTTCCGTACTCATTCTGCCGTATGCAGGGTTATACAGTCCATCTTTTGGCATAGTCATGTTGCGTTGACCCATCAGCATACCGTTGATGGCGTAGTCTGCCGCTATGTTCCACACCAACGGATTCCTGCCACCTCTGCGCAACGAATGGAGCAGAGCTACATGCATGACTTCATGAGCTAATACAAACACTGCTTCGAAAAGAGTTAGTTTTGAAAACAGCTCAGTATCGAATTTGATTGATGTGCCATCCGTGCAAGCCAGTACTCTGTTGCCATTAACTTCAAGGCAGTCCAACTCTTCTATCTTTAGCGAGTACAGGATATCCGTGAAGAATATGTCCTGACTCGTCAGCATTTTTACACATGCATTGGAATACGCTTTGCTCATGGCTACGCCCTCTTAGATATGATCTCGATCAATTCAGGTTTACTTTTTATCCAACCAACAAATTTCTCCGACTCTGTTATTTTCTTCATGTCTGGATTGCGACCCTTGTACAAGAGTCTCATAAACAATACCTGCAACTCCTGGTCGTACCTGTCAACATATGAGAATACCGATGTAGCTTCTTTGAACTGCACTGACTCTGCCAGCATCGCCATAACTGCATAACGATCAGACACTGCACTAGGTATCTCTGCCTGCTCAGGATTGGCCACAATATCAACGTACTTAACCAAGGTCTTCATTGCACGCACAAATCCTATGAACTCCCGTCCTACCGCTTCACCGATATCCCCTATAATCTCATCCTCAGTAAGCTCCTCATCGTGTTTATCTGCATCCTTGATCGCATTGCTCAACCTAACCCACGATCTAGGATTCGCCCACTGTGATCGAGTATTTGTACTAAGTAACTGTTCGAAATTATCAATAAGATCAGGCCTAGCAGTTAGAAACGATATGATACTAGAAACAACTCCGATATCTTCGAAATGAGGCATCGTTGTCTTCACATCACAGAACACCGTCACCGACCTGCTGCGGGATAGTAGTGCTAACGACTGACTAACGACACCAGAATGATGCGCGATGTCGTTGCTATCGGAGATAACGATTACGTTCTTAGGCTTCATGAATCCGCCCATATCTTCATTGTTCAGGTACTTCTGCAAGCATTTATTGGTATCTTGATCTGCGTTCCAGAATTCCCCTAAGAACACGATACCTCTCTGATCTGGGCAGTCAAACGCATTGGGCAAGCGAGTGTTATGCATAGTAATCAACTGCTTTGTTTTCATATCTGGTACGACCGCAGTGAAATCTAACGGACTCATCGCAGGTGTGTACAGTATCCAAAGCTTAAAGCCTTTGTCCTTCTGCTGAATATCCTGAACGGTCTGTTCAATTATGGATGTCTTGCCTATGCCTGGGTTTCCGCTGAAGTGCACATTCGTTCCGGTACGAACTGCGCGTTTGATGATGTTTTTCATTTCAGATAGTGAAGTCATTTTTGAATCTCCTTGTTATTAAGTAAATAGGTTGAGTTCAGTGAACTCACCAGCGAGAAGCGCGAACAGAGTTCGTGCGGAATCGCGGTATTCGTGTAACTCATTGATTTATAAGTACATTATACTTCATTTGATACATTCTGTCAATATGACAGCATTTCCTACAGTTGTTTTATCTCCTTGGACGTGTATAATCCTCCTTGTTCTTCGGTAGTAATCTCTAGCTGCCCTCCTCTTGGGCAGCTACCTCCAATTAAGACGACGCATTGTGCAACCTTCTGCATAAGCGATTCACCTCTTCCTTCTGGCATATAAGCTCCCGTTTCAACTCTGAGTAACGCTCTCCGAGGGTGTTCAGCCTATCTCTGATGACGTCGAGTATGTTATCGTCTCCAAATTTCTTAGCTTCTTTAAACGCCTTTATCGCTTTAGAAAGATCGAATCTCGCATACTTCAAATCGCACTTTAAATTGAATGCATGTTCTTCCTGCGCCTCTACCTCATCGGTCAGCGCTACTTCCTGTTCGAACGCTTCTAGCATACTAGATGCATAGTTAAGGGCTTCTGCTTCGGTATCGCACACATGAGCACAAAGTCTCCGCTGCGGTAACCAGTCATTTTCGGACTCGACATCAAGTACTGCTACGAATTTCCACTTGCGCTTCGATTTGAAGCGTGCAATTGCTGTAGTAGCAGTTATTGCTTCGCTATCACTACCTACACTTCCTTCAAACTTATCTACTGTTTCATTGCCGCTGTCGTCTGTGACCAACTTGTACTTTATCGTTGAGTGTCTCTCGTACAAATACCAATTGCCCTGCATATCTCTTCGTTTCTCATAGTTATCCTTAGTGACGACTGATATTCGGCGCGTACGTTTTTTCTTTATCGATTCGTGTATTTTTGAGTACAGTGCACTCACTTGATCGATTGGGTCTATCGGTTGGTAATCTCCATAAATATTTGTCGATTTTAATCTTGCTAACTCGTAATTAATATAGTACGCCCATGCAGGCAGGCTAAGACAGTCCCCCTCTTCAACTCTATGATTTGGGCAGCTCTTGCTGTACTTATCTATATAGTTAAGGATGATCGGGGCGTGTTTCTTCAGCAGTCTGCGCCTCGCGTCTACTCTGCCATGCTTAGGGGTAACACCAGTTAAATTAAAGTACGTGCATTTCTGCAGTACGTAAGCCTCTACATCCATATTACACATAACGCATCTCCTCTTTAATTAAAAGTCCGGTGAGTTCAGTGAACTCAGTTGATTAAACAAAGAAACGATTGGAATCGCGTTTTAATTGACCCATAAAACCCCCTTTTTATATATTGAAACATTCTTAGTTTTGCATTATATTGGGTTTGGGTGTGCAGTTTTTGTTACGATCTACTGCATATTCTGCTGCGGAGGGCGTTCCCCTTATATCGTCCTCTGCGGCGTCATTTAACCTTTAGGAGATTAAATATGGCTGATGATAGCAGCGAGATTGTCAAAGAGCAGTCCGAAAGTGTTGCAGCAACGAACCTCAAAACTCTAGGCGACGGCCCCGCGTTTTACACAAATCTGGCGTATGGTAATGCTGTTGCTAACCAACAAGCGATGAACCAAATCAACCTGGCGATCGTTAGTAAGGCAGCAGAATCTATCCTCGCAACGGATCCTCGTGAAGGCGGCGCAGACATCGCTGGACTGATGCAGCTAGTAAAAGCAGCACAGACCACCCCTCCAATTACCGCTAACCCTATCGCAGGTAACGGCGTCTAATTAAAACACCCTCCTTGTGTTACCACCTGGACTCAGGTTCGGGTGGGTTTTCCCCCTCCTCGCTGATGTTTAAATACAATATGATCTACCCCAGGCTTAATCATTTTGTAGTAATACATTGAGAACGTCTGATAGTCATAACTAATTCCATCCGATTTAATTGTAAGACCTCTTTCCCTGAGTCCGCCCCATAACGTCTTCGCACTTGGATGCACACCTGTTTTCAACAGTTCTTTCGCAATCTCCTCGCATGCACCTGATACTGACTTCAGGAAATTCTTGTACGTCTCCCTTGCTTCTCTTCTACTTTCCACTCCCTTATTGTAGAAGTTCATTTCCTCTTTTGTTTTTTTAGAGTTAGCCTTAATTTTCGGTATCTTTTTCAATGCATTCCTATTTGCATGGTCGAGCATCTCCTTTTGCAGGACTCCAAGTAGGTGTACTACGTCTCTCATTTGCCATCCCCTTTCATACTGACGAGAAGCCCCCTAATTTCGATTAACTCCTTTTCTATATACTTTTGCCTATCCTTAAGCGTTTCTATCGACTGGCTTTGATTCTGGCAAGCCTCTCCGGTCACATCAATCGATGCACTGTGTTCATTTAGTCTTTTTGCTATTTCGCTTGCCGCTTTCGATAGCAGATCGATGTTTTTATTTGCCTGGTTGTTGTTGCCGATTATGTTCAGCATTACTCGCAGTACTTCAGCAACATGCGTTTCCAGATCGGTAAGCCTTCTTTCTACAGTTTTAGGTTGCACTAACATCATTCGTCCCCCCACATCAAGAAGCAATCCCCAAACGACATCGTTCTGCTTTTGGCACAGAGTGCTACATCTTCGTCTGAGTCATCGCCCCAAAGATACATGGTGTCCAGATCATCGTCAGATACACTGCGCTTTTTGTTAGTGCCTTTCGCGACAGTAGTCTTTTTACCGCCCTTCGCAGCGAGAAGATCGTACCCTGCACGATCGGAATCGCTGTTTTTGAGTGTACTCAACAGAATCAACTGTTTGGTAACTGAATCCATCGATGGTTTAATAATTGCATACGTTGCACCGCAAGAGATTGCAACGATGATTATGATTCCTAATAGTCTTGTAAACATAGTAGTCCCTTTTAAATATATCTATTGTATTTAGCGAGTAGCTCGAACGGAGGTCGAGCGGAATCGCGTTATTATTTACTTAATTCTTCTAACGTTCTTACTGTGTTGAACCACTTTAATACTTGAGCCTTCGCAACTTTCACGTCTTTCTCTACATCGCCGTACTCCATCGATTCAAGTTCATCGTCAGGCAAATAGGTCTTAACTTCAAACTCGCTCTTAAATCTTTCCTCTATGGTTCTGATTGCATTAACTGCAATTCCTATATTGACGATATGATCTGCACTGAGCGACTTAGAAGTTTTTAGCTTGTGTGCTAGCCCTTTGACCCTTATCGTTATTACTTCATGCACCTTATGAATCGCACTGGTCTTACAAAATTCCGAATTGTGTAAGTTAGACGGGTACATATCTCGCTTAAACGGAACACGAATTCTCTCCTCCATACTAAACGCTTTCTTTACCAGGTTATTGAACTTGGTCGTCGTGGTAGAACTCTTGGCAGACCTAGGGGGTATCTCTATTAGAACTTCCTTGCCCCAGTCGTCCATCATTTTCATTGCGACCACATAGCCCTGATGCACCAACAAATTGTCGTACGACTCCCTCCAGTGAATGTTACTTGTCGATTCTATCTTAAGCCCTTCGGTGTATATAGGCACGATCAACTCCACCGACCACAGCCAGCAGTAAATTATTTCCCAGTGATCTGACAGGGTATAAGGACAGATTCGTTTGCGGCTATTCACATCGTACAAGAAGCCACATCGATGCATCCTCTTCGCTACGCCGTCTACAAGTAATTCCTTATAGTTAGGATGGTTTATCATAAGCGCCTGCGTCTTGGCTTTATTATCATGCAATCTAGATTCGAACCAATCATCGATAAGTGCAGCAGCTTTTTCCTTGACGATATCTCTCACTGCTTTACTACCTAGCATCGCAGCAGCACTACCTCTATAGCCCAACGCGGCGACGCTAACCTCTTTCGCAAACAATTCAGACTTTACTACGTCTACCTGAGAGGTTACTGCTGCTGACCGTACCTTTTGTTTTATCTCATCTAATGATAGGAAGAACTTGCTCGCTTCCTGTCTTGGTATGTTAATCGCTGTATTCTTAACGATTATTTCCGCTTCGTATTCTGCATCGAAATACCTCGTCCATCCTAACAGTACGCTTTGTATTCTTTCGCTGAGTGCACTGAACTCAGTCGTTCTGGATGCATCTATTTCCTGTTGTGTCAGACTCGCGCTTTGGTAGTTGTGTTCTTCAGTCATCACCACGCCTCCTTATATTTTTTCGTACTGACCGCCAGTTTAAAGTTAGGACTCCCTCCAAATATCCACGTAAGCTCATTAATCGCATCATCAACGGATGCATATGTGTTTGCATTTATGGGCTTGTTGGTATCGTCGTCTATAAGATAATACTTATTGGCTACGTGCAAATCCTCCGCGACACTTATCGATTTCGTTAGTGTTGCAACCCTGTGTTTTACTATTTTCATTGCCAATCTCCTTTATCTGACCATAATTATAGACCGTGCTTATAGACCGCGTAGAGACCGCACTTATAGACCGCGATTCCGATCGTACTTCGTACGATCTACTCGCTGGGTTTCGTGCTTCACTCGCTGTTCTTTTAAGGCGCTTCTGATTAACTTTCTGCTCAGTATTTTTTCCTGTGGCAGCCCTCGCTTCCAGCGATTGTAAATCACTGCATAATCGATCTTTAAGTGCCTGCTCCATTCTGCAATGGTCTTCGTCACGCCTTCGTACTCTATCAATACACCCTTACGCGATCTATTATGCACAGATAGTATTTGTTCTATCGGAAGTTTCCTTCTATATCTGGAATAAATCCTTTCCCTACTACACCCAAGCAATTCAGCCCATTCAGTCAGTGTTAGATTCTTTCCCAAAAACTCCAACCTCAGCGTAGGCATACCAGCTCTCGATGTTCGCTTGTCTCGAACCTTGAATATCTCGGCTACGGTTTCGGCTACTTCTGCTCTGCGGTAGAGCGTTCTTGGTGCTACGTTTAAAATCTCCGCCCATTCTGCAATGGTCTTAGTTTCATTTCCATAAGTTATGTAGTTCTTTCCGTTTTTCTTAAATATTAAGCTCATATGCCTTTCCTTTGAGTGCATCGCACTCAGTTGATATACTGCGATTCCGATAAAACAACGTGCTTTTCGGTCGTACTGCGTACGCCCTTCGCACTACTTCGCTAGGTAACTCCTTGATTTCTAAGATCTATTATACACGAGTAGAGACATGCTGTCAATAATTATATAAGCTACTTCCTGCTTGTTCTTGTCAGCGATATTGTTGCAGCAGCCCTACGCAATTCTCTATTATCTGAAGTGTGCTCTTTGTGTCTGAGTTTATTCAACCTGTACTGACTCACATGAATATAGTTCCTCAGCCTCTTAATGTATGCAGAGATCAAGTGCTCCTCCGGCTTGTACTCACGCAATCCTCTAGCTCTGATGAGCATGGCCACCTTTACCTTTGCAACCTGTACATTGACTTCTAAGAGAGTCCTATGCGCTGCCTCTTTTGTCTTATTCAATACAACCAGTTGAGTCACCTCGCTCATGTTGTCCAGACTTATCACGGTTCGTGCTGCAAGACCGCACTTTAGACCGCGATTCCGATCGTACTTCGTACGATCTACTCGCTGGGCTTCGTGCTGTTCTCGCTGGGCTTTGTTGATACTCGCTCGCTTATTTAGATCTTCCTGCAGCACATATGAAATAAACCTCTCTAGCGACATGTTCGTTATGTCCTTCACTGACTCATCACTTAAAGGCAACGGTGACGGGTCTAGTCCATGCAGTGATAGAACTACATAAACCCCTTTGTCTGCAAATAACCCTCGGTTGTGCACTGCACCTCCCCCATTCTTTTCATGCTCCAACCTCCTGGCAACTACTATCCCGTCTTTTACTTCGTTTAGATGAAACGCTACTCTAGACTCTAAATGAGCGTACGCCCACTCCATATCAACATCGCTAATTCCCAAAGGCACAAGTAACAACCCTAAATCCCCCTTCATCCTTAAATAACATCTATCTACACAGATCTTAGAAACAGCATTCAAGAACTTTGATTTCTCATCATCTACCCTTTTCCTACGCGCTACTTCTACTTCTTCACTACTTGCATTAAACAAATCCGCATTATTCAGTACGTCCCTAAATGCACTATCGACCGATAACTTCTCAGCAAAGAACCGCTTCCACTCAAAACAAATAGATTCAAGCACCATAATTCGCTCGTCAGATACATCTACTTTTAAAGGGTAAGCATCAACACACACTAGAACCTTGTCCTCATTTTCAATAACACGAACTACAACTCCATCAGAATGCATTTAATATCTCCGATAAATCGCTGGTGAGTTCACTGAACTCAGTTGAAATTTTCAGCACACAATTTGTGCTGGGTTTTGTGCTGGAGAATTTTATTTTTTACCGATTCTCTCGCAACCCTTATTTTACGTAAGGTATTTGCTATTATACACTACTTTTTTGCACATAGTTATAATAACACATGATTTGATAGCAACTAACTTAAAAACAGCATTTATGCATTGTGGTTTAAATTTCTTTTAATATTTCTGTCAGTTATTTAATCTCTAGTGGGCAGTATTTGTATATTTGTAATCCGATGGAAATTTCAGGACATACTCTCGTAGCCTATTAGGTAAGGCTTACAGATAGTATAATGCATGTTAGTATAATTTCTAGCACAGAATGCATGGCAGAAAATGGGTTTTTACTTTTTAAAGTACTCTTATTTTCTTCGTTATGATTGAATTCTCTGTGCTACCTATATCACAAGGCATGCGGCATGAAAAAAATAAATTACTTGTCATGTTTTATTAGAAATTGACTATTTTATATTTGTTTTTAGGGCTATTAAGAGAATCGCGTATGTCTGACGTATGTCAAAGTAGTTCATGTGTGCTGGATATTGTGCATGACGGTGGGATGAAAAGAAATTAAGGGTTTGGGGAGAGGTATGAGTGGTGCGGTTCTTGGGGTTTGACAAATATGATGGGTGGATAGAGATTAAAGAAGTTTTGGAGCACAGGTTTTTAAAGGACTGATAGTTTTCTTTGAGTGTTTTTATTGAGTTATTTATATTGCATAAAATGGTCGCCAAAAAAGTATTCGTTTTGTCATCTCTGTGCTCATTTTCAATTTCAAGTTTAATATATGCATTATTATAAAATCTTTTTATTTATTTATATGCATATAATATAGATAAACAAAGGGGTTTTAAAGGTTTTATATAAATGCATTATTAAAGTGATTTTTGACTAAGATCTGCTGTGCTTGTATGTGTGAAACTGCTTTTACAAAACAAAAAGTACGCATTTTCAGGTGTTAGGCTGGGACAGTAGGCATTAGTTCGTAACGATAGAGCATCGATTAATGGTGCATACGAGAGACCGTGTTACAATGAATATTTTTTGGGACTTTATGCTGGTCTTCACTCCGATTTTATGCTACTTAAATAAAAGTGTGCTCAATGTCTGAGCAAAATTCACATTTAATTTGACGTTTTTTGTCCATCCGCTACAAAAAGTGGTTTTTTAATATTTTTATCTCTGCCATTATTGCATATTAGAACCATTACATTCTGCTATGATTACCTAATATTGTTGCAGCGTTGAAGCCGATACACGTTATTTTACTACTGTCGCGTTTAAATGGGGCTAGAATCGATTATAATGAGTAGGTTAAGGGGTAAGTATAGGCGAGGCTGAAATAATGCTTAGAATCGATTCCTAGTGAGAATTAGGGTTATCTGGTGAGTGCACGAACTCACCAGATTTTGAGAGCGAGAAAAAACCCCTAAATCGAAAAGAATCTAGGGGTTTGTTGGAAGCAAATATCATGCCAATAATTCGAGTCGTCGAAAATAAAAGTTAAGTGGAGAAATTAAGAAAGCAAGTATCGTGCCAGAAATTCAAGAAGCACAAATCATGCCAGAAATTCAAGAAGCACAAATCATGCCAGAAATTCAAGAAGCACAAATCATGCCAATGTTTGAGATTTGGAAAAAGAAAACCCCCTAAACCTTTTAAAGTCTAGGGGGTTGTCAGTTAATGCATTTCTACGATGCTAGTTTGCGCTCTAAACCTTTGATTACTCCATGCAATCCCATGATAAGCTCATGATCAGCACTCGGTTTCAACTGCTTATCGACTAACCGCAATAAGTCGATAGCTGCGCTAAATGCTGCTTTTGCGTCTGCAAAGTCTGCGATAGTTGCAGATTCTACCACTTTTGAGTCCTCAGCCTTTTGAGCTTCGGCTTCGCTTTTCGCTTTCTTCATTGCTGTGGGTACTGCTTCGGAAATGATGCCCTTAAAGCTTCTAAGAGAATCAGCCTTCTCAATGCATTCAGTTACAGCTCCCCAGCCTTTGCCGCTTACTACTTGCCTGGTTCCGCGTTGTTCGCTCCCTACAATGCCACCGAAAGCCACCTTACGCGCGTTGTTCAAGTATTGAACTCTTGCCCTTGCTACTTCTGGTAGGTCTTTAAATACTTCTTTAACATCCTGAACTAAAAGGCCGTACTTTTCAGTATCGGCTAGGATCTTCTCGCTTGCCATTAGTACAGCCTTGAAGCTTATCCACTCATTTCCGCCAGCGCTGAATGTTGCTTTCGCGTTGGAGTAATCAATCAGAATCAAATCGTGCAAGCTGTCAGGCTTTGTGCCCTTGGCTTGTTTGCCCTTTGCTTTCGTTGCTTTTGCTTCATTGCTTGTGTCGCCTGCGTTTCCAACAAAGGTTAAAACGTCAATTAATGTGCTCATGATTATATCCTTGTAAATAAGTTAGTAAGATATAAGCCTTTTTACAGCTTATGGAGCTATTGTACATTAGTTTAGACATGCTGTCAAGTTAACAGAATCAACTGAGTGCGCGAACTCACCGGATAGTAAGGGATTGCAGGCTTTTAAAGCATCCTTTTTGTCCTGTCAGTATGGGGGGAGGGGGCGGACTGCGCGTGTGTGGGGGATCTTCTATAGGTAGTGCTCTCAAAGCCTGAAAGGGTTTTTCAATTGTCTCTAAGATACTATAAGAATCTTTAAGATTTTGTACTCATACTGTCAAGGTGTAGGAATCTATAAGCCTTATCAGGTCTTGATCTTAGTCTGACAGACCAGCAGGTTTTTAGGAATGTCTCCAAGAAACTATAAGAATCTGTAAGATTTTGTACTCATCCTGTCAGAGTGTAGGAATCCATAAGCCTTACCAGGTCTTAATCTTCTTCTGACAGACCAGCAGGTTTTTAGGAATGTCTCCAGGAGTATTTAGAAATCTTTTGCTAGTTGTTTTAAATGACCCCAATCCTTTACTACACCTAACCTTAGCAAGTTTATAAGCCCGTCTTCTATACGTAAGCGTTTGTGTATCTGCGCTCCAGTAGCGTTGTTCCAACTTTGGTCCTCACCTAACGAAGCTCGTTCTTTTATGATGTTGGCTATGGCGATGTAGTGACCTCTATGCGACGGTTTGCCTAAAATGGGTATGGCTGCGGCTGCTATGGAGTCATTTAATTCAATAAATGCATCCCCACTATCGTCTCTTAACTCAAGTAGCCGACCTCTAATAAATGTCTTGTGGATTTCTAATTGGAACTTAGGAGATAGATCTTGGGCTGCTAAAAGTAGTATGTATAGATGTGCATAGGTAACGCCTGTTCTACCGCGTGTTGTAGTTATAGCGGGTCTGCTAATTTCAGACTCTACTTCTTTTATGTATGCAATAGTTTTATCGAGTTTTAGCCAATTGCGGATATAAACAGGATCGGCGTTTAGTTCGTCGTATCTATATCTATTGCCTATCGCAAACAATTCCGTGAGATTTCCCATGTAGTCCTTATGACCAATCTCCAACGTACCGTATTTAAAATTAACTAACATTTTTTGGTTTGTTTTCATTTTAATATTCCTTGGTAAAATATCTGCCAGTTGTTTAATTTAAATATCTGAATTTCAGATGATTTATTTTAATATCTGACAGATATTTTAGCAATAGATATTTAAATAAGTAGTCAAATCCAAAAACACCTGCATAATCTGCTGGTTATTCTTGTTTACATGAGACAGATCATAAGGTATTCTCAAGGGCATGAATAAACCAGATAAGACTAGAACCCCAATATTTAAGACCTGCCCAGGATGCGAGATCCGGCCAAGACACCAATTACATGCATCCGTAGAGAATTTTGGAGTAAATACGTCGAGAAAGGACGGGTTGCAGGTGTATTGTAAAGCCTGCCTTGCATTTAGAAGAAAGGCGGCAGGTGTTCGTAAGGATGCATACATCGAAAAATTGGAGAGGGCTGTTTTAAGGCTGAGAGCGAAAATTATGTCAGGAGAAGGGCACAATGACCAATAAAATGCATGAGTGGATGGATGGAGACGATTTGGACGAAGGCGAGAGTAAGGACGAGTGGGATGATTTGAATGCGCCGATAGCAGGGAAAGATCAGTTGGACGCAGCTGTATGGGATGACGAAAGTACCGATGAGATTATATTTGCATCCAAGGTAGCCCCAATTAAAAGGCGCGATTCCAATCGGTCGGGGACCGATCTACTCGCTTCGGAATCACGGTATAGCAGCGAGAAGCACGAACGCAGTTCGGGCGAAATCGCGGTCCTCCGAGATGTTGCATACCAGGAAGTAGAGATACGAGACCCGTCAGATATATCGTATCCTGTATCGTTGCCGATTGAGTTGGCGCTGAACGAGCACCCAGCAGGAGATATTTGTAGGTCGTATGGCATGAGTGTAGACGATCTGACAAGGTTGATGGAAGATCCTGTGTTTTCAGCAGCGTTGAAGAACGCTAGAAATATGCTGAAGAAAGAGGGGGTGTCGTTCAAGCTCAAGGCCAAGATGCAGGCTGAAGAACTCCTAAAAACGTCGTGGGGCATAATACACGACCCGAGATCGCCGCATAGCGTGAGGGCAGATCTTATAAAATCGACGGTGAAGTGGGCAGGATACGACGTATCTGAAAACACCTCTGTGCATACAGGCAGTGGCTTCGCGATCAATATTAACTTCAGTAAAGAAGATGTTAGTCGTAGGGATCGAGAGAAACTCGTGATTGACCACGAATGATGGTTAAGACAAAACGTGCAGAATGGAGGGAGTACAGCACGAACAGCGAGAAGCACAAACGAAGTTTGGGCGGAATCGCGGTCTATAAGTGCGGTCTTTATGAATAACGTAGAGTACACACCGCCTCCTACTGTGGAGGACTTTATTAAGTGCAAATTGGACGGGGAGTTGTTTTACTCGTACATCGTTGGACCATATGGGCCTGTTTCAGGAGATACTGAATATCTGACACCTTCTGGATGGAAGCCGATAAATAAGTATGTACCTGGAGAAAAAATAGCACAGTGGACTCCAGATGAATCGGGAGACCCTAAGAATGGAAGGATAGAATTTGTAGATCCTGATGACTATATAGTTACGGAAGCTACGGAATTTATTCATTTCAAGAATAAGAAGAGTTTATCCATGATGCTGTCGCCGAATCATCGAGTACCGCTGTACGGATGGGACGGCAAATTCAAAGTGATGACTGCAGCAGAAGCAGCCGCTAAGCCTTCAAAATGTATAGTACCGACAGCTTTTGTAGTAGACCGTCCAGGAACGGAAATGTCAGAAGCCTTGCTGCGATTAGGAGTAGCGATAAATGCAGACGGGCACTTTCCGCCACGTAGTAAGAAATGCATTATTACGGTAAGGAAAGAAAGGAAGAAACGAAGGATCCGTCATCTGCTCGACAATCTAGGAATCACTTATGATGAAAGAACTACAGATCCTAACAGACTGACAGAAACAAGATTCTTATTTGAGAGTCCTTATGTTGGCAAGCATTTCGACAGTATTTGGTGGGATGCATCTACTAAGGAGTTAGAGATTATTCTTGCAGAAACTATCTTCTGGGACGGTGCATATGAAAGCGATGAACAGATATATTTTTCTACGAGCAAATTGGACGCTGATTTTATTCAGTATGCTGCACATGCTGTGGGAGGAAGAGCTTCTATTTCTAAAGTCGTAGATAAAAGAAATAATGCATGGTCGCCTGTGTATGTTGTAAGGATAGCAAGACCGGCATCTCAGAAATCAAATGTACTATTAAGGAAGGATACTATAGATATTGAAAGAAAACTTGCTGTAGGCAGTAAACAATATTGTTTCTCTACGAAATCGAGTTTCTTTTTGGCAAGGCATGCCGATAGGATATTTGTAACGGGGAATAGTGGCAAGACTACAGGGATGTTGTTTAAGATTGCATACATGGCCAAGTTGCAGGATAAGGATCCAAGGGATGGGCTGAGAAAATCAAGGGCAGTTGTGGTTAGGAATACGGCGGCGCAGCTCAGGGATACCACGCTGTCTAGTTGGAATTATTGGTTCAAAGATGGGCAAGCAGGGAAGTGGTTCGCGACAAAAGTAATGTTCTTGCTGAAATTTGACGATGTAGAGTGTGAAGTGATGTTCCGTGCACTCGATACAGAAGAAGACGTAGCAAGGGTATTGTCACTTGAGATTACGTTCGCAGTGATTGATGAATTCGTGCAGATCCCTGGCAAAATTATAGAGGCGCTGTCAGGACGATGTGGAAGGTATCCACCCAAAAAGGATGGAGGGGCTACTAATTTTGGCATGTGGGGAGCGAGCAACCCTGGAGAAGAAGGTACATGGTGGCACAAGCAGTTAGTAGAAGAGCCGCCGAGCAATTTGTTTTACTTCCATCAGCCGAGTGGGTTGGCTCGAGACGCAGAAAATCTGGAGAATCTGCCAAATAAATACTACCAAAACTTACTAGCAGGTAAATCAGATGCATGGATAAAGCAGTTCGTGGAAGCGGAATGGGGCTACAACGTAAGCGGACAGCCGGTTGTGCCTACCTTTTCCAGAGAGTTGCATGTGAGTAAATATCCGATCGAGCCAAATCAGAATATAGAATTGATCATTGGTTACGACCCAGGATTGGCAGGAAGTGCGCTGATATTCGGTCAGATGGACTTATTTGGCAGGCTGTTGGTCTTTGATGAAATCATCCTGCAGAATTACGGCACAGAACGTATGATACGAGATCGGCTGTTGCCACTCATAAAGCACAAATATGAGGGGTTTGATGTGGTAATTGCACCAGATCCGGCAGCAAATTCTAGAAGTATGAGTAACGAAACATCGATCGTGCAGATACTAAAAGAAGAAAAGTGGCGTAAATACTGGAGAGTTAAGGTGGATGACAATAATTTATTGTCTCCAAGGTTGGAAGCAATAGAAGCGTTTACGACAAAAATAACAGAAAAAGGTCCGGCGCTTAGGGTTGATGCATCGTGTAAAGTGTTGATCAGAGCGCTGACGGGCGGTTGGAGGTACGAAAAAACGCAGAAAGGGATAGAAAAAGTAGTGCCCGAGAAGAACGAGTATTCACACCCTGGAGATGCGTTTGGCTACCTATGCAGGTATCACGTAAGATACAATGCAGGAAAAACTCGTAGAGTCAGACACTTAAATAGCGTGTCTAGTACGTTCAATAACCCGTACATAGGAAGGTGATTAAATGGCAGAGTCTCAGACAGAATCAGTGAAGGATGTGGTGGTAGGGGCCGTAGAAGAAGGTGCAGATGCAGGAAGTCAGATCGTCGCACCAGTGCTGAATGATAAGGCGCTTATGGCGCTAGGAACTAGACTGAGATCAAAGTTCGAGAAGTATAAAGGGGATAGAGTATCGTACGAAAATCAGTGGATAAAGAACGTACGTCAGATTTTAGGTGTGTATGATCCTGAAATAGAGACGAAGATTGGCAACAGATCAAAGGCGTACCCGAAGCTTACAAGGGTTAAATGCGTATCAATGTTGTCTAGACTGATGAACCTGCTGTTTACTGCAGGAGAAAAGAACTACGAAATACGACCTTCTCCGGTTCCTGAATTAAGTAGCGAAGATTTATCGGGAATACTTGAAGGTATCGCGCCAGAATCAACTGATCAGGAAATAGAAGAAGCGATCTATAAGTTTGCGAAATTAAGGGCAGAACGATTAGAGCGAGAGATAGATGATCAATTGCAGGAGTTAGGCGGAGATAAGAGCTTATCGTACGTTGCGCTGTGTCGCAAAGTGTTGAAAAGTGGCATACGATACGGCATAGGTGTATTAGAAGGGCCGTTTGCAGAAAGTGTCAGGGCGCGTACCTGGACGAGAGATTTAGACGGTACGTTGGTAGAGAATAAGATGGATAAGTTCAGGCCTTGCTTCGATTTTGTGCCTGTTTGGGACTATTACCCAGATCTGAGTGCCAAGTATTTCCATCAAATGGAAGGTAGTTTTAGACGTATTGTGATGTCGAAACATGAGCTGATTGAGATGGCGAACGATAGGTCTGAGACGGTATTTAAGGACAAGATCGACGAAGTTATACGAAGACATCCAAACGGCAACTATAAGAGCTACTCGTTCGAAACGCAGTTGAAAGAGATAGGCAACCAAAGTGCGGTTAGTATGGAATCTAGTAACAAGTACGAAATTTTCAGGTATATAGGACACATCTCTGCAGACTCGTTCAGGGAAGCAGGGATACCAGTACCTGATAATGTGGTCAGCGATGATGTTATCGCGCATGTGATGATTGTAGAAAATATACCGATCATGGCGCATCTGGATCCATGGAGTTCAATGAACGAAGGCAGGACTGTACCGATGTATCATCACTTCATATTTGAGGAAGATGATACGAATATGTTGGGAGAAGGGCTTCCATCGATCGTAAGAGATAGTCAGTTAGGTGTCTGTGCAAGTACAAGGATGTTGTTGGATAATGCATCCGTGATGCGTAACTTCGAAGTAAATAGGGATATGCTGGTACAAGATCAGGACATGATGAATATTTACACTGATAAGATTTGGTATCGAGAAGACGGTCCAGCAACGGCGCACATACCCGCGATACGTGCTATAGAATTGCCGATGTTCTTGCCTGAGCTGCAGAATATGGTGAGGATGTTTAAAGAGTTTTCGGATGAGGAAACGTTCGTAAATGCTGCAACAGGAGGGGATATGCAGAATGGCCCTTCAGAACCGTTCAGAACTGCAGCAGGAGCGTCAATGTTGCAGGGTATGGCAGCACTACCATTTAAAGACGTCGTGCGAAATTTTGACGTGTTTACCGAGTCTGTGATTGGGTCTATTGTGACTTTCAATAAATTGTTCAATAAGGACATGAAAGCCATAAAGGGAGATTTCACACCAGTTGCAAGAGGGGCGACGAGTCTAATGGCGAAAGAAGTGCTTGGTATCCAGCTTGATAACTTGGTCAATAGTTTGTCAGATGAGGAGAAAAAATACGTCAAATTTAGAGATCTGCTCGCTGCTAGAGTAAGAGTTAGGGATCTGGACGCAGAGAGTGTGGTTGTAAGCCCAATAGAAGCTGAGAAAATAGATAAGGCAGAGCAGGAAGCGATAGCTAAACAACAGATGCAGCAGGAAGAAATGCTGAGAGCTGAGCTGAGAAAAGTACTGGCTGATGCGTTTAAATCAGTGTCTTTAGCGAATAAGAACATGGCGCAAGCAGAGGCTCAGTCAGCAGAGTTGGTGCTGGATGCGATGGAGCAGGGTATAAATGCAGCGGAATTAAGTGGCAAAGGAGAAGGGAATGGAAAAGAGTCTGAGTCAGGAATTGGCGGAAATAGACAGGGATCTGAGCAAATTGCTCAAGGAACCGGAGATGTACAGGGTGGCCAAGCTGCTCAACCAGAAGATATCTTTGGAAGCGGAGCGATGCCTTCGGGATCTGTCGGCAACGGTTAGTTCTGGTGATAGAGAAATGCTTACTTCGATAGCGGTTGAGTTGGCTCAGCTAGAAAGAATGCATAAGGAGCTGTTAAAGGCTCCGTTGGAAATTAAAATTAGATATAAAGGAAAAATAGATGGCTGATGGAATGGAAAATCAAGAGGTTAGTACAGGAGAAGACAGTGCGTTTGATAGCGCGTTTGATGCATTTAGTAATGGAGATGTACCAAAAGAGCCGGACGAAGAGATTAAAGAGGGAGATTCGGCAGAACAGAATCAAGAAGATGCTGGGGGCGAGCTAGGAACTCCAGAATCGGTAGAGAACAAAGAAGGATCGGATCAGGAAACGAAGGAGGAAGGAAGTGACGAGAAGCAAGAAACTAAGGTTGAAGATGGAACGGAAGAAGGAAAGAAACAGGTTCAAGAATCTGGTG
>WBZU01000177.1_pt1 | contig 61180 bp, 36 predicted proteins | sample 5204311 | NCBI WGS metagenome assembly WBZU01 (sample SAMN12344359, study PRJNA552823) | activated sludge metagenome | biome: Activated sludge suspended growth; feature: Nitrification reactor; material: Wastewater; isolation source: activated sludge from nitrification reactor of wastewater...
GTTGGATCACAAACCGACATCCGTCCAAGCGTCGTCGAATTTGCTTGGATTGACGCTTCCGCCCCCGGTCAAACCCGTCCCGGCCAAACCTTCGGCGAAGTCGGACAAACCCGCGCTCGTTTTGCCCAAAGGCGTCACGCGTGTTCCGACATTTCTCGAACAAGGATTGGACGTCGGAACGAATGCCAAGCCGGATGCGGCCCTGCGAGCGGCCATTTTGCGCACGCTCGGCGGCGCGGACGATACGCGTTCCCCTCGCGCGCCGGGGTTATTCGAAGTGGTTGTTCGGGACAAAGCCATCACGCCGGACGTTCTTGCGTTGGCGGGTTGGATTTCTCCTTCGGGTGCCGAACGGACGGAGCGGCTCAATCTGGCGTTCGACCGCGCGAAATCAAGCAATGATCCGGAGACGTTGGCTTTTGCCCAAAGGCGCCTTTTTGAAGCATCTTTGACGGCACGATTGCCTGATTGGGCGTTGGCTCGAGTTCGCGAGGCCCCGCTTTCGACCGCCATCGACCTCGAAGCCCGATTACTCAAGCTCGCCGGACGTTCACGCATGAACGTTCCCGGAGCGCGCCGTTCCGATCGCGAGCAATTATCAGCCATGACAAACGAGTTGCGCGGGCGCGTGCCTGTTGCCGTATGGGCCGAGCTCGTCGATGCCTCGCATGGCGACGGAGCATCGCTTCTCAATGCGACGAAGCGCCTTGCGGATATGCGAGCGGATTCTCGTTCCAGCCAGTTTGTCGCAGCCCATCGTATGCTTGGAGGCGCGGAAATGGAGAAAGCCGCGGCGGATGTTCTCGTGCATCAGGATTCCGCGGACGAGCTCGTCGCCATCGGCAATATGCTGCTCGATGCGGGGCGCAACATTTGGGCGCGCGAAGTGTTTTTCTTGACGACCAAATTGTCCCCGAACAAAGCGGCGGCATTTCATGGATTGGCCGTCGCCCGAAAAGCCGTTTTGGCCGACGAACTGCGCGAAAGCAAAACGCCGACGGAGTCTCCGGACCTCATCAAGGAGGCCTTGCTGCGAGCCCAAGCGCTCGAACCGACCGATGCGGCACGAAAAGCCGAGATAACTTTGCGCACGCGTCTCGGAGGAGCACAAACGCCGATGCCCGACGAGCGCGCCATTGTTGAGCCGAGCGTATTTCTGGCTCGAGCCAAGGCGTCGCCGGCGAAAAAGACCGACGTTTTCGACCGCCAATTGCATTGGCTCCGGTTTGTCACGTACCATTCCGATCGGCGCGTTTCGCAGCTCATGCATTACGCGCGAGAAATCGTCATCGAGCCCCGCACCGAAGCGGAATTGACCGAACCGGATGTTCCGGCCGAAGGGGATCGCACCGAGCTTCTTTTTGCGCGAGTGCATCGAAAAGATGGTTCGATTGGTTTGCCCGAGGAACAAGCGGGCGGCGGACGCGGCGTTTATATTCGTTGGCCCAAGCTGCAAACGGGCGATGTCGTGGAAGTGGCCGTGCGATCCTGGACGTCGAATCCCGTCGGGCGTCGAGGCGACCCGCCTTATTACTTCATTGATATCTCCGGATCGACGGAGACGCGACCGGTCATGTACAACGAAGTCATCGTGGAATCGCCCAAAGCATCGCCCCTGGCGGTGGATGTCGTGAATGGAAAAGCGGATCGAGCCGAAACGAAGACGGATGGCGATCGCATCATTCAATCGTTTATTTGGGACAAACCAACGAATGTACCCGACGAACCCTTGGCGCCGTTCATCATGGAAACCGTGCCGCTCGTCGTGGGTTCGACCTTTGCCGGTTGGGCTGAATTTCGATCCTGGTACAAGACGGCCGTCGAAGGTTTTTCCAAGCCGGACGAGCGCGTCAAAGAGCTCGCGGCGGAGTTGACCAAAGGCAAGAAGACGCGGGACGAGAAAATCCGGGCGCTTTTTGATTACGTTGCCGATTCGATTCGGTACGTCAATTATGTCTCCGGAGAATCATGGTTGCCCAATCGTCCGCAAATTTCGCTCGCCCGAAAACAGGGCGATTGCGACGACAAAGCCATGCTGCTCATCACGCTGCTGGCCGCGATCGGCATCGATGCGACGGAAGTCTTGATTCAGACGCGGTATACCGGACAAACCGCATTGCTGCGCAGCGAAAAGGTGGCCATTCCGCTCTTCGATCACGGCATTGCGTATTTGCCGGCGAAAGACGGAGCTCCCGCGGTTTGGCTCGACGCAACGAGCCCCCAAAGTCGCATGGGGCCCTTGCCTTCGATGGACGCGCGAACGCTCGCGTTTTTCATCGATAACGGCCCGCCGAAGATGATTGAAACGCCGCTGGGATCACCGGACGATCACGGCACGGAGGCGAATTGGAAGCTCGTTCTTCAGGCGACCGGCGAAGGGAAGCTCACGGCGACCGAGCAGCACGTGGGCGATGCGGCATTCGAATTGCGCACCAATCTCGTCGAACCTGATGCCCGCAAGCAATGGGTCGAGCAATACCTGACGAACAAATGGGTGGCGGGCGTCGAAGTGGACAGCGATATCGGATTTGACGGTAACATGCCGGGTGGCGCGGCGAAATTGCGTTATCAAGCTTCGAGCCGCAACATTGCGCGGCGCGAAGCCAACGAGCTTGTCGTACCCCTCGGTGACACCATTACTTTCGCTTCTCAGCTTGCCCCGCTGGCCAAACGGACATTGCCCGTCGTTTTGCCGGCATATATGGCGCCTCGACGTAATGTGCGCACCTTGACCATCGTCGCTCCGGCCGGATACGATTTTGCCGAATTGCCTCCGGGTGGCGTGGAAAATGGCGGCGAGTTTGGCAAGGCTATCCTCGAAATGGCTCCCGGCGAGCCGGGAACGGTCGTCGTCAAGCGAACCGTCATTTTTGATCTTTCCACGATTGCTCTGGACAAATATCAAGCCTGGCGATCGTGGCTCCAGCGCGTCGACGCTCTGATGAACCGCACCGTGCGCCTCGTACCCGGAAAAACAGATCCGACTTCAGCCGACAAAAGCACCCAACCCTGAACCCAACGCCCCGAGAAACAGATGATTCGACTCAATGCCAGTTGGACGCGTCTTTTGCACAAATACCAAGACGACCATCGCGACCCGCGAAACCAAGCTTGCCATAAAATCGGCATTCCGCTCATCATGATGAGTTTTCCCGTCGGCGCCACGATCGTTGGTTTGCCTTTGGCCGCATCGATGTTCACCGTCGGCTGGGGATTTCAATTCGTCGGGCACGCATTCGAAGGGAAAAAACCGTCGTTCGTCGATGACAAACGCAGCTTTGTCATCGGCGCCCTGTGGTGTCTCGAAAAGTACGGCGTTCGTCTTTATGAAGAATCTCCCGCGGCGTAAACGTTCGTCCCGACCCTGAATCTCAGGCCCAGCTCGAGGCACCATGGCGCATCGCATGCCCACTACGAAAAAGTTCCGTCGGTTCGGTTTTGCTGCTTTTGCTCTGGCCCTCGTGGCTTGTGGAAGTCCACCGGTCGCGCCGCAGGCACCCAAAAGTGCGAAGCTCGCCGAAACGTTTGTCGAGGCAATGGATCAAGAAATCAACGATCCTTTGACTCCGACGCCGTACCTCGATGCGCTCGATCGGGCCTTGACAAACCACTCCGATCGCGAATCACTGGCAACCGCGATTGCGGCGCTCGATGCGCTCGTGTGGCGGGACATCGGCAGCATGGGAATTCCCGGGCATCAGGGGCTTGCGTATCGCACGCGCGACAATTTCCCCCTCGTCGTGGATCGATTGCGTCGCAGCTACATGATGGCGGGCGAAAAGCTCGATGGAACGACTCCGCCCGGGGATTTGCCATTTGTTCGCGGTCTCATTGCTTCGGCATTACACGAGCTGGCACTTCACGTGGGGCAGGATCAAGCCGCGATGGTCTGGGGCGAACGCCGCGGTTGCGCAACGAAAGCGACGATTGTTGCACCGCTCGATTGGGCCGCTTTGAAAAGTTTGTCCGGGCCATCCCCGATTCCTCCATCCGGTCCCTTTCCGTCAAGTTTTGCGGGCCCCAAGCCGTTTTGGGCAACGGTAACGCCGCAAGTCATTCAAGCCAATGCGTGTCAGCTGGATCCAAGCGCACCGACTTCGCTCGCCGGCATGCGCGCGATCGTCGTGGACGTGGATAACCCGCGCGCACAACGTCTTCATTTTGCATTTGCTTCTTCATCGGCGGCGGTCGTCGAAATCGGAGGCACACGCATCATCGAACGGGGATTCGATTCCGGGGACAGTTACGTCACGCGTTTTGCCAAAGCTACGATTCCCAAAGGAAAAGCCCGAATCGTCGTTCGAATCGGTTATATGAACGACGGCGACGATATCGAGCTCGATGTTTGGGGCGAGGATGGTTTGCCCGTCGCGCTTCAAGCGCCCGAGGCCGGAGATATCGCGATACCGGTGCCGACAAACTCCAAAATGCGGATCGCGGAGCCGGTTCGAATTACTCCGGCGGAGAACAGCGAAGCGTCGTTGGCCTTGGCCATTACTGCATTGCTCGGCCTGGGCGAAGGACGCTGGGCCGAACATTTGCTCGAAACGCACGCGCTCACCGGAGAATTGACGCCGCGTTTGTCTTTGCTGGCATCGCGCGCGACGCTACAAGCCGATGATTTGCCGAATACCAAACAAGTCGAACGATTGCGAGCGTATACCGATCGAGCATTCAAAGGTTTTCCGGCAGCGTGGGAAGCGCAGCTGATGCGGGCGGCCCTGACCGAACGGCGCCGGGCGGCGGAAGGTTTGTCGGACGCCTTGATCGAGCTCGGGGTTTCTCCGCCGGTCGCGAAGGACAAACCCACCTCCGACAAACCGATTACCAATCCCATGATCCTTTCGTACATCGCCGCAGCCGCCAGACGTGGCCACGTGACCGATGTCGCCGAAAACGCGTATCAAAAACTCGAAGCCTTGATTCCCGGTTCGCCGCTTCTTTCTCGCGTGGATACGTACTTGCACGGGCGCGTGGGCATGGATTACGTCAAAGCGGCGTGCGAGGGCGGCGGAAATCGTTCGGAATTGTCGTGCATGTACGCGCATCAGCAGCGCGGGGATGCCAAAGCCGCCCTCGAGGAATTGGGCCGGGTTCGTCGACTACGCAATTCTCCGGAGGCTTATCGCGATGTCGAAATCGGTCTGCATATCCTCGCGGGCGATCTGGATTCAGCCATGACCGCGTATGACAAGACGCCTCCGGGTCATCGCCGTCTTCTCGAAGCGCTGGGTTTCGCCGCCGGAAAGAACCGACCCGATCTCGTGCGCCCGCGATTGGCGCGCGATCAATTGGTTGCTCGAGACGCACCTTATGCGATTCCGATTTTGCGTCGCGTCTTGGCCCTCGAGCCGGATCCCGCAATTCAATTGGAGAATGAAGGCAAGCGTCTCGTGGAAGAGGATCGCGCGGCGAATTTCATGCCCGGCGCGGGAACCGTAGTTCTTCGCCATATCGAAAAATATGCGCTCGACGCGACGGGAGTCATTCGCGCCGTGACGTATGATTTGCGGCGCGTGTCCGGAACGACGGACGTCGCCGAAGGCGCTGTCTCTTATGGTGCGTCATTTGAAGCCAATACGACGCAGCGGATTTTGCGGCGTCGCATTCATAAAAAAGACGGCCGCATCGTCGAGCCGGATCAAATGGAAGCCGCGCAAAGTCACAGTGATTTGTCGCAACTCGAAAAAGGCGATTACGTCGAACAGATCCTCGAACATGTCGCCATTCCGGACGTCGGCGGACAAATCGTCGTCGACAGCCCGGACCTCATGCCATTGCGTACGGGAATTCGTTCCGCCGAAATCGAATTGCGTCGCCCCGCGTCGCTCGAAATGAGTCTCTGGGCGCATCCGGCCTTGGGCAAACCCAATGAAAAGACCGACGGAGCCGACAAGATAAGCGTTTGGCGCGTTGAAAACCGTGAACCGCGACGTATCGAAGACGGCGTTTCACGCCTCGAACAAGCCGTCTCGATTAGTTTTGGGACGCAAAGCTGGAAGGCGATTTCCCGACTTGTCGACGACCACATTCAATCGCTGGAAGACAAGGATCCGTACATTGCGCGATTCGCTCGCGAAGCCGCGGGGGATATGGCAAAAACACCTTCGCGTGCGTTGCTCGATCGGGTGATTGCGGCGATTGGTAAACGCATCAAAGTGCCCGGTGGCGGGGAATTGTCGGATATGGCCGCCGCGTATACGTCGGGACCGCAGCGGACGACCGCGCGGACGATTTTGGAATTGGGTCAAGGCAGCCGAACGCTCGTGTTATGGCGAGCATTACGTGAATTGGGTATTTCTTCACGTATTGCGGTGGCCGAAACCGAGCCCTTCAGCGCATCGCCGGATTTCCCGCCGCATCTGGGGCGATTTCGGTATCCGCTGCTTCTGGTACGTTTGCCGGAAGGTGAAGTCTGGGTTGATGCGGACGTGGACGGACCGCCTTTGCCCGCCGGTCGGATCAGTCCGGAATTGCGCGGCCGAAAAGCATTACTCTCCGACGGCGTCATGCTGGACGTGAATAGCGATGCATCGGAAACGGGAGACCGAATCGATTTGCGTTTGGCGCTGGACGACAAGGGCATCACCAAAGGATCGCTCACGATTGAATTGCGTGGTCGCCAAGCCCAAGCCATCGCCGACGCGCTCGACACGCAGGTTGGTTCGGATCGTCGCGAAATGCTTCGGGATATCGTCCTGACGTGGGTCCCGTGGGCGGATGTGGAAGATGTTTCGCTCGCCTCGGGCGAAGGCACGTGGGAAGTCACGGTTCAAGCGAAAATCGCGGGTTTTTCCTTCTCGCAACCGGAAACCAAAGACGGAAAAACCCTTATCGTTCCTGGTTTTGATCCCGTCCACTTGGCGCGAGGTTATGCGAGCACGCTGGCGGCGATGTACACGTCGCAAGCCGGTCGGGAAAGTGCCTTGGCCATTGAAAGGCCGATTCAATATCGCGTACGTCGGCGCATTGAAATGCCGAAGAACGCTTCGATCACCCGTCAACCCTCGCCGCTGGATTTGAAGAGCGCGAATTTGCATGCCGCGCGGTCGATCAAATACGAAGGCGGCGCCATTGACGAAGAATTCGTCCTCGATTTGCCGACGGGAACGGTTTCTCCGGACGAATACGAAAAATTCGTGCAAAATGTCCGGTCGGTGGACGATGCATTCCTGGCAGGTACGCGCGTGAGGATACAGCCTTGAACCACGATTCACCGTCGTTCACGTTTCGCCGGAACGAACCTTTGGCCGGAAAAACCACCTTTTCCGTGGGTGGTCCCGCCGAGTTTTACGTCGAAGCGCTGGACGAACCCAGCCTCCGTGAAACCCTTGCTTGGGCAAAACAACGCAATCTAAACGTTTCGGTCCTTGGCGGAGGTTCCAACGTCCTCGTTTCGGATGGCGGTGTTGCGGGATTGGTCCTGCGCGTCGGTATTCGTGGGCTGCGGCATGAAGCGTCGGGCGATCGCATTCGGGTGTTCGTCGGAGCCGGAGAATCGTGGGATTCGTTTGTCGAAAAAACCGTCGCGGAAGGCTGGGCCGGCGTTGAGTGTCTTTCCGGCATTCCCGGAGACGTTGGAGCCGCGCCGATTCAAAACATTGGTGCTTACGGCCAAGAAGCCGGCGAAGTCATCGAAACGGTCCACGTCATTGATCGACAAACCTGTGAATCGCTCGCGCTGCCCCGCGAGGCGTGTGCGTTTGCGTATCGCGACAGCATTTTCAAAAATGCGGCGAAGGATCGCTTTATCGTTGTCGGCGTGTCGTTTTTGCTGATTCCCGGCGGCGCCCCGGCGATTCGTTATGCCGAATTGCAGCGTTATCTCAAAGAAATCGGCAAGGAGCAGGGCGCCACGTTGAGCGACGTGCGAGCGGCGGTGCTGGAATTGCGGGGGCGCAAATCCATGCTCCTGGACCCTCGGGATGAGAACGTGCGCAGCGCCGGGTCGTTTTTCCTCAATCCCATTCTCGACGCTACCGATTGGCAAAACGTTCGGGCGCGAATTGAAGACGCGCGCGTGCTCGGGCCGGGAGAAACCATTCCGCAATTTGCGGCCGGACCCGGCCAGGTAAAACTCGCGGCGGCGTGGCTGATTGAACGAGCCGGTTTTTCCAAAGGAATGGGCGAAGGGCTCGTGGGTCTTTCGACGAAACACACGTTGGCGATCGTGAATCGCGGCGGAGCGCAAGCAACGGACATTTTGCGTTTTGCGCGACGCATTCGCGACGGAGTCTACCAACGATTCGGCGTGCGGCTGGTTCCCGAGCCCGTGCTTTTCGGATTCGATCCCGATGAAGTCCGGGACTTGATTACGTCGGCGTAGAGTCTTTTTCTTTACGTTTTCCGCGTTTACGTTTTGGTTTTACCGGAACGTACCCTTCGCGGTAAACTTCCACGAGTCGCTGTTTGAGCGTCTTCGAAATATCCGCGGGCACCGAAGGCATTGCGTCGGTATTGCCTTTTTCCAATTGCCCGACGGACTTCATGAACTCCGCGGCTTTCCATACGTATTCGCCACCCGACCACGCGTGAGAAGCCACGAGAAAACGTTCACCGTCTTTTTCGAAGTGCGATTCAATCACGGCCCAATGGGCATTGAGCCCCTCGAATTCACCCGGATTGCCTTCATCGTCGACATCGAAACCGATCAAACACGGCCGTTTGCGTTCGAGCACCGCGATCAACGTGGCCAAACTGAAATCCTCATAAACAACGGCCTGATAACCGAATTCTCGCGCCAACGCAGCCAGTTGATCGGCATAAAACATCTCGCCTTCGGTCGTGTATCCGCGTGTGCGCGCGATATCGAGCAGCATCGCGTGATTGTCGGGCGGCATCGAATGGCTGCCCGGGCGAAAATCATCCGATTCCTGCACGAGCACCGTCGTTGCCGAAGCATCGCGTGTTTCCCAATAATCCATGACCATCCCGAGGGCATAAAGACCGCACGTGGGCCCTTTTTGGACGCGCCCCGGAACATCCGCCCCTCGACGTAATGCCCGCGCCGCCAAACGCCCGATTTCCTCGCGTTCGGAGGGCGGAAATTCTTCAACGTTTTCGAGCTCCGCCGAAGGACGATCGGGCTTCTCTTCCGGCGGTAAACCCTGATTCGCATTGCGAGCGCGATTCGACATCCCGCCAGCGTATCAGATTTCGTTATGGGACCAAAGGATTTCCTACCTGCGGGGCTTGCATGCTTTCGCGAACCTCGTTACGATGCTCGCGATATGCCGACCACATTCGATGCCCCGGATCAAATCGTCATCGATGTTCACGAAAAGCAAACGCTGCTCAATGCGTCACTGGCCGCGGGTATACCACATACACACGTCTGCGGTGGAAATGCCCGTTGCTCGACCTGCCGCGTAATCGTGCTCGAAGGGCTCGAAAACGTCGACCCGCCCAATGCCGAAGAACGCATGTTGGCCGAACGCCTGGGTTTGCCTCGGGAAGTGCGCATTGCGTGTCAAGCTACGGTTCGAGGCCCGACGCGAGTTCGACGATTGGTGCTTGATGAAGACGACGTGGCGCTCGTGAGTCGACTGCGTAAAGCGAAAGTGGAATTGACGCCGATCGGGGAAGAGCTTCGGGTCGCGATTCTTTTCTCGGATATTCGCGGTTTCACGCCCTTCTCCGAATCACTTTTGCCTTATGACGTCATTCACGTCTTGAATCGGTACTTTGAAGCCGTCGGGGCCACGATCGTTTCTCAAGGCGGATTCATCAACAATTACATGGGCGATGGCTTCATGGCGCTGTTCGGCGTCGATGGTCAGCCCGAAGCCGCTTTACGCGCCGTCCGTTCCGCGATCGCCATGCTCGATCTGATGCAATCGAAAATATCCCCGTATCTCGTGCGAACTTACGGGCGAACCTTCGATGTGGGCATTGGAATTCATTATGGCGAAGCGGTCGTCGGGCCCATTGGATCAGCGGATCGAAAAACCGTGACGGCCATCGGTGATGCGGTGAATTTCGCCAGTCGAATCGAATCGGCGAACAAGGAAGTCGGGACGCGACTTTTGATCTCCGATGCGACATATCGAGAAATCGCCGATCGGGTTGTCGTTGGAAAAACCGCATCCGTGCAGGTGAAGGGAAAGACCGGCGATTACTTGTTGCACGAAATCACCGGGCTTGCCGATACCTGAGAAAACTCGACGACTACAACGACGCTTTGTCCCCCAACACAAAATCCACTTCGTACATGTCGTAATGCGCCGCCTGCATGCCCATCGCGCGATAGGTCGCTTGCGCTTTGCCATTGTCTTTGTCGACGTACAAGCGCACACCGCAAACATTCTGCGCGTTTTTCGCCGCTTCGAGCACATGACCGTACAACGTTCGATAGACGCCCATACGGCGAGCGTCGGGCAATACGTACACGGATTGAATCCACCAAAACACGCCCGAACGCCAATCGCTCCATTCGAACGTGACGAGCAATTGGCCGACCATGACGCCATCGCGTTCGGCGATCAGGTAAAACCCTTTGTTCGGATCGTCGATCACCGCGTGAGTGCCACGGAGGGTCGTGTCGACATCGAGATATTTGTTTTCCGTTTCGAGGGCCATTTCGCGATGATTTTGCGCGAGCTCCGAAATATCGTCCGTCGTGCCCAAACGAATCAAAATGGAGTTCGTCATTCGGCTCCTTGACTTTGCGGAGGCGTGTAGAACCGACGCGGAACGGGTTCGTGTTGCACGACGTATTGGAATTGCGCCTGAAATTCGTCAATCGAAATGCCCATGATGCGAGCACATCCGGCGAGCAGCGCGCTGTCGTCGAAGTCGTCCCGACGCAATCGTAACATGTACCGATGCGCAATCATGTACCGATCGCTCGAAATGTCCACCATGCGCACACGCATTCTTCCGGTCACGGGATCCATGATGGAATCGAACGGCACCGATTGAAACGATCCTTGAATCATGGCCACGACCGCGCCCGTACCGCCTTCGGACAAGAAACGCGCCGCGCAATAACCCAAATCCCGAGCGTATTCCATGTCGTACGGAATGGGATCCGCACAACGCAATTCGTACCCGATGTTCTTGGGCACGATGGTCATTTTGACGCCGAATTCGCGGAGTCGCGCCTGGACCTCCTGCTTCAGGATTTCCGCAAAAGCAATTTCCGCGATACGCACATGCCCGTGAGCGTCCCGCTCGACGCCTTTCAACGCGACGAAATCCGATTCGTCCATGCGTTCGACCAATCCTTCGGCCAAAATCGCAATACCGAAATCACGCCCCATCGCCAAGCGTTTGATGATCGCCGTGGCCAATACATCGACGACCATTTTCAGGCGAATTGGTTCGTCCGGGGGGAATTCTTCCGGAATGAGCGTCAACGTCGCTCCGGCCGCTTTGCCGATTCCGAGCGCCAAATGCCCGGCTTTTCGGCCCATAGCCACGACGAAATACCAGCGATGCGTCGTCCGCGCGTCCACCATGAGGTTTTCAATGATTCCCACCCCCACGTGCCGTGCGGTTTGAAAACCAAATGTGTCGGAATATCCGGGCAGGTCCAAATCATTATCGATCGTTTTCGGGACATGCACGACGCGCAAGCGCCCCTGCGATTGCTTGGCGATTCGTGACGCGGAAAAAGCCGTATCATCTCCGCCTATCGTGATGAGTTTGTCAATGTCGAGGCGCAGGAGCGAAAGTACGGTTTCTTCGAGAAGCTCGGGAGATTTCGTCGGATTCGATCGCGAAATGCCCAAATAAGACCCGCCACGAAAATGAATGTGATTGACATCCTCGATCGACAACTGTCGAGCCTTCGAGGTGTCGCCTTTCATGATCCATTGAAAACCGTCTTGAATGCCGATGACATCGAATCCCGCGAGCACGGCGCGAATCGTTGCTGCTCCAATGACTGCATTGATGCCCGGCGCCGGTCCTCCACCAACGAGGATGCCAACTTTCTTTGGTCCGTGAGTCATACGCAGAGCCACCTAGCATCGCTCGGCCCGGGAAGCTAACGTGCAAATGAATATGCGACGCTTCGGCTCGATCGTCTTGTCCCTGGGCCTCGCCCTGGCTTGCGCAACAGGCTGCACGCATTCGGGCGAATCGCCCAATGCAGTCGAAGCGCCGCCGCAGAAACCGAAAAATGCTGTCGACATCGCCCGATCCATCGTCAATGCGCGGGTCGGATTCATGGTTTGGGCAGACAAACTTCACGGGCACCCCGTCGAGACACGTCTGCAAGCGCTGAATCCTCTGCGTCCCATGCTCGAAGGCACGGGCATCGACGTCACGCGCGATGTCGTCGCGGCCTACGTCGCGTCGACGGGCATCACGTCGAACGACGTCGCCGTCGCGATCGTGCAACACAAAGTCGAGGCCAATCGACTGCAAACGGGCCTGGAAACCGTGATGTCACGCAGCGTGCCGCGTGGTGAATGGATCGCCAACGCCTCCGTTCCGTCCGCACGCGTGACCGTACGCGGACAAACCCGCGTCATAGCGCTGGTGGATCCCGAATTTTTTGTCGTGCTCCCCGAAGGCATCGCCGGACAAGCCACCCGGTTTGTCGGAACAGGTGGGTTTGTCGATCCGGTCGGACCGGACGTGGCCGTCGCGACCGCGCTCGATCCTTCGCGCAGTTTGTCCGCTGCGCACGCGCCGCCCATTCCACCCACGATTCGCAGCTCGGAAGCCCATATTTGGACCGCTCCGGACGGCGGTCTCGACATCAACGCCGTCGGCGAAAGCACCGATCCCAACCAAGCAACGGCGGATGCCGCAGCCCTCACGAACTCGATCGATAACGCGACATCCATCAATCTGGGAATCCTGCGAGTTCGTCTGTTTCAACAAGTGGTCTTTCATCCCGAAGGTTCTCAGGTGAAGAGCCACGTGCATTTGACGCCTGCGGAAATCGATCGCTTGGCGTCGCTCGCCGAGACGCTCATGCCGCGGTGATCCTGCTACGCTCGGCGCCCATGAGGCTCGTGAAACTTGGTGTCGCGAACGTAAACGCGACCGTGGGTGCGATTCGCTCGAACGTCGATCGCTGCATTCGTCTGGCCGCAGCCATGGCCGAAGACAACGTGACGCTCGGGGTTTTTCCCGAACAAGTCGTCAGCGGATACGCCGCGGAAGACTTGGTGCAGTGGCGTGGGTTTGTCGAAACACAACGACGCGAATTGGAACGATTCGCCGCGGAGACAGCGCGCTTTCGCACGGTGTTCGCCATTGGAACGACCGTCGGCATCGGCGGTGATTTGTTCAACGTCGGAGCGCTCGTGCATGGCGGGCGCATTCTCGGTTTCACCCCCAAGGAAAAACTCCCCACGTACAACGTGTTTTATGAAGCCCGCGTGTTTTCGCGCGGCGTGGCCGGCATGTTGCTCGATGCAGCCGGCGTGCCTTGCGGTGATGAGATCTTCGAATTCGACTTCGGCACCGTGGCGCTCGAAGTGTGCGAAGACATCTGGTCGCCCGACGGCCCGATGCGCCGACGTTGTTATTCCGGCGCGGAGCTCGTCTGCAACCTCTCCGCATCCCCCTTCCGTGCAGGCGTCGTTGGCACGCGGCGCGAGATGATCGCGACCCGCGCCTCCGACAATCAATGCACGATTGTCTATGCAAACCTCGTGGGCGGAAACGACGGCCTCGTCTTCGACGGCGGCGGGTTCGTCAATCAAAACGGCCGCCCCATGCTCGAAGCTTCGCGTTTTCGCGAAGGGTTTGTCGCAACGGTCGTGGACTTGGACCGAACCACGCGTTCACGGCGCGAAGCGAGCACCTGGCGCAGCGACCTCGAGTCGTTTCGCCGCGACGAACGTCCCGTTCCGATGCGCCGAATCGATCAAGCCACGGCCGATCGTTCGATGCTCGCGTATCCGGCTCCGCCTCCGGGAACGACGTTTTTTCTGCCCTCGACAAACCTTCCCGCCCGCACGTCGCGCGACGAATTGCTGGATGATTTCTACGACGCCCTCGCGCTTGGAGTTGCCGACTATTACCGCAAAATCGGCGCGTTCAAGTGCATCGGTATCGCGCTTTCCGGTGGACGCGATTCGCTCCTGACGCTGCTCATCGCCCATCGTGCGATCGAGTTTCTCCATCCGGAACTCGACAGCCAAACGCTGCGCGAAAAGATGCCCGGATTGCTCAAGGCGTTTTACATGCCGTCGCGGTATTCGAGCGACGCGACACAAGCCGCAGCGGCGCAAATCTGTACGGATCTCGGCGCGGAATTCATGGTCGTGCCCATTGAAGAAGCTTTTACGCGCGAGCTCGATACGACCCGGACGATGTTGGGCGGCGGCATCGAACCGACCGAAATAACCAAGCAAAACGTGCAGGCGCGTCTTCGCGGTCAACGCATGTGGAACTGGTCGAATACGAGCAACGCGCTTTTCTTGCAAACGGGAAACATGAGCGAAAAGGCGCTGGGATACACCACGGTCGGAGGTGATCTCGAAGGAGCGTTCAGCGTCATTGCGAACTTGCCGAAGACCGTCGTGATTGCCCTGATCGAGCGTCTCGACAAACGGTTTGGCCACGCGGGCATCGGCGCCACGTTGGCGACGACCGCCGGTCCCGAGCTGGCATCGAATCAATCGGGCGAATCGGAGCTCATGCCCTTCGAAGTGCTCGATGCATGTTTGTACCTGTACGGCGCGGAAAAACTCGCCGCGGATGAAGTGGCTCGAGCGTTGCCGAGCATTTTTCCGCAGCGGTCGCCCGAGCAGCTCGCGTTATGGGCGCAAAAATTCGCCCGATTGTTTTCACAATCGATCTTCAAGTGGGTCCAGTCGCCTCTGGCGATCCACGTCGGCTCGCTGGATCTCGATCGCGAGCGTGCGCTTCAGCTGCCGGTCGTGCAACGAACCGAATGGAAAGGTTGCTGAAGCCAAGTTTGTCCGGGTTTGAGGTTTTACCGCGGACGCGGCGAAGCCCCGGATGTGCAAAAAACCGGGGCTTGGGGCGGAGGGCGCCAACGGCGACCCGAAGCCCCAAATGACGAAAACCAAGTTTTACTGATTGCGTTTGATCACGTGAAACCCGAATGGCGTCTCGACCGGATCGCTCACGCCGTCCACCTTCAGCGCAAAAGCCGCATCACTGAAAGGTTTGACCATGCCCTCGGGCTTGAATTTTCCGACGCTTCCAAGCCTGTCGATCGTGGCTGCATCGTCCGAATAATCTTTGACGAGCGCGCTGAAATCTTCACCGGCTTTGGCTTTGGTCGCGACTTCCTCCGCTCGTTTTTTGGCTTCGTCTTTGGAACGTTTCACGGTCGCCGGAGCATTCTTGGCGCCTTTGAAGGCGACGAGCACGTGTTGCGCAGTGATCCATTCCGGTTTGTCCGCACCGGCCGGTTTGTCTTGCGCAGTCACCATGGTCGACGGAGTCGGCAAAGCCACAGGGGCCGGCGGAGGTTTTACGGCGGAGGCGGAGCTGGATGTGGCCGTGGTTGGCGACGACTTCGGTTCATCACAACCGAGAACGCAGACCAGCGACGCGAGCGCGAAAACGGAGCAAAAACGGAGCATACTTCGCGTCGTTACGCGTTTGAGCGAAGGGGTCAAGCTTTTGTCGGCGGACGTGCGTCGGGACAAGATGCGTGCCATTTCGGAAATATCGGTCGGGCGGCAATAAAAATCTAGGATCTCCCGGCGCAGTCATGGCACCATTGCGATGATGTCACGAGAGCCCGAAACCGCCGCTCAAGCCCCGAAACAGTCCTCCGCCGACGGCGCTTCCAATGCGGGAGCACCGGCCGCATCGATGCGATTTGCGTCGATGACCAAGGAACAGCAGTTCGATGTATTGGGCGAACTGGTCTCGATGGGTGATTGGGACGGTGTCTTGCGGACGCTCGGCGTGGCTGAGGATCCCAGCAAACTTCCCCCGAACTTGGGCCTTTTGTGGGCGATTGCGCGTCGTGAGAAATTGAATCCCGACGATCCCAAAGTCGTGGAAGTGACGGCCGTCGCCAGTCGATGTGCGGCAGCTCTAATGGGCATTCACGAGACCAGCAGCATTGCACCGATGGTTGCCAAACGCATTCTTCGACGCAATCCGGTCTCGTGGACCAAAGCGCCGGCCCCGACGGCGTGGGTCTCCGCGTTCATTATGATTGCGGCGCTGATCGTGGGAAGCGGTATCGGTTGGATCTTGTCGGGCGGTCAATCGTTTTTCTTCATTAAATAAACGGCGCCGAGAGAATTCCTTCAACGTTTGTCAAGGCCAAGCTCCGCGCGCATGTCGGCTACGGAGCGGTCGAGCAACGAGTCGTCATACGTCGCCCGATAAAGGTTTTTGGATTTTCTTCCACGACGAAAAGCCCGCCACGTCGGTCCCGGATTGATGAATACACCGATCCCCATGGCCCCGATGTTGAGCACCCACGCGGCATAATGATCCGCGCATCCCGAAGCGAGCTCCCATGCGGCAATTTCCGCTTCGCCTCGTAAATCGGTATCGTATCCCGTGAGGATATGGTGCAAATCGTGAAATCGTACGGCTCGTTTGCGCCCGTCCGTATTTGGAATGGATACCTGAAATGGCCCGAAAGTGAGCTTCACGCGAGGTTCGTCGTAACCTCCATCGGGGCCGAATCGATTTACCTCGAAATAGCGCATTCGGGCATCACGCAACGTTTCTCGAGGTTCCGAAGCAAATGATGTCATTGGTTTGTCCTCCTTCGACCATTACCTCGACGGGGTCAATTCGTGACGGTTCCATAGCCGCGACAAGATGCATTGTCGGTCGGAGGTCCGGATGATTTGGTGTGTATCATTTCGACCGGATTGAAAAGCGCACGATTTCTGCACCGATGCAATCATCGAGACTTGACGGCACGTGTGTTTGGTTGTTCCGATGATATGTGGAGGCGCGAGCGATGCGAGGCAAGTATTTCTTTTCCAGCTTGGGTGGTGCGGTAGCGATAACGGTGGCTCTCGGCACGGCCGTCGGCGCTTGTTCCGCGGCTGGAAACAACAATTCCGGGGCCGGAGCCGGCCAATCGAGCAACAATGGGAGCGGAGGGAACGGGAACAACGGCAACGGGGGCGAAGGCGGCGGATTCATTCCGGGCTCGTCGAGCGGAGGAATCGGGGGCAACTCCGCATGTGCGGCGACCGTGAACAAAGCCGAACAAGTACCGCTCGGCATGTATCTGATGATTGACAAATCGGGATCCATGCAAGGCGCCAATTGGACCGCGGTGACGAGCGCGTTGAAAACGTTTGTGGACCAACCATCGACGGCGGGGATCGGCGTGGGTCTGCAATACTTTCCGCTTGATTCCGGCGTTCAATGCGCGGTGGTTTTTTGCGCGAACGACGCCGCTTGCGGGCCGGCGGCGTGCGGCCCGTGCACACCGCCGCCTCTGCCGGGTTTTCCCGGTACGTGCAGCGGAGCGGGAGGAAGCTCGTGCGACGTGGGTGCGTACGCCAAACCCGCCGTCATCATTCAGAATTTGCCCAGTGTTGCGCCGGTCATCAAGAGCTCCTTGGACAATACGTCGCCCACGGGCGGAACGCCGACATCGGCAGCTCTGGACGGAGCGATTACATATACGAAGCAATGGATGACGATGAACCCCAATGCCGTCGGCGTGGTGGTATTCGCGACCGATGGGGAACCCAGCGATTGCGATACGGATTTGGCGGTCATCAACGGAATCGCGGCTGCGGGTTTGAATGGCACTCCGAGCGTCAAAACGTACGTCATCGGCGTCGGCAGCCTCTTGACGGCGCTCAATGGTATTGCCGCGGCGGGCGGGACGGGCCAAGCGTATTTGGTCGACACCAATGCCGGAGCGCAAGATCAATTCCTCCAGGCGATGAATGCCATTCGCGGGTCGGCGCTCTCGTGCGCATATTTGATTCCGCAACCCGCCAATGGCGAAATGATCAATTACGGCGCCATCAACGTGCAATACACTCCGGAGGGCGGCAAACCCGAATTGATTCCCCAAGTCACGACGCTCGCCGGATGTCCCACCGACAGCAAGGCCTGGTATTACGATAACAACAATCCGCCGAAACAGATCTTGCTCTGTCCGTCGACGTGCGACGCCATTTCGGCGGATACCAAAGGAAAAGTCGACGTGCTCGTCGGTTGCGACACGATCGTCAAGTAAAACATGCTCCGAGCCCCTTTCCCCATTGCGAGGAAAGGGGCGACCGGCCATTACGAACCCATCACGTCGGTTGTTTGCAACCTATGCCCGTGGCATTGCCCAGGTTGTTGTCTTCGCGGCACTCATTGTTCGCCCCCGACGCCGGTTGCTTGCAATCGTAACCTTCGTTGTCGACACAAGCCCGCACGTCGACCATTTGCGGGTCATTCGGCGCCCCCGCCCATTCGCACGTCACGGTTTGGCATTTGCCCGGACCGATCGATTTGGTCGTCGTGACCGCGCCGTTTTTGCACGTAATGGCCATTTGATTGGAATTGTCGTAGAACGAAATGGGAATCCCCGCGCCGACGACGACCGCCCCATCATTACAAACCGTCGCCGCCAAGCCAAGCCCGGTGGGGCAATAGTTTTTATCGACCGCCAGGGTCAAGGTGAGGTCCGGAGCGGCATAAACGTCGAACTCCGGAAGGTTTTGCCGGAAATTATTCATTTTGCCGGATTTCGTCGCCGTCGTCGGTTCGAGCCAATTCGGTGGCTCGGCCATGGGGATGCTGCCGTTCTCCATGACGTTCGTCACGTGGTACGCATGCTGATTCCAAATACGTCGCGTGGGAACCCAAGAATCGTTGGCATCGCCCCAAATCCGAATACCTTGGCCCGTACCGCCATACCCGTTTTCGATGAACACGATTTCCGCGTTTCCGTCGTTGTCCACATCCGCGACGATGGGCATTTCCAATCGCGTATGCGAATGGTTGGGTTTGGAAAGAATGACCGTACCGGTGCTGCCGTCCATGACGCGGAACGTCGTTTCGTCATTGTAAATGACCTCGGCTTTGCCATCGCCGTCAAAATCGAAGACGCTGGAACCTGTTACGCGGGACGAGCAATCCTCATTGGCGACTTTCCAACGAATGCCGGGATCGGAACATGATGCCGGAAGCGGCGTGGCCAAACATTCCAAGTCGGCGACGATATAGAAGTTTGCCGCGGCGACACCAATTTCAGCCATACCGTCGCCGTCGAAATCGGCCACCGTCGGCGGACCACCTTCATTCTTGGTGCAAGCACCGACGGGAATGGGAACGATGACATCTTTGCCGCCCACTTGCAATGGCGTGCCGTCGTGATTCAAGATGTAAAGTTTGCCTGCGCGAACAATGACGATTTCACCCATATCATCAGCGTCGAAATTGCCGGTCGCCGTATAACCGTCGCAGGTATATCCGGCAGGAGCCCCGCAATTCGTCGCGTCGGCTGCTTCGGCAAAATTGTAGGTCCAAATGGGCATACCGTCGACCGAATACATCGTATTGCCGGCGAGGACATTCATCGTGCCATCGAGATCCGGATCGCCCACGGAGCTCACGGGGCCCAAGAACGCATTGACACCCGTGCCAAACGTTCCCGCCCATTTCAATGAGCCGTCTTTACCATTGAGCACCACACGGCCGAGAATGATTTCCGGGTTTCCATCGTGATCGATATCGGCAATCGCGGGCGTCGTTCCCGCAAGATGATCGAACGTTGCCGCCGCGGGATACGCGGGCTGATACCATTTCACTTTCCCGGTACGTTCAAACGTAATCGTGCCGCCATTGTTGGTGGTGGCGACGAGGTCCACCGAGCCGTCGGAGTCGATATCGCCTGCGGCCAATCCACCCGAATTGTCCAGCCAAACGCCGGCAGCGCCGATATCCGCCTCGATTTGCGCCGCTCCCACAGCGAAATGCTCGGTCATGGTCCCGTCGGCATTACACGCGCCCGAAAGCACGCGCAACGTGCCGGGCTTGTTGCAGCAGCCGTCCTCCTGAAAGCGATAACTCACGAACGCGATATCGGGAATGTCGTCCGTGGTCACCATTCCGTCGGCGTCGTCGTCGGTCAAATTGACGACGACCGGGGTCATGACGACATCGTCGCTATCGGCGTTGATTCCATTGACCGAACCACTCCATGAACATTCCATTTCGGCATTGAACGTGCCCGCCGTGGGAACGAAGACACAGGCCTGATTACCTCCACCGGCCCCGCCGGATCCCGCGTCCCCGCCGTCTCCTCCATTACCGCTGGAACTGCCCGCCGGAAATAAGACGCCGCCGTCTCCCCCTTGTCCGCCTTTGCCGCCCGATCCACCGACATTACCGGCGCCCGAACCGGTCGTGTTCGTATTGTTTTCGCCACCGCATGCGGACGCCGCGCCGAGAGACGCAGAAACCACAATAAGCCCCAGAAGAATGCCTGATCGAGTCATGTTGCGCATACCTCGAGCATACGCGAATCGAGACGCGGGCGGCAGGCAAAAATGCATGGATCCGGCAAATGCGGTGAAATGCCGTAAGGGAAGCTCAAGCGCGATAACGTGCGTCGTACATGAAGGCGCGTTTGACCGTCGCCTCCTTACCGTCGGGATTGCGGACGACCACGTCCACCATATCCCCATTTTTGCCGGGAGGTGATTTGATCTCGAGTGATGTCGCCGAGACAAACTTTACACGGGCCACGGCTTTCCCGCCGAAAAGGACCACCGAATCGGCCGTGAAGTTTTTCCCTTCGATCGATATTTCGGTTCCGCCATCCACCGTCCCTTTGTTTGGCGAGACAGACTCGATCGTCGGTGCGGGTGACGGATCATAACGATACGCGTTTTTCGTAACGTTCACGCCCGTGTCTCCGCGCCCGATTTCGACATCGACAAACCCCGATTGACGCGAAGGCGGAGCGATCGTTTCAATCATCGTCGCGCCGCGAACGACGACATGTTTCGGCGTTTGACCGCCGATACGCAAGAAGCAATTGGCGTCGAAGAATTCACCTTCGAGCACGAGCCGCGTACCGCCGACCATGGGACCATTACGCGGCGTGACCGAATCGACCCGCGGCCCCGGACGCGATTCGTACGTAAATGCTTCTTCCCGACGAACCACAATGCCGTCTTTGTCGATGAGCTCGACGGCGACAAGCCCCGGTTCATGTCGCGGCGGAAGCTCCACTTCGATTTCTTTTCGTGACCGCGTCCGCGATATACAACGTACTTCGCCGATACGGACCACGGTTTGCGCATCGAAGTTTTCCCCGAGCAGATAAATCAATGCACCGCCTTGGCAATATCCCTTGGCCGGACGAACCTCGATGAGCATCGGCGGCGTAGGTTCCGGATCGTATCGAAATGCGGCTTCTTTCGTCACGACTTGCCCGTCCGGGTGTTCGATGACGACATTTACGGGCCCGGGATTTTCCACGCGCGGCGTGACGACTTCCATCGTCGTCGGGCTCTTCCATGTAAACGTCGCTTCGGTATTGCCGAATTTCAGCTTGCATCGCGGATGAAAATCCAGCCCGGTGATGACGATGCGTTTGTCCCCCGCAACCAATCCGAAAGCCGGCGATATGTCGTCGATTTGCGGTGTTGCCAAGCGATAGGTGAATATTTCGGGGGCGATCGACAAAAGCCCGTCGGGATTCGTCACGCGCACTTCGCCGTGAAAGAGATCGTCCTGTGGCGGCGTCAAAAAGCGTAATCGTTTGCTGCTTTCGAAGATGACCTCGGGCGCACGATTGGCAAAAAACGTGATGCGACAATCTTTCTCGAAATTGCGCCCTTCGATGACGACTTCCGTGCCTCCGCGCGGCGAACCTTCCACCGGGGAAAACTTTTCAATGACCGGACCTTCGGCATAACTGACGTCGATGACCGAACTGCCCAGCGCATTCTCGATGCGAATCGTGCCCGTTCCTGCAGGTTGTGGAGGCAATGTGGCGTCGAGCGAAAAACCATCTTTGCACGAAATGTCCAAACACGGTTTTCCATTGACCGTCACGCGACATTCTTCACTGAGATTCGCGCCGAACAGCGTAATGCGTCCGCCCGCGATCATCGAAAACTTCGTCGGGCGCGCAGCAGTCACCATGGGCCCGGGCGCCGAAACCATGGGCGGAGGAGCGACGGGCGCTTCGGGAGAAACGTCGGCGGGTTTTTCCACCCCAACCGGTTTGTCTTCCGTGGGTTTGTCTTGAATGAGCTCGGGCGGCGCCACCAGCGCCGGTTTTTCGACAACCGCCGGGGGGCTTGGAGGCGATTCCAATTCGACGGCAGGCGCGGAAACAGCGGCTTCCACCGGCGACGCGGGCGCAACAGCCGAAGGGTCCACCATTGCCGGCAGATCGACGCGAGCCGGTTGTTGACGCGGCTCCCAAAGTTCGACATTGCGCCCGTCCGGATCCACGAGCGCCGCGAACTTGCCCGAAGGACGCTCGACGACGGGACCGAAATCGAATCCATCTTCGCGCATACGCGAAGCAATGCCATCCAGTCCCGACACTCGAAACGAAAACGCACATTCGCGCCGACCATAAGGCAAAGGACCGCTCGCTCGATCAATGATGATCCGAGTTGCCTTGCCGGCACTCACCGATTCATACCGATCGGTGCCTTCGACACGATCGAAGGACAAACCGGCAACGCGCATGTAAAAGTCGCTGACCGCGCCTGGATCGCCCGAATAGAGGATGATCTTGTCGAGACCGAACGTCGCCATGGATCCACCTTTCGGCGCGCATGTTACCAGAAATGAGCGCGGAGGGGAAGAATGAACGAATCGGCGATGACGATGGGTTATCGAAGCAAATCCAAGCGTATACGTTACGTTCGTTCGCCGTCGCCCCGATGTCGGGTGCGCATCGCCGCCAATCCGTGATGCATTCGCGAGATCGCATTTTGATACGCAACGAGCGTGACTGCTCCGAGAATCGCTTCGTCGGACAAACCCTGGGCGCGCAGACGGTCCACGTCGCCGGCGTCCATGGCCCACGGCGTTTTTGTCAGTTTTCGAGCGAAATCGGCGAGGTGTTCGTCCAGATCATGTCGCGGCTTCACGTCTTTCCAATGGTCGACGGCCGCATGATCGCATAACTCCGCCGCCGCGGCTCGCGCAATGACCGCCCGCGTCGCCGTTCCGAGCGGCGCTTCGCGTTCCAGATGCAATGCTCGCCAAGGCGCGAGCTTGGCCTCGACAAACGGTACATGAACGAATTTCGGCAACGTCGCGCCATTTACGCTCGAATTCCAATCTTCTACGGCGATTCGCGGCAACGCTTCGCGGGTTTTGTCCACGTCGATTCGCGGCAGAGGTGAATCGTAATCGAATTCGACGCCCGTACCGTCCGCGACCCGCGGGAAATAATTGAAAAATGCCGTCACCAAAATGCTGTGCTCGATGGCTGCGTCGGAGATATTTTCTTTGCGCAATCGCGCCACGTCTTCAGCATCGACGGCCCAAGGCACTTCCGTCAATAGGCGGGCAAACCCGGCGAGCGCCCGTTCGCGATTCGAACCGCGTAATTCGTTTTTCCCGACGACCACGTCGACGGCCAGGTCGTCATTGCCCGAAGCGACACGCAGAAACTCTGCGTGAGCGGACGTTCAGTAAAAACACCCGTTCGAGCGCGAAGCCGACGCGGCGATCAATTCCCGTTCGGCCCACGTCAATGCATCGTACGTCCAATACGAACCCGACGCACCGAAGGAAATGCCCATGAGCTCGGGATCGATGCTGTGCGCGCGAATGATGCCCGCCGGACCACCGTGCGGCGCTCGATAACAGTCGGGTATCGGCCGCTTGGCCATGGCTTCGTACGCTCCACGAAGCCGTTCCCCGGCGTCTTCAAAACCAATCATTCGAATGTACGGCATGTTCGAGGTCTATCACGCGCCGTCACGCATATTCAAGATCGATTTCTTTTTCTTGACGACCGACCTCGATTTTGATTCGTTACTCGCGATGTCCTCTTCCGTCAATCCGGTCTATCTCCCCACCCTCGACAAACTCCGCGCCGCCACGACGATCGACGAGGAAATTCCGTCGAATCAACCCGTCGAGATGGAACCTTTGGCCATGCTCGTGGTACAAGCCGCGTTGGTTCGTCGTACGAGCTGGACGGAAGAAGTCTTGAACGCCCCCGGACACCTGCAACGCGGCGAGCCGCCGGCACCCGCAGATGACGAACCTCGGCACCATGTTCGGATTGACGAACGCTTGGGCGGAGGGGCGTGTGGAGCTTGTTTCGAGCGCCCCGGGTATCGCAAGTGTCGTATTTGCGGGGGCCGGGGGAAAATAATGAATGACAAACAATTTTGCTCGTGCCGCGACGGGTGGGTCCAATGCCCGACGTGCGGCGGTACGGCGCGATCCGAGCGGGTGCGATTGCGTTATTATTCGGATACGCCGGCTTATTTGAATGAAGCGTACATGCCGCGACACATCGGGCAAATCCCTTCTCTTTTCAAGCTCGAGTCGTTCATGGAAAACGATTTGAATCTGGTGCGCACGCCGCCGGAAGAATTGCGTTGTCATGATTTGACGGGAGAAGTTGCGGGTACGGCGTATCGAGGTGGGCAGCGCAAAATTCGGCCGCAATTTTACGGTCATGATTTCGGTGATACGATCGAGCAGGCTTTGGCGGGATTAAACGCCGCGGGCGCGGGGGCGAATGTCATGCGTTATCAAGTGCGCGCGTACGCCTGGCCATTTCTGCGCTTACGCTGGGACGACGAACGAGATTGGGTCACCTACGTCGACCGAATGGGACAAATTCGGTTATTCAAAGGACGGAACGCGTGAGAACGATTATGTCGGTCAAGGTCAAATCATGAATAACTCGACTACCCCGAACGATTGGCACTTCATCGGCAAGCATTGCATGCGCTTCGAGCCGCCGGATTTATTCATCACCCGCTTGATCGGTGACGTATCGCTCGAACAAAACTTGGAATCGATGCGTTGGCTCGATGATTTGGAAATCCCGACGATCGGGTTCTATTCGCTGGTCGATGTGTCCGAAGTGGGACGGCAGGATCCGCGATTGATGAAAGCCGCCGACAGCGTTCAATCCAAACATCGCTGTCGCGCGATGGTCTATTACAATGCGCGATTTCATCAACGTACGCTCGTCAATATCTTCCTTCGCGCGGCCAAAGTCATTAATCATCCGCTGGCTAAAACGCCCACCAAGATTTTCTCCACGGAAGAAGAAGCCCGCGCGTGGATCGCTGCGGACCGAACCAAAACGCCTTGACTTTCACGTCATCAATCGGCGCATTACCGACAACCACGTCCCGATTTTGCTCGATCTTCAAAACGTGATCGGAACGTCTTCCCTTCGGCGCCACGTTCAAGTATGGTCGCGGCGATGGTCGATCCGATTCGTTTCGAGGCTGCGTCGAACCGCTTCCGTATTTTCTTCGACGAGCTCCACCGCATTTTTCTCGAACGCGACGACTTGCTCCTGCAACTCGCCCTCGCCCTTTTGTCCCGCGAACATTTGCTCGTCACCGGACCTCCGGGCACCGCGAAAAGCCAGCTCGCATCGACGGTTTTCGGGCGCATTCTCGACGAAGAAACCGGAAGCCCGAGCGTCTACGCCCGTCAAATTGGCGAAAGCACCGTCCAAACCGATTTGATCGGGCCCATTGATTTCAAAACCCTGATGGAAACCGGCCGCACCGAGCATTTCACGGACGAAGGCATGCTCGGATCGGTCCACGCGTTCCTCGACGAAATCTTCGACGGCCGCGATATGTTGCTCCGTTCGGCGCTGAACGTATTGCACGAACGCGAGGTAAAACAAGGCGGGCGGGTCAAACGCGGGCGGATCGAATGCGCGCTCATGACCACGAATCGCTATATCGCCGACGTGCTCGAAGGCTCCCGCGAGACATTGCTCGCGTTCGTCGATCGAATTGCTTTCGTGTCGTTCGTCCCGAGGAGTTTTGCCGATCCGGGTCGCCTCGGACTGGTCTTGCGCCGACACATTGGCGGAACGGGACAAACTCTTTTCGACGCGACCTTGAGCATTCAAGATTTGGATTGTTTGCAGCAAGCCGTGGACGAGGTCTTCGTTTCCGATCCCATTTGCGACGGTTTGGCGCAATTCTTGGAACGATTCGATCGCGAACTCAATGCGGCCGTTCGGGCGGATCCGCAATTCGTGCCCACGCGCTACATCTCCACACGTACGGCCGTGCGCAGCGGGCGCGTGTTGCGAGCGGCGGTCATTGCCGACCGAATTTTGCACAGCCCGAAACGACCGGCCGAGGTTTTACCGGGCGATTTCAAATGGCTCAGGTTTCACTTGTTGCTTTGCGGTCCCGCGCCTGCGGATGTCGAATCGCTCCTTGCGCGCGAAACGGATCCGAATGAACGTCGGCAGCTCGAAATCGTCCGCACGGAGCGTTCGATTTTCGATACGTGTTTGCATCAAATGCCCGTCATCGTGGTCAAACCGCGCTCGACGGACACGCAAATAAAACCCTCCTCGGTGTCTGTCCCGGTAAAATCGTTCGCGGACAAACCCGGTGGGCCGCCGGTGGACAAACCGCGGGCTCTCGTCGACCGAGCTCTGGCTTCCGCGGACATACCGACCGTTTTGAGTGCCGTGCGGGATCTATCGACGCTGGCTCGGGAAGGTTCCGTGGAAGCCGCACGTCTTCCGGGATTGACGTCGGAATTGACGTCGGCGCTGGGAGCCATGGTTTTGCGTCGCGGCTTATTGGCAGGCGCGACGAACGATCGTGGAGGCATTGCGGACGTGGCCCGAGGCGTGATGAAACACGCCGCGGAAATCGATGACGGAACGAATGCGACGCGAACGTTCGCGCGCTGGTTGCGCGGCCGAGCCTTGCTGATGGTCGATGAAGCCGCCGGACACGCGGCGGGGGCATCGTCGACCGATTTGATCGCCTCGATCGTCGACGATGCTGTGGAAGCTCAAAAACGAGCCGAAGCGCGGCTTGCTGCATTGGAAGAATTGGAGCATTTGCGCCGCGAGCTCTTGGGGCAAGGCGCGATCCATGAAACGGGCGAGGAAAACGTCTGGCGAGTGGCGGCATTGCAGGCCGAAGACGACATTGCGATTTTGCTTGATATCTCATTTCGCGCCGTCGTTTCTCGAGCCTTGAAAAGCGGGCGTTCACGCGTGCTCACGGAGGTCTTGGCCGCCATTGCACCCGAGCTCGATCGAATCGACGCCATGGCCAAGCGCCTCAGCGTTTTACGCAGCGAACCGTCGGCATTGAAGTCGAAAGTCGCCGGTCGCCGCATCGGGCCGTTGGTGGAAGCGGTGTTCGCCGATTTCGATGCGACCGATCGGAGCGCCTTGGTTCGTGAAGTCGATTCCTTGGCAAAGCTCCTACGAAAAGCGGGACTCGAAAGCGCCATTTCGCCGGAAAACTTTTTGACTTGGACGGCGGAAGCGCTCCTTCGAGGCGACGCGAGAAAATCCATGAAGCAGGTGGAACCGGATTTCGACGGTTATCATCGATTACGAGCCGCGGAACAACGCGTCTCTTCCGCATATACGTTGGCCGAAGTATCGTTGCTCGCCGTGCCGGTCATGTTCAAGGATCTGACGAATCCGACGGAAGCGGCGGCCGCCATTGCGGCGATGTGCGAAAAACTTCCGGAATCCATTCAGGAACGAGTGGTGACCGGGGACTTGGCGCGGATCTCGCGAGCGCTCGATTTCTTGGAAAAATTCTGGGACCTCCTGCAAACCCAAGGCACGGACACGGAGAGTCGATTGCGCGCCATCGTCGAATCACGATTTTTCGATATCGTGTGGGACGATTCCGCGCTCACGAGGTTCGCGCTCGAATCCCGCCTCATCGGAGACGTTTTTCCGCGTCAAGAACCGGCCGTCGTCGCCGTGCGGGAACGCATCGAAGCTTTCGACCAAAAAACACGCAATGTCGTGACGGCCTTGTTCCAAAGCCGTTCGGATGCGCAATGGTCGAGCTCATTGCGATCGAAATGAACCATGACCGACCATCGGCTCGATGAAATCGCCACCCGCATCGAAGGACTCGTCGCCGGTCCGCAAGGTGTTCGAGCGCCGATCGTTCGGCTCGTAAAACCTCTGCTCAAAGCCATCGGTTATCGACCGAAGCTGAAAACCGCGAAGATCGCGGCCTTGCTCGATTTGTTGCGCGCCCCCAAAACCGCGCATCTCGATTGGCGTCGCGTGGAAAAACTCTACGACGACGCGGTCGACGAGCTCGAAAACAACGTCGAGGGACTCGAACGAACATTGGTTGTTTACGGGCGAGTGCCTTTGGCGCATGCGGCGTGGGTGCGGCGTTTGTATGAAGTGACGGTGCGGGCTTCCCGAGCTGCTCTGGACGAGAAAAACGAAGCCGCACGTCGAATTGCCGCAGCCATTGAAACCGTGCGTATCGCCGCGCCTTTGGCCATTGACACGCGTCCGGCGCCCGGACAAACGGCAGGCAATGGTGCGCCTGCGGAAAAGGACAAACCGTCGGCGACCCCCACGCCGGAGGCCGCGGACAAACCCGGCTCGATCGAAGATGAACGGCTCGTCGAAGCCCAGCTTTTGGCCATTGATCATTTGTTGGAATCGGCGCGAGGTGAGACCGAATTCTTGGCACGTCGGCGGCGACTTTTGGAAGCGGGACGCAAATTGCTCCTCGACGCCGCGGCAGCCTTGCCGCTGGCCCACGACGGCGTGGAAGTACGGCGGAAACACTTTGCGGCTGAAATCGCGCATATCGATCGACTCGAAGCGGCCGGTTTGTCACCGCATAAAGGTTTGTTGCACCAAGCCAAAGAAGCGCTGGCCATCGGTCAACGGCAACGTCTGCACACGGCGCTCGTAGCGCTCGATGGCGCGTCCTTGGCCGCGGGTGATGAAAGAGGCGCCGGATTGACGCGAAAAGCGCTCGATCAATTGGGCGTTGGGGATGACGAACCCACCGGACCGGACAAACTTCGTTCTTTGCGGCGGTCGAGCGAAGAAATGTACGGAGCGGCGGCGATGCAAGCCATCTCCGAGGGCTACACGAACGCGCGACAAATCCAGAAACGCCCTGTCAAAGGTGAATCGGCTGAAGAAAAAACCTACCGCCTGCTGGCGCTCGAATGGTTGTCCCCGGAAAAAGAACACGAGATGCATGCGGCGCTGTGCGCCATTGACGGCGCCGTCGATGTCGGCGTTCCGTTGGCCCCCATGCGCGTGACCGAATCGGAAACGTTTGTCCGAGTGGTACGACATCCGACGCCGGACATGATTCTGATGCCCGCTCGAGACATTACGGATATTCCGTCGGCGGTCATCGAAGATCCGCGCATGATTCTTCTTTCTTTGGCCGAAGGGCGGCTTTTGGCGCGTAGGTTCGTCGCGACCGAAGTCAAAAAACGCACGCGCACGCAGCTCGTGGGAGAAGCGCGCATTTATGTGCTCGACGGGTCCAGTTCCATGTTGGAGGACGGGAAAAACGGTTCCCGAGCGCGAGTGCGCGACGCGATTTTGCTCGGCGAGCTCGGTACGCTGGCCCGACGTTATGCCGAGGGCAATCGGCAGGTGCGGGTAACGCTGCATTATCGATATTTCACGAAGAAAATACACCCCGTCGTCAAGGTCGAAGACGGAAAATCGGCTTTCGAGGCCATGACGAACGTGGCGGAAAAGGTTTGGCGAGGCGGTACGGATATCGAACACGCGCTATTGTCGAGTTTCGAGACGATTCGGGAAGCCAAAGAGGCGGATCCGGATTTGGCCCGCGCGCAAATCGTATTGGTCACCGACGGGGATGCGGCGGTTCGCGAGGAAGTCATTACAAAGGCACGCGAGGCGGTGGGCGATGTGCCCATCGCGGTGAGCGTCGTGGCGCTCGGATTGGAAAACACGGCGCTCAAGGCGATCGTCGCGCGACAACGCGCCCGAGGAGAACGCGCATTTTATCATTACTTGGACGACGACGCGCTCGTGGAGATATGCGAAGGTAAAACGTTTTTCGGACCGTCCATTCATGTCGAAGAGGACGCCGGCGACAAAGGTTTGTCGCTGGACGCTCGGGTGGCCAAGTTGCGAGCGGAGCTTGGAGGTTTGGTCGAGGAATTGGATGGTCTGGCCAAACAGCGACACGCGGCGGCCGTCGAAGCGGCCCTCGCGGATGCGGATGCGCACGCGGAAAAAACCAAGGCCGAAGCGGAACTGGGCATTGCCGTCGAAGCATCCATGTCGGGGGAAGGTCAACGCGCTCTTCGGGAAGCGGCGGATCGCGATCGCCGGAATCTCGAGAATCGTTTTGCCAAGTGGTTTCCCAAAGTCGAAATGGTTCCGCCGAGCGGCAATGAGGACAAACCCATCACGTCACCGGATGCCGAAGCGATCGTCTTGGTGTTGTCCACGATCGCCGAAGTGGTGAGCGAATTGAGCGGCACGGATTTGGGGCGCAAAGCGGATGCGATCGAATTGCTGGAACGCCTGTTGCCCGATGCATTGCTCACACCGTCGAAATGGTTTTTTGTGCTGAAGCACGAATCATCGGCGGTTGCCGAGGCAATGGAATCCGTGTGGACGGCGGTCGAAGGCCGACGGTGATTTCCCGTTTGGGGACTTCCGACGCGCCTCGAAATGCACTACCATCATCGCTCAACTTTGCGCCGAAGGACGCATGACTTTATTCGACCAAGTCGCGTTCTTCTCGAGGAGGCCCCATGCGCCGATCGCTTCCAGCTCTTTCTCGCGCCATATCCATTCGAGGTTTGCTCCTTGTGGCTCCGTGCGTGCTCTCGTGCAGCCAACCCGCGGAGCTCGTCAAGCCGCCTCTGGAAGGCGTGTGTGCGACAGCGCCCGCGGCATTCGAAGTGGGAGATCCCAAGGGCCATGCCGATCCTTTCGGCGCAAAAGCCGCAGGTCAAGCGCGTGCGGGGCGAATTGCAACGCTGGACGGAATTGCGCAACCGGCCCATGGGCGGCAGCATATCGATATCGGTGATTTCGTGCTCGCCAATGACAAAATCGCCGTTTACATCGAAGACAAAGGGCTGAGCGACGGATACGCTCGATTCGGCGGCGAAATTCTGGGCATTGATGCGATCGGTGACGACGGAAAACCCAAAGGTTTGTCCCGGTATGTCGAGACGTTGACCGGGTTGTCCATTGAAATGATCAATCCGACGAGCATCACCGTCCTTTCCGATGGGTCGAAAGGCGATGAAGCGATCGTCCGGGTCGTCGGTAAATTGGAAGGCATTCCATTCATGCAGGGCCCGCTGGAGAAGTTGTTTCCACGCCGCTACGGGTTCGATGCCGCGTATGATTTCGTCCTGCGCCCGGGTGAAGAACGCGTGACGATGCGCGTCGGTATTGCCAATTCGACGACGGAAGACGTGGATTTCGGCAATCAATTTACCATGGACGAGTTGTTTGGCTTTTTCCAGTACAATCAATCCCAAATGGTGACACGTGAATTCGGGTATACGGAACCCAAGGGCAAAGTCGATTACGTAGGTTTCGACAGCGGTCCGTGGAATTTCGCCTTTCGCATGCCCGGCGAGCAGTTCTCTTATGGTTTGACCATAAGCGGCTTTTCGCTCTTTTACGGCCCGGGATTTTTGGCTCCCGCATGCACGCAAACCATCCTGGATCGCGCGGAAATCATCGCCGGAGGTCCCGATTACGACGGTCTTCAGGAAGCCATTCGGCGCGTCGCCAAAGAAACTCCTTATCGCGAAGTCAAAGGCAAAGTCACGAGCAGCATGGGCGAAGCCGTCGACGACGCTTGGGTCCACGTGCTCGATGCCAAAGGCGAATACCAAACGCGGGCCCGAACACGGGCCGACGGATCCTTCACCGTGCATGTGCGTCCCGACGAACCGATGACGATCGTGCCGCAAAAGCGGGGATTTGCGACGCATCCGGGGTTTGGCATTACGGCCCAGGAGACGGACGTGACCATTCCGCTCGATGCGCACGGGACGATTCATGTCGTGGCCAAAGACAAAGGTTCGAATGAAGCGTTGCCGGTGCGGGTACAAGTCATTCCTGCAATGCCGGAGAGCGAAACACCGGACACGTTCGGCGTGGAAGACGAAAAGAATGGTCGATTGCATCAATTGTTCGTGATGAATGGAGATGCCACGATCACGGTGCCGCCGGGAACGCATCGGGTCGTCGTTACGCGCGGCTACGAATGGGAAATCCTGGACACGGAGGTCATCGTCAATCCGGGAGAAACGACGAACGTCGACGCGGTGCTCGAACATTCCGTGGATTCGACGGGCTATATGTGCGCCGATTTTCACATTCATTCGGCGTTGTCCGCGGATTCGAACGATCCCATCGATTACAAAGTGCAAGGGGCCATCGCCGACGGCTTGGAGATTCCCATTTCGAGCGAACACGAATGGGTGCTCGATTTCGGCCCGATCGTCGAAAAAATGGGGATGACGAAATGGGCTTTTGGAATGGCTTCGGAAGAATTGACGACATTTACGTGGGGCCATTTCGGAGTCGTGCCGATGACGCCGGAGCAAAAGAATGCCAACAATGGCGCCGTGGATTGGGTCGGAAAGGATCCGAAAGACGTCTTTGCGCTCGTCCGCGCTTTGCCGGACAATCCGGTGCTCATCGTGAATCATCCGAGCGGCAGCGGGTTTGGCGCGTACTTCAGCGCCGCTCAATTCGACCGCAACACGGGCACCGGAAAAGATGGTTTCTGGAGCGACGATTTCGACGCCATCGAGGTCTTCAATGATTCGGACTTCGAGGCGAATCGCGAAGAGTCCGTTGCGGATTGGTTTGCCCTGCTCAACCACGGGATGAAATACTGGGCCGTGGGCAGTTCGGACAGCCACGCGCTACGTTCGAGTCCCGTGGGGTATCCGCGCACGTGCCTGAACTTCGGTCACGATGATCCCAAGAAATTGAGCAAAACCATCGTGCGTGACAAAGTGGCGAACGGTCCGGCGCTCATCTCGGGAGGCTTGTTCATGACGGTTTCCGGCCCGAACGGTGAAGAGCCGGGACAAGTGGTCAAAACGGCGGCCGATGGTACGGCGACCTTTACGGTGACCGTGCAAGCGCCGAGTTACATCGATGCCACGAAGCTCGAAGTGCTCGTGAATGGCGAATCGAAGTCGGTGGAGGATTTGTTGCCGATGGGTGCCGGCACCGGCAAGAAATTCGTCAATCAGGTGAAGGTGACGCTGGACGCGGCAAAACAAGGCAATTGGGTCGTCTTTCATGCGAAAGGCGAAAAAGACTTGGCTCCGCTGCACCCGGGACGTCGACCGTTTGCCGCGACAAATCCGTTTTTCCTGGAAAAACCGTAATCAAATATTCAACCAGGGGCTTTGCCCCAAACCCCACGAGGGGCTCCGCGCCCCTCGACCCCGCAAGGGCCCAGGCCCTTGACCCGTGCATTGCATCGCTTACGCGACGCAATAAGTATGTATCAATGACGCTTCTTCAGCGCTTCTCGAACGGCCTCGTCTTCGGCTTGCTCGAGTGATTCATCCATTTCGGGTTTCTCTGCCACGACGCGCGCGGTTGATTTTAGGCGCTTGGGCTTGTTTTCGATGGAATCAAGGTCCAAGGGGCTCACGAAGATGTGCCCGGTCTTCGCATCGTAATCGACGACCACGACTTCTTTTCCCATCGGAATGGCCGTTTCCGCTTCGCGAATACGACAAATCACGTGCATGAATCGACCGGCCGGATCGGTGATTCGAATTTCGCCGAATTCACTCGTCACTTGACTCGAAATCACCGTACCCGTGGAACCGATGAGGTCCTTGCGGCTCGAAGCTTCTTCGTGTTCGCCCGCGAGCACGCGCCCGAGCACGCGCGTCAGCGTCCGCGTGAGCGCATAAGCGGCCAAAAGCGACAGGGGAATCGTCATGGCGAGCGAGCTTGTCGTAATGGCACCGCGAGGCGCTAGAACGAGCGAATTGATGGCCAGACCGGCAATTCCGAACGTAATGGTGAAGGCTTGCCATAACGTCGAAAATGGGACGCGTCCCACGCCGAGGTCCACCAAAATTTTCCCGCCAATCCCGCCATCTTGATCGTGGTCCGCGTCATGATCCGCATCGTGATCACCGTCGGCGTCGACATCGTGATCCGCATCGACGTCGGAATCCGCGTCGGCATCGAGGTCATGATCCGCATCGGCATCGACGTCATGATCCGCGTCATGGTCGGCATCGCCGACGAGCAGCCCGAGAATGCCGGTCATTTGCAGCAATGCAAAAACAACGGCGATCGTGAACGCAATGATGTAGGGCAGATTCGCCCAGACAAACAACGTGGACAGATCGTTCACGAAAGTCTCTCGATGCAGGACGAGGAAACGGTTCCTCGGCGGCGGATGATATCAGAAACGGCGGGAGGGACGAGCGCTTTCGTCGTTGACGCGTCGGCGAATCAGGAAAGCACGCCGGGGAATTCGTCGGACATTTCTTTGATGAGGTCGTCGCGACCGACGCTTTGCCAAGCACTTCGCGCGTCGGCGAGGTGAGTCTTGAATACGTCGGGATCCCCGGCGACCTGCGCGAGGCGATAATGGGTCCAGCCCAAGGAATATCCATCTTTGAGCTGGGTGAACAAGAACAACGACTGCTCGTAATTATCGCGGGCGGTGTCTTGATCCATGCGCGTCAACGCAATATCGCCAAGGCTTTGAATGCAATTGGCCATGCCGTATTTCTCATCCGCGGCCCGCAACAGAGGCAACGCGGCATGATAATACGCCTGCGCGTCTTCGATTTCGCTCGCCGCCATGGCGACATCGCCAAGCGCCGCCATACACGCACCTTCGCCGAGCTTGTCGCCCAAGGTTTTCCGCAAAGGGAGTTCTTTTTGGTAAAACGCCGTCGCCGCCGGGTGCTGCGCTTTGGCGAAGGCGATATCGCCCAGGTTGTGCAGGCATTCGGCTTGAGCCACGTGATCGCCCATTTCTTCGAGCGTCGGGCCGATTTCTTCGTAAATGACGCGGGCATCTTCGTGCTCGTTGGAATGAAACGCCGCATCCGCAATGCCTTTGCGGCACAACGTCGCCTCGTTCTTTTCTCCAACAGCCTCGAAAAGCCCGAGAGCCGTTTGGAATTGTTTCCGAGCCTCGGCGTGGTCATTTTGCTGCGCTGCCAATTCGGCAAGGCTCTTGACGACCGTGCCTTCGCCGAACTTATCGAGAATGCTTCGATACACGGGAATCGCCGCGGTAAAACGAGCTCGGGCATCTTCCGCGTCGCCTCGTTCGAGCGCCAAGTCCCCGAGGCGCACGAGACACGCCGCAATGCTGAGCCCGGCGTGAGCTTGTCCGAAAAGCGGTAACGCTTCAATGAACCATTTGCGAGCTTCTTCGCTCTGATGACGAGCCAGCGCAATATCTCCGAGCGCTTGCGTGCACTCCGCTTCGCCGAGTTTGTCGCCATTCTCTTTGGCCGATTCACGAGCTTTCTCCACCATTTTCGGCGTGCAATGCCCGGACGAACCAATGAACGTGGCAATGGCGACCGCTGCGTCAATGGCGGCAATACGATGTGGTCCGGAAAAACCACGCAAAATCATCTCTTCGATGTTGTCGCTGTCCTGCGCCAATCGCGATGCCGACGCTTCCGAATCGGGCCAGCCGATTTTCGGACCGTGAGCCAAAGCAATCGACGTGTAATGGTACGTGGCTCGAACGACGTCTTCTTCGGAAACCGTTGCGATATCGACGCCTTCTCGAACCGCACGTCGCAATCGAATACGCCCGCCGGAGTTCGTCACCAAGCTCGACGCGCGCAATTCGGCACGCGCCGCCGCATCCATCGCCGCCGGCAATACCGCACCATCTTCGGCACCCACACCATTGGGCAATATCGCCAAAAGCGGAAGAATGCGCTGATGAGCCTCGGTTCGCTCGGACGGAGACACCGCGGCGGGGGCGGAGATATTCACCAATCGAACGCCTTCGACGTTGGCTTCCGCGGCGCGGCTGGTCATGACGATGACCACTCCGGCAATACCGCCAAGCTCGGTCAGCAGGTTTTGGATGGTGGGCGCGTTGGCAAACGCCACATCGACGTCGTCGAGAACGACGATCGCCGGAGCGCGACGCAAAGCCTCGACGATCCGCAAGCGCAAAGGAGCCAGGGGCGCCGTGTCGAGCGCCCGAGAAATCGCCACGAGAACGCCCTGTTCGTCGCGGACCGTATCGAGATGCACGAGGTACCGACGGCCTCCAAATCGCTCGACGACGGTCGGCGCATGCAGCAATCCCGAAACGAGGGCCGTCTTTCCCGCACCCGCGGGCCCCGTCAGAAGCGTCGGCAAGGGTTTGTCCGTCAGCGCGTGCGCGACGAGATCCGCGAGCTGGTCCTCGCGACCCAACAGCGGTCCAACTTCGGGAAGTTCAGCCCCGACAACCTGTTTGCCCTCCACGAGCAGGTGTTCGTTTTTTGCAACGAGACCCCCGTGAAGACTCGTGAGTTTGTCCAGCAACACCTTGGTATCGGTGTTCTCGACCAGGATGGCAATCTTGGCCGGACCATCGGCGCCACGAGCGATACGACGCACCAAACTGGGGAAACATCGATTGACGAAGCCATCGATGTCGGAATCTCGCGTGAGGATTTGGGATAGGAGCCGATTCAATCCGGCTTTGGTGGGGACCATGCGCCGAGTTTCGCCTCGAGTCGCGGGTCATACAAGACTCGTCGTGGCGTGTTCGTAACATCGCCGACGCGCCTCCACGCATCTCAGCGAATCTATTGTCGTCTGCGCATGCCTCGAGGTGCCGAGCGCGTGGTGCCGATCAACGACGAGGAAAGCGCGGAGCTTCGTTGGATCACACGCGGAAGATGACCGTGCGTTTCGGTCGACAAGGTGGCATTCGATGTCAAAGTGGTTCGCGCCGCGCGCGTATCGGTCCGCCCCCCCCAACCGGTGCGCTGTGCGGCCTTTTTTTTGCCCGGCGGGATCACGACAAGCTCGCTTTGCGACGCGACTCGAGCCTGGTAGGGGCTGGGCATGATGCAAAGCGAGCTTGTGTTGGTGGAACGAACCGGGGCCGTCGCGACGATCACGATCAATCGTCCTGACAAACTCAACGCGCTCAACGCCCAAGTGATTGCGGATCTGAGTCGGGCGCTGCATGCGCTGGCGACATCGACCGAGGGTGAAGCCGTGCGCGTGGCGATCCTGACGGGCACGGGCAAAGCGTTTGTCGCCGGTGCAGACATCGCGGAGATGGCTTCGCTGACGTCCGTGGAGGCGAAACGATTTGCCGATGCGGGTCAGCGGCTATGTCATCAAATCGAGTCGCTACCGTTTGTCGTGATCGCGGCGGTGAACGGGTTTGCCCTGGGTGGCGGGTGTGAACTGGCGCTTTCGTGTGACTTCATCTACGCGGCGGAGAACGCGAAGCTCGGACAACCCGAAGTGAACCTCGGTGTGATCCCCGGGTTTGGCGGAACGCAACGGTTGATGCGTCGAGTCGGCATCGCGAAAGCGCGCGAGTTGATCTACACGGGCGACATGATCACCGCGCAACAGGCGCTGGAAATGGGGCTCGTGAATGCAGTTTGTCCGGGTACGGATCTGCTGACGCGCGTGCGAGATGTGGCGCAGAAGATTGCGTCACGTGGACCTTTGGCGGTCGCCGCGGCCAAGCGCGTGATGTTGCACGGCGAGACGCTGGACATGACGAGCGCCTGTGAGCTCGAAGCGCAAGCGTTTGCGGTGTTGTTCGGTTCGGAGGATCAGCGCGGGGGCATGAAGGCGTTCGTGGAGAAGACGAAGCCGGTTTTTCACGGACGCTGATTTGTTTGTCCGTACAGACCCGACGACGAGGGTTGGTCAGGTACGAACGATCTTCTGGCCCTTGTCGTCGTAGTTGTAGAAGCCGCGTTTGGTCTTCTTGCCCAGCCATCCCGCAGCCACGAGGTTGCGCAGGACCGACGCGGGGCGATACTTGTCGTCGCCGATGTCGCGATGGAGAACTTCGGCGATGGCGAGCACCGTATCGAGGCCGATCAAGTCGGCGAGTTCGAGCGGGCCCATCGGATGATTGAGACCGAGGCGTGCACCGGCGTCGATGTCTTCGGCGCTGCCGACGCCTTCTTGCAACGTGAAGCATGCTTCGTTGAGGAACGGGATGAGCATGCGGTTGACGAGGAAGCCGGGTCTGTCTTCCGAAACGATGACGGTTTTACCAAATCGAACGGAGAGCTCGCGGACGGTTTCGAACGTGCTCGGATCCGTTTGCACGCCACGCACGATTTCGACGAGTTTCATGAGCGGAACGGGGTTCATGAAATGCATGCCGATGACGCGACTTGGACGTGACGTTGCCGCGGCCAAACGCGTGATCGAGATCGACGACGTGTTGGAAGCGAGGATGGCGTCTTTGGGAAGCGCCGCATCGGCAGCTCGAAACAGTTGCAGCTTGAGGTCGACGTTTTCGGTGGCTGCTTCGACCGCAATGTCAACAGAGGAAAAGTCGGCGATGGCTCCGGCCGGCGTGATTCGCCCAACCTGAGCATTCACCTCGTCTTGTGAGATTTTTCCTTTCTCGGCTTGTTTGCCGAGGATGGCGGCGATTTGAGCTTTGCCCTTTTCGGCAAGCTCGAGAGATGCGTCGCAAAGGACGACTTCGACACCTGCGGCAGCGGCGACCTGTGCGATCCCGCGCCCCATCTGCCCGGCGCCGAGGACACCCATACGTTTGACCGAGGAAGCGTTCATGATCCGGCTTGATAACCCAAGGTCACGCTGCGGGGAACCGCGGCGGACGAGTCGAAGCGTGGGGTTTGGGGCGAAGGACGCCGAAGACGATCCGAATCGACCGAGAACACTGAACGGGTGAACTTTGTCGGTTGCCGCGGCGTCACGTTCGCAGATCGGAGACGGAACCTTGAAACGGCAGTCCGCTACGGCGTAGAGTCGCCCCGCGTCAAAAAACAATCCGAGGTGACTTCATCCGACGATCAAGGCGGGTGGAGTGCGAGCTGTCTGGTCATCGTGTCAACGTCCGATTTCGTCACGCACGACGTGGTTGTCGTGGGCGAGAAAACGGAGGGCGGCAGGATGCCCCGCACCGTCCAACGAGCTGCGGTGCAGGGTGACCGGCTGATCGTGTCGATGAGCTTCGCGGACCGGGGTAACGATGAGCGTTGAGAAAATTCGCATGGCCCTTGGGGTCTTGCAGTCAGATCCCGAGAACGAGGCGGCCTGGAATGATCTTGCAGAGGCCGTAACCGCCCCTGATACGTCGAGCGACGACGTTGAACGTTTGCTGGGGCTCGCACGGGCCAAGCAGGAACAGCGACGAGAATGGGGAGCCGTCGCAAAGCTTCTCGAACTCGAGATGTCCTTTGCTACAGGCACGCCTGTCGAAGCGCCGATGCAATCCGAGCTCGCGCGCATCTACCAGGACGAACTCATCGACGTCGACAAGGCGCTCGCTGCGTATCGCCGTCTGCTCGAGCTTCAACCGGACGATGAGACCGGCAATGAAGCTGTCGAAGCAGACGAAGCCAAACGGGCAAAGTGGAGCGAGATCGTCGATCGCTACGTCGCCGAATCCGAAAGTGCCGACACTCCGGCCTTCAAGAGTTCGCTGCTCGTGAGCGCCGCCGATGTCGCGTTCCGTTATGCACGCGAAGAAGCTCGCGATCGCATCGCCGAGCTGCTCGACCTCGCCTTGGCGCTCGATCCGAAAAATGGTCGCGCCGCAAGGTTGCTCGAAGTGTCGAGTGGCAAGTCGAACGACTGGGACGGTGTCGCTCGCGCTCTCACGATCACGCTTCGCGAAGGAGCAACCAAAGAAGATCGCATCGCCGCAGGTCTTCGACTCGGTCGCGTCGCCTCGGTCAAACTCGACGACCAAGCAAAAGCTCGCGACGCGTACGCGCAAGTGCTCGATCTGCAACCCGGTCAAGCCGACGCGTTGTCGTACCTCGCCGAACTGTTTTCCAAGGGAGAACAGTGGGACGAACTCGTTGCCCTTTACGAGGATCAGCTCAAAGGTGGCGGGGTCAAACCCGGCGACGAGCTCGGTGTGCTCATCCAGATCGCGATGGTGCATTGGCGCATGCGGAGTCAGCCGCAAGCTGCCGAACCGTATTTCGATCGGGTTCGTCGGACCGATCCGACGCACGCGGGGATGTTGTCGTTTTTCCGGGAACACCTCTTGGCCAAAGGCGACAAGGCCCGTCTGTATGCGATTTTGACGGACGCACAGCGGGCGCTTCCGGATGGTCAAGACAAACGCGCGATCGCTTCCGAGCTGGCCAAGTTGGCGGAGTCGACGGAGAACGCGCACAAGGCGATCGACCAGTACAAGAACATTCTTCGTACCGATCCGGACAATCGCGATGCGCGCGATGCGCTCAAGCGTTTGTACATGCAAACCGAGGGCTACAACGCTCTCGTGGAGCTCTACCGCCAAGAGCTCGAACGAACGCCCGCGACGGAGCCGCAAGCCCGCGCTCAGATCTTGCGCGACATCGCGTCGATCTATCGTGATCGAGCGAAGAACGACGCCGCGCTCGTGACGGTGTTGACGCAGATCGTTCAGATTGACGAACGCGACATCGATGCCGTGCGCGAGCTCGTGCGCATTTACGAAGGTCTCGGACGTTGGCGCGACTTGCTCGCGTATCAGCAGAAGTTGGCCGAGCTGTCGAATGATCCCAGCGAGAAGGCGACGCTCTACCGCGCTGTTGCTCGCCGCTGGATCGATCAGTTCTCCAACGTGCAAAACGCGGTCTCGGCCTACGAAGCGTTGCTCGAGGTCGAATCGAACGACGACGAAGCGCAGCAGAAGCTGAAGGAGCTGTACCTCAAGCGTCGTTCGTGGCCGCAGTTGTACTCGCTGTACGAGAAGCAGCTTCCGAACTCGGAAGGTGCGGCCCGCATCGAGCTGCTCACGGAAATGGCGAAACTCGCCGCCGAACGTCTCGATCGCGGTGCCGATGCGATCTTGCACTACAAGGCGATCCTCGAGATCGATCCGTCGACGAGCGGCGTGCTCGATGCCCTCGAGAAGCAAGCGGAGCGCGACAAGGATTTCGCGACGGTTGCCGAAGTTCTCGAGCGTCGTGTGGACGTGGCGAGCGACGACACGGCCAAGCTGAATGCGTTGCAGAAGCTCGGCACGGTGTATGCGGAGAAGCTCAAGGATCCGGTTGCCGCGGCGCGTACGTGGCGACGTGTGCTCGCGCTTCAACCCGGTCATGCACGCGCGCTTCGCGTGCTCCGTGAAGCGTATGTCGCGTCGGGTGATTGGGACGGTCTCGAAGAGCTCTATGCGTCGCAAAGCGACTGGGAAGGACTCGTCGAGTTCTTGTCTTCCGCGGCGGACAAGTCGCCGGAGGCCTCGGTCAAACTCGACATTTCGTTCCGCGCCGCGCGCATTTACGAAGAGCAGCTTGGTGCCCCCGAGCGTGCGGTTCGTTCTTACGAACGCGTGTTGAGTGTCGCCCCGACGGATGCTCGCGCCGCCGCTGCGCTCGTTCCGATTTACGAGAAGGAAGAGAAGTGGGCGCGACTTCCTGCGCTCTACGAAATCCTCCTCGGCGCAACGGACGAGAACGAAAAACGCGTGTCGATGTTGCGCAAGCTCGCCGCCGTGACCGGTGGTCCTCTTGCCGACAAGAACAAGGCGCTCGGGTATGCGCGTCGTGCGTACGAACTCGATGCGAGCGAAGATGGTTTGTCGCTGCTCGAAGCTTGGAGTCGCGCGGCGAATTCGTGGGCACCGTTTGTCGAGGCTGTCGAAGCTCGGCTGAAGCGCGACGAAGAAATCGACGCGTCGCAACGCCGCATGCTGAAGCTGCGTTTGGCCGAGGTGTATGCCCGCGAGCTCGGCAAAGTGGACGAAGCTTCGGCGACGTACCGCGAGCTCGTGCAAGCCGATCCGACGGACGAAGAGACGATCCGCGAGTTCGACGGGTTGCTCCGGGCGAACGAGAAGAAGGACGATCTGCGTTGGCTCTTCCAGCTCCGTGCCGATCAGGTCGAGGGCGAAGCGCGAGCGGAGATCCTCGAAGAGTGGGCGACGCTCGAAGAGGAAGTGTTCAACGATCAAGCGCAAGCGATCGCGTTGTTGCGCAAGGTCGTCGAGGTGACGCCGGCGCGAGGAAATGCGCTCCGAGCGTTGTCGCGATTGCTCATCGCTGCGGGAGAAGCGGCGGCGGCGGCGGAAGTCGTTGCTCGTCATCGCGATGTGTCGGACGGCGACCAACGTGCGCGTTGCGAAGTCGAATTGGCGACGTTGTACTTGGAAAAACTCGAGCGGTATGTCGATGCTTTCGATGCATCCGTTCGAGCGCTCGAGATCGTTCCGCACGATCGCGAAGCCGTCGACATCCTCGCCAAGCTCCTCGACAAACCCGATACGCGAGCGCGTACGGCCCAGGTGTTGTCGATCGAGTACGCCGAAACGGGCGATGCTCGCAAAGAGGCGCATGCGCTTCGCGTGTTGCTCGAATCCGAGACGGATACGAGCACGCGTTTGGCGCTGTTCCTGAAACTCGCCGACGTTGAAGAAGAGAAGCTGCGTGCGGCGGGAACGGCATTCGATGTCGTCCTCGGTGCGCTCAACGAGTTTGCCGGTGAGTTGACGGTTTGGGATCGCGCGTCGGAGTTGGCGCAGCGTTCGGGACGACCCACCGACTTGGCCGAGGCGTATCGCACGCATCTCGTGGCGGCGCGTAACGCCGAAGGAGCCGCGAAGCTTCCGGATGATGTGGAGATCGAGCTGTGCGAGCGCGCAGCGAAGCTCCACGACGAACAGCTTGGCGATCCTGAAGGCGCAATGCCGTACCTCGATCGCGTGCTGGCCGTGGATCCGACGAACGAGCGTGCGTTCTCGCGGCTCAAGTTGATCCTGACAAACGCCGAACGTTGGGGCGAACTCGAAGCGCTGTACGACAAGGCGGCGCAAGGGACGCCCGATCCGGCGACGCGGATCGATTTGTTGAACGACGTCGCGATCATCGCGGAAGACACGATGGGCGATGCGGCGAAAGCGATTCGTTATTACGAACGGATCCTGACGCTCGACTCGTTGTACGTGCCCGCGTTGAACGCGTGCGAACGGCTCTACGAGCGTGAAGCGCGTTGGAAGGATTTGGCGGCGCTACTCGAACGACGTCTCGAAACGGCGACGGACGAGGAGTCGGCGGCGATCAAGTTGAACCTGGGTCGCATCTACCTGGACAAACTGCACGAGCCGGATAAGTCGCTCGAGCATCTCGAGCGCGTGCTCGAACTGCGCCAGAACGATCCGGATGCACGCCAGCTGGTCGAGCGATTGCTCGAAGTGGGCAGCTTGCGTCAGCGCGCAGCTCGCGTGCTCGAAGTTGTTTACGAAGCGCGTGACGATGTTCGCAACCTCGTTCGCGTCTTGGAGATTCGTCGCGAAGGCGTGACGGATGAACAAGAGCGACGCGACTTGCTCCGTCAAGTGAGCACGCTCCGCGACGAACGGTTGAAGGACGATGCCGGCGCGTTTGCAACGTGGGCCGAGTTTGTCCCGCTGGAACCCGAAGACACGACCGTGCGGGATCGGTTCGTGGAGATCGGTCGTCGACTTGGTCAACACGAGAAGATGGCGCAGGTGCTCACGTCCGCTGCGGATGCGAGCACGACGCCGTCGACGCAGGGCGAGATTCTCATGGTCGTCGCAGGCATCTGCGAGGACATGCTGAACGATTTGGATCGTGCCGAAGCGGTGTACCGCCGTGTGCTCGCGATCGATCCGGGTGATCCGAACCTGGTGATTCCGGCGGCGCAAGCGCTCGCGCGGATCTACACGGGCAAGGGCAAACACGAATCGCTCGCCGAAGTGCTCGCGGTGGAAGTGGGTCTTGAAGCCGACCTCGACAAACGCCGCGCGCTCTACCGTCGCATTGGTGAGGTGTACGAGTCCGTGCTCGATGCGCCCGACAAGGCGATTGGCGCATGGCGTTCGCGCATGTCGGACGATCCGGAGGATCACGAAGCTCTCGCGGCCCTCGAGCGTCTCTACGAACGAACGGCGAACTGGCGCGAGCTCGTGGCGATCCTCGAAGCGCGACAAACCCTGTCGACGGACGCGACCGAGCGCAAACGCACGATGGTGCGGGCAGCGGAAACACTGGCTGGAAAACTCGATGACGTGGCCGGAGCCATCACGGGCTGGCGCAACGTTTCGGACGAGTTTGGCCCGGAACCGCAAACGTTGTCGGCGCTCGAAGCGTTGTACGAAAAGGCCGAACGATGGGCGGACCTCGCCGACACGCTCGATGTGCACTTGTCACTCTCGGGTGACCTCAACGAACGTCTCGATCTGTTCGCTCGACTCGGTGACGTGCGACGACTGCATCAGAGCGATTTGCCCGGTGCACTCGATGCGTATCGCCAAGCGTTGATGTTGGAGCCGAGCGACGCGCGTTGTCGCGCCGCGCTCGAAGCACTGCTCGAAGATCCGGAAGCTCGTCGCGATGCAGCGGAAACGTTGCATCCGCTGTACGAAGCCGACGGTGACAGCGAGAAGTTGCTGCGCGTTCTCGAGATCGAAGTCGAGACCTCCGACAACACGAGCGTTCGTCTCGAGCAGTTGCAGACGGCGCTGCGTACAGCCGAAGGTCCGCTCAACGACAAGGCAAAAGCCTTCGGATACGCCGTGCGCGGTGTTCGCGAAGCAGCCGGTGAAGCCGAGGTCGGTGATTGGATCAAAACGGTCGAACGTTTGGCCGAAGCAACCTCGCGCTGGACGGAGCTCGCCGAGCTTTATCGATCGGTGGTCGACGACGTTCTCGACGGTGACGTGCAGCAAGACGTTCGCCTTCGTGTCGGCGAACTTGCCCGGACGAAGCTCGAGGACAAACCCCTCGCCATCGAGTGGTACAAGAAGGCTCTCGAAGCCAAGACCGATGATCGACGAGCGATGATCTCGCTCGAAGAGCTGTACGCCGAAGCGAACGACGCGCCGAACTTGCTCGAAATCTTGCGTCAGCGTGTCGACAATTCGGAGAACGACGACGAGAAGAAGAAGCTTCTGTTCCGCCAAGCCGAACTGCAGCGAGATGCTTTGCAGGATCAATCCGGCGCGATCGAGACGTACGAAGTTCTTCTCGACGTCGAACTCAATCCGCGAGCCATCGGGGCTCTCGAGAAGCTCTATACGGACGCAAAGCGCTGGGAGGATCTCATCCGCTTGTACGAGCGTCAGCTCGACGGCGGCGTGGGAACGAAGGCCGAGCTTCGGGTGAAAATCGCGAAGGTCGCGCACGAGCGTCTCGAAGACGTGTCGCGTGCATTCGAGGAACTCGCCGAAGCGTTGGCGATCGATGCGGCGCATGCTGGTGCCGTGGGCGAACTCGAAGCGTTGCTCGAATGCTCGGAGAACCCCGAACATCGTGCACGCGCGGGCGAAATGCTCGAGCCCGTGTACTTGCGTCGTGCCGATTGGGCGCGCGTGAAGATGGCCCTCGATGCACGTCTCGCGGCGAGCGAAGACTCGTCGGAGCGACGCGAATTGCTCACGCGATTGGCGACGCTGCACGAAGAACAACTTGAGGACTACAAGGCGGCACTCGAAACGGTCGCGAAGCTTCTTCACGAAGAGCTTGGTGACGAAGGCGTGTGGCACGAACTCGAACGGCTCGCGAAGGTGGCCAGTGCCGAGCGACGTTTGGCCGAGATTTACTCGGCTGAACTGACGGAAGTGACGGCGGACGACGCGCAAACGGCGAAGTTGAGCCGGCGCACCGGTGAGATTTTCGCCGACCTCGGCGACGTCGCGAGCGCTCTCACGTGGTACCGCCGCGCGCACGAATTCGAGCCGGAATCGACCGAACTTTTCGGCCTGATCGATCGTTTGCTCATCAAGGAAAATCGTCACGAAGAACGCGTGGCGCTGTACCGAGCATCGCTCGACCATCGTTACGAGAAGGATCGTCTCGACGCACTGCATACGATCGCGAAGCTCGAACGGTTTGAGCTCAAACAGCTCGATCAAGCGATCGACACATACCGAGCAGCCCTCGATGTGGACGATGCCGATGCGAAGTCCCTCGATGCCCTCACGGAGCTCTACGCGGAGCTCGGTCGGGACCAGGACCTCGCGGACCTTTACTTGCGACGTGCGGAAGCGGCGTCGAGTGGTGAAGCGGGTGCGCCGTATCGGTTGGCTCTCGCGCGGTTGTATCGCGACAAGATCAAGGACACTTCGGCCGCGATCGATCAACTCGAAGCGATCGTCGGCGATGTTCCTTGGCACCAAGAAGCGATCAAGGACCTCGAAGCCCTCACGCAAGATGCCGATCACAAGGCGCGTGTCGTCGAGATTCTCCGTCCGTTGTACGAGCGCAGTGATGACTGGCGGTTGCTGGTCAAACTAAATGAAGAGCGCTTCAACCTCGCGACGGAGGTCACGGAGAAGGTCGCTGTTCTTCGCGAGACGGCGCAGCTTTGGGAATCGCGCGGCAACGATCGCAACTTGGCGTTCCGATCGATGCGCGCAGCGTTTGCCCTCGATCCGGAAGATGGAGAAACGCGAGCGGAACTCGAACGACTCGCCACGATCCTGAAGGCTTGGGAACGTTTGGCGGAGAGTTACGAGCAAGGTACCGAGAAGACCAACGACGACATGACGAAGCGCGAGCTCTTGTCCGCTGTCGCGAAGGTCTACGACGAGAAGATCAACGATCCTCGTCGAGCCCTCGGTGCGTACAGCCGCTTGAGCGCACTCGATGCGACCGAACGTGATCCGCTCGAGTCGATGGACACACTCGGCACACTCCTCGCGGATTGGCCGACGGTCATCGGCGTCCTCGAGAAGAAGAGCGAGATTGCTTCGGACGACGAGAATGCAGGCATCTGGCGACGTATCGCCGAGACGAAACTGCAGATGCTCGATGACGAAGACGGAGCGACGAAAGCGTACGAACGTGCGCTCGAACTCGATCCGGAAAGCACCGTCACGGTCGATGCCCTCATCTCGTTGTACGAACCGCGCGATGCAGCGGAACGACTCGTCGAGTTGTACTCGCGACGCGTCGAGCTCGCGGGTAGTGCGGATGCGGATCTTCGTTACGACCTCAATGTTCGCGCGGCGGATCGATTCGAGAAGTCGCTCAACAATCGTCGTGAAGCGATCAGCTCGCTCAATGCAGCGCTCGATGCTCGACCCGCGGATGCAACGGTTCTCGGTTCGCTCGAACGTCTGTATCGCGCCGAGCAGATGTGGGACGAACTGCTCGACAACTTGAAGCTCCAAGCAGCCAACGCGGGAACGAAAGAAGACCGCGTCAAACTGCGCACGGCGATTGGCGACTTGTACGCCGATCAGCTCGCGAGCCCGCAAGATGCGCTCGAGCATTACCGTCTCGTGCTCGATGACGACGCGACAAACGATCACGCGATCAAGGCGATCCGAACGATCGGTGAAGGTCGTGAAGAACTGCGTCTCGATTCGGCCGATGCGCTCGAACCGGTGCTGCGTGCAGCATCGCGTTGGGAAGAGCTCGTCGGTGTCCTCGAGATGCGTCTCAAGGCTCAAACCGAAGGAACGGATCGCGCCAAGACGTTGCGCGCCATCGCCCTCGTCGAAGACGAGAAGCTCTCGCGTACGCAAGCGGCTGAAAGCGCATTGCTCCGCGCGCTCGAAGACACGCCGGACGACTCGGATCTGCATGCCGAAATCGAGCGCCTCGTGGCTCGTTCGGAAGGCTTCGGTCGTTACTGCGATGCTCTCTCGAATCGGGCGGGACAAACCTTCGATGCTACGATTGCGAAGGATTTGTGGTTGCGCGTGGGTCGTATCGCCGAGGAGAACCTCAAGGATGATCGCCGCGCTGTCGAAGCGTATGCGAAGGCCGTTGAACAAGCGGGCGACGAACCTGCGTTGCTCGAAGCTCTCGATCGCCTCTACTCACGCATCGGCGACAACAAGGCTCTCGCCGATGTGCTCGAACGACGTGTTGCCGTCATCTCGAATGAAGCGGAACAAGCGGGCTTCTATCACCGCTTGGCGATGATTCAGATCGAGGCGTTCGGCGACAAGTCGGCAGGTTTGGCGACGTTGAAGCAAGCCCTCGAACGCGCTCCGAACCACACGGCCTCGCGTGAGGCTCTCGAGAAGCTCACGGACGAACAATCGCTCTTCGAGGAAGCGGCCGAAGCTCTCGAGAACGTTTACAAGTCGCAAGCGGACTACGCGGCTCTCGCGAAGCTTTACGAGAAGCGCATCAAGTTCGCAGGCACGGCGACCGAACGCGTGCGGATGCGTCTCGATTTGGCGAAGGTGCTCGAAGATCGATCGAACGATCCGAAGGCGGCGCAAGCTTCGCTCGAAGCTGCGTTGTCGGACGATCCGAGCGATGTCGATGTGCTCGCCGAAATCGAACGACTCGCGCCGATCACCGGTGGTTGGGCCAGCGCAGCCGACGCTCTCGAGAAGGCCGTGTTGGAGAAGAAAGACCTTTCGTCCGAAGCAGCACGCGATCTGTGGATGCGTCTTGCCGAGTGGCGCAAGGACAAGATTCTCGACAACGCAGCTGCCGAACGCGCGTTCGAGCAGGCGTTGAAGCACGACGCGACGAGCGAAACGATTCTGCGGAACATCGAAGGTCTCCAACGCGTGGCTGGTCGTGAGCGCGAGCTCGTCGACACGCTCCGCCGTCTCGCGGCTCTCGATGGTCTGCAACATCTGGCTGCGGATCTGCGCCGCGAAGCGAAGGGTTTGGCCGAGGGAGTGCTCGCGGACAACGCGCTCTCCGAAGCGATCCTTCGCGACATGATCAAGGCGGACGACAATGACGCGTGGGCCCTCGCCGAACTCACCAAGGTTCGGGAGAAGGCCGAAGACTACAAAGAGGTCTTCTCGCTCCTTGTTCGCCAAGCCGAGATCGCGGCCGAAGGCGAAAAGATTCGCGAGCTCAAGCATCGAGCGGCAGCGGTTGCGCAAGACAAACTCGCGGACGACAAGAAAGCCATCGAGCTGTACGGACAGATCTTCGAAGACGAACCGAACGACACGAAGGCGTCCGGTGCGCTTCGCGAGCTGTATGCGAAGGCGGGCAAGAACAAGGACCTCCTCGATCTTCTCGCCCGACTCATCGACTTGGCCGATTCGGCTTCGTCACGCGCGAACTTGCGTCTCGACTGCGCCCAGATCTGCATCGACAAACTCGACAACACGAGCGAAGCGATGGAGCACCTGCGCGCGATCCTCGACGAAGAACGCACGCACGAAAAAGCCACGCTGCTCTTGTCGCAGTTGCTCGAGAAGACCGGTCGCGACGACGAACTCGCCGACTTGCTCAACTCGCAGATCGAACTGGCCAAGGAACGCGGCGACTTGTCGGCGGAACTCGTCTACAGCGTGCGTCTCGGCGAAGTCTTCGAGAAGCGCCTCAACAATGTGCCGAAGGCGATCGAGACGTACCAAGCGGTTCTCGAGCGGGATGCGAAGCACAAGGGAGCACTCCTCTCGCTCGCACGATTGCACGAGAAGAAGGGTGCCAAGGCCGACGCGGCGAAGGCTCTCGAGACGGTGCTCGAAGGCGTCAGCGGCGACGAAGCGGTGCAGATCGCTCTGCGCTTGAGCGACCTTTACACGGCGCTCAAGGACGAAGCGGCGGTTCGTCGGGTCCTCGAAGTTGGTTTGAACGCAAACGATCGCGCCCCCGACGTTCGCAAGAAGCTGCACGCGCTTTACGAGAAGCAACAAGCTTGGGCCGAGCTGGCGGGTCTCATCAAAGGCGACGCGGATGTGGCGACCGAAGATGGGCAAAAAGTGCAGCTGTATCGCAAGGCGGCGGAAATCCACCTCGCCAAGCGCAACGACCCGGGTGCAGCTGCGGATCTGTTGGTGAAGGCTTCCGAGCTCGCACCGGGCGATCGCGATCTGCTCCTCACGTTGTGCGATGCCTACAGCGCATCGGGCCGTGGCAAGCAGGCTGCGGAAGTGCTGCAAAAGATCGTCGAGTCTTACGGTGGTCGTCGCTCGAAAGAGCTGGCCGCCATCCATCACCGTCTCGCCAAGGCGTACTTGGCCGACGGCGACAAGGAAAAGGCGCTCGCGGATCTCGAAGTGGCCTTCAAGATCGATCCGGGTTCGGTGGGCATCCTCCGCGACCTCGGCGTTCTCTCGATGGAACTCGGCGAGTCCATCCAGGACAAACCGGTTCGCGACGGTCACTTCGAGCGTGCACAGAAGACGTTCCGCGCGTTGCTCTTGCAGAAGCTCGACGACTCGTCGCCGATCTCCAAGGCCGAGACCTTCTATTACATCGCCCGCATCCTCCACGCGCAGGGCGACGACAAGAAGGCGATCCAGCAACTCGACCGCTCGATCGATGCCGACAAGAACTTCGCGCCCGCGAAGGAACTGCTCGCCAAACTCAAGAAGTGACGTCTCTTCCGACGCCGCGGTGAAACGAACCCAGCGCATTGGGTCTCGCCACCGCGGCAACCCCGCATCATCTTTGCGCCATGAGTCGATTGGCGTGTGTCGATGGAAAGCTCCTCGCTCCCGAGGACGCAAAAGTCTCCGTGTACGATCGCGGTTTCCTCTACGGAGACAGCGTTTTCGAGACGATCCGCACCTACGGCGGAAAAGCCTTCGCCTTGGAGGAACACGTTCGTCGCCTCGAACGATCTTCCGAACTCGTAGGAATCGAGCTGCCCATCCCGCGTGATGAACTGGCCGCCGAGATCGAGCAGGCCGTCGTCGCAGCGGGCAACACGGAGAGCTACGTGCGCATCATGCTCACGCGAGGCACCGGCCCGCTTGGACTCGATCCGGCGAACGTGATGCGCCCGTTTCGCGTGATCTTCGTCGAACCGCTGACTCCCCTACCCGCAGCCATGTATCGCGATGGAGTCTCCGTCATCACGTATCGAACGGAACGAGCTTCAGATGCCGCGCATGGCGCCAAAGTGGGCAACTACTTGGCGGGCATGATGGCGCTGCGTGTGGCACGACAAACGGGTGCCCATGAAGCGCTCATCCTCGATGCTTCAGGTCGAGTCACCGAAGGCACGACGTCCAACGTCTTCATCGTTCGCGGACAAACGCTCCTCACGCCGCCCGACGATGCCGGCATTCTCCTTGGAATCACTCGGGCGAAGCTGCTCGAGCTGGCTCCCCAAGTTGGTTTGTCCGTACAATTTACATCGCTTCTCCCGGCGGATCTCTTGGCCGCGGACGAAGTATTCTTGTCCTCGAGCCTTCGAGAGATCTTGCCGGTCGTTCGGGTGAACGACGCCGTGGTTGGGCATGGCAAACCCGGGTCGCACACGCGAGCGCTTCACCTGGCGTTTCGCAACGCGGTGGGGCTGGGACTGGCGCGGGCACCTTGGGAGGGATGAGCGATGCGGGGGTGCGTCGAGGCACCCCCCACAACAAACGCAGCGTCTGCGGATCAGACGGCTTCTTCGGCGGGCGGAGCAGGCGGTGCAGCCGGTGCTTGCGCGCCCGGAGCAGCCATGGGGATGCGCAACGATCCGCCACCTTGATGCGCAAGGATGCTGATGCCCTTTTGCATGAAGGCGACGAGGAACGGAATCTCGCGCGGCGGTGACGTGATGAGTCCCGCTTCACGCACGGCGCGAGCAACGGCGAGCACGTCTTGCGCGCGATCGTTGCCTTTGCGAGCGCGAATGGAGATCGCCGCGTCGACCATGCGCGTCGCGATCACGTTGCGCACTTCCGGCGAGAAGAAACGGTCCGTCGAGCTTTCCATTTCTTCACGAAGAGCCGTGTTCACGAGCTGCGGATCCTGCGTGCCTTGCGGCCCGAGGCGTTGACCCAAGCGCTGCAACAGGTCTTCGAGCGTGCCGCGATCCGGCAACCACGTGCGGAACTCGGGTTCCTCGTGAAGGCCGTCCGAACCGGCGGCTCGTGCGGAAGCGATTTCGCTCGTGACGGCAGCTTCGAGATCCGCGACGGGATGATCGGGAGCAGCTTCCGGTGCGGGCTCGATGAGCTCTTGGCAACCGCTGAGACCGAGCGGAAGGATGCGGCCCGAGGCGGCGTTGAGCTGCTTCGCTGCGGCGATGCGGGCTCGTGCCCAATCGACGGGCACTTGCACCGGTGCAACGCCGAGCCCTTCGAGCGCTCGTGTCCGACCTTCGCGAAGCTGCGTGCCACTGAGCCACGCGCTGCCTGCATTCACGATGCCGACGTTTTCACGAATGATCACTTCGGCGAGGTGATAACGACCGCCACCATCGCGGCTGGTGATCGAAATCGCCGTCGTTCCGGACGAATCCGGCGGCAAGAACGTCGCTTCGACAGCCACTTCGGCACGCGAATCGATACGCGCGACACGCGGCTTCGTCGGAATCGCAACGCCGCGCGACTTGAGCACGTTGAGTGCACGACGCGCGTTCTTGCGAGCAGCACCGGGTGCGGCATCAGCCTCCGCAACTGCGGCAATTGCTTCCACGTTCGACGCGGCGAGCCATGCATCCACGAGAGCCGATGCGCGGTCCCCAGCCTTGCGAGCTGCTTCGATCGCCGCATCCCACGTTGCCGTGAGTTCCGCTTGGTCAAACGCGGGCGTTTCCGCAGCGGCCGGAGCAGGTTCGTCCGTACGAACCGTGGCTTTCGGAGCCTTGGCTTGAGCGGCTTTGGCTTTCGCAGCGAGGGCTTCTTTCGCGGTCAACGCGGGTTTGGCCGCAGCAATGCGCGGACCACCGCTGGCTTTCGGCGGCGGCGCGATGATGGTCACGACGGCCGGAGCAGGCTTGGACGGCGACGAAGGTTTGGCCGGCGGAACCACGACGGCAGGCTTTGCTTGCTGCGGTGCCGAAGGTTTGGCCGGAGGAACGATGCCTCGCGCCTCGGGCGACTTGGACGCTTCGAGCGAACCATCGCGTTGATCGGGTCGCGGACCTCGATGATCCGGTCGCGGACCTCGATCGGGACGCGGGCCGCGATCAGGACGCGGACCTCGGTCGAATCGCGGCGGACGATCACCACCGGCGGCGGCACCTTCGGGTCGCGGCGGACGATCACCGCCCGCACCTTCGGGACGCGGGCCACGATCAGGTCGCGGACCTCGATCCGGGCGTGGACCTCGATCGGGACGCGGGCCGCGATCGGGTCGCGGACCTCGGTCGAATCGCGGCGGACGGTCACCACCTTCGGCTCGCGCTTCGCCTTCAGCCATCGGCGGGCGCGGCGGACGCGGACCCATCGCCGAACGAGCGGCATTCGGGCCCGGACGCGGACGCATGCCTTCTTCCGCTCGCGCCGGATCCAGGCGCGGCGGACGATGCGGACGAGGCCCGCCATGTCGCGGACCTCCGGGACCAGGACGACCACCGGGGGGGCCGGCAGGTCGCGTTCCGCCACTCGGGCGAGGTCCAGTACGACCAAAAACCCGCGGCGTACGCGGTACCGCCGGCGCTCCCGCCGCAGCATCCGCCGGCGCAGAATCGCCGGGGTTTGCCGCTGCATCGGCAGACGGTTTGTCTTGGTCAGGTGCGGTTCCTTCGCCCGGCGTCCCATCGGGGGTACGTTCGCGCGTATTGGCCGAGCGGACGATCCTTCGAGTCCGCTTCTCGGGGTTATCCCCATCGTCCTTGGTGGTCATTTCGAGGCTCCAACGTGGGCAATGGCATCGATTTCGACAGCGGCGCCCTTCGGCAACGCCGCCACTTGAACCGTCGCTCGTGCGGGCGGATTGGATCCGACAACATGTCCATAGATCCGATTGACGACCGCAAAATCGCCGAGGTCGACCAGGTAAATCGTTGTTCGCACGACGTCCCCCCACGTCGCGCCGGCGGCACTCAACACCGCCTCGAGGTTCTTCAGAACCTGCTCCGTCTGCGCTTCGATCCCTCCCGCGACAAACTCTCCCGTCGCCGGATCGATCGGAATCTGACCGCTGCAAAAAACCAAATCGCCAACCTTCACCGCTTGCGAATACGGTCCAATGGCTCGAGGCGCTTTTTCGGTCGATACGATGGTCTTCAGCATCCCCTCAATCCCTCAACCAAAATTCTTTCGTCCCTCGATCGCCCGACCCAAGGTGACTTGATCCGCAAACTCGAGGTCGCCGCCGTGCGGCACTCCACTCGCGATTCGCGACACCTTCACGCCCAGCGGCGAAAGCTCGCGGGCAATGAACAACGCCGTCGCTTCACCATCCACCGAAGGCGGCGTTGCCACGAGCACTTCGGACACGGGACCTTCAGGATCGAGCACGATCTTCCGCAACGCATCGAGCGGCAGATCCTCCGCGGAAATCCCATCGAGCGGCGACAAAAGCCGTCCGAGCACGAAATACTTTCCGCGCATCGCTCCGCTTCGTTCTATCGCCAGTAGGTCCTGCACTCGAGCCACCACGCACAGTAGCGTACGATCACGTCGTTCGTCTCGGCAAACAGCACATCGCGCAACCGTATTCTCTTCGGTTGTTTCCGCAATGTTCCCGCAACGTTCACACGGACGCACGTAATCCCGCAACGCCGCAAGCTCTCGACCAAGCTCGCGCGCAATGCTCTCGTCCGCCGTCGCCAAGTACAGAGCATACCGCTGAGCGGTCTTCTCTCCGACGCCGGGTAAACGAGCAAATGTCTGCACGACACGCGTCAGCCGTTCGGGAACGGACGCGGCGCGAGACATGTAGGACGACGCGCGAGCTGTGGCCACTACGGTTGGATTCCCGGGATTTTCAGGCCCCCCGTGACTTTCGCAATCTCCGCCTCGACAAGTTTGTCCGCTTGCTCCAGGGCCGAGTTTGCCGCAGCCACGACCAAGTCGAGCGACATCTCGAGTCCCTCGGAAGCAAGGAACTCCGGATCGATCGTGATCTTCCGGATCTTGCCTTCGCAAGTGACCGTGACCGAGACCTTGTCGGAACCGGCGGTCGCCGAGACTTCGTTGTCTTTGATGCCGGCCTTGACCTGATCGATTTTTCGCTGCATCCGGGCCGCTTGTCGGACGAGCTCGTTCATTCCACCGCGAAATTGCATGAAGTGGCGTGTATGCCGTGAAGTTGGTCCGACCGCAAGGTCGGATCCGCCATCCCGCGAACCGGCACACCTTGCAACGTCGACTCCTCGCTCGACGGCGACGCCCGCGCGCCGATCTGCTAGTCGAACCTCCGCATGAGCTACGTCGTCCTTGCGCGCAAATATCGGCCGCAATCGTTCGAAGATCTCGTCGGTCAGGGGCATGTCTCCGCCACGTTGGCCAACGCGATCGCTCGAAATCGCGTCGCACACGCCTTTTTGTTCACCGGCGTCCGCGGCGTCGGAAAGACGACCAGCGCCCGCATCCTCGCCAAATCCCTCAACTGCGAAAAAGGTCCGACCGCCACGCCCTGCCAAAAATGCGCCGCGTGCATCGAGATCACCGCAGGCAACGACGTCGACGTGCAAGAGATCGACGGCGCCAGCTACACCGGCGTCGACGACGTCCGCAGACTTCAAGAAAGCCTTCCCTACAGGCCTCAACGCGATCGCTTCAAAATCTTCGTCGTCGACGAAGTTCACATGCTCTCGAACAACGCGTGGAACGCTTTCCTCAAAACACTCGAAGAACCCCCGCCCCACGTGAAGTTCATCTTCGCCACGACCGAAGTTCACAAAATCCCCGTCACGATCCTCAGCCGCTGCCAACGTTATGACTTCAAACTAATCAGCGCGCAGTCCGTCGCGGCCCGTCTGAAGTTTGTCTTGGAACAGGAACACGTCGCCTTCGAAGACGCCGCCTTGTCCGTCATCGCCCGCGAAGCTGCGGGAAGCATGCGCGACGGCATGAGCCTCCTCGACCAAGTGCTGGCGTGGGTCGGCATCGACGGGGACAAACTCACCGCCGAAGGTGTCGCTCGTGTTCTCGGCGTCGCCGATCGAACCGTCCTGCATTCACTCGCCGCTGCGCTCGTCGATGGCGATGCTCATGCGTGCCTGCGCATCGTGCACGACCTGGCCCAACAAGGTTACGATCTGCCCCATGTCGCTCGGGATTTCCTGGCGCATTTGCGCGACCTCGTCGTCGCCAAAGTCTCCAAAGATCCAACCGGTTTACTCGACCTCGCCGACAGCGAAGCCGTGGACGTTCTGGCCCTGGCCAAACGCGCCGATGCCGATGATTTGACGCGATTGCATCAAGGTTTTTCCCGGTCGTTCGACGACATCGTGCGCAGTGGACAACCTCGTTCCGCGTTCGAAATGGCCCTCGTGCGCCTCGCTCGACGCCCTCCCCTCTTGCCCGTCGACGAACTGCTCAACCGCATCACATCCCTCGAAAGAAGCCTTCTTCAAGGGGGAGGTGGCGGCGGAGGCGGCGGTGGTGCTCCCGGAGCAACTCCCAACCGAGGTCCATCGCCGACCGGTGGTGGAGGCGCTCCGCCCGTGCGGCGAATGGCACCCGATACCGGCTCGACACCGACGTTTGCCGGAGGTCCCGGAGTGGCGCCATTTGCCGCGCCGGCCGTCGTTGCGCAGGCACCTCAGCAGACGCCGCAGCGACCCAAACCCGTTGGAGCTCCAACGACAAGTGGTTTGTCCACAAACGTTTCGCCCATCGCACCGACCACGACATCGTCGGGAAAAACGTCGGGCAACAAAGACTTGGGGCTATTTCGCGCGGTCCTCGACAACGTCCGAAGCAAACGCCCGGCCCTCGCGTCTGTCCTGGAACACGCCGTGTTGCTCCATATCGGTCCCGATCGGCTCACGCTCGGATTCGAAGGCGATACGTTCCTCTCCAAACAGGCCCAAGAACCGGCGGCTCAGGAGATCCTCCGCAGCGCGCTCGCCATGCATTTCGGAGGGCGACCCGACGTCACGTTCGAATCCGTCGCGCCGATGAGCGGTCTCGCCACGATCGCGCAACTCGACAGTGCGGAGCGGAAAACACGCCTCGAGTCGGCACGACGAGCCATCGCGTCGCATCCGCTCGTCACAGCCGCGATCGAATTGCTCGGAGCCGAACTGCGCGACGTACGCGTGGCTCAAGACGACGGCGACGGAAACAACACGCGTTGACGTGATTCACCGTCGATGACTTGACGTACTCGCCGGGCGCTCCTTCGATCTTTCTCATGAAAGATCGCCTTCTTCGCTTGCCGGCGGCTGCCGTCCTTTTCACGTCCATCGTTTGCGTATCGAGTTTGTCTTGGGCAAACGGTCGCTTCCCGCTCGCCGATCAGCTCGTCGTGGATCCGCAAGACCCGTCGCACCTCGTTTTACGCTCGACATACGGCGTTTTGAGCAGTTCCGATGCGGGTGGTTCGTGGGGTTGGGTGTGCGAAGCGGCCGTTGGATATGGCGGAACACAAGACCCGGCGATGGGTGTTCTGGCGGATGGAACCGTGCTCGCGGGCATCTTCGAAGGGCTCAGCGTCACGCATGATCGCGGATGTTCGTGGGCGTTTGCGAAGGCGCCTCTCGAAGGCGAATACGTCATCGATGTGTCGGTTCATCGAAACGAACCCTCGCGCGCCGTCGCGATCACGTCGACGGGCATAGGCACGGGATTCCACGTGATCCTCGCCGAAACGAGCGACAACGGCGCGACGTGGACCCAAGCGGGCACCGCCATCAACACCGACATGATTTCCCTCACCGTCGACGTTGCTCCTTCCAAACCCGAGCGCGTGTACGTCAGCGGTGTCGCCGGAAAGGCCTACGCACCGGCGGTCGAACGCACAGACGACCGCGGCATGACCTGGACCCGCATGACGTTCGACGCGAAATACGCGACGGAAACGCCCTACATCGCCGGCGTCGATCCCAACAATCCCGACCGCATCTACGTTCGTCTCAGTGGAACAGATGCGGATCAGCTGCTCTTCAGCCAAGACGGCGGGCAAACGTTCACCGAAATCTTCACCTCGACCGCCGATCTGCTGGGGTTTGCCCTATCGCCCGACGGCAAACGCGTCGCCATTGGAACCATCGCGGACGGCATCCAATTGGCGAACACGGCCGACCACGCGTTCAAGAAAGTCAGCGCCGTCGAATCGCGCTGTCTGACGTGGACAAACGCCGGCATCTATACGTGTGCCAACGAATTCGCCAACGGCTTCACGCTCGGATTGTCCACGGATGAAGGAAAAACCTTCACGGGACTCTACAAATTGAACGAAATGTGCCCGCTCGAATGCCCCGCCGGATCCTCGAGCACGGCGGCATGCGTTTCCGTTTGGCCTGCTCTCGCTGCGACCCTCGGCGTCGACCAATCCAAATGCGGAGGCGCTTCGTCGAGTTCGAGTTCGTCCAGCAGCAGCGGTACGGTTCCTCCCGACGAACCGGCCGAAGGATGCGCATGCGACATGAAGAACTCTTCCGGACAAACGTTTGTCGGAGTGCTCGCCATAGGATCGCTGCTCGGCGCCTTGGGACGAAAACGCCGTCGCAAGTAGATCGCCGGGCGGTCTCGAACAAATCAAACAGCCGTTGCGGCGCGAACGCTCTCTTCGACGATGTTCAGCAGCATTTCGAGGTCCGTGTCGGCGATGTTCACCGGCGGAGCGACATACACGACGTCACCCAACGGCCGCAGATACGCCCCTCGCTTACGCGCCTCCGCGTACACGCGCCAACCGATCCCGCCCAGGTAACCTGCTTCGGCGGACGTATCGAGCGCGCCGATCATTCCGCACGATCGTGATCGCACCACACCGGACAAACCGCGCATGTTTTCAAAAGCGCGAGCAATACGTTCGGCCTTGGGTTTCAGCCGTTCGAGCACCTGTTCATCGCGAAAAACCCGAAGCACTTCCCGCGCCACGGCGGCTCCGAGCGGATTGCCGCAATACGAGTGCCCATGATGAAACGCTCGTTCCGGTGCTCCCAAGAACGCATCGAATACGCGCCGCGTCGTCATCGTCGCGGACATCGGCAGCACGCCTCCCGTAAAACCCTTCGCCAAACACATCAGGTCCGGACAAACACCCGCCGCATCACTCGCCCACATTCCCCCGGTTCGTCCGTACCCCGTGAAAACCTCGTCGATGATGAGCAACACATCGTATCGATCACACACTTCGCGCGCGTGCTTCAGGTACGCCGCGTCGTACATGCGCATGCCCGCGGCGCCTTGCACGAGCGGTTCGAGCACCACGGCGGCGATCGAGTTTTTCCCCTCGCGCACCAAGCGTTCGAGGGCATCGAAGGCTCGCGCGTAACTCGCATCATCCGAAGCATCCGCCTTCTCCGGCGGAGGCACGAAGATGCAATCGAGCAACACGCCGGCGAACGGCCTTCGAAAGACTTCCACACCGCACAAGCTCGATGCACCCACGGTTTCTCCGTGAAACGCTCCTTCGAAGGCCACGAATCGTTTGCGCTCAAACTGTCCTTCGTTGTGCCAGAACTTCAGAGCGAGCTTCAACGCGGCTTCGATCGCCGTCGACCCGTTGTCGCTGTAAAACACCTTCTCCAAGCCTCGCGGCGCCACGTGGACCAGCTCCTCGGCCAAAAGGGCGGCGTTCTCGTGCGTCACGCCGGCGAGCGACGTGTGGCAGAGCTGCTGAGCTTGTTTCGTCAACGCGGCGACGAGACGCGGGTGATTGTGTCCGAGCGTCGCCACCCACCAGCTCGAGTTCGCGTCGAGGTAGTTTGTCCCGTCAACATCGTACAGCCGTGAACCTTCGGCGCGATGAATGACCAGCGGATCCACTTCGGCGATGTAGCGATCCATCGACGTGTAGGGATGCCAAACGTAAGTCTTGTCCGCGCGGACGATGTCGTCTCGGGTCGTCGTCATCGTTCGTCCTCTAGTTTGTCTTGGTCGACAAAGCCTGACGTAGTTCTTTCGGCATGGGCGGCAATGAGCTCGTTCGAATGGGTTCCGGAGGCAGCGATCGGCGCGATGGCGACGGTTCACCGCGTTGCGGAAGGAAGACGCGCACTTCGGTTCCGGCGCCTTCATCGCTGATGATCTGCAAACGTCCTCCATGCGCGTTCACGATGCGCGCGACGATGGCCAAACCAAGTCCGGTGCCCGTCGCCCGCGTCGTGAAGAACGGATCAAAGGCGCGATCACGAACAGCCGTGTCCATGCCTTCGCCGGTATCGAGAAACGAAACTTCGACCCCCGCCACATCATTTTCCGTGTGCTTCTTGATCGTCACCGTCAACGATCCGCCATTCGGCATCGCTTGCATCGCGTTGTTCACGATGTTCTCGAACACCTGCCGAATGAGCATCGGATCGGCTTGAATGCGCTCCGTGAGCTCGGGTTCGGAGAGCGTCACGTTCACATCGTTTTTCCCCTGCGTGAGCGCCAAAGCCCGATCGACGATTTCACGCGCCGACACCGGTTGACGATCACAGCGCACGGGCCGCGTGTAGACGAGCAAATCACCCACGAGACGATTCAAACGTTGGGCTTCTTCTTCGAGGATTCCGAGGAGCGTTTGTCGATCGTCCTCGGCCAAACCTTCGCGACGCAACGTCGCCACGGCGTTCGTCATGATGGCCAAAGGATTGCGAACTTCGTGCGCGATCACCGCGGACAGTTCACCCACCGCAGCCAGTTGTTCTTTCCGAACGATTTGTTCCTGAGCGGCTCGGAGCTCTTCATAAGAACGAGCCAGCTCGGCGGATCGTTTTTTCAGGGCCGTGGCTCGATCTTCGAGGCTCCAACGCAGCGCGGAATAACGCGCCAAGAGGCTCATCACGACGCCCATCACGAAGGCGGCGTATCCGTAGGGGATCGTGAGAGGTTTGTCCTGACCACTCATGCCGCGCGACGCGTCGTAGAGCGCGCTGAAGAAAAAGGCGGCGGCGCCCCACATCGTGGGGAGCAAATCGCGTCGTCCTCGGAGCACCGAACGGATCATCACGATGATGGCGAAGCACGCTGCGACAAACACGAGCGTCGAGACCGCCGTATCGATGAGGCGCATGCGCACGGCGACTTCGAAGACCCGGATCCCCAGAACATCGACGGGAGCTTCGATCTCCGTTTGCTTGTTGAAAAGCGCATCCATGGCGCTCGCCGTGCCCACGACAAACGCCACGCCGTACATGCCCACCAACATCGTCGACTTGAATCGTTGGTGTGCCAATTGAGCGGTAACGTGCGCCAAACATGCGGCGGCGACGGCTCGGCCAAACTCGGAGACCGCGAGAGCGACACTCACCACGTGCGACGCGTGTGACAGATGCAGAGCGATCGCGCCGCCCGTATGCACGGTGAGCGCTGCACAAAATATCCCGAAAAGCAGAAATTCCGTTTCGCGCTTCCGTCCGCGTCGCGAGGACCAACAGAACGCGGTGATCGCGACATACGCAACGACCCAAGCGATCAGG
>WBZU01000178.1_pt1 | contig 61014 bp, 63 predicted proteins | sample 5204311 | NCBI WGS metagenome assembly WBZU01 (sample SAMN12344359, study PRJNA552823) | activated sludge metagenome | biome: Activated sludge suspended growth; feature: Nitrification reactor; material: Wastewater; isolation source: activated sludge from nitrification reactor of wastewater...
CACGAGGTCGGCCAGACCGGCCAAAGACCTACACTTGTCCACAGCCGGCACGCATGCTGCCGGCTTCCATCCCCGGGTCAAAATTCGGTCGGCACGGTGGGTCAGAATTCAATCGGCGCCGACACACACCATGAGCGCCGAGAAGGTGCGCGCGTTCTGGCAATCGTGGGCGGCCATGACGACAACCGCCTGGCAGATGCAGCAGCAGCTGTGGTCATCGACGGGGTCGGCGGCCTGGGCCTGGCCGCCGGCGCCGCACCGGACCGCGGCCTTGCCGCCGGATGCCGCGCTGCGGGTGCTGGCCGCCGGGCTGAAGCCGGTGCACGCCAGGGCCGTGGCCAATGCGCGCCGCCTGGGCGGCAGGCGCAGCCCGGGCCGCCGGCGCTGAAGCCCGCCCGCGGCACGCGATGGGTGCCGAGACGCTCTGGCTGATCGGCGGTGCGGCGCTGGCCGGGCTGGTGCAGGGCATCTCCGGCTTCGCGTTCTCGATGGTCGCGATGTCGGTCTGGGTGTGGGGGATCGAGCCCGGGCTGGCCGCGGTGATGGCGGTGTTCGGCGGGCTGGTCGGGCAGACGCTGACGCTGTTCACCGTGCGCCGCGGCCTGTCGCTGCCGCTGCTGCTGCCCTTCATCGCCGGCGCGGTGGTCGGCGTGCCGCTGGGCGTGGCCGCGCTGCCGCACCTGGACCCGGCGTTGTTCAAGCTGGTGCTGGGCCTGTTCCTGATGGTCTGCTGCCCGGCGATGCTGCTGGCCGGGCGCTGGCCCCGCATCGGTTTCGGCGGCCGCTGGCTCGACGGCGTGGTCGGTGCGGTGGGCGGCGTGATGGGCGGCATCTGCGGTTTCTCGGGCGTGGTGCCGTCGTTGTGGAGCACGCTGCGCGGCTGGGACAAGGACGTGCAGCGCAGCGTGATCCAGAACTTCAGCCTGAGTGCGCTGGCCGCCACCTTCGCGATCTACGTGCTCAGCGGCGTGGTCACGTCCGAGATGTGGCCGCGCTTCGCGGTGGTGGCGCCGGCGCTGGTGCTGCCGTCGATGCTGGGCGCGCGCATCTACCTGGGCCTGAGCGCGGCCGCCTTCCGCCGCGGCCTGCTGCTGCTGCTCAGCGCTGCCGGGCTGGCGATGGCGGCGGCGGCGCTGCCGGCGCTGGCCTGACCCGCTCGCGCCGGGCGCTGCGCCTCGCTGCGGCCGGGCAGCGTGCACGCCGCAGCCGCACCGGCTACCAAGGGAAGTCCCCGGCTCTGCCGGGGAGGCCGTGGGAGTTTGACGCCACGGGGGTTGTCCGCCGCAGGGACTTCCAGGCGCAGGCCGCCAAGCACACGAAGAGGTGTTCTCTCGGTCTTGGTGGTTTGCGCGACGGCGGCGCGGCGCAGCGGCTGCCAGCCTTGTGGTTGCGCTGCCCGTCGCGGCCTCGAGGATGGCGATGCCGGCTGGGCCGCAACATTCTCACAGTCCGGCGCCGCTGCCGCGGTACCGGGCATGGTCCCGACGGCGGGATGGGCACAACGTCACGGCAGTATCGGCCGCGCTGGCCGATATTGCTGTTTGCTGTGATGAGCAAATCGGCCACCCGTCAAGGCCGATCCCACGTACCCCGCAGACTGCGGAACGCGCGCCACGCCGGCGCTGTCAACCCGAGGCCTTGATGAGAAAGACACATGCAACAGACGACTTGGTGCAGCTGCGCGGCCCTGCGCGGCATGTACTCGCCGCCGCGGCGGCGCTGGCCCTGGCAGCCTGCGGCGGAGGAGGCGGGAGCGATGGCGGCAGCAGCGCCGCCGCAACCCCGCCCGCCACCGATGCCCCCGCCGCAAAGCCAGTCGTCTTCAGCGGTGTCGCGGCCACCGGCGCACCGCTGGCCGATGCCACGGTGACGATCAGCGACGCAAACGGTGACGACGTTTGCGACACCACCACCAACTCACAAGGCGGCTACGAATGCACGCTGAAGACTGACGCCAAGGCGCCTTTCGCGATCGTGGCCCGCACCGCCGATCACAGGTTGTACAGCAGCGCGCCCACGGCCGTCAGCGGCACGATCAACGTGACGCCCTTGACGACGCTGATCGTCTCGCTGCTGTCACCCAACGGCAACCCGGACCAGTTCGCCGAGCAGCTGCGCGCCGATCCGAGCCTGGCAACCGACGACAAGGTCAAGGCGCGCATCGACGAAGTGCGCAACTTGATCGCCCCGCTGCAGGCCGCTGCCGCTGTCAAGGAGGATTTCAACCCGCTGTCCGGCAGCTTTGCTGCCGATGGCAGCGGCCACGACAAGGTGCTTGATTCGCTGACGGTCAGCATCCGGCCCGAAGCACAGAGCGCCAACATCTCGGTCACGCTGAAGCTCAAGCCGAAGAGTGACGACGCGGCACCGGTGGAAGTACGCTTCAAGAGCAACGAGTCGGTACCGGAGGCACCCGTCGCGAAGCTCGAGCAGAACGACCTGGCGGACAACGGCATGGCCATGCTGGTGGCCGACTTCCTGGAGCGGCTGCGCAGCTGCTATGCGCTGCCGCTGGCCGAGCGGATTGCCGGCGTGGCGGCGGGCGCCGATTCCGGCTCCGGAGGCCCCTCTGCAGTGCAGGCGCCGGAGTGCAAAGCCCTGTTCGTCGATGGCAACCCCGCCCGCTTCAAGGACAACGGCTTTACGGTCGGCAGAAGCGGCGCCTTTTCCGGCATGTTCCAGCAGCACTTCACCGGTGCTGTCTTCGATCTCGGGAACTTCGAGTACCTCTGGGCCAACGGCGACGCCCAGATCACGTTCCGGAGCACGACGGCGGCGGGAGCAGTAGGCTATTCGGCGTTGACGCTGCGCAAGCAGGACGGCAAGCTGAAAGCCATCGGCAACCAGTACCAGTACGCTGCAACGGTTCGGCCGTACGTGAGCAAGCGCCAGTTCCTGATGCAGCCGCAATTCGACTACCTGGCCATCGGCTACAACGTCTACATCACCAACAAGGTCGATGCCGATGGCAACATGCTGTTCGAGAAGGTGGTGGTCACCCGGCCCGATGGCCGGACGCTGACCTATCGCCCTTGGGCAGGCCGCTCGCAGCTTCAGATCGAACGCAGCGGCGGTGGGCTCTCAACGACCAGCGTCGAGTTCGCCGCCGCCGCCTTCGCTGACCCGGGCACTCCGGGTCGTCCGGCCGACAAGGATCCGAGCCCTGTCTACGCCCCCAGGCCGTTGAGCGACGATGAAATCCGAGCGATCCCGGATCAAGGCGTGTGGACTGTCGAGTGGGTGCATCGTGACCGCAGCCGCGCCAACGTGACGCAGCACTATCGGACCATCGAGCGGGCCTCGACCCTCGGCGAAGTGCGACAGCTGAAGTTCGCGCGGTTCTCGAATGCGCTCGAGGACGAGTGGAGCGCCAGAGACGACGTGAAGTCCTTCAGAGGCCTGACGTTCCCCGAGCCGAGCTCGTCGGCGCCCAGCAAGCTGGCCATCAAGACCGCTGGCGGCGCAGACGGCTGGCTCGTGCTCAATGGTGCGGCCGCACCCACCAGCGTCAACGCATTCGGGAGAAGTGCCGACGAAGCCAGCTTCAACGACAACGCGCAAGTCAGCACGAAGGACCGGTATGCCACCCTCGAGTGCACGCCTCAGTCGCACGGTGACACCCACTGCGACGACAGCACGGGCACACTGCAATACGCGACAGGCAACAACCGGATATGGTCTGTCGAGCTGTGGGGTCTGACGCAGCGCCAAGTCGAGCATGCGACCTTGCTCGGGTTGTGGAAGCTTGCGCAGTGACCAACCGCTGCTCCGTTGGCGAGCTGGCTCGTCCATAGAACAGTCCCGATCCCAGCGCTAGCCACCCGCAGCACGAGGGCGCCGCCGACCCCGGCGGCGCCCTCGTCGAAATTCCACAGCGGCGGCCTGCCGGGTCGGGCCGCCAGGGTGCAGGCCGGCCGCGAAGTCCGCCGCGCCCTCGCGGTACGGCTGCGGCGCCGCTTCCAGCGCACGCTCGGACTCGACGCTCAGCTGTGCCGCGCGAAGCAGGCTCGACAGGCCCCGCAGCACCCCAACCTTGGTGCAGCCGGGCAAGCGGCACCCGGCGGCTGGGGTTCACTTCCTTCGACGCCGGCACGCTTGCAATTCGGTGCCTCGACCAGGCCGGCGGCGCCCAGGATGCACTTGGTCCTCGCCTTGATGACCAGCGTGCAGCGAAGAAGCACGGCGTTCGCCGGCCTTATCGCCTGTGCGTGGCCGGCGCCTTCGCCCGAAACTCGCCGGCAATCGCGGGAGCAGGGCATGAACCGATCGTTGTGGATCGCCAAGACCGGCATGGAAGGCCAGCAGGCCAAGCTGGATTCGATTGCCAACAACCTCGCCAACGTCGGCACCAACGGCTACAAGCGCGGCGGCGTCGTGTTCGAGGACCTGATGTACGACAACCTGCGCCAGGCCGGCGCGGCCGGCAGCGACCAGACGCAGCTGCCCACCGGGCTGCAGGTGGGCTTGGGCACGCGCGTCGCGGCCTCGACGCGCAACTTCGCGCAGGGCAACCTGCAGAACACCGGCAACAACCTCGACCTCGCGGTCAAGGGCGCGGGCTTCTTCCAGCTGCAGCTGCCCGACGGCAGCACCGCCTACACCCGCGACGGTGCATTCCAGGTCGATCCCAACGGCCAGGTGGTGACCAGCAGCGGCCACGCGCTGCAGCCGCCGATCACGATCCCGCCCAACGCGCAGAGCGTGTCGATCGCCGCCGACGGCACCGTCAACGTCACCCTGCCCGGGCAGGCCGCGCCGCAGCAGCTGGGCCAGATCCAGCTCGCGACCTTCGTCAACCCGGCCGGGCTCGAGCCGCGCGGCGGCAACCTGTTCGCCGAGACCGCGGCGTCGGGCACGCCCAACACCGCCGCGCCCGGCACCGACGGCCACGGCAGCGTGCTGCAAGGCTATGTCGAGGGCAGCAACGTCAACGTCGTGGAGGAGCTGGTGTCGATGATCGCCACCCAGCGCGCCTACGAGCTCAACAGCAAGGCGATCCAGACCACCGACCAGATGCTGCAGCGGCTGGGGCAGCTGTGATGCGCGCGCTCGTGCTGCTGGCCGCTGCGCTGCCGCTGGCCGGCTGCGTGACGATGAACCCGCGGGTCGAGGTCGCCGAGCCGACGAACGCGCTGCCGGCGCCGCCGCCGCAGGTGGTGCAGGCGAACGGCGCGATCTTCCAGCAGGCCGCGTACCGGCCGCTGTTCGAGGACTACCGCGCGCGCCACCGCGGCGACACGCTCAAGGTGGAGATCGTCGAGAAGATCGTCGCCAGCCAGTCGTCCAACAGCTCGATCGACAAGAGCGGCAAGATCGACGCGTCGGTGTCGGCGCTGCCGTACATCAAGCCCGGCGCGCTCACCCGCGCCAACGCCGAAGGCTCGAGCAGCAACAGCTTCGCCGGCAAGGGCGCCACCCAGAGCAGCAACAACTTCTTCGGCAGCATCAGCGTGGTCGTCACCGACGTGCTGCCCAACGGCCACCTGCTGATCGCCGGCGAGAAGCAGATCGGCGTCAACAGCAACGTCGACGTGCTGCGCTTCTCGGGCCAGGTCGATCCGCGGCTGATCCAGCCGGGCAACACGATCGCCAGCACCCAGATCGCCAACGTGCGCGTCGAGCACCGCGGCCGCGGCGCGCAGGCCGACGCGCAGACGATGGGCTGGCTCGGCCGCTTCTTCCTGAACCTGCTGCCGATATGAGCCGGCCGCTGCCGACACCGCCGGCGCGATGCGCTCCCGACGCCGAGCGGCGGATCGAACGCCGGGTGCGCGGCCTCGTGTGGCTCGCCTTCGTGCTCGCCGGCGCGGCGCTGTGGTGGCCGGCCGAAGCCGCGCGCATCAAGGAGGTGGCGTCGGTGGCCGGCGTGCGCCCCAACCAGCTGACCGGCTACGGCCTGGTGGTGGGCCTGGACGGCAGCGGCGACCAGGTCACGGCCGCGCCCTTCACGTCGCAGAGCCTGCTGTCGATGCTGCAGCAGATGGGCGTCAACGTGCCGCCGGGCACGCCGCTGCAGCTGAAGAACGTGGCCGCGGTGATGGTCACGACGATGCTGCCGCCCTACGCGCAGCCCGGGCAGCAGCTCGACGTCAACGTGTCGTCGATCGGCAATGCCAAGAGCCTGCGCGGCGGCACGCTCGTGGCCACGCCGCTGAAGGGCGTGGACGGCCAGATCTATGCGATCGCGCAGGGCAACCTGGTGATCGGCGGCGCCGGCGCCGCGGCCAACGGCTCGAAGGTGCAGATCAACCAGCTGTCCTCGGGCCGGGTGCCGGCGGGCGCGACGGTGGAGCGCACGGTGCCCAACCCGGCGCTCGACGGCGACGCGCTGCAGCTGGCGATGCACGTCGGCGACTACCAGACGGCGCGCGTCGTCGCGCAGGCGATCAACCGCGCCAAGGGCGAGGGCACCGCGGTTGCGCTCGACGCGCGCCTGGTGCAGGTGGCGCTGCCGCGCGCGCCCGAGCAGCGCGTGGCCTTCGTCGCCGATATCGAAAACCTCGAGGTGCAGCCCGCGCGGCCGGCGGCCAAGGTGATCCTGAACGCGCGCACCGGCTCGGTGGTGCTGAACGACGCGGTCACGCTCGGCGCCTGCGCGGTGGCGCACGGCAACCTGGCGGTCACGATCTCGACCACGCCCACGGTCAGCCAGCCCAATGCGCTGGCCGCCGGGCGCACCGTGGTCACGCAGCAGTCGGACATCTCGATCACCACCGGCCAGAAATCGATGATCGACCTGCCCGCCGGCGCGAAGCTCACCGACGTGGTCAAGGCGCTGAATGCGCTCGGCGCGACGCCGCAGGATCTGCTCGTGATCCTGCAGGCGATCAAGGCGGCGGGCGCGCTCAACGCCGAGCTGGAGGTGATCTGATGGCGGTGGGCAGCGCAGCGGCGGGCCAGGCGCTGGCCGGCGATGCGGCGGCGCTGGCGCGGCTGCGCAGTGCCGCCGGCAGCGACCCGAAGGCCGCGGTGCGCGAGGCGGCCCGGCAGTTCGAGGCGCTGTTCATGCAGGAGGTGATGAAAAGCCTGCGCGCCGCCACGTTGGCCTCGGGCAGCCTCGACAACGAAGGTTCGAAGCTGGGCACCGAGATGCTCGACCAGCAGTTCGCGCAGCAGCTCGCCGGGCTGCCCGGCGGCCTGGGCGACGCGATCGTGCGCCAGCTCGAGCGCCAGATGGGCGCCGCCGCACCGCTGCTGGTGCCGGGCGGCAGCGCCGACGGCGTGCAGCGGCAGCCCGCGGCGTCGGCCGGCCCGGCCGGCGCACCCAGCCGCAACGCCGCCGACTTCGTCGCCCGGCATCGCGCCGCGGCGCAGGCGGCCGAGGCCGCCACCGGCATCCCGGCGGCCTTCATGATCGGCCAGGCGGCGCACGAAAGCGGCTGGGGCCGGCGCGACATCCGCGCCGCCGACGGCACGCCGTCGCACAACCTGTTCGGCATCAAGGCCGGGGCCGGCTGGAAGGGCGCGGTGGTCGAGGCCGCCACCACCGAAGTGGTCGATGGCCGCCCGGTACGCACGGTCGCGCGCTTTCGCGCCTACGCCAGTGCGGCCGAGTCCTTCGCCGACTATGCGCGCCTGATGCAGGGCAGCCCGCGCTACCGCGAGGTGCTGGCGCAGGGGCACGACGCGGCCGGCTTTGCCGGCGCATTGCAGCGCGCCGGCTACGCGACCGACCCCGACTATGCGGCCAAGCTGACGCGCGTGATCAACACCACGCTGCGGCTGCAGCGCGCCACGGGATGAAATGAGACGCCCCCTACGCGCTGCGCGCGCCCCCTCGAGGCAGGCAAGCCCGGACGCAAGAGGTCCTGTGGGCCTATTGCGCCTGGCGAGCGGCCGGGCGTCCTCGCCCGGCGCGGCCTGCAAGGCCCGCTGGCGGACCGGCAGAGCCGGATCCGCGGCGGTCGCTCGGCTCGGCCGTTGCATGCGTCGCGGGTGCAGCTTCGGCACCATGGAAAACTGAGATGGGTGCATCGGCGCTGATGTCGATCGGCAGCAAGGCGATGGCGGCCAGCTACGCCGCGCTCGCCACCACCGGCCACAACATCGCCAACGCCAACGTCGCCGGGTATTCGCGCCAGCAGGTCGAACTCGCGACCGCGCAGAGCCAGTACACCGGCGCCGGCTTCTTCGGCAAGGGCGTGGACGTGAGCACGGTCAGCCGCGCGCACGACGCGCTGCTGACCCGCGAGGCAGCGAGCACGCGCGCGCTGGCGGCTATGGACGCCGCGCGGCTGCAGATGCTGCAGCGGCTCGAGGCCGCCTTCCCCACCGGCGAGCAGGGGATCGGCTACGCGGCCGGGCAGTTCCTGAACGCGATGACCGATCTGGCCGCGCACCCGGCCGACGCGTCCACGCGCCAGGTGGTGCTGGCGCGCGCCGACGACGCGGCGCGGGCCTTTGCGACGGCCGGCGGGCAGCTCGACGCGTTGCAGCAGGCGGTGCACGAAGACCTGCGCGTGCAGGTGGCCCAGCTCAACCAGCTGGCCGCGGGCGTGGCCGACGTCAACCAGCGCATTGCCGCGGTGACGGGCCTGGGCCAGCCGCCCAACGACCTGCTGGACGAGCGCGAGCGGCTGCTCGGGCAGATCAGCGAACACCTGCAGATCAGCACGGTGGCCGCCGATGACGGCACGGTCGGTGTGTTCATCGCCGGCGGCCAGCGCCTGGTGCTGGGCAGCCAGGCGCAGACGCTGAGCGTCGAGCCCGACCCCGCCGACCCTGCGCGCGCGGCGGTGGGCATCTCGGACAGCGGCTTCGTGCGCCTGCTGCCCGCGGCCGAGCTCGGCGGCGGCGCGATCGCCGGGCTGCTGCGCTTCCAGAACGAAGACCTGACAACTGCGCGCGCCCAGCTCGGCCAGCTCGGTGCGGACTTTGCCGCGGCCGTGAACCGGCAGCAGGCGCTGGGCCTGGACCTGCGCACACCGCCGGCAAGCGGCGCGCCGATCTTCTCGCCCGATGCCACGCAGTGCTGGCTCACGGATCCGCGCGGCCTCGCGGCGGCGTCGCCGGTGACGGCTGCGGCCGCAGCCGGCAACACCGGTACGGCTGCGATCGCGTCGCTGCGCGTCGTCGACGCGGCGATCGACCCGGAGCAAAGCGCGTCGATCCGCTTCACCGACGACAACGGCGGCTATGCCTGGGAGCTGCGCGACCGCACGAACAACGCGCTGCTCAGCAGCGGCACGGGCACCTGGAGCGCCGGCACGCCGATCGCGCGCAACGGCTTCGAGCTGGCGCTCAACGGCGTGCCGCGCAGCGGCGACGCCTTCAGCGTGACCGCCACCGCGTACCCGTCGGCCAGCAACGGCAACGCGCTGGCCTTCGTCGACCTGCGCGATGCGCGCATCGTCGGCGGCTCGCCCGCAGGCGGCGGCGCGACGATCACCGATGCCTATGCGTCGGTGCTGGCCGGCGTCGGCGTGCGCGTGCAGGGGGCCGGCACCACGGCCAGGGCCTCGGCGGCGGCGGCGGCGCAGGCCGAGCAGGCGCGCAGCGCCGTCAGCGGCGTCAACCTGGACGAAGAGGCGGCGCGGCTGATCCAGTTCCAGCAGAGCTACCAGGCGGCCGCGAAGATCCTGCAGGTCGCGCAAAGCGTGTTCGACACGCTGCTCCAGTCCACCGGATCCTGACGATGCGCATCAGCACCGCGAACGCCTACGCGACCACGATCGACACGCTGCAGCAGCGCCAGCAGCAGCTCAGCCGCACGCAGGAGCAGCTGACCAGCGGCAAGCGCGTCGCGCGCGCCAGCGACGACCCGGTGGCGGCGGCGCGCATCGAGCGCGCGTTGGCAACCGCCGCGCGCAGCGATGCCGACCAGCGCGCGCTCGAAGCCAGCCGCAGCGCGATGCAGCAGTCCGAGGCCGCGCTCGGCGATGCGGGCGAGCTGCTGCAGCGCGTGCGCGAACTCATGGTCGCCGCGGGCAACGGCAGCTACATCGACAGCGACCGCGCGAAGATCGGGCAGGAGATCGCCGGCCTGCGCGCGCAGCTGCTGGCCGTCGCCAACCGCGGCGACGGCGCCGGCGGCTTCCTGTTCGGCGGCCAGGGCTCGGCCGAGCCGCCCTTCAGCGACGGCATCGGCGGCGTGCAATTCAACGGCACCGCAGGCCGCACCGAGGTGCAAGGCGGCGATCGGCTGCCGCTGACGATGGACGGCGCTGCCGCGTGGCTGGGCGCCGGCAGCGCCGCCGACCCGTCGGCGCCGGCGCCGTCGGTGTTCGACGTGCTCGACCGCATCGTCGCCGAACTGCGCAGCGCCAACCGCAGCAACGCCCAGGTCGCGCAGACGGTGCAGACGGGGCTGCGCGACATCGACGCCTCGCTTTCCAACCTGCAGCAGCAGCGCACGACGGCCGGCGAGAGCCTGAAGCACATCGACAACGCCGAGAGCCGGCTGGCCGACACGAAGCTGCACGCGCAGACGCAGCGCTCGCTCGCCGAGGATCTGGACCTGGTGCAGGCGCTGTCGGACTTCCAGAACCGGCAGACCGGCTACGAGGCGGCGCTCAAGGCCTATTCGATGGTGCAGCGGCTGTCGCTGCTGCAGTACCTGTGACGACCCCTTTGAACCTGCGATGAACGAGCATCCGGCCCTGGGCCAGGTGGCGCTGGGCGTGGCGCCGATGATCGACCGCCAGCGCGCGGTGAGTGCGACCCGGCTGACGGTCTTCCCGCTGCGCCCCGACGCGCCGCCCGACGCGGCTGCGCTGATGGCCGCGCTCGCCGAGACCTGGCCGGCCGCCGCGCCGCAGCGCCTGCTGCTGAACCTCGCGAACGAGGCGCTGCTGCGCGGTGCGCTGGCGCTGGTGCCGCCGGCACAGGTGATGCTCGAGGTGCCGGCCTTCCTGGCCGCCGATCCGCAGCTGGAGTGGGCGCTGCGGGCGCTGCACGCGCGCGGCTGCACGCTGCTGCTGTCGGGGCGCGCGGCGCAGGCGCTGCCGCCCACCGTGCTCGGCTGCTTCCGCCAGACGATCGTCGAGCTGGACGACGAGCGTCGCGGCCTGCACACGGCGGGGCAGCCGGGTGCGCGCAGCATGGGCTTCGTGCAGGCCGGCGTGACGCGCTTCTCCGAGGTCGAAGAGGCCTTCGGCCGCGGTGCGGCCGCGGTGCTGGGCTGGCCGCTGGAAGAGCCGCTGGGCCAGGGGCGCGGCAAGGCCGCGGCACCCGACCTGAAGGTGATCGTCGAGCTGATGAAGCGCGTCGACCGCATGGAGGCGATCGACCGGCTCGAGGCGGTGCTGAAGAACGACCCGACGCTGGCCTTCCGGCTGGTGCGCTACATCAATTCGGCCGCCTTCGGCCTGCGCGTGGAGATCGGCTCGTTCCGCCACGCGATCATGATGCTCGGCTACGAGAAGCTCAAGCGCTGGCTGGCGCTGCTGCTGGCGTCGGCCAGCTCCGACCCGAACCTCAAGCCGGTGCTGTTCGCCGCGGTGCTGCGCGGACTGTTCATGGAGGAGCTGGTGCGCGCCTCGGGCGACGAGCAGCGGCGCAGCGAACTGTTCATCTGCGGCGTGTTCTCGCTGCTGGACTGCCTGCTCGCGCAACCGCTCGAGCAGCTGATGGCCAGCATCCCGGTGCCGCAGCACGTGGTCGACGCGCTGGTGCACGCCAGCGGCCCGTACCGGCCCTATCTCGAGATCGTGCAGGCGGTCGAGCAGGCGTCGGCCTTCGACCTGCGCGAGGCGGCCGAACGGATGATGCTGTCGATCGCCGAAGTCAACCGCGCGCTGCTGCGCGCGCTGGCCGCGGCGCAGCAGTTGGATTGAGCACCACGCGCGCCGCGGGCCGTGCCCGTAAGGCGACCTGCGGGCTGCGCCCTGCGGTGTTCGCCCTTGGGGCGGCCCGGCGGGTGCATAAGGGAACCTGCGGGCTGCGCCCTGCGGTGTTCGCCCTTGGGGCGGCCCGGCGGGCGCATAGGGGAACCTCCGGGCTGCGCCCTGCGGTGTTCGCCCTTGGGGCGGCCCGGCGGGCTCACAGGCGGAAGTCGCGGCGGTGGCGCAGCAGGTAGTGCGCGAGCCCGGCGAAGGCCAGCGCCCACGCGGCCAGCGCCGCATACACGAACAGGCGCGGCAGGAAACCCAGGAAGTCGAAGCCCATCGCCGCGATCATCTGGTGCGTGCAGGTCGCGTACATGCCCAGCGGGAACACGGCGCCCCAGTACTGCGGGTCGTAGCGCAGCGGGAAGCGCCGCCAGCCGTGGCGCCACACGCCCAGGATCAGCAGCATCGGGATCCACCAGGTGCCGGTGGCCCAGTAGAACACGGTGAAGCCCTTGATGAAGGGCAGCAGCGACTGCAGGTAGGGCGCATCGGGCGAGTTCAGGATCAGCAGCGAGCCGGCCAGCGTCGAGATCGCCATCGCGCCCATGTTGATCCAGTACGGCGGCGACAGGTCGCCCGGCGAGAACGGGAAGAAGGCGTAGCGGTAGAAGATCAGCGACATCATCCAGATGTAGAGCATGCCGCCCCACAGCCACATCGACAGTGCCAGGAAGTTCATCTCCAGCCGGATCGGCTGCCCTTCGCGCACCGCCAGCAGCGCCGCGAGCACCGCGATCGACTGCGTCGCCACCACCGCCAGCAGCCAGGCGCCGCTGATGCCCTGGTCCAGCGCCGGCTTGTGCTGCTTGACGGTGAAGCCGGTGAAGATGGTGTAGGTCAGCACCACCCACAGCGCCGCCCCCAGTCCCCACAGCAGCGTGGCGCTGCGGTAGTCGGCCGCCAGCAGCACGAACTGGCTGCCGAGCACGCAGGTGCCGGCCACCAGCGTGAAGAAGCCGGGGCCGCGCAGGTGGTCGATCAGGTCGGCGCCGAAGCGGCGCGGATGGCGCGCGATGCGCAACCCGGTCAACAACCACAGCACGCCGTAGAAGACGCCGTTGAGCACGAACAGCGCCTGCGCGACCGCGGGCATCCCCAGCAGGTGCGCGGCGATCGAGATGATGCCGGTCGCCATCACCATGCCGAAATAGGCCGGCGACATCCCGGCCAGCTCGGCGCGCGCCGGCCCGGGCCGGGCGGCGCCTGCGGGTCCATCCGAAGGGTTGTGCATCGCGACAGCAGCGCCGAAACGCCCGCGCCGGGGCCTGGGCGGCGGCCCGGGCGGGCGGCGCGCATCGTAGCCTGCCCGCGCCGCGCACGGCGGCCTGCGCGCGCTGCGCGCGCCGGGTGCGCCGGCCGGTCATAGCGCACGCGCCGCGCGGTCCGGCGGGCGCGGCCGCAGGCTATCCTGCGGCCGATGGCCGCGCCCACCGCCGCTTCTTCGTCTGCCTTGCCGCCGCTGCCGTCGCGCGCCGGCATGGCGGCGCTGCTCGATGGTGTGGACGATGCGCTGCTGCTGATCGACGAGGTCGGCAACCTGGGCTTCTGCAATCGGGCGGCGATGCGGCTGCTCGGCGCCGAACCGGGGCAGGGGCTGGTGCGGCTCGAAGCGGCGCTCGGGCCGCAGGCCGGCGCCTGGCTGCGCGCGCGCCGGCAGGATCCGGAGCCGGCGCGCCGCGACCTCGACGCGCGCCTGGCCGATGGCCGCGGCGTGCGCCTGAGCGCGTGGCGCGAGGCCCGGCAGCTGGCGCTGCGCGTGCTGCTGCTGCCGGGTGCGGCGGCGGCCGCGGCCGGTGCCGGCGCCCGGGCCGAAGTGGCCGAGCTGCCGCTGGCGCCGGGGCCGACGCAGCAGGTGCTGGCGCTGCTGTGGGCCTCGCCGTTCCCGGCGACGCTGCAGGATGCGCAGCACCGGCTGGTCGCGGTGAACGACGCCTACCTCGACTTCACCGGCCGCACCCGTGAAGCGCTGCTGGGCACCGATCCGCTGCTGCTGATGCCGCCGGAAGATCGCGACGCCGATCGGCCGCAACACCGGGAGCCGCCGCCGCGGCACGGCTTCGGCGGCCCGCTGCTGCACGAACAACGCCTGGTCGACGCCGCCGGGCGCGAGCGCTGGTGCCGCGCGGTGCGCTATGCGGTCAGCGGCGACGGCGGGGCGCGGCTGGTGCTGAGCGTGCTGCAGGACACCACCGCCGAGCACGTGGCGCGCGCGCAGGCCGACCGCTCGCTCGACGAGCTGGCGCAGTGGTTCGACCTGAGCCCGACCGGCATGCTGGTGTTCGACGACACCGGCCTGATCCTGCGCTCGAACCGCGCCTTCGAGGCGCTGGCAGGCCAGCTGCCGGTGGCCCTGGGCGATGCGCCGGCCGAGCTGCAGGCGCTGCTCGGCTTCGACGCCGGCGCGCCGCGCGAGGCGCTGCGCAACGACGCTGCGCTGCCCGAGCAGCAGACGCTGCTGGCGCTGCCCGACGGCCGGCTGCAGCGCCTGAGCGCGCGCGTGCGCAGCCTGCCCGCCGGCGGCGGCCGTGCGCGCTTCATGGCGGTGGTCGAAGACCGCAGCGCGGAGGAGGAGCGCGACCTCGCGCAGCTCGAGATCGGCGCGCTGATGGATGCCGCCGGCGTCGGCGTGGCCACCTTCGACGGTGCGCGCGGCTGGCTGCGGCCGCGCCCCGAGCGCCGGCGTGCGGCGGCGCGCCAGCCGGGGCTGCAGGCGATCGCGCGCGAGATGGTCGAGCCCGAATCGCTGGCCGCGTACGAGCAGCTGCAGCAGGCGCTGCGGCGCGGCGAGCGCACCGAGGTGCGCTATGCGGTGCGCCACGGCGAGCTCGGCCGGCGCTGGCTGCTGACAAGGGTGGAGCCCGACGATGCCGCCAGCGGCAGGCGCACCGTGGTCACGGTCGACGTGACCGAGCAGGAAGCGGCGCGCGCCGCGCTGCAGCAGCAGGCCGAGCGCACCCGCGCGATCCTCGATTCGGTGCTGGTGGGCATCGTCACCGTCGGCCCCGACGGCATCGAATGGATGAACCGCTCGGCGCGGCGCATGTTCGGCGGCGACCTCGCGCACTTCCAGGGCCGGCCGCTGGCGGTCGTGGCCACCGCCGAGCCCGACCATCCGCTGCGCACGACCGCGTTCCCGTCGTCGCTGGTGGTGGGCCAGTCGCGCAGCTTCGAGTGCCGGCTCAAGGCGCGCGACGGCCGCGAGTTCTGGGTGGTCGGCAACGCGGTGCTGACCGTCGGCGACGGCGGCACGCCGCAGATCACGGTGGCGCTGCTCGACATCGAACGCCGCCGCCAGGCCGAAGTCAGCATCGCGCAGGCGCAGGCGTCGCTGCAGCGGATCATCGAAACGGCGCCGCTGGCGATCGCGCTGTTCGACGCGGCGAGCCAGCGGCTGCTGCAGCTCAACCAGATGGCGGCAGCCTTCTTCGGCCGGCCGCTGGCGGCGCTGGCCGGCCGCACGCTGCTCGAGGCGCTGGGCGACGACCCGGTGGTGCGCCTGGGGGCCGACCTGTCGGCTGCGCGCGCCGACGCCGAGGTGCTGCGCCGCGAGCTGCAGCGCCCGGGGCGCGGCGGCAGCGTGCGCTGGTGGGACATCCGGGTCGTGTCGCTGCCCGGCAGCGCCGCCGGCGGCGAACAGGTGCTGCTGGTGGCCAGCGACGTGACCGAGCAGCGCGCCGAAGCGGAACGGCGCTTCGAGGCCGCGATCGCGCAACGCGAGATGCTGGTCAAGGAAGTGCACCACCGGATCAAGAACAACCTGCAGGGCGTGGCCGGCCTGCTGCAGCACCACGCCGCGCGCCGCCCCGAGGTGGCGGCGGTGCTGACCGAATCGGTCGGCCAGGTGCAGGCGATCGCGCAGATCCACGGGCTGCAGGTCGGCGCCGGCGGGCCGCTGCGCCTGGCCAGCGTGCTCGAGGCGATCGCGCAGACGGTGCAGCGCACCTTCGGCCGGCCGGTGGCGGTGCAAATCGACGGCGACGCGCCGCGCGCCTTCGTGCTGCCCGAGGCCGAGTCGATTCCGATCGCGCTGACCGTCAACGAGCTGCTGACCAACGCCGTCAAGCACGGCGGCGAAGGCGAGGTGCGCTGCAGCCTGCAGGCCGAGGGCGACGCGGCACGGCTTTCGATCCTGAGCCCGGGCGCGCTGCCGCCCGGATTCGACCTGGCGCTGGTGCCCGGCGGCGTCAGCGGCCTGGGGCTGGTGCGCGCGCTGCTGCCGCGGCGCAGCGCGACGCTGACCCTGTGCACCCAAGGCGCACAGGTGCAGGCGCAGGTGCTGCTGCGCCCGCCGGGCGTGGCCCGCGCCGAAGGTTGATCGCCCGCGCCGCGGGCTTTGGGCGAGAATGCGGGCATACCGAGAACGCGATCCGCGTCGCCCCGATCACCGCACCATGGCCGCCAAAGGCAAGATCCTCGTCGTCGATGACGACCGGCTCGTGCTCGCCACCGTCACCCACGGCCTGAAGCAGGCGGGCTACGAGGTGGTGGACGCCGACAACGGCGACGACGCGATCCTGCTCGCGCACCAGCACCGGCCCGACCTGGCCTTGCTCGACATCCGGATGGAGGGCAAGAGCGGCTTCGACGTGGCCGCCTACCTGCGCGAGTCGCTGCGCGTGCCCTACATGTTCCTGTCGGCGTTCGCGGATCCGGCCACGGTGGCGAAGGTGGCCGAACTGGGCGCGGTGGCCTACCTGGTCAAGCCGCTGGACGTCAGCCAGATCGTGCCCACCGTCGATGCGCAGTTCGAGCGCATCCGCGCGCAGCGCGGTGCCGCGGCCACGCCGCCGGCCGTGCCGGCGGCGCACGGCGCCGACGTGGTCGCGCTCGCCGCGGGTGTGCTGATGCACCGCTATTCGCTGCAGCGCGGCGATGCGATGCAGCGGCTGCAGCGCATCGCCGATGCCGCCGGCGTCGGCCTGGCCGAGCAGGCCGAGCGGCTGGTGCGCGCCGTCGAGGAACTCGCCCGGCCCGGCGCAGCGTAGCGCGGCCGCGCCCGGCTGCCGCGCTTCCGGGGCTGAACCGCAGCGCCGGCGGCGCCGCGCGGTGTCGCCCGGGCGGGCGCGCGGCAGGGCGCGGCTGGCTGCCGGCTATCCCTGAAGCGTGAAGTGGAACCGGGCGCCGCGCCCGGGTTCGGCCTCGGCCCAGATGTCGCCGCCATGGCGGCGCACGATGCGCTTGACCGAAGCCAGCCCGACGCCGGTGCCGGGGAATTCGTTGGCGCTGTGCAGCCGCTGGAACACGCCGAACAGGCGCTCGGCGTTGCGCATGTCGAAGCCGGCGCCGTTGTCGGTGACGGTGTACACGCGCCGGCCGTCGCGCTGCGCGGCGCCGAAGCTGATCTGCGCGTGCGGCACCTGCGCGCTGTACTTCCACGCGTTGCCGAGCAGGTTCTCCAGCACCAGGCGCAGCAGCGTCGGGTCGCCGTCGACCACCAGCCCCGGCTCGATGCGCACCGTCGCCTGGCGCTGCGGCGCGCCGCGGCGCAGGTCGTCGACGACGAAGCCGGCCAGCTGCGACAGGTTGACCGGCTGGCGCGCCAGCGGCTGCGCCGACAGGTTGGCCAGCGCGAGCAGCGCATCGATCATGCTGTTCATCCGCGCCGCGGCGGCGAGCACGCGGTCGAGGTGGTCGTTGCCGATCTTGTCGAGCGCGCGGCCGTAGTCCTCTTTCAGGATGCGCGCGAAACCTTCGACCACCCGGATCGGCGCGCGCAGGTCGTGCGTGACGGTGTAGCTGAAGGCCGCCTGCTCGCTCAGCGCTTCCTCGGCGGCCGCGGCAGCGGGCACGGGCGGCAGGGGTTCGGCCGGCGGGCCGCCGGCGCGCGCGGTGCCGACGTAGCCCTCGAACCGGCCTTCGGCGTCGAAGCGCGGCACGCCGCGCAGCAGCCAGTGCGCGCCGCCCGCGCCGCCGGGGCTGCGCACCGCCACGTCGCGCAGCGGCGCCATCGATTCGAGCTGCGCGCGCAGGCCCGCGTGCGGGTCGCCGCTGGCGTCGAAGCGCTCCCACAGCGGCTGGCCGCCGCCCGCGGGTGCGGCCCAGGCGGCGGCGGGGGCATCGGAGGGCGGCTGCAAGCGCAGCAGGCGGTGGTTGCGGTCGGTCTGCCACTGCCATACGTCGAGCAGCTGGTCGAGCAGTTGCTGGCGCGCGCGCGTCGCCCGCAGCGTCTCGGTGTCGTCGCGCAGCTGTTGCAGCCGGCCCAGCCGGAAGGCCACGACGGCCATGGCGCCGAGCGCGACCATCGCGAACAGCCAGGGCCATCCATCCGCGGCAAGGCCGGCAACACTGGTGGCAGGCATGCAGTCATTGTAGAAGTGCGCTTTGCGGCGCTGCGCTGCGGGCGCCGCGCGGCGCCGGGGGGCGGCACCGGCGATGCCACGGCTGCGCCGGCGGCCGAAGCGGCGCGTGCCGGCGCCGATCGCGTGACTTATTCAGGCCCGCTGCAGCGGCCTGCTTCGTATCATCCGCGCGTGAATCCGCTTCAGCCCTCGGCACCGGACGCCGACGCATCGGCGCCGGCCGTGCTCGATGCGGCTGCGCTGCAACGGCTGCAGGCGCTCGATCCCAGCGGCGAGAACCGTGTCGTCGAGCGCGTGCTGCGCGCTTTCGAAGGCTCGCTGGAGCGGATGCTCGGCCAGGCCAGCGCCGCCCAGGCCAGCGGCGACCACGCGACCGTGCGCCACGTGGCCCATACGCTGAAGTCGTCGTCGGCCAGCGTCGGCGCGCTGCGGCTGTCGCAGCACTGCAGCGAGATCGAGCATCGGCTGCGCCGCGACGAATCAGCGGGTGTCGAGGCGTCGCTGCACGGGCTGCAGTCGGAAGGCTGGCGGGTGCTGGCCGCAGTGCGCCGGATGCTGGCGCCGTGACGCTCGCGCGATGAGCAGCAGCGATCCCTTGCGCGACGACCGCGGCATCCGCGCGACCGAGGTCCTGCTGGTCGACGACGACGAGGTCTACCTGCTGTTGACGGCGATCGCGCTGCGCGAGCGCGGCTTCGCGGTCACCGAGGCCGCCGGCGGCGAGCAGGCGCTGCGGCAGCTGGCCGAGCGCACCCCCGACCTGGTCGTGCTCGACGCGATGATGCCGGCGCTGGACGGCTTCGACACCTGCCGCCGGCTGCGCGCGCTGCCCGGCGGCGAGAACGTCCCGGTGCTGATGCTGACCGGGCTGGACGACGACGCGTCGATCCAGCGCGCCTACCAAGCCGGCGCGACCGACTTCTTCGTCAAGTCCAACCAGTGGAGCCTGCTCGCCGGACGGCTGCAGTACCTGATGCGCGCGTCGCGCACGCGGCTGGAGCTCGAGCGCAGCAAGGCCACGCTCGCGCGCGCGCAGGACCTGGCGCGCATGGGCAGCTTCGACTGGCGGCGCCAGGGCGGCAGCACCGGCCGGCTGATCCTGTCGACGCAGGGCCAGCGGGTGCTCGGGTTTGCACCGGGCCGAGGCGCCGGGTTGCGGCAATTGCTGCATCTGATCGCCGCCGACCGGCGCAAGGGCGTGCTGCGCATGCTGCGCGAGGCCGACCAGCACGCATCGGTGCTGGCCACCGACCTGCCGGTGCGCCTGCCCGACGGGCGCGAACGCATCATCCACGTCGAGGCCGAGCCCGAATTCGACGAGCAGGGCCGCGGCACCGGCTACACCGGCATCGTGCAGGACGTGACCGACCGGCGCCTGGCCGAGGACCGGATCCGCCACCTCGCCAACTTCGACTCGCTCACCGGCCTGCCCAACCGGCGCCACCTGGTGTGGCGGATGGAGCGCGCGATCGAGCATGCGCGCCGGCTGGGGCACCAGTGCGCGTTCCTGCTGATCGACCTGGACCGCTTCAAGCTCGTCAACGACACGCTCGGCCACGCCGCCGGCGACGAACTGCTGATGGAAGTGGCCGCCCGGCTGCGCGACTGCGTGCGCCATTGCGACCAGGTGTTCGAGGGTGCGCTCGAGGCCGCCGGCTCGCGCGCGCACCGCTCGCTCGAGGCGGTCGGGCGCCTGGGCGGCGACGAGTTCATCGCGCTGCTGCCCGAGGTCGGCGACGAGGCCGACGCGCAGCGCGTGGCGCAGCGCGTGCTCGAGAAGATGCGCGCGCCGATCCTGGTGGGCACGCAGGAGTGCTTCGTGACCGCCAGCGTCGGCATCGCGCTGTACCCGCGCGACGGCCAGTCGGTGGCCGACCTGCTGCGCAACTCCGACGTGGCGATGTACGCGGCCAAGGCGCAGGGCAAGGACGCCGCCGCGCTGTACAGCCCGATGCTGGCCGGCAGCGGCCGCGACCGGCTCGAGCTCGAGAGCGCGCTGCACAAGGCGATCGAACGCGGCGAGCTGGTGCTGCACTACCAGCCGATCATCGACGTGCGCTCGGCGCGGATGATCGGCGCCGAGGCGCTGATGCGCTGGCAGCGCGGCCCGGTGCTGGTGCCGCCGGGCGAATTCATCCCGCTGGCCGAGGAGACCGGGCTGATCGTGCCGATGTCGATGTGGGCGCTGCGCGAGGCGGCGCGCCAGGCGCGCGCGTGGAAGGCCAGCTTCGGCTTCGACGAATCGATCGCCGTCAACCTGCCGAGCCGGCTGTTCGAGCGCAGCGACCTGGTCGACCACATCGACGAATTCGCCACCGCGGCCGGCGTGCCGCACCGCTCGCTCAAGCTCGAGATCACCGAGAGCGGGCTGATGAAGGATCTGCAGGCGCTGACCCCGGGCCTGTACAAGCTGAAGGACCTGAACGTCGAGGTCGCGATCGACGACTTCGGCACCGGCTACTCGTCGCTGGCCTACCTGACGACGCTGCCGATCGCCGAGCTCAAGATCGACCGCTCCTTCGTGCAGAGCCTGGGCGTGTCGCCGCAGAGCGCGGCGGTGGTCACCGCGATCATCGCGCTGGCGCGCTCGCTCGGGCTGCGGGTGATCGGCGAGGGCGTCGAGAACCTGCGCCAGATGGAAGTGCTGCACCGGCTGGGCTGCGGCGCGATGCAGGGCTACCTGTTCAGCCGCGCGATTCCCGCCGACGAGATCGAGCGCTGGCTGCAGCAGACGGTGCTGCCGCGCAAGGCGCCGTGGATCGCGCGCGCGGCCGGCCAGGAGCCCGGCGGCGACGGCCTGCGCGCCGCCGGCGGCCGCCCGGCCTGATCGCCGAAAGGACCCCTCGGATGGACATGGCCCAGGGCGCGGCGCAGCTGGCGGCCGCGGCGTCGCCGGTGCAGCTGGCCAAGGCCGCGCTGCGCCGCATGGCGCTGGACAAGGTCGAGCCCACGCCCGAGAACTATGCGCGCGCCTATGCGGCCGAAGGCGGGCCGGCCGCTGCCGCCGCGCCGCCGCCGGCGCCGCGCGCGCTGCTGCAGCGCATCGCCGCGCAGCTCGACGACAGCGGCGGCGACGCATTGGCGCAGGCACTGACCGGTGCGCGCTGGGACGCCGCCGCCGCGGCGCTGGACCGGCTGGCGGCCGACTCGGCGGCGCAGGCGCAGGACTGGGCGCTGCTGATCGAGCGGCTGGCGCATGGCCTGGATCGCGGCAGCCGCAGTTGGACCCCGGCGCGCAAGCGCGACAGCCTGCTGCGCGTGCTGGGCGGCAGCCGCGGCGACGAGCGCCGGCTGCGGCTGCGCATCGATCACCTGCTGCACGCCTGGGCAGGCGAGGGCGCGGATGCGCCGGTCGAAACCGCCGGCCCGGCGCCGCAGGCGCTGGCGAAGCCGGGCGATGCGCCGCCGGCCGCGGCGGATGCCGCCGTGCAGCCGGCCGCTGCCGGGGCCGTTGACTGGTTCGCACTGGTGGCCCATCTCGAAGGCGCGCTGCGTGCGGCGCTGCCCGGCGGCGAGCCGCGCGCGCAGGAGCTGGCCGCGGCGCTCGAGAGGCTGGCGGGCGAAGTCGCCGCTGCCGGTGCGACGCCGGCGCTGGTGGGCGAGGCCGACGCGTTGTGCCTGCGCGCGCGCCGGCTGCTGGCGCACCGCCAGCACCTGCTCGACGAGCTCGGCAAGCTGTGCATCGAGCTGACCCGCGGCCTGACCGAGCTGGCCGAGGACGACAGCTGGGCGCGCGGCCAGTGCGAGGCCGTGCAGGCGCGGCTGACCGAGGGCCTGAACGTGCGCAGCGTGCGCGCCGCCGCCGACCTGCTGGCCAACGCGCGCAAGCGCCAGGCGGCGCTGCGCGGCGAGCGCAACCAGGCGCGCGACGCGCTCAAGGAACTGATCCAGGGCATGCTCGGCGAGATCGGCAGCTTCGCCGAGCACACCGGGCGCTTCCACGACAACGTCGGCCGCCACGCCGAGGCGATCGCCAAGGCCGATTCGCTCGACAGCCTGGCCGGCGTGGTGCACCAGATGCTGCACGACAGCAGCGAGGTGCAGGTGCTGGTGCAGCAGACGCAGGGGCGGCTGCGCGCCGAGCAGGAGCGCGCCGGCGCGGCGCAGCTGCGGGTGCGCGAGCTCGAGGGCGAGTTGCGCCGCCTGTCCGACGAGGCCTGCACCGACGCGCTGACCCAGGTCGCCAACCGACGCGGGCTGGCGCAGGCCTTCGGTGCCGAGCGCGCGCGCATGCAGCGTGCCGGCGCCGGGGCGGGGCTGGCGGTCGGGCTGATCGACATCGACAACTTCAAGAAGCTCAACGATTCGCTCGGCCACGCCGCCGGCGACGTGGCGCTGCAGCGCCTGGCGGCCGAAGTGCGCGCGCGGCTGCGGCCGCAGGACACGGTGGCGCGCTTCGGCGGCGAGGAATTCGTGCTGCTGCTGCCCGACACCGCCGCGGCCGATGCGCAACGCGTGCTGACGCGGCTGCAGCGCGAGCTGACTGCGAGCCTGTTCATGCACGACCGGCAGGAGGTGTTCGTGACCTTCTCGGCCGGCGTGACCGCCCTGCGCGGCGACGAGCCGCTCGAGGCCGCGCTCGAGCGCGCCGACGAGGCGCTGTACGAGGCCAAGCGCAACGGCAAGAACCGCACCTGCGCCGTCTGATCCGATCCGGTGCGCCGCGCGCGCCGTTCCTCGCTATGCTCCCGTGTCCGACGGGAGAGCCGCGATGAACCAGGATGCCGAGCAGCAGCGATTGGATGCGGCGCGCAGCGGTGCGGCCGCGTGGAAGCAGTGGGGCCCGTACCTGAGCGAGCGCCAGTGGGGCACGGTGCGCGAGGACTACAGCGCCGACGGCGACGCCTGGAACTACTTCACCCACGACCAGGCGCGCTCGCGCGCCTACCGCTGGGGCGAGGACGGCCTGCTCGGCGTCAGCGACGACCACCAGGTGCTGTGCTTCGCGCTGGCGCTGTGGAACGGCCGCGACCCGATCCTGAAGGAGCGGCTGTTCGGCCTGGCTAACAGCGAGGGCAACCACGGCGAGGACGTGAAGGAGTGCTACTTCTATCTCGACTCGACGCCGACGCACTCGTACCTGTTGGGGCTGTACAAGTACCCGCAGGCCGCCTTCCCCTACGACGACCTGGTGCGCACCAACCGCGCGCGCGGCAAGCAGGAGCCCGAGTACGAGCTGCTCGACACCGGCGTGTTCGACGACGGCCGCTGTTTCGACGTGTTCGTCGAATACGCGAAGGCCGCGCCCGACGACCTGCGCGTGCGCATCCGCGTGTGCAACCGCGGGCCCGAGGCCGCGGCGCTGCAGCTGCTGCCCACGCTGTGGTTCCGCAACACCTGGTCGCAGCCGGGCGGCGGGTCGAAGCCCGAGCTGCGCGCGCTGGCCGGCGGCGTCGTGCACGCGCGCCACACCGACCCGCTGTTCCGGGAATCGCTGGCCGACCATTGGCTGTACGTGGACGGCAGCGCGGCGCTGCTGTTCACCGAGAACGAGACCAACCACGAGCGCCTGGGCAGCGGCACCAACGCGTCGCCCTACGTGAAGGACGGCATCGGCGAATTCGTCGTGCACGGCCGCGCAGGTGCCGTGAACCCGGCCGGCATCGGCACCAAGGTCGCGGTGCAGCGGGTGCTCGAGGTCGGCGCCGGCGCCGAGCAGGTGATGCGGCTGCGGCTGACGGCGCGGCCGCCGGATGCGGTGGGCGACGCCTTCGCCGACTTCGACGCCGTGTTCGCCGCGCGCATCGCCGAGGCCGACGCCTTCTATGCCGGCATCACGCCGCCGGCGGTGGCGGCCGACCCCGACCGCGCGAACGTGCTGCGCCAGGCGCTGGCCGGCATGCTGTGGTCCAAGCAGTACTTCTACTACGACCTCGACCAGTGGCTCGAGGAGCACGGCGCCGGCGGCCAGCTGCCGCCGCACGAGCGCCGCCAGGTGCGCAACCGCGACTGGTCGCACATGTTCAACGACGACATCATCTCGATGCCCGACAAGTGGGAGTACCCGTGGTACGCGGCCTGGGACCTGGCCTTCCACATGCTCCCGTTGGGCATGGTCGACCCCGACTTCGCCAAGCAGCAGCTCGATCTGATGCTGCGCAACGACTACCTGCACCCCAACGGCCAGCTGCCGGCCTACGAGTGGAACTTCGGCGACGTCAACCCGCCGGTGCACGCGTGGGCGACCTACCAGCTGTACCTGATGGATCAGGAGCGGCGCGGCGGGCGCGGCGACATCGAGTTCCTGAAATACGCGTTCTCCAAGCTGCTGGTCAACTTCACCTGGTGGGTCAACCGCAAGGACCGCACCGGCGCCAACGTGTTCGAGGGCGGCTTCCTCGGGCTGGACAACATCGGCGTGTTCGACCGCTCGGCGCCGCTGCCCACCGGCGGGTACCTCGACCAGGCCGACGGCACCGCGTGGATGGCCTTCTTCAGCCAGCAGATGCTGCGCATCGCGGTCGAGCTGGCGCTGCACGAGCCGCTGTACGAGGAGTTCGTCGAGAAGTTCTTCCAGCACACGCTGTACATCTCGGCCGCACTCGACCGCATGGGCGACCGCGGCGACGACATGTGGGACGAGGCCGACGGCTTCTTCTACGACGTGCTGCGCCTGCCCGACGGCAGCGCGACGCGGCTGAAGGTGCGCTCGATCGTCGGCCTGCTGCCGCTGGTGGGCATGGCGGTGTTCGAGGACGACATCGTCCAGAAGCTGCCACGCTTCACCGAGCGCGCGCGCGTCTTCGGCCGGCGCCACCCCGAGCTCGTCGCCAGCGTGCACCTGCCGAGCCTGCAAGGCGTGGCCGGGCGGCGGATGCTGGCGATCGTCGACGAGACCAAGCTGCGCCGCATCCTGGCGCGCATGCTCGACGAGAACGAGTTCTTCAGCCCCTACGGCATCCGTTCGCTGTCGCGCCACCACCTCGAACACCCGTACGTGTTCCACCACGGCGGGCAGGACTACCGCGTGGCCTACGTGCCCGGCGATTCCGACAGCGGCATGTTCGGCGGCAATTCCAACTGGCGCGGCCCCGTGTGGATGCCGATCAACTTCCTGCTGTACTCGACGCTGCTGCGCCTGTACGCGTACTACGGCGAAGCCTTCCAGATCGAATGCCCGACCGGCTCGGGGCAGCAGATGACGCTGCTCGAGGTCGCCAAGGAACTGGGCGAGCGGCTGACGCGGCTGTTCGTGCGCGACGCGTCGGGTGCGCGCCCGGCGCACGGCGCCGCGGCGAAGTACCGCGACGACCCGCACTGGCGCGACCTGGTGCTGTTCTACGAATACTTCCACGGCGACACCGGCGCGGGCGTCGGCGCCAGCCACCAGACCGGCTGGACCGGCTGCATCGCGCGCATCATCCAGGCCAATGCGCTGGTCACGCCGGAGCTGCTGCTCGCACCCGGCGCCGAGGCCCGCGCGATGCGGCTGCTGCACGGCACCGGGGCGCCTGGCCCCGAAGCATCCATCCCGTCGAATCCGCAAGCATCCCGCCCATGACCCACCCGACCGACCCTGCCGCCTGGACCCGCCGCACCACGCTGAAGGACGGCACGCCGGTGCTGATCCGGCCGGTGCGCGCCGACGACCGCGAGCGCCTGATCCGCGCCTTCCGCGAGCTCGAGCCCGAAACCGTCTACACCCGCTTCTTCTCGGCCAAGCGCGAGCTCAGCGAGTACGACTTCGCGCGCATCGCCGGCAGCGATTTCGTGCATGCGCTGGCGCTGGTGGCCACGGTGCCGCGCGACGGCGACGAGCAGATCATCGGCGGCGGCGCCTACACGATGCTCGATCGGGCGGGCGAGCCGCCCACCGCCGAGGTGTCGTTCACGATCGAGGAGGACTACCACGGCCAGGGGCTGGCGTCGCGCTTCATGGCGTTGCTGATCGAGGCCGGCCGTGTGCGCGGGATCGCCCGCTTCGAGGCCGATGTCATGGCCGGCAACCTGGGCATGCTGACGGTGTTCGAGCGCAGCGGCCTGCCGCAGACGCGCCGCCTCGAGGGCGGCGCCGTCCACGTCGTGATGGAGCTGGCGCCGCCGGCCGAGCCGCCGGCCGCGGCCGGCGCGTAGCATCGCGCTGCCGCACTCCCGCCGGCCCTTTGCACGCATCGATGGACAGTTACCGCAACCGCACTTTCGACGAGATCGCCGTCGGCGAATCGATCACCCGTTCGCACCGCCTCACCAAGCCGGACGTGGAGGCGCTGGCCTTCGTGTCGGGCGACGTGGATCCGTTCCACACCGACCAGGCCAACACCCGCGCCGACCCGATGTCGGCCGAGGCCGTGGCCGCCGAGGCGCTGGTCTCGGCGCTGCTGCAGCGCCGCCTGCCCGGCCCGGGCACCGAGATCATCGCGCAGGACCTGCGCTTTTGCGGCGCGATGGCGGTGGGCGACCAGATCGCCGGCACGCTGACGGTGAAGGAGAAGATCGCGCAGGGCCACCGCATCGTGTTCGACGTGCGCGTGACCAATGGCGACATCGCGCTGATCACCGGCACCGTGACCGTGATCGCACCCACCGAGCGCATCGCCTTCACCGACATGGCCACGCCGCAGTTCGTGCTGAGGCGCAACGACGCCTTCGCGCGCCTGCTCGAGCGCTGCAAGGGCATCCCGGCCGTGCGCTGCGCGGTCGTGCACCCCTGCGACCGCGATTCGCTGCTCGGCCCGCTGGAGGCGGCCAAGCGCGGGCTGATCGAGCCGGTGCTGGTGGGGCCCGAGGCGAAGATCCGCGCGACCGCCGAGGAGCACCGCGTCGACCTGGGCGGGCTGCGCATCGTGTCCACCGAGCACAGCCACGCCGCCGCCGATGCGGCGGTCGCGTTGGCGCGCTGCGGCGAGGTGCACGCGCTGATGAAGGGCAGCCTGCACACCGACGAGCTGATGGGCGCGGTCGTCGCCGCCACCGGGTTGCGCACGGCGCGGCGCGTCAGCCACGTGTTCGTGCTCGACGTGCCGGCCTACCCGCGCATGCTGCTGGTCACCGACGCGGCGATCAACGTCGCGCCCGACGCGCGCGCCAAGGCCGACATCGCGCAGAACGCGATCGAGCTGGCGCTGGTGCTGGGCATCGAGCAGCCGCGCGTGGCGATCCTGGCGGCGGTCGAGAACGTGAACCCGGACATGCCGAGCACCGTCGACGCCGCCGTGTTGTGCAAGATGGCCGATCGCGGCCAGATCACCGGCGGGCTGCTCGACGGGCCGCTGGCCTTCGACAACGCGGTCAGCGAGGAGGCGGCGCGCACCAAGCGCATCGTGTCGCCGGTGGCCGGCCGCGCCGACATCCTGCTGGCGCCCGACCTGGAAGCCGGCAACATGATGGCCAAGCAGCTGCAGTACCTGGCCGGCGCCGATTCGGCCGGCATCGTGCTCGGAGCGCGCGTGCCGATCGTGTTGACCAGCCGGGCCGATTCGGTGCGCTCGCGGCTCGCGTCCACCGTCGTCATGGTGCTGCTGGCCGATGCCCAGCGCCGCCAGCGCGAAGGCGGGGCTTGAGCATCGCCCGGGCCGCATCCCGACCGAGCGGGCACAGCCCCGATTCAGCCTCGCTTGGCCGCGCGCCACAGCTCGACGAAGGCCTGGCGCGCGGGCGAGCGGCGGCGCGGGTTCCACACGCACCACGAAGTGGACTGGATCCGGCTGGGCCTTAGCGTCGCGAAGCGCACGCCGTGCATCCCCGATGCACCGATCGCCGCCGGCACCACCGCCACGCCCATGCCCTCGGCCACCAGCGCGACCACCGACAACCAGTGGCGCGCCTCGAACTGCACCTGCGGCCGAAAGCCGGCGGCGATGCACAGCGCGATCACCTGCTCGTAGTACAGCGGCGAAGCCGAGCGGGCGAAGAGCACGAAGGGGTCGGCTGCCAGCTCGCGCAAATCCAGCCGGCTGCTGCGCGCCAGCGCGTGGCCTTCGGGCAGGCAGGCGACGAAGGGCTCGTCGGCGACCAGCAGCCCGTCCAGGCCGTCGGGGACCTGCGGCACGTGCACGAAGCCGGCCTCGAGGCGGTCGTGCGCGAGCGCGTCGATCTGCTCGGCCGAATTCAGCTCGACCAGCGTCAGCACCACCCCGGGCCAGGCGCTGCGGTACGCGGCCACCGCTTGGGGCAGGCCGCGGTAGAGCATCGAGCCCGAGAAGCCCACGCGCAGACGCCCGGTGCTGCCGCCGGCCACGCGGCGCGCGTGCTCGGCCGCTTCGCCCGACTGCGCGAGCAGGTGGCGCACGTCGTCGAGGAAGGCCTCGCCTGCGGGCGTCAGCGCGACGCGCTTGCTGTCGCGCTCGAACAGCTTCGCGCCCAGTTCGTCCTCGAGCTGGCGGATCGCCAGCGACAGCGGCGGCTGCGAGATCGCGAGCCGGCCGGCGGCACGGCCGAAGTGCAGCTCGTCGGCGACCGCGGCGAAATAGCGCAGGTGGCGCAGCTCCATCGCCGCAGCGTACGATACTCACACGATATCGATCAAGAGAGAAATAGGATTGGACGGTATCGGCTGCACTCCGGATACTGGGCGCCTGCCCCCTGCAATCCAGACCGGAGACAAGCGATGAGACTCGAGGCCCCCGCAGCGCCCGCGATGTACGTGCCCGACAGCTACGGCCGCAACCTGTACCGGGTCGACCCGCAGTACGAGCGGCTGCTGCAGGCCTACCTGCCGGCCGACCTGTACGCCCATCTGCTTCCGCATCTGGACCGGCTCGGCGGCTTGGCCGGCGGCCGGCTCGACGACCTGGCCGCCACCGCCGACCGCAACCCGCCGGTGCTGCACCAGCGCACCCGCAACGGCGGCGACGCGCAGCGCATCGAGAAGCACCCGGCCTACGAGGAGCTCGAGCGCTGGGCCTATTCCGAGTTCGGCCTGGCGGCGATGTCGCACCGCGGCGGCGTGCTCGGCTGGAGCCAGCCGATGCCGCCGGCAGCCAAGTACGCCTTGACCTTCCTGTTCGTGCAGGCCGAGTTCGGCCTGTGCTGCCCGGTGAGCATGACCGATTCGCTCACGCGCACGCTGCGCAAGTTCGGCGACCCGGCGCTGGTCGCGCGCTTCCTGCCCGAGCTGACCAGCGTCGACATGGACGAACTGGCGCAGGGCGCGATGTTCATCACCGAGCATGGCGCCGGCTCCGACGTGGGGGCATCGCTGACCACCGCGCGCCCGGCGGGCGACGGCAGCTGGCTGCTCGACGGCGACAAGTGGTTCTGCTCCAACCCCGACGCCGGCTTCGCGATGGTGCTGGCACGGCCCGAGGGCGCGGTCGCCGGCACCAAGGGCCTGGCGCTGTTCCTGCTGCCGCGCACGCTGGCCGACGGCTCGCCCAACCACTACCGCATCCTGCGCCTGAAGGACAAGCTGGGCACCCGCTCGATGGCCAGCGGCGAGATCCGGCTCGAAGGCGCGGTGGCGTACCTGGTGGGCGACATCGACCGCGGCTTCGTGCAGATGACCGACATGATCAACAGCTCGCGGCTGTCCAACGGCGTGCGTGCCGCCGGCCTGATGCGCCGCGGCCTGAACGAGGCGCTGTTCGTCGCGCGCGAACGCATGGCCTTCGGCAAGCGGTTGATCGACCTGCCGCTGATGCAGCGCCAGCTCGTCAAGATGATGGTGCGCACCGAGCAGGCGCGCACGATGATGTTCCAGACGGCGGCGGCGCTGCAGCTGGCCGACTCGGGCGATCCGGCCGGGCGCGGCCTGGTCCGCATCATGACGCCGCTGATCAAGTTCCGCGCCTGCCGCGACGCGCGCACGGTGGCCGGCGACGCGATGGAGGTGCGCGGCGGCTGCGGCTACATCGAGGAATGGGCCGAAGCGCGCGTGGTGCGCGACGCGATGCTGGGTTCGATCTGGGAAGGCACCAGCAACATCGTTGCGCTGGACGTGCTGCGCTCGATCCGCAAGTCCGACACCGCCAACCAGCTCGCCGCGCACTGGAGCCGCCAGCTCGCCGGGGCCGACCTGCCGGCCGCGCTGCGCGCCCGGTTCGACGCGACGCTGGGCCGCGTGACCGAGCTCGCCAACTGGGCGGCGGCGTCGCAGCGCGAGGAACTGGCGCGGCAGGCGGCGACGGCGCTGTACGACGCCACCACCGCCGTCGGCATGGCCTGGGAGGCGCAGCAGACCGGCGACGCGCGGCGCCTGGTGCTCGCCGACCTGGTGCTGCGCCACCGCCTCGCGGCGCGCGACCCGCTCGGGCGCGAAGCCGATCCGGCGGCGCTGTACGCGCGGCTGCTGTCGGAGGAGCCGATGAGCCGGGCTGAAGCCGGCGCGCTCGCCTGAAGCGCGCAACGGGAGGCCACGCGATGAGCATTCCACGGCGCGCGCTGCTGGCGATCACCGCTGCCGCGTGGCTGCACGCGGCCGGGCCGGCGGTGGCGCAGCCCGACTACCCGAGCCGCGTCGTCACGCTGGTGGTGCCCTATGCCGCCGGCGGGCCGACCGACGCGATGGCGCGGCTGCTGGCGGCGAACATCAAGCCGGCGCTCGGCCAGACGATGATCGTCGAGAACAAGGCCGGCGCCGGCGCCAACATCGGCGCGGAGTTCGTCGCGCGCGCCGCACCCGACGGCTACACGCTGCTGTTCGGCACCTCCGCGCCGCTGGGCATCAACCTGTACCTGTACCCGAAGATCGGCTACGACCCGTTCAAGAGCTTCGCGCCGGTGATCCAGATCGGCTACCTGCCCAACGTGCTGGTCGTGCACCCGAGCGTGCCGGCGAAGAACGTGCAGGAGCTGGTCGCCTACGCCAAGGCCCACAAGGGCACGCTGAGCTTCGCGTCGTCGGGCAACGGCGCCTCGTCGCACCTGGCCGGCGAGATGTTCAACCTGCAGGCCGGCACCGACATCGTGCACGTGCCCTACAAGGGCACGGGCCCGGCGCTGAACGACTTGGTGGGCGGCCAGGTCAGCATGTCCTTCACCGATGTGCTCACGGCGCTGCCGTTCATCCAGAGCGGCAAGCTGCGCGTGCTCGGCGTGACCACGCTGAAGCGCTCGCGGGCGCTGCCCGACGTGCCGACGCTGGCCGAGCAGGGCTTGAAGGATTTCGACGCCAGCGTGTTCTTCGGCATCGTCGCGCCGGCGGGCACGCCGCAGCCCGTTGTCGACAAGCTGAACGCCGCGTTCGCCAAGGTCCTGGACGACCCGGGCGTGAAGGAGCGGCTCGAGAAGCAGGGGCTCGAGCCGCCGCGGGACCACACGCCGGCCGCGCTCGCCGCCTACATGAAGAGCGAAGCCGAGAAGTGGCGGCAGGTGATCAAGGTGTCCGGCGCGCGCGCCGACTGAAGGAGGCCGCTGCACCATGAGCGAAGCTGCAAACACCGGCGCGCTGGCCGGCATCCGCGTGATCGACCTGTCGCGCATCCTGGGCGGCCCGTACTGCGGCCAGATCCTGGGCGACCACGGCGCCGACGTGCTCAAGATCGAGCCGCCGCAGGGCGACGACACCCGCACCTGGGGACCGCCGTTCCACGACGGCGTGGCGTCGTACTACTACGGCCTGAACCGCAACAAGCGCGGCACCCGGCTCGACCTGGCGAGCGCGCCCGGGCGCGAGGTGCTGCTGACGCTGCTCGAAGGCGCCGACGTGCTGATCGAGAACTTCAAGACCGGCACGATGGAGAAGTGGGGGCTGGGCTGGGAGCGGCTGTCGGCCCGCTTCCCGCGGCTGATCCACTGCCGCGTCAGCGGCTTCGGCGCCGACGGGCCGCTGGGCGGGCTGGCCGGCTACGACGCGGCGGTGCAGGCGATGGCCGGCATCATGAGCGTCAACGGCGAGGTCGGCGGCGAGCCGCTGCGCGTCGGGCTGCCGGTGGTCGACATCACCACCGGCATCTACGCCGCGCTGGGCGTTCTGCTGGCGCTGCACGAGCGCAGCCGCAGCGGCCGCGGCCAGTTCGTCGAGTCGAGCCTGTACGACTGCGGGCTGTCGCTGCTGCACCCGCACGCGGCCAACTGGTTCGAGGACGGCCGCGAGCCCCGGTTGACCGGCAACGCACATCCGAACATCTACCCGTACGACGCCTTCCCGACGCGCACCGCGCCGATCTTCCTGGCGGTCGGCAACGACCGCCAGTTCGGCCTGCTGTGCGGCCACCTCGGCGTCTCCGAACTCGCCGCCGACGCGGCCTACGCGAGCGCCGGTGCGCGCTCGGTCAACCGCGTCGCGCTGCGCGAGCGCCTGGTCGCGCTGCTGGCCGACCAGGACGGCCCGGCGCTGGCGCAGACCCTGATGGACCTGGGCGTGCCCTGCGCGCCGGTGCTGTCGGTCAGCGCGGCGCTGACGCATCCGCACACCGCGCACCGCGAAATGGTCGTCACGATCGGCGAGCATTACCGCGGCCTGGCGTCGCCGGTGAAGCTCAGCCGCACGCCGGCGCGCTATCGCCTGGAGCCGCCGGTCGATTCAGGCGATTGACGGTGGAGGCGGGCGCGCGGCGCCCGGCTCGCCCTGCGTCGATATCACTCATCTGGCGGAAGCGGTGAGATTCGAACTCACGAGCCCTTGCGGGCTGCCGGTTTTCAAGACCGGTGCAATCGGCCACTCTGCCACGCTTCCATGTTGCCGGTTGAGCCTTCACTCACATCGCTGCGCGATATGAGTTCCGGCGCAACGCCATTGGCGTTGAACAAGACCGGTGCAATCGACCGCTCTGCCACGCTTCCGGCGCCGCGATTCTAGGCAGTCGGCCCTTCACCCGGGCACCTGCGCCTGCTCGCAGCGCACCTGCACCACCTCGCGCCGGCCGCCGTCGACGCGCACCGCGGTGAGCGCGCCGCCCCACACGCAGCCGGTGTCGATCGCCAGCAGGTCGGGGCGGTTGACCAGGCCGAGCATCGACCAGTGGCCGAAGGCGATCGGCACGCCCTGGGTGCGCCGCCCCGGCACTTCGAACCACGGCAACATGCCGGGCGGTGCACGCTCCAGCCCCTCCTTGGTCTGCAGGTCCAGCCGGCCGTCGGCGCTGCACAGGCGGATGCGGGTCAGCGCATTGACCACGAAGCGCCAGCGCGCCGGGCCTTCGAGCGCCGCCTCCCAGCGCGCCGGCTCGTCGCCGTACATCGTGCGCAGCAGCGTGCCCGGGTCGGGGCCCCGCAACTGCGCCTCGACTTCGGCGGCCAGCGCCAGCACCTGCGCGGCGTCCCACTGCGGCGCGACGCCGGCGTGCACCACCAGCCAGTCGCCAAAGCGCAGTGCCAGCGGCTGGTGGCGAAGCCAGTCCAGCCACTGGTCGCGCCGATCCGACGCCAGGATGTCGGCGATCGTGTCGCGGCGGCCGGGCCGGCGCGCGCCGTGGGCCACGGCGAGCAGGTTCAGGTCGTGGTTGCCGAGCACGCAGCGCGCGGCCGCACCGAGCGCGCCGATGCGCTCGAGCGTGGCCAATGACTGCGGGCCGCGGTTGACCAGGTCGCCGACCAGCATCAGCCGGTCGCGCGACGGCGAGAATCCCAGTTCGGTGAGCAGCCGTTCGAAGGCGCCGCAACAGCCCTGCACGTCGCCCACCAGGTAGTCCATGCGGGGATTCTGCTACGCTGCGGCCCCTTCGCTTCACCCCTTGCCGCGCGGCGCGCGGCCGTGCATGGAACTGGCGCTGCTGGTCTTTCTGATTCTGTTGAACGGCGCCTTCGCCATGTCGGAGATGGCGCTGACCGCAAGCCGCAGGGCACGCCTGCAGGTGATGGTCGAAGCCGGCGCGCCCGGCGCGCAGGCGGCGATCGAGCTGAACGAGCACCCGACGCGGTGGCTGTCGACGGTGCAGGTCGGCATCACGTCGATCGGCGTCCTCAACGGCATCGTCGGCGAGGCGGCCTTTGCCGAGCCGCTCGGCGCCTGGCTGCAGCAGGTGCTGCCGCTGCGCCCGAAGGCCGCCGGCCTGACGGCCACCGCGCTGGTGGTGGCGATCATCACCTTCCTGACGATCATCTTCGGCGAGCTGGTGCCCAAGCGCATCGGCCAGATGTACCCGGAAAGCGTCGCGCGCATCGTCGCCGCGCCGATGAACGCGCTGTCGCTGGTGGCGCGGCCCTTCGTCTGGGCGCTGTCGGCCAGCACCGAGGGCGTGCTGCGGCTGCTCGGCATCCGCGCCGCGCCGCCGCGCAGCGTGACCGAGGCCGAGATCGCCGCCAGCCTGGAAGAGGGGCTGGACGCCGGCGTGATCGAGGCGCAGGAGCACCAGATGGTGCGCAACGTGTTCCGCCTGGACGACCGCCAGATCGGCTCGATGATGATCCCGCGCGCCGAGATCGTGTGGCTGGACGCCGGCGCGCCCTTCGCGCAGATGCTCGAGCGCATGCAGGAGGCCGGGCGTTCGCGCTATCCGGTGTGCCGGGGCGGGCTGGACGACGTGATCGGCGTGGTCTCTGCGCACACGCTGCTGCCGCCGCTGGCGCGCGGCGAGCAGCCGGATCTGGCGGCGCACACCAGCGCGCCGGTGTTCGTGCCCGAGACCTTGTCGGGTATGGAACTGCTCGAGCACTTCAAGCGCAGCAGCGCGTCGATGGTGTTCGTGGTCGACGAATACGGCGCGGTGCAGGGCATGATCACGGAGCGCGACCTGCTCGAGGCGATCACCGGCGAATTCGGCGTCAGCGCCGGCGAAGAGGCGTGGGCCACGCAGCGCGCCGACGGCAGCTGGCTGATCGACGGGCTGATGCCGATCCCCGAGCTGAAGGACCGGCTCGGGCTGAAGGCCGTGCCCGAGGAGGACCGCGGCCGCTACAACACGCTGGCCGGGATGGTGATGCTGCTGCTGGGCCGGCTGCCGGCCACCGCCGATGCGGTGGACTGGGAAGGCTGGCGCTTCGAGGTGGTGGACCTGGACGGCAAGCGGGTGGACAAGCTGCTGGTGCAGCGCATCGGCGACGACGACGGCAGCGGCCGGCCGTGACCGGCCCGCCCCGGGCTGCTGCGTGTCAGAAGATGTGGCGCACGCCGATCTGCACTCCCTGCGAGTTGTGGCCCGGCGTCAGTGGGGAGCTGGCGTTGGTGACCCGGTAGCCGGCATTGCCGCTGTTGTTGATCGTCGAGTAGATCGCGTACAGCGCGGTGCGCACCGACAGTTCGTAGTTCGCCGAAATCGCGAACTGCGTCGCGTTGTTGCTGGAGATGGTGCCGCCGCCCCTGGCGTCGCCCCAGCTGATGTTGAAGCGCCACAGGTCCAGGGGTGCCGTCGCGCCGATGAACCAGTTGTCCTGCTGCGAGCCGGGGAAGCCGCCGCCGGAAATGTCGATCTGGTTGTAGATGCCCGACACCCGCACGACGCCGAAATCCCACCAGCCGCCGATGTTCCACACCTTGGCCTTGACCGAGTTGTCGGCCGTCAGCCAGGTTTCGGCGTAGGCGGCGGCCACGTTGTAGGGGCCGGCCGAATAGCCGATCCGCCCGCCCGCGTACTTGTTGCCGGGGGCGTCCTCGCCGGCGGCCACCGACAACTGGCCGACCAGGCCGCTGCCGGCGGTGCCGCCCGGCAGCACGTAGGACGCCATGTTGTTGGCGCGCACCAGCGTGCCGTAGACGCCGCCGGTGCCTTGCGTCAGCTGGCGATCGATCGCGATGTTCTGCGCGTTGCCGACGCCGGTGGTGCCGAAGGGATCGAACACGGCCCAGTTCCAGTGGGTCGGCGTGTTGTCGCGGCCCAGCCGAATTTCGCCCCAGGGATTGAACAGGCTGACCGTCGAGCGCCGCCGGAAATTGAAGCCGCCGATGGCCGCATCGCCGTTGCCGTAGCTGGCGGTGGAGGTGCCGGTATCGGGGTTGATCTCGCCCTCGAGCCAGAAGCCGGCGCGCAGGCCGCCGCCCAGGTCTTCGATGCCGCGGAAACCGAGGCGGCCGGTCGCCATCCCGTTGGTGCCGAGCTGCCAGGAGCTCTCGTCGTTCTTGATCCAGCCGACGTTGACGTCGACCACGCCGAAGAGGGTGACCGACGACTGCGCGAAAGCCGGCGCGCAGGCGGCGCCGGCGAGCAGCGCGGCGGCGGCGGCGGCGGCGAGTGGGGATCGGGTCATGGCGACTGCGGCTCCTTTGTTGATGCGGCGAGCGGGTCCAGGCCCAGGGCCCACTGCCGCGGCAAGCCAGTAACGGGATGCGGCCGAGTCTACGCACGGCCGCGGGCGGCGCACACTCGGGTTTCATCCCATTCGCGGATTCACAACAGCGGCCGGCCGGCCGGGGCGGGCGGCGTCGCGGCCGGGGCGGGCGCGGTGGCGGGTGCGGCGCCCTTCGTGGCGACAATGGCACGATGCAGGGCCGCGCGGACGCGGACGGCATGGCGGCCGGCAGCCCCGGCCGCAGGCAGGCACGGCGCGCGCATCGCGCACATGAACGCTTCGAACCCGGGAGATCCGAGATGAGCGAACCCCTGATCCTCAGCGCCACGCAGGGCGCGGTGCGGACGGTCACGCTGAACCGTCCGGCGGCGCTGAACAGCTTCACCGGCGCGATGCACGAGCAGCTGCTGGCGGCGCTCGACGCGGCCGCCGGCGACGCCGCGGTGCGTGCGGTGGTCGTCACCGGCGCCGGCCGCGGCTTCTGCGCCGGGCAGGATCTGAACGACGCGGACATGCGCGCGCCCGACGGCGGCGCACCCGACATCGGCGCGGTGATCGAGCGGCGCTACCTGCCGCTGGCGCTGCGCGTGCGCTCGATGCCGGTGCCGGTGATCGCCGCGGTCAACGGCGTGGCCGCCGGCGCGGGCGCGAACTTCGCGCTGGGCTGCGACTTCGTGATTGCGGCGCGCAGCGCGGGCTTCATCCAGGCCTTCTCGAAGATCGGGCTCGTCCCCGACTGCGGTGGTACCTGGCTGCTGCCGCGGCTGGTGGGCCGCGCGCGTGCGATCGGGCTGGCGATGACCGGCGACAAGCTGCCGGCCGAGGAAGCGCAGCGGATCGGCCTGATCTGGCAGTGCGTCGACGACGCCGCGCTGATGGAGCAGGCGCTCGCGCTGGCCGGGCGCCTGGCGGCGCTGCCGAGCCGCGCGCTCGCCGACACGCGGCGCGCACTCGACGACGCGGCGATGCTCGACTACGGCGCGGCGCTGCAGCTCGAGGCCCGCCTGCAGCGCGAACTGGGCCGCGCACACGACTACGCCGAGGGCGTGGCGGCGTTTCTGGCCAAGCGCGCCCCCGTCTTCACCGACCGGTGATGGCGTCGATGGACGCGGCGCACGACCGGCGGCCGCCTGGGCCGCGCGCCGCCTTGCGGCCGGCGGCCCTGAACGGCGCCCGCGCCTGGCGCAGCGCCGCTGCCGCGCTGCTGCTCGGCCTGGCGGCCGCGGTGCACGCGGCCGAGGCGCTGCGCTGGCTCGACGGCGGGCGGCCGGGCGCCGCCGCGCAGCAGGCGGTCGATCTGCTCGACGCGGCCGGCGCCGAAGGGCTCGACCCGCGCGACTACGCGGCTGCCGCGCTGCGCCAGGCGCTCGACCGCGCGCAGCAGGGTGCGCCGCCCGACGCAGCCGCGGCCGCGCAGATCGAGCAGGGGTTGAGCGCGGCGATGGAGCGCTACCTGAACGACCTGCACTTCGGCCGCGTCGATCCGCGCTCGGTGCGCAGCGACTTCCATGTGCAGAAGCGCTCGTTCGACGCGGCTGCCGTGCTGCGCGGCGCTGTGCAGCACGGCAGCCTCGCCGAAGCGGCGCAGCTGGCGGCGCCGCGGCTGCCGGTGTACGCCGAGCTGCGCCGGATGCTGGCCGAGTATCGCGGTCTGGAAGACGACCCGGCCTGGAGCCGGCCCTTGCCTGCGCTGCCGGGCGGCGCCCGCGGCAAGGTGGAGCCCGGGCAGGCATGGGCGGGGCTGCCGCTGCTCGCGCGCCGGCTGGCCGTGCTCGGCGACCTGGCAGGTCCTGCCGGTACGCCGGCGCGCTTGGACGCGGCGCTGGCCGATGCGGTGCGCGCATTCCAGACGCGCCACGGCCTCGCGCCCGACGGCGTGGTCGGCCGCGCGACCGTCGCGCAGCTCGAAGTGCCGCCGGCGGCGCGCGCACGCCAGATCGCGCTGACGATGGAGCGGCTGCGCTGGACGCCGCTGGAGCTGGGCGCGCGCATGATCGTGGTCAACATCCCGGAGTTCGTGCTGCGCGCCTACGAGTGGCGCGACGGCCGGATCACGGTGCAGCGCACGATGAAGGTCATCGTCGGGCGCGCGTTCGACACGCGCACGCCGGTGTTCGACGAGCCGATGCGCTCGATCGAGTTCAGCCCGTACTGGAACATCCCGCCGTCGATCGCGCGCGCCGAGACCGTGCCCAGGCTGCGGCGCGATCCCGGCTACTGGGAGCGCGAAGGCTTCGAGTTCGTCGCCGGCGACGGCCGCGTCGAGACCGCGCTTTCGGCGCCGGGGCTGGACGCGGTGCTCGCCGGGCAGTGGCGCATCCGCCAGCGGCCCGGGCCGCGCAACGCGCTCGGCGACATCAAGTTCGTGTTCCCGAACCGCGACAACATCTACCTGCACCACACGCCGTCGGTGGGGCTGTTCGAGCGCGCGCGCCGCGACTTCAGCCACGGCTGCATCCGCGTCGAGCAGCCGCAGGCGCTCGCCACCTTCGTGCTGGCCGACATGCCCGAGTGGACCGAAGCGCGCATCCGCGAGGCGATGGAGCGCGGCAAGTCGTCGACGCTGCGGCTGCGCGAGCCGGTGCCGGTACTGCTGGCCTACGCCACCGCGCTCGTCAAGGGCGGCCGGCCGGTGTTTTTCGACGACATTTACGGCCTGGACCGCGTGCTCGACGCGGCGCTGCGGGCACGCGCACCGCTGCAATGGACAATGCCGTGACCCTGCCGGGCGGCGGCGACGAGGAGAGCTGGCGATGACCCTGGACCGACACCACACCCGCCGCCGTTTTCTCGGCCACGGCGCGCGCCTGGCCGCCGCCGGTAGCTGGCCGTGGCTGGGCCGTTCGGCCCGCGCCGCCCCCACCGGTGAGCGCAGCCTGGGTTTCGACCACACCCACACCGGCGAGCGGATCGACCTGGTCTACGCGGTCGGCGACCGCTATCTGCCGGAGTCGCTGGCGCGGCTCGATCGCTTCCTGCGCGACCACTACAGCGGTGATGTCGGCCGCATGGACCCGCTGCTGTTCGACCAGTTGCACGGGCTGCAACGCACGCTCGGCGCCTCGGGCCGCTTCCAGGTGATCTCGGGCTACCGCTGCCCGGCCACGAACGCGACGCTGCGGCGCACGCGCGGCGGCGGCGTGGCCACGACCAGCCTGCACATGCAGGGCCGCGCGATGGACGTGCGCCTGCCCGGCGTGCCGCTGGTCGAGTTGCGCGACGCGGCGCTCGAGCTGCGCGCCGGCGGCGTGGGCTACTACCCCGACAGCCAGTTCGTGCACGTCGATACCGGGCGCGTGCGCCGCTGGTGACCGCGGCGCCGGCGCTGTCGCAGCGGGCGGGTCGACGCAGCCCCGCGCGCGCCGCGCACGGCCGCGGTTGAAACGCGGTGCGCGCATGCCGCCGCAGCGCCGGCAGCGGACGCTTCAACGGGCCGCCCGGTCCTTCGCGTTCTGTGCCTCGATGCGCTCGCGCGCGCTGCGCCAGTCGTCGTCGCTCCAGCTGCGCAGCTCGTAGAAGTTGCCGCCGGTGGCCAGCGCGCTGCCGCCGTCCATCATGATGCTCTCGCCGGTCAGCCAGTCGCACTGGCCCGGCGCCATCAGGAAGGCGGCCAGGTTCTGCAGCTCGCTCATCTGGCCGGGGCGGGCCATCGGGTTGCGCTCGATGCTGCGCCGGCCCGGCTGCTCGCCCGGGTTCAGGCGCTTGCTCATGCCTTCGGTCGGGATCTCGCCCGGCCCGACCGCGTTCAGCCGGATGCCGTAGGGGGCCCACTCGACCGCGAGCGACTTGGTCATCACGTGGATGCCGGCCTTGCTCATCGCCGACGGCACCACGTAGGGGCTGCCGTTGAACACCCAGGTGGTGATGATGCTCATCACGCTGCGGTACGGCATGCCGCGCTGCCAGGCGCCGCTCCTGGCCTGCTCGATCCAGCGCCGGCCGACCGCCTGCGTCACGTAGAAGCTGCCGTGGAACACGATGCCCGCAACCGCGTCGAAGCCGCGCGGGCTCAGGGCCTCGGTCGGCGAGATGAAGTTGCCGGCGGCGTTGTTGACCAGCCCGGTCAGGCCGCCGTCGGCGAACAGCGCCTCGACCATGTCGTCCACCGCCTGTGCGACCCGGATGTCGGTGCCGAAGGTGTCGATGCGCCGGCCGGGGAACTGCGCGCGCCAGGCGTCGGCGGTGGCGTCGCACACCGCCTTGCGCCGGCCGCAGATCGCGATGTCGGCGCCCAGCGCCAGGAACTTCTCGGCCATCGCCCGGCCCAGGCCGGTGCCGCCGCCGGTGACGAGGATGCGCTGGCCTTGCATCAGATCGGGCTGGAACATCGCGGCTGCCTCCTTCCGACAGGTGCGGGATCGGGTTTGACCGGCCGACTGTAGCCGACCCGATCACGCTGCCCTACGATGCGCGCATCGATGCTCGGCCGGGCGTCGTGGGGGGGCGCAGATGAACAAGCCGACGACGAGCCTGTCCGCGATCGTGCGTACCCTGGCGGCGCTGCTGTGGCTGCTGCTGGCCGGCGCGTGCGCGGCCGCAGCCGCCGACGACGGCCCGCATCCGCCCTGCGCCGGCGCGGCGCTGCCCGCGTTCGCCGAGCCGGGTGCGCCGCCGAACGTGCGCGCATGGCGGGGCAGGGCGGCCGAAACCTGGGTGCCGCCGGCCTGCACCGGCTGGTCGCCCGCCGAGGCCGACATCCTGGTGGCGCTGGCCGGCAGCTTCCGCTACGACGGCGACATGGAAGGCCTGCGCGCGCGCGTCGGCGCCATCTCCGCGAAGAAGGGGATGCGCTATTGGTCCACCACCGAGAAGAACTGGCAGCCGCTGCTCACCGATGCCTATGCGTTGACCGGCCCCGACGCGGCGGCGCGGCGCGCGGACTTCAAGCCTGCCGAACTGGCCGAGGGCCGCAGCCTCGACTACGCGCAAAGCGACAACCGCAGCGCCGGCATCAACGTGTACCGCGAGCACGTGCTTCGCGCCGACCACGACCGGCTGTGGTGGAGCAGCGAGAACGTGACGCCGGTGAAGAAGCTGTTGGTCACGCTGTTCGAGCCGGGCGGCCTGCAGAACTTCTACGTGATCGAGCGCCGCGGGCCGGGCCAGTGGAACTTCTACAGCCTGACGCGCGCACACAAGGCTTCGAGCCTGCTGCCCTTGGGCGGCGAAGCGCCGTACATCAACCGCTCGGCAGCCTTCTTCCGCTACCTGGCCGCGATCCCGTCCGACCAGGAGCCGCCGGCCGCACGCTGACGCGGCGCGCGCCTGCACAGTCCACAATCGGAGCACCGACAACTCGAAGGAGAGGACGATGAAAGGCGATGCGAAGGTCCTGAGCCATCTGAACCAACAGCTGAAACTCGAGCTCACCGCGATCAACCAGTACTTCCTGCACGGCCGCATGCTGCAGAACTGGGGCTACGGGCGCATGGCCAAGCACGAGCGCGACGAGTCGATCGAGGAGATGAAGCATGCCGACCGGCTGATCGAGCGCATCTTGATGCTCGAGGGCCTGCCCAACCTGCAAGACCTGGGCAAGCTGCTGATCGGCGAGACGCCGGTCGAGACGCTGCAGTGCGACCTGAAGATCGAGCAGGCATCGCAGGCGCACCTGAAGGAGGCGATCGCCCATTGCGAATCGGTGCGCGACTTCGTGTCGCGCGCGCTGCTGGTCGAGATCCTCGACGACACCGAAGAGCACATCGACCACCTCGAGACCCAGATCGCGCTCGTCGCACAGGTGGGTGAGCCCAACTGGCTGCAGTCGCAGATGGGCGAGGGCGGGTGAAGTCCGGCACATTCCCCTGATGACGGATCAACAATATTATTGAGAAGCATTCCTATTCGATGTACAGTGCGGGCACGCCGAACATGAACGTTGCCCCGCACCATGATCGTCTGCCTGTGCCATCGCATCTCCGACCGTGACATCCAAGTCGAAGTGGCGTCGGGAACGCGCAACTTCGAGATGCTGCAGGACGACACGCGCGTCGCGTCGTCGTGCGGCTGCTGCCACGACTGCGCGCGCGAGGTCTTCGACGGCGCCTGCGCGGCATTGCCGCTGAAGACGGCGGCGGTTTCGCTGGCGGCGGCCTGATCGGCCGGCCGCGCCGCCGTCAGCCGGCTGCCGGCCGGTAGACCCGTGCGGCGGTATCGTGGAACAGCGCCGCCTTGTCGGCGGCGCTGAAGCCCTGCGCCAGGCGCTTGAAGCTGTTCCACAGCACCAGGTACGGGCACGACACCTTGTCGACCGGGAAGTTGCTCTCGAACATGCAGCGCGCCGGGCCGAAGCGGTCGATCGTGTGCAGGTAGTAGCGGGCGGTCGCGTCGGCCAGTTGCTGCGAACCGGGCTGCCGCCCGCCCTTGTGCCAGCCGAAGCCGTTGATCGGCATGTTCAGCCCGCCCAGCTTGGCGACCACGTTCGGGCATTGCGCGAGCGCGTCCAGGTCGCGCCGCCACTGCGCATACACCGCGTCGGCCTGGTCGGCGTAGGGGCCGATGCCCAACGGCCCGCCGAAATGGTCGAGCACGATCGTCGTGTCGGGAAAGGCCCGCGCCAGGTCGGTGAGTTCGGGAAGCTGCGGGTGGAACAGCCAGGCGTCGAAACTCAGACCCAGCGGCGCGAGCTGCGCGAAGCCTTCACGAAAGGCACGGTCGAGCAGCAGGCCCGGCGGCGGCTTGGAATGCGAGCGCCGGATGCGCGGGTCGGCGTGCCAGGCCGCCGCGTGGCGAATGCCGCGAAAGCGCCCGCGCGCGGCGTCGATGTGCGCCTCGAGCACGTCGCGCACCGCAGCGCCCCGGCGCAGGTCGGCGAACGCGACGATGCCGGCTGCGACGCGCGTCGGGCCATACAGGCCGCTGGCACTCATCGCCGCGATGCCGTTGACGAATTCGGTCTCGCCCACCGGCCGCAGCGCCTCGGGGCCGCCGGCGCGGTGCATCGCCGCGCATTCGACGAAGACGGTCGCGCGAATGTCGTGGCGCTCGCCCTGCGCATCGGTGCTGCCGGTGTCGGCGAGCAGTTCGGGCAACAGGTAGCGGCTGCCCGGCAGATCCCACAGGTGGTGGTGCGGGTCGATGATCGGCAGCAGCGGCTCGAGCACGGCCTCGGCCGGCGGGGCTGCCGCAGCGGCAGGGTCGGGCATGACGGGCTCCTTCGCTGGCGCCGCAGCACCCGCCGCGCGCCGCCCGGGTTGGCGCGCGCCAAGGGGGCGATCGCGGCGGCTGGCCGGTGCACGACCGGAGGACCGGGGCGGTGCGCGCGTGCGCGGGAAGAGGTGGTGCCGGTGGAGGGATTTGAACCCCCGACCAACTGCTTACGAAGCAGCTGCGCTACCACTGCGCTACACCGGCATCAGGCAAGCCCGCGATTGTAGCGGCAGCCCTTCGGCAGCCCGCGCCCGGCAGCGGCACAATTCACCGTCCCGGGCCGCAGGAGCACCATCGATGGCAGGCAGCAGGATCGTTGTCGCGCAGGGCGGCGGCCCGACCGCGGTGATCAACCAGTCGCTGGTCGGGGTGGTGCTCGAGGCGCGCCGCTTCGGCAACGTCGAGCGCATCTACGGCGCGCACCACGGCGTGCGCGGCATCATCCAGGAAGACTTCGTCGACCTGACGCGCGAAACCAGCCACAACCTCGAGCTGGTCGCCGCCACGCCCGGCTCGGCGCTGGGCTCCACGCGCGACAAGCCCGACCTGAAGTACTGCCGGCAGATCTTCGAGGTGCTGCGCGCGCACGACGTCGGCCACTTCTTCTACATCGGCGGCAACGACTCGTCGGACACGGTGCGCATCGTCAGCGAAGAGGCGCACAAGGCCGCCTACCCGCTGCGCTGCATCCACATCCCGAAGACGATCGACAACGACCTGGTCGCCAACGACCACACGCCCGGCTTCCCGTCGGCGGCGCGCTTCGTCGCCCAGGCCTTTGCCGGCGCCAACCTCGACAACGCGGCGCTGCCCGGCGTGTACGTGGCGGTGGTGATGGGCCGCAACGCCGGCTTCCTGACGGCGGCGTCGGCGCTGGGCAAGAAGTTCCCCGACGACGGCCCGCACCTGATCTACCTGCCCGAGCGCGACTTCTCGCTCGACGCCTTCCTCGCCGACGTGAAGGCCGCCTGCGACCGCCACGGCCGCTGCGTGGTGGCCGTGTCGGAGGGCATCCACGACGCCTCCGGCCGGCCGGTGCTGGCGCAGCTGAGCCAGCGGCTCGAGCACGACGCGCACGGCAACCTGCAGCTGTCGGGCACCGGCGCGCTCGCCGACCTGCTGTGCGAGCACATCAAGGCGGCGCTCGGCATCAAGCGGGTGCGCGGCGACACCTTCGGCTACCTGCAGCGCAGCTTCATCGGCTGCGTGTCCGACGTCGATGCGCGCGAGGCGCGCGAAGTCGGCGAGAAGGCGGTGCAGTTCGCGATGTGGGGCTGGCAGGGCGAGGTGGCCGACGGCTCGGTGGCGATCAAGCGCACCGGCTTCTATTCGGCCGACTACGAACTGCTGCCGCTGGCGGCGGTGGCCGGCAAGACGCGGACCATGGACGACGCCTTCATCGACGCCAGTGGCACCGACGTCACCGACGCCTTTCGCCTGTACTTGCGGCCGCTGCTCGGCTCGGGCATGCCCGACGCGTACCGGCTGCGGCCGGCGCCTGTGGCGCGGGTGCTCAAGCCCTGAGACCCATCCCTTTCAAGGTCTTTCGAGCTTACTGATCTAAGCTTCTGATTGCAGGGGGGATTCCCTGCGATCTGGGAGCACGAGATCTGGCAAGAAGTCGTTGAGCGGTTCGAACAGCAGGCGCCCGGGGCGGTGATGGCGCATCTGGCGCTGGATCATGCGCTGCCGGCGAGCTGGATCGACGAGGTGTTCCAGGCGCATCGGCAACGGCAATGCCCGAGGGAGTTGCTGTTTTCCAGCGTGGTGGAGCTGATGTTGCTGGTCACGCTGGGGCTGAGGCCGTCGCTGCACGCAGCGGCGCGCAAGATGGCCGATTGGCTGCCGGTGTCGCTGGCGGCGCTGTATGCGAAGGTGCAGCGCACCGAGCCGGCGGTGCTGCGCGCGCTGGTGCAAGGCAGCGCCGAGCGGCTGGTGTCGGTGTGCGGGTGCCTGCCCGAGCGGCACAGCCTGCCGGGCTGGCAGCTGCGGGTGTTCGACGGCAACCACCTGCCGGCCAGCCAGAAGCGGCTCGGGCCGCTGCGCGGGTTCCGGGGCGCAGCGCTGCCGGGCCACACGCTGGTGGTGTACGACCCGGACAGCGCGTTGGTGTGCGACATCGTGGCCTGCGAGGACGCGCACCAGAGCGAACGCACGGGCGCGGCCGCGCTGATCGAGCGTGCGCAGCCGCAGCAGGTGTGGATCGGTGACCGGCACTTCTGCACCCAGGCGATCCTGCTGGGGCTGGCCGAGCGCGGCGCGGGCTTCATCGTGCGCGAGCATGCGCGCCACCCGCGGCTGCGGGCCTCGGGGCCGTGGAGCCCGTCCACGGACATCGACACCGGGCAGGTGCGCGAGCAGGCCATCGAACTGGCCGAGCCGCACGAAGGTTTGTCCCCGCCCTGGCGGCGCATCGAGATCGCACTGCACACCCCCACCGACGCCGGCGATCAGACCATCGTGCTGTGGAGCAACCTGCCGGCCCAGATCGACGCCCCCACCCTCGCGCGGCTGTACCGCCAGCGCTGGCGCATCGAGGGCATGTTCGGCCGCCTGGAGTCGGTGCTCAACAGCGAGATCAAGACGCTGGGCCACCCACGCGCGGCGCTGCTGGGCTTTGCCGCGGCCGTGCTGGCCTACAACGTGCTGGCCCTGCTCAAGCAGTTCATCGAGCAGGCGCACCGCCAGACCCATCCCGAGCTGGACGTGTCCACCTATCACCTGGCGGTGGACATCACCAGCGACTACGGCACCCTGCTGCGCATGCTGCCGCCCGAGCAACTTCCGCGTGCCGGCCCAGATCCCCGGCAGTTCGCCCAACACCTGCTGCTGCTGGCCCGACGCATGAGCCCCAAGCAGCTGGCAACCTCCAAGCGCAAACCCAAGCCCCCGCAGGCCAAAGGCTACGTCGATGGCTCCATCGCCCGCTCTCATGTCTCCACTGCTCGCGTGCTCAAGCAGGCCGCCTTGAAAAGACCTTGAAAGGGATGCGTCTCAGAGCCGATTCAGCGTCGCGGCCACGAGCTGATTCAGGCTCACGCCTTCTTGCGCCGCGCGGCGCGCCAGGCGCGCGTGCAGGCTGCGCGGCACCCGTACCATGAACTTGCCGCTGTAGGCTTGCAGCGGCTGGGGCGGCCGCGGTTGCGGGATCGCGTTGCCCGCGGCCTGCGCGGCCTGCACCCACGCGGCGATGGCGTTGTGCGCCTCGCGCGCCGCATCGGCTTCGGTGGCCCCCCAGGCGCTGCAGCCCGGCAGATCGGGCACTTCGGCGATGAAGCCCTCGTCCTCTTCGCTCCAGAAGATGTCGAGCGGGTAGTGGTTCATTGCTGCGCTCCGGCGTACTTGCGGATCATCTCGACCGACTGGCGGGCCTGATACGGCGGCACGAAGCCGCCGCGGTTCGCCGGCAGCAGCAAAGCGAAAGCGATGGCCGACGCCTCCAGGTTCAGCGTCGGCGACGTGGCGCCGGTGCCGTTCGCGTTCACGGGCCAGGCCTGGAACAAGAAGCGCCCGGCTGGCGATGACCTTCATCGACGGCAGCCGGGCTGTGGTGGATTTCGCCCCCCCTGTTCGCCGAAAGCCCCGGCCTGGCGCCGTTGCGCGACGAGGCCGCCTTCGCCAGGGTGTGCATCGCGCCGGCCGTCAAGGGTTGGGAAGCCGAGCGCGCCGGCGCGGCTTGACGCCGCGCCCCGGGGTGCGTCGTTCGCGCCCCGCCGGGCGCGCCGCAGGCCTTCAACCCGCTGCACCCCTGGCCGCTGTCGATGGATGGTCTGCTCCTGCGCGTCGGCCTTTCGCGCAGGCTGCATGGATGGCGCGGGCCGGGGCGCGTCATCACCGCCGCGAACCACCGTAGCCTGGAGCCCGCCGATCGTGCTTGACGACGAGGATGCGAACGCCAGTCGGAATCTCGCGATAGATGACCGTATAGGGAAAGTCCGTGGTCTGGAAAGCTTTGCGCCCGCGCGTTCGAGGCGTGCCCAGACCAGGGCTGGCCAGGACAAGTTTCGCTACTCGTTCGAATTCATCGACGAAACGTGCCGCAAGGGCAGCAGAGCCCTCTCGTTCATAGAACGCGGCGGCCTGTTCGATGTCGCGCAAGGCACCGGGATGAAGATCGGCCTTCACCCCGGGAATCTTGTGCGAAGGCTGGCCATCGCATCTTCGAGCGCGATGGGTGCCACGGTGCCGGATTCCAGCTCGGCGTCGCGCTGCTCGGCCAGCTGCTCCCACTGCGCTTCGGCCTGCGGGTCCGCGTCGAGACTGGCGATCAGCCGGTCGAGCAGCCTTGATCGGTCGGCTCTGGACAGGCTCATGACCTGCGCCTGCAGGACTTCAAGAGTGACCGGCATGACCACTGCGCCTCCCATTGAACGAATGAAGCCCGCAGCTTGCCACAAGCCGCAGCCCGTCCGCGAAGGCCGGGCGCCGCAAGCAACGCCAGCGCAGTCGCGTCCGGCTCGCCTGCGCCGAGCCGAACCCGCGCCGGCGCGGCTTGACGCTGCGCCCCGGGGTGCGTCGTTCGCGCCCCGCCGGGCGCGCTGCAGGCTCTCGAGCTGCCCCATCGCTTGCAGCCGCCGCTTCCAGTCCAGGCTCACAGTCGCCTTCCGGCGGCCGCGCCGTCCTCGAGGTGCAGATTGATGAGGCTCCGGCAAGGAATGCCGGTTTCCTCAGCCATGGCCTTGAAGTGCGAGATCGAGCCTTCATCGAGGCGGATCGCCGCCGGCCTCTTCGATGTGGCGCAGGGCGCCGGGATGAAGACCAGCCGTCACCCCGGGAATCTTGCGCGAAGGCCGGCCACTGCATCGTCGAGCGCGAGGGGCGCCGCGGTGCCGGACTCCGGCAAGGCCCGGCCGCGCTGGCGCTGGCGCCCGCCGGACGCTACTCGTGCAACGCCAGCAGCACTTCGGGGTGCGCCGCCGCCACCCGCAGCAGCATCCGGGCTGCGCCAAGTCTCGAAGAAGGCCCGACCACTGCCTATCGACGATCGGGCGCTGCGCCTCACGCAGTGGAGCCAGTCCGTTGCCTGCACGAAGGTCAGGCCGCAGCGAAGCGGGTGAATCCCAAGGAGGCCCTTGCGATGACCGACGCCGAACAAGCGCTGATCGACAAGATCAAGCAGCTTCCGCCCCAGCGGGTCGCCGAGGTCGAGGACTTCGTCGACTTTCTGCGCGCCCTCGAAGATGGGCGACACCTCCCCCATGCCGCGGCCAAGGCCAGCGAAGCCAGCTTCGCCAAGGTCTGGGATAACGACGAGGACGCGGCCTACGACCGGATGTGAGCAGCGATGGCCAACGCCTCGAGGTTCAGCTTCGGCGAGACGATGGTCGCCGATTGGCGAGGTGCCGGGCTCGTCAAGGAGTCGGTCCTGAAGCCTGTCTTCACCACTATCGAGCAGCACCTCGTCCTGCGGGTCATGGGGCGCCTGGCGGCGGCCGACATCGAGGCGCTGCGCCGCGTCGTCTCGGATGTAATCGGCTGAAGGCGCCGCGGGCCCGGGCCCCGGCCCGCACCGGCCGTTCGGGCCTGGGGCCGGGGCCCGTCACGCCGCCGGTCAGCGCCTTCAGCCCGCTGCAGGCCTGCCCCGCCCTGGCACCCCATTCGCCCACACGCCGCAGTTCGCGAACCCACGGGCGCCAAAATGACCCTGGTCGATGGACATGGAGTTCACGATGGACGACGCCACCATTCCCGCCGGCGAATTCAAGGCCCGGTGCCTGCAGTTGTTGGACGCGGTGGCAGCCGGGGGCGCGCCGCTGACCATCACCAAGCGTGGGCGGCCGATCGCGCGCCTGATGCCGTTGCCGGCGGCGGGTGCGCTGTTCGGGGCCTTGGCGGGCAGCGTGCGCGAGCAGCAGGACCTGGTCGCTCCCATCGGCGAAGGCTGGGAGGCCGACGCTCGAGCCCGGCGGGCGGCCCAGGGCGCCAAGCGCGCGGCGCGCAGCGCCCGGCCGCGCCACCCGGCGCGGTGCTGCTGGACACGCATGCGCTGGCGTGGCGGGTCGCGGGTGACGAGCGGCTGCACAGCGCTGCGCGCCGGCGCATCGAGGCCGCCGCCGAGGAACAGCGGTTGTGGGTGAGCGCCATCACGCCGTGGGAAATCGGCATGCTCGTGGCCAAGGGCCGGCTGATGCTGGATCGCGACGTGATGGACCGGCTGCAAGCGGCGCTGGACTTGCCCGGTATCCGTCTGGCGCCGCTGGAGCCTGCGCTCGCCGCGGCCAGCACCCGCCTGCCCGGCGAGTTGCACGGCGACCCGGCCGGCCGGCTGATCGTTGCGACGGCTCGCCACCTGGGGGCAACCTTGGTCACGGCGGACGCGGCCTTGTTGGCGTACGGCCGGCGAGGGCATGTGAAAGTCATACCGGCGCAGTGAGCGGCTGCGCTCCGTCGAGGGGGCGAGAGGCGCTGCGCCGGGACGTCCCGGATGTTGATCGGCTGAAGACGCCGCGGGCCCCGGCCCGCACCGGCCGTCCGGGCCTGGGGCCGGGGCCCGTCATGCCGCCGGCCAGCGCCTTCAGCCCGCTGCAGGCCCGCGCCGCACCCTTGGCCGCAACCGGCTTCCAGGCCAGGCGCAGCCGCCTTCGGCCCCGTTGGCGCGCGCGCCGGTCCGGCCCGTGCCCGCCGGCGCCCGTCGGCGCCCATCGGCGCCATTGCGTGCCCATGCCCTCCCGATCTGCGTCCGCAGGGCCTGCCGACATCGCGACGCCCGCATCCCGGCCGCCGCCGCACTGCCCGGCGCGGCCGTGCCGCCGCCGGGCGCCGCCCCTCGGCCGCCTGCTGCGGGTGCCGGGCAGCGGGGTGACGCTTTTGGTCACCCCCTGCCGCTTCCGGGCGCCCGCGCCGTTACCGAAGCGACGCGCTGCGGCGCCGGGCGTGACAAATTGCCAGGCGCCTGCCCGGGCAGCGGCCGATAACAGGCTGGCACGGCTCCTGCAAGGAAGGAGGCGTCCCCGGTCCCCAATCCTCTTTGTCGAAGGAGTCTGCAGATGAAGCGCATGAGCATGAAGCGAGTCCAGAAGGGCTTCACCCTGATCGAACTGATGATCGTCGTGGCGATCATCGGCATCTTGGCGGCGGTGGCGTTGCCGGCGTATCAGGACTACACGACGCGCTCGAAGATGTCTGAAGTTATCGTCATGGCCGCTCCCGCGAAGCTGGCCGTGGCGGAAAGCTCATCGTCGCTGGGCGGTTTGACCAATGTCACTGCTGCCAACAGCGGCTATACGTTTCCCGGTGCGACGAAGTACGTGTCCGGTATTGTGATCACGGACGCAACAGGTGTGGTCACGGCAACTTCTACCGTTCCGAACGCAACTGGCACGATCATTCTGACACCTACAGACGTCGGTAGCGGGCAGCTGAAATGGGCTTGCACTTCCGCAATCGCCAAGAAGTACCTGCCGTCCGAATGCCGCGGCACCTGATCGCCATCGACAAGAACGGACATGGGGCCTGCGGGCCCCATGTTGTTTGGCGCTCGTTAATTTGGACCGTGCGATCTATTGGCCCATTCTCCCGTTTCGTGGGCGGGCTGTCCGTCGCGGCGTACTTGTTGCTGGTTCCGCTTGGCGCGGTGACGTTTGGCGGAATCGGTGGGCACGATTTGGCGCGCGTGACGCAGCTTGCGCTCGGTCTGGCTTGCGCGCTGGCGGTGCTGCTGGTTCGCTGGCGCGATGCAACGGCCATTGCGACACGGTACCTGCTGATACTTGCCCTGTGTGGCGGTTTGGCGATCTTGTCGATGCGGCAGGCAGCGGTGCCGACAATGGCGGCGCGGCAACTGGCGCTTCTGGCGGGCTTGGTTGCAGTGGCGGGCGTGGTAACAGGACTCCACTGCGCCGAGGGCAAAGTGGTACACATAGCGGCAGCCGCTTCTTCAATCTACGTCGCGGTCATCTTACTGGTCATCGCCATGGCGTTCTTAAATGGCTCTCGGCTGAACCGAGCCGAGTTGTTCGTCGGCTACGACAACTACCGCTTCTTCAACCACGTGCAGTCGGCGGCTTTACCGCTGGCGGTACTGGCGATGACGGTGGCGCCTCGAGGTGGTTGGCTGCGCCGCGTCGCCTGGTTTTCAGCGTTCGGCGGGTTTGCGCTGCTGTTCGCGGCGGCGGGCCGCGGAACCTTGGTCGGCATCGCAATTGGTGCAGCGGTTATCGGCGCGGTATTTGGACGTGCGTCGTTCGCGACGCTGCGTAGCCTGGCGGTTGCCGCGGCGCTCGGGCTCCTTCTGTTCGCACTGTTGTTCTGGTTGCTGCCCTTGCTGACCGGCATCACGCCCGAGTTCTCCGAGGGCTACTACGGCGCCCGACTGGGCAGCATCGAGGCGCGCTTCTTCCTGTGGCGCATTGCGCAGACCTACATCGAGCAGTCGCCGTGGCTGGGCATCGGGCCGATGCACTATGCGCACATCCACAACCCCGAAGCCGCGCATCCCCACAACGTGTACCTGCAGATCGCGGCCGAGTGGGGCGTGCCGATGCTGCTGCTGCTCGTCGGGGCTGGAATCTGGACATTGCGCGGCTTGGTGCGCGCGGTACGCCGCTGCCAGGATGAGCGTCAGCGCGATTGCGGCGTGGGGCTGGTGCTGGCGTGCGTGGCCATTGCGGTCGACGGGCTGTTCTCGGGCAACTTCGTGATGCCGGTGTCGCAGGTGTGGATTGCCTTCACCTTTGGCTGGGCCATGGCGTGGATGGCTTCGCAACGCAGCACAGTCGAGCCGGTGCCGCCAGTAGGCCGGCAGTGGATCGGCGCGCGCCGTATCGCGTTGCTGGCGCTGCTGGCGTCGCAGCTATGGTTGGTCTGGAGCGTGTGGCCGGAAGTGCGCCGTCTCGACGAGCACATCAACGAGACGCTGGAGCGCTTCCCCAATGCCACGATGAATCCCCGGTTCTGGTCGCACGGCTGGTTCTAGGGCCTGGCCGCGCCGCGCGCCGAGCCGCCAGGCGGACGACAAACGGATTGCCGAGACCACGCCTGAAGGCTTGCTGTTGCGGCCCGCGGTCACGCTGCCGGTCGAGGTCTATTCGGCCGAGCGGGAAGGCGAGATCGACACTGCTGAAGGCTGATCTGGCCGGCGTGCACGCCGGCCGGCCACGGGCCAGTTCCCGGCGCTGATTGGCACGGTGGCCTCGATCCCGGAAGGGGCGACTCGCATGATCGGCGCCGTCATGGCCACCGCGAAGCCGGCGAGCCGACGCGATTCCGCGCGCGTTGCCGTCGCGCTGACGCAGCTGATCGAACCCCCGGCGCGCAGCGCTGTTCACCATCCACACCACCCGCAGGGCCCCCGAAGCCGGAAGGCGTTGGTGGGCGGCGCGCAGCACGCCCGCGGCGCGGCCTGCGCCGCGAGATCGGCGTACCCGACCCGGCTCGCGGGCTCGGGGAGCGCGAGCCCGTCCGCGCGCATGCCCAGGCGGTGCAAGGCGATGGCCTCGCGGATCCCGGCCTCGGCTTCCTCGATCGTCGTGCCGGTTGCGGCGCAGCCGGGCAGATCGGGCACGCAAGCCGAATGGTTGCCGCCGGCCTTCTCGATCACGACGGCGTACTTCATCGCGGGCCTCATGTCTTCAGGCCGGCTTGCTTGAAGATGCCCGCCTTCGTGCCGGCGGCCAGGTCATCGCTGGGCTTGCCCGGCACTGCCGCACCTTGATCTCGGCTTTGCTGGATTGCTGCTGATCTGCTGTCATGAAAGCCACCGTCACCCTCACGAGCCGTGGCGTCGTCACGCTGCCGGCCAAGCTGCGCCAGGCGCTCGGCCTGCGGGCGGACGACCAACTGATTGCCGAGACCACGCCTGAAGGCCTGCTGTTGCGGCCCGCGGTCACGCTGCCGGTCGAGGTCTATTCGGCCGAGCGGGAGCGCGAATTCGATGAGGCCGAAGCGGATCTGGCCGAGGTACTCGCCCGCCGGCCACGGGCCCGCTCCCGGCGCACGGCGAAGCGCTGATCCGCGCGGCCATGCGGGTGTTCCTGGACGCCAACATCCTCTTCTCCGCCGCCAAGTCCGACGGCGCCGTACGCGCACTGCTGCGTTTGCTGCTCGATCGCGGCCATGAATGCCGGGTCGACGCGTACGGGGTGGCGGAAGCCAGGCGCAATCTGGTCGACAAGGGCCCGCCGGCGATCGAGGCGCTCGACGCCTTGCTGGGTCGCAGGTCGCACCCGCCCTGATGGGCGCCGTCGAAGCCGCCGAGTCGGCACACTTGCCGCCCAAGACCGTCGGTGCAAGTCCTGCAGTGCGCGGCCAGACCCTGCGAGTGCCAAGTCGACATTGCCCGCGAGTGCCGTCTCGTGAGCGTCGACAAGGGGCGCCGGCTCAAGGCGCGTCGGGTGGATCGCGACCGGGCTCGGGCTCCCACACGCCGATCCGGTAGTCGTCGACGAAGCCCGGCCAGCCCGCGTGATCGGGCAGGTCGATGTCGTCGATCACCCTGACCTTGGCCTGGGCGCGGTCGAACAGCGCGATGCTGGCCGCAGGATAGTTGTTGCGCGAGGGGTAGAGCAGGCCGTCGAACGCGGGCGTGCCGCCGGCGTCGCGTAGGGCATGGACCTGGGCGGACACCTGTTGCGTGTGCGCATAGCCGCGGCTGGCCAGTTGCTCCAGGCTCAGCCCGAAACAGCCCGCCATGACATGCTCGGCCGTCAAGTCGGCCAGCCGCAGGCTCGTCAGCACGCCGACTGCGCGCACCAGGCGGCGTTGCACTTCGGCCAGCGCGACCGCGCGCCGGCCATCGCGGTCCCATCGATGCTTGTGGAACACCGACTCCATCAAGGCGGTGGGCAGGTCGCGGCCCAGGTAGAGCACGCCGAAGTCCTTGCCCGGTGCATCGTAGCGATTGGTGCCGTCGCGGCCGTAGTGCAACGGCTGGCCGCGGTAGATCGTGCGGCTCACGTGCTGGAGCAGTTCACCTGCGGGAACGTCCTGCGTCGCCAGCGCGATGGGCATGCGTGCGCTCGGTCAATGCACCCCGAGCACGTTGAAAACAGCCTTCGCCACCGCGTCGACCGAATCCACCGCCACCGCCTGCACCGGCGAGCGCCCGCCCAGGCCTTCGAGCGGCTCGGACAGGGCATGGTAGAGCGTCCACGCGTCGACTCCCGGAGCACCCCGCAGCACGGCCTGGGTCAGCCGCTGCCGGACCGGGTCGAGCTGCCAGTCGGGCAGCTTCCGGCCGCGCCGGCCCACGTTGAGCGCCAGCAGCCGGCCCGCGTCGATGTCCTTGTAGATCTGCTGGCGCACCTTGCCCGCCAGGCGGGCGAACTCCGTCAGCGGCAGGTTGTGCGGTTGGTCGAAGGCTTCCAGCAGCACGGCGCGGCCGCGCTGGATGTCGGTTTCGCTCGGTACCCATCGCGTGCCGGCCCGCAGCGCTGCGGACTTGCGCGCCAAGCCCTGCTCCATCGGCTCGACCGCCGGCGCGACATCCAGGGCCATGGGCAACTCGATCCGCTCCAGGCGCTCCTGCATGAAGAACTCCAGTTCCGCGGCGAAGGCCTGTGCGTCACGGATCTCGACGGTATCGGTGAAGCGGTGTACCTCTTCGACGGTCACGGGGGGGAGATGATCGGCGATGAATTCCAGGATGCGCGGCATGAGGAAGGTCCCTGCCAGTGAGTGGAGTCATTCTTGTCTCGTTTGTCTCTTTTGTCAACGCACTCATCATGGGCGTGTGCGCAACGAACTCGCTGCTCAGTTGTGCTGCATTTCTGCTAATCTGCAGCGATGAAGACCACCGTAACCCTCACGAGCCGCGGCGTCGTCACGCTGCCGGCCAAGCTGCGCCAGGCGCTCGGCCTGCGGGCCGACGACCAACTGATTGCCGAGACCACGCCTGAAGGCCTGCTGTTGCGGCCCGCGGTCACGCTGCCGGTCGAGGTCTATTCGGCCGAGCGGGAGCGCGAATTCGACGAGGCCGAAGCCGATCTGGCCGAGGTGCTCGCCCGCCGGCCACGGGCCCGCTCCCGGCGCACGGCGAAGCGCTGATCGGCGCGGCCATGCGGGTGTTCCTGGACGCCAACATCCTCTTCTCCGCCGCCAAGTCCGACGGCGCCGTGCGCGCGCTGCTGCGTTTGCTGCTCGATCGTGGCCATGAATGCCGGGTCGACGCATACGTGGTGGCGGAAGCCAGGCGCAATCTGGTCGACAAGGGCCCGCAGGCGATCGAGGCGCTCGACGCCTTGCTGGGCCATCTGCAGGTCGCACCCGCGCAAGCGCACGCCGGCGAAGCTGCCGATCTGGCGTGGTTGCCGCCCAAGGATCGCCCCGTGCTGGCCGCCGCCATTCGCCTGGGTTGCGACGCGCTGGTCACCGGCGATCGCCGGCACTTCGGCAGCGCGTTCGGACGCACCGTCGGCGGTGTGGCGATCCACTCGCCGCGTTCGCTGGCCGAGGCGGTCCTCGCTGCCGGGCGTTGACCGCGGGCCGCTTGCGCCGCCTTGCCGCCCGAGATGGCGCCTGCTGCGGGCTCGCTGCGGTGACGCTGGCGCCCAGAGGCCGACCTGGAATCTTTCGATGGACCGAGCCTCCATCCTGGCCCTGCTGGAAGCGCACCGCGACGAGATCTCGAGGCGTTTCGGCGCCAGGCATCTGGCGCTGTTCGGCTCGGCTGCCTGACCCGCGGGCGCACGCCCTGCGCACATTCAGGCGCGCAACGCGATTCGATGCCTAGCGTTCGTCGCCGGATCGCGGCGTCTGGCCGCCCTTGCGGTTCAGCAGGCGGCCGAAGGCCTTCAGGTCGGCGCGGCCCTTGCGCTCGGCAAAGAAGGCGGCGGTGCTCATCACGGCCAGCTTCTCGGCCACGGCCGTGGCGACGAACTGGTTCATGCTGATGCCTTCTTCGCGGGCCAGCTTCTCGACCGCTGCCTTGACCGAGCGGGGCAGGCGCAGCGGATAGGTGGACGATTCGCTCATTTCTGCAGGCTCCTCGAGGCATCGCGCGGCAGCAAGACCCGGATGCCGAAGCGCGCCGGCGCCGCGCCAAAGCCCCGCTGGTTGAAACTGATGATGGCGCCTGCGCCGCCGTTGACGGCGGCTTCCAGCACCATCTCGTCGCTGGCATCTCGCAACTGGGGTCGCCAGATGAAGTGTGACTCCACCGGCTCCATCAAGGCGATCACGGCATCGACGAAGACCCCCAGTTGGCGTGGGCTCAGGCCCGCTGCGCGCAGATGCTCGGCCCGGGAGCAAACGGCTTCGTACTCGAGCGCCAGGGCCACGTTGCCCAGCAGCGTGATCCGGCCGCCGACAGCGGCTTCCAGCAATGCCGAAGAAGCACCCGATGGGCTGCGCATCGCCGCCACCACGACGTCGGTATCGAGCACAACGCGCATTTGGATAGTCTGACATCGCGGGCGATATTATGTAAGTGTCCACATCCTGCAGCAGCGCCGGCCGCTTGACCGCGTCGATGAAGTAGAGGTTGACCATGCTGCCGGCCATCACCCGATCCACCTTGCGGGCGAACAGCGCGGCCAGGGCCTCGTTCAACCCGAAGCAGCGATTGAACAGATCGGGTTGCGCGCCGGGGCCGAAGTCGACGACGAAGTCGATATCGCTGCGCTGCGGGTCGAAGGCGTCGCCGGTGGCCGAGCCGAATACATCCAGGCTCTGCACGCCGAACCGGCGGCAGAGCCGGCGGACTTCATCGCGGTGCGACTCGATGATGCTGTGCATGGCCGCCTCGCCGGCAAACTATGCAGCCCGCGTTCCAATTGCGGGCGGCGTGAGGCGGATGTACGGCCCGATGGCGCGGCATGGCTTCGCGCTCGATCAATGTGCGGCCGGTGCCCACACGCGAGCCTCCTCTTCGCAGGCGACCGGCCCGCGGCGGCCTGCGCTGCGAGCTGCAGCTTGGCTGACGCCGGCGGCGTGCACGGCGGTGTGCAACGCCGCCTTGGCCGCGCAACGCAACCGCAAGGGATACCCGAGCCGTCCAAGACCGCGAAGCGATCCATGACTGCATCCAGGCCGACGATCCGATCGCCGCCCTGGCCCTCGATGAGCTCTTCGAGAAAATGGCCGGCCGCTTGGTTGATGACCCCGGTCTCGGCCGGCCGGGCCGCGTCGCCGGCACCCTCGGGCTGGATGCCCTGCCGCGCACGCTGGTGGTCGTGTGTACCGAGCGCGCCGGCGATCGCATCCGCATCATTTCGGCGCGCAAGGCCAGTCGCGGCGAAGGGCGCCACTACCCCAGAGATTGAGCACCATGCGAGACGAGTACGACTTCAGCCAAGCCCAGCCGGCCGCGCAGGTGCCGGCGCTCGCGCGCCTGCAGAAAGAGAACGAAGGCAAGGAGCGCATCACCATCCGCATCGACGCGGACGTGCTGGCCTGGTTCCGCGCCCAGGTGGCGGGCGGCGGAAACTACCAGACGCTGATCAACGACACCTTGCGCGCGGCCATGCTGGCCGAAGACGCGCCACTGACCGTGCGCAAGCTGCGCGAAGTGCTGCGCCAGGAACTGCACACGGCGTGATCCCGCTGCCGGGTGCAGGAGGACTGGCCCTGCCGATCTCTCGATTGGGAAGGCCGATGCGCTCGTCGCGGATGTCCTCGAGCAGCCTTGGTGAGCGCGCTGAGGCGCCACTGGTGGATGCACCGCTGCTTCGCATCACGTTGCAGCCCGACGCCGGAAACAACCTGCACATCCGGCGCTTCAGGGTCGGCTGCCCACGACCAAATGCACCCTGCAGCGGCGTCGGGCGGGCGATCGCAGATCCTGCCGGACAAGGCCATGACGATCCGGCGCATCAGGCGGGGTGCGGCCTTCGGTGCCGCGAGCGGCCGCCTTGGCAACCGTCTCGGCCGGCAATGTGCTACTCTGTACTTGTGATGTAACACATGAGGGCAATGCCATGAGCGAAGCAACCTTCACCTTTCGGGTCGATGAGGCCCTGAAGATCGAGTTCGCCACGGCCGCGAAGGCCCGCGACCGCACTGGCGCTCAGCTCCTGCGCGACTTCATGCGTGAGTTCGTGCAGCAACAGCAGGACGCGACCGAGCATGACGCCTGGTTCCGTCGGCAGGTGCAAGCCGGCCTGGACTCGGCCAACGCCGGTCGCCTGGTGCCGGCCGCCGAGGTCGAAGCCAAGTTTGCAGCCCGTCGCGCCGCCACGCGCCGCCGGCTTGAAGCGTCCGAATGATGCAACTGCACTGGACGCCCGAAGCCATCCAAGACCGTGAAGCGATCTATGACTACATCCAGGCCGACAACCCGATCGCCGCTCTGGCCCTCGATGAGCTCTTTGAGGAGAAGGCCGGCCGTTTGGTCGACTACCCCGGTCTTGGCCGGCCGGGTCGTGTCGTCGGCACCCGCGAGCTGGTCGCGCACCAGAACTACGTCCTGGTCTACGACGTGACCAGCGATCTGGTGCGCATGCTGCGTGTGCTGCATGCAGCCAGGCAATGGCCGTCACTGGATCGATGACGGTCTCGAGTCTGAGCTGCAACACTTGGCCGGGCGCCGGAGCCGAAGTCGATCGATATCGAATCACTTCGACGCGGCCCACGCCCGAGCCCTTCGTGGCCGACGAGGCCGCCTTCGACGCGGTGCTCTTCAACCTGCAGGTGGTCGGCGAGGCCATCAAGAAGCTGCCGGCCGATGCGCGCGCATTGCTGCCCGCGGCGGATCGGTCGGGGCCGGCCCGCTTGCGCGATCGGATTGCGCACCACTATTTCGTAGTCGATCCGGACATCATCTGGGAAGTCGCGAACCGGCATGTGCCGGCCTTGCTGAAGCATGCGTCGGCATTGCGCGGCGAGGGCGAACAGCCGGACGTGCAGCCGTAGCTGCCTGGGCGACACTCGCTCGCAGGCCACTGGCGCTGACCGGCGCGCAGCACGCCCGCCGCGCGGCCTGCGCCGCGAGATCGACGTACCCGGCCCGGCTCGTGGGCCCGGGGATCGCGAGCCCGTCCGCGCGCATGCCCGGGCGGTGCAGGGCGATGGCATCGCGGACCTCAGGTCTTCAGGCCGGCTTGCTCGAAGTGGCTCGCCTTCGTGCCGGCGGCAAGGTCATCGCTGGGCTTGCCCGGCACGGGGACCCGGCCGGGCTTGGACGGGTGCTTGAAACGGCGACGGCCTTGTTTCTGCGCTGCCGGTGCCCAACCGACTTGTTGCAAGAGCCGGGGCATCTCGGCGACCTTCACGCGCGCCGGCAGACGCGCAGCCGAATCCTGGCTGGGCGCGGGGCCGAAGCCCCCGCCGCCAGATGCGGCGGCCCGTGTGCCGCCTCGCATCTGGCGCTGTTCGGCTCGGCCGCCGTCCTCACGCCGCAGCGGCAGCCACTGGACAGATGAGCCGGACTCGATCACCATTCGGAGCTGTCTAGTCAGACTTGAAAGCTCTTCAGGAGGCTCGCCATGCAGAAGTGGCAAATGCAAACAGCCAAGGCGCGGTTCTCGGAGCTGGTCAAGCATGCGGCGCAGGAAGGGCCGCAGGAGATCACGCTGCACGGGCGCTCCGTGGCGGTGGTGGTGTCGCGCGAGCTGTTCGATCGGCTTTCCGGCAACGAGCAATCGCTGGTGGACTTCATGCGCGCCTCGCCGTTGGCGGGGCGTGACGAGATCGAGTTCGAACGCAGCCGCAGCCTGCCGCGCGAGATCTCGTTTTGAGCTACCTCGTCGATACAAACGTCCTGTCCGAACTGCGCCATCGCAGGGCCGACGCGAAGGTCGTGGCGTGGATGCAGGCGCGTCCGCGCCAGTCGTTGTACCTGTCGGTCTTGAGCCTTGGCGAAATCCGCAAGGGCATCGAGGGTGTCGCCGATCCCGCGTTCCGCCAGACCCTGACCGACTGGCTGGAAGTGGATCTGCCCAACTGGTTCGTCGGCAGGCTGCTGGGCATCGATGCGCCGGTGGCCGACCGCTGGGGCCGCGTGCAGGCCGCTGCCGGCCGCACGCTGCCGGCCGTCGACGGCTTGCTGGCTGCCACGGCCCTGCAGCACGACCTGACGCTGGTGACCCGCAACACCCGGGATTTCGCGGGTACCGGTGTTCGGCTCGTCGACCCTTGGCATGCGTGACTGCGTATTTCAGCCCATCCCGGACACCGATTTCAGCCGATGCCGGACAGCGTTTCAGACGATCGCGGACAGCGTTTCAGGCTGATCCCGGACAGGGTTTCAGCGTGATCGCGGACAGCGGCGGCGCGCGCGAGTGACCTGAGCGTGAGGCAAGCTGGGCGATTTTTTGCCCCGCGATGCCCACACCCAGGATCACCATGCGACAACTGCGACAAACCCTTCGCCTACACCTCGAGTCCGGACTGAGCCTGCGCGAGGTCTCGCGCGTGCTGGGCATCGGCAAGACCACCATCGGCGACATCGTGCGCAACGCGCGCGCCGCCGGCGTGGACTGGGCGGTCGCCCACACGCTGAGCGACGAGCAGCTCGAGGCACGGCTGTACCGCCCCGCGGCGCCGCGTGCGGCGCGCCACCTCGAGCCCGACTACGCGCACATCCACCAGGAGCTCAAGCGAGCGGGCGTGACGCTGCAGCTGCTGTGGGAGGAATACGCCCGAGCGAATCCGCTGGCGTACAAGTACACGAGCTTCTGCATCAAATACCGCGAGTTGTTGGCGCCGACCGAAAATTGACCCACCTGTGAGGGTTGTGCCGATCCAAATTTGACCCGGGTGTTCAACCTACCCTGCTGCTTTTTTGTGCAGCCAGGGAGAAGAGGAGTGATCACCATGGCCAT